>Ga0182741_1004122_pt1 | contig 14636 bp, 9 predicted proteins | sample eDN5th37CBELigOP_FD_128874 | JGI IMG/M metagenome (GOLD analysis project Ga0182741, IMG submission 128874) | Enriched Organic Plus compost microbial communities from Emeryville, California, USA - eDNA 5th pass 37_C BE-Lig OP (version 2) (version 2) ...
CCCGCCGCCCGCTCTCCTCCGGTGTGTGCGGTGCTGCTCAGACGAAGGCCGGCTTCTCGTCGGCGCTGTCGCCGTAGATCGCGGGCACGAGCGCGCCGGTCTGGCGCAGGTAGACGGTGAGCTGGCCGCGGTGGTGGTACCAGTGGTTCAGCATGATGTGCCGAAGAAAGGCGGAGCGGGGGATGTCGATCAGCACTCGGTCGCCGGCCATCATCTTCCACGACTCCGCGAGTGTGGCGTCGTCCATCGCGCCGACGATCGTGCGCGCGCTCGCCAGGCTCTCGTCGAGCGCTGCGAGGAGCTCGGCGGTGCTGCTCGCGGAGGGGCGGGGGATGCCATCGGGCTCTACCTGGAAGGAGTCGAGCGCCGAAACCTGGGCCAGCGCGCCCGGTATGGTGGCCACGTGCATGGCGAGCTGGCCGAGGGAGAAGGACTTCTCGTGGGGGCGCCAGTCGAGCTTCTCCTCGGGCACGCGCTCCAGCGTGCGACGCGTACGTTCGGCTTCTTCGTCGAGCTCCTGCAGGATGTCTTCGCGGGTCAACATACTGGTATCCTCCCGTATCGCCTTGGTGAGCGGTGGAGCGGCTGCCGGTGCTTGCGCCGGGCGGCCGTTCCCACTAACATACCAACTGGTTGGTATGTTAGTGCCATGGCGCCGCGTGTCAAGAGCAGCGGGGGTCGGATGGGGCGCGCGGGTTACCTTACGGACGAGCGCGGACCCTTCCGTCGGCGCCCGCGCGGCACCGCCGGTCGTGCACGACCCACTCAGCAGAGGGAGAGATGGCCACTTCCGCGGCAGGAACGGGGCACACCGCGGCGCGTCGTGCTCGCGAGCCCGAGCTCACCCGTCAGAAGATCCTCGGCGCCGCGTTCCACGAGATCTACCGGCGCGGCTTCCAGTCGGCGAGCCTCGACCGGATCGTCGCCGAGGCCGGCGTCACGAAGGGCGCGCTGTATCACCACTTCCCCGACAAGGCATCGCTGGGTTACGCTGTCGTGGACGACGTGATCCGCGGACATCTCCTGAACCGCTGGCTCGGCCCGCTCGAGGATTCCGGGAGCGATCCGCTCACTGCGTTGCAGAAGGCATTCAAACTGCGGGGGAAGAGCGTCAAGCCGAACGAGGTGGAGCTCGGCTGTCCGCTCAACAACCTCGCCCAGGAGATGTCGCCGCTCGACGACGAGTTCCGGCGGCGGATCGAGGCCGTGTTCGATCAGTGGCGTGACGGGTTTGCCAGCGCCATCATGCGGGCGAAGGAGGCCGGTAAGGTGCGCGCCGACGTGGATGCGCGGCAGGTCGCCGCGTTTCTGGTGGCTGCCGCGGAGGGCTCGTTCGGGCTCGCCAAGAATGCCCGCAGCCGGAAGATGTTCCGCTCGAACATGGACATGCTAGCCGAGTACCTGGAGACGCTGCGGGTCCGCGCGTGAAACCGTCGGCACCACCCGCCCGTTAGCAGAGCATTCGCCGGGCGAGAGATCGCGAGCAGGAGCTCGCTCAATCCGCGCATGATGCAGGGGGCGCTACCATTTGACTGACGCATCCACACGAGCGGGACTCGAAGCAGCGGAAGCACCCCCGGCCGAGGCGGGCGGATCGCTCGAACCGGGGACCGACTCGAAGCAGGCCGTGCCGCCGGTGTCGCGCCGGTACGATCGCTCCATAGTGGAAGGGCCGCTCCGCTCGGCGGTGTGGAAGCTCGCGTGGCCCACCATGCTCACCAACATCGTCGGCGGTCTCCAGGGGATCGTGGACCAGGTGATGGTGGGACACATGGTCGGCTTCACCGGCAACGCCGCCATCGGCGTGTCTTCGCAGATCTTCATCGTCGTGATCTCGTTCATCATCTCGCTCTTCATGGGGATGAGCGTGCTGGTGTCGCGCTTCGCTGGAGCGGGTGATGAGGAGAAGGTGAACCGCACGGTATATCAGGCGTTCATCACCGCGATCGGGATCTCCTTCCTCGTGCTCGCGCCCGCGGGCTACTTCCTCGCGCCGTACCTCCTCGACATCATCAACGCCGCGCCCTCCGTGCAGCGAGAGGCGCTCCCGTACCTGCGGATCATGTTCATCTTCAGCGGCGGCATGATGATCTACTTCATGCTGAGCGGTGCGCTCCGCTCGGCGGGCGATGCGCGCACGCCGATGATCATCGGGCTCGTGGTCACGCCGCTCAACGTGATCTTCAATGTTGTGCTCATCGCGGGGCTCGGCCCGGTGCCCGCTTTCGGTACTGCGGGGGCGGCGATGGGAACCGTGCTCGCAATGGGAATTCTGGCCGTCTACGCGATCTACAAGCTCTGGCACGGCGGTTGGGTGGTGCGCTTCCCGCGCGGTCAGGGGTGGGGGCCCGACTGGGGGATCATCCGCGCCCTCTTCCGCTTCGGGCTGCCGACCGGGATCCAGGGCATCGCGATGAACATCGGCGGAGTGGTCCTCCTCTCGTTCGTGGGTTCGCTGGCGCAGAGCGCGGCGGCGCAGGCGGCGTACTCGGTGAGCTACTCGCAGCTCTTCTCGCTCATCACCTGGACGTCGGTGGGCCTCATGGGTGCGGCCGCCGCCGTGGCCGGGCAGAACCTGGGCGCGCACCAGCCCGAGCGCTCCGAGGCCGCGGTGCACATCGCGGCGCGCATCGCGGCTTCGGTCGCCGCTTTCACCGGCGTCTTCTTCCTCTTCTTCCCGCGGCAGCTCCTCGCGATCTTCGGGATGCACGAGCCGGCGGTGGTGGAGATCGGTGTGCAGCTCCTGCGCGTGCTGAGCGTATCGGGGCTGTTCATAGCCGTCGCGCTCTCGTTCACGGGCGGACTGCAGGGGACGGGCGACACGAAGAGCCCGTTGTACATCTCGATCATCTCGCAGATCATCGTCCCGCTCGGGATCTGCTTCGTGATCCAGGAGATGGGGACGCTGGAGCCGCTGCACATCTGGCTCGCGATCCTCACGGGTCACATCACCCGCTGCGCGCTGAGCGTCCTGCGCTTCGAGCAGGGAAAGTGGCGGGCGATCCGGGTGGACATCGGGCGGTAGGTGGGAGGGGGGCAGCCGCGATGATGCGCGGTGCAGCCGCGGAGTTGCGCTGACCGGGCGTATCGCGGAGCTCGAGAGCCGCTCGGGCGGCGCTACGGTGGCCGCGCGGTGGTCCGGGTTCTGCCTTGCGCGTCTCGGCGCGCTGGCAGAGGCCGTTCCCGGCTCCCATATTGTGAGTGCCAGCGCCGTCAAGTATGCGCTCCCATACATCGGAGGCACTCCCAGTGCGTCGATCCACGCTCGGCTCTCCGCCGTCACTCCTTCGCCATCTTTGCTTCCATTCTTCCTGGATGGTTTCACCCGGTCCGGCCGCGGCCGTGGCCGCGATGCTCGTGGCGCTCGCGCTACCCGCGTTGCCGCCGGCCGCGCGGGCGCAGCAGAGCGGCAGCGAGCTCTATTCCGAGATGCGCTGGCGCGAGATCGGTCCCACGCGCTCGGGGCGCGCGCGAGCGCTGGACGGCGTGGCGAGTGAGCCCAACGTCTTCTACGTGGGTTTCGACAACGGCGGCGTGTGGCGGTCCACGGACTACGGCTCCACCTGGCATCCGCTGTTCGACGAGCAGTCCACCGGCTCCATCGGCGCGATCGCCGTGGCGCAGTCGGATCCGAACGTCATCTACGTGGGCACGGGTGCCGGCATCATCCGCCCGGACCTCGCTACCGGTAACGGGATGTACAAGTCCACCGATGCGGGAAAGACGTGGACGCACCTCGGACTGCGCGAGACGCAGATGATCGCCGAAGTCGACGTGGACCCGCGCGACCCCAACCGGCTGTTCGTCGCCGCGCTCGGGCATCCGTACGGTCCCAACGAGGAGCGCGGGATCTTCCGCTCCACGGACGGCGGGAGGAGCTTCGAGAAGGTGCTCTACAAGGACGAGTACACGAGCGGGAACGACGTGATCATCGATCCCAGGCACCCGAACGTCGTGTACGCCGCGCTCTGGCAGCAGCAGGAGAGCTTCCGCGAAGGCGTGGCGTTCGCCGGTGATGGAGGCGGGATCTTCAAGTCCACCGATGGCGGCACCACCTGGAAGGAGCTCACCAACGGACTGCCGAGCGTCCTCGAGGCGAACCTCGCGATCTCCTACAGCAACCCGGACATCCTCTACGCGGCCGTGGCTGCGTACGCTCCGCCGGGCGGGCGCCCCACCGGGGGCGAGATCGGCTTCTACAGGTCCACCGACGGCGGCGAGCACTGGCAGGTCGTGAACGGCGATCACGTCACCACGCGCGAGCCCGACAGCCGGCCGATGTCGCGCATCGGCGGAGGCGATCTCCCCACGCTGGCGGTGGACCCGACCGATCCCGATGTGGTGTACAGCGCTTCGGTGGTAATGTGGCGCACCGAGAATGCGGGGAAGGACTGGCGCGCGGTGCGCGGCGCGCCGGGCGGCGATGACTACCAGAAGATCTGGATCAATCCCAACGACCCGAAGATCCTCCTCGTGGTCACCGACCAGGGCGCGGTGGTCTCGGCCAATCGCGGAACGAGCTGGAGCAACTGGTACACGCAGCCCGCGGCGGCGATGTACCACGTCACGGCCGACAACGACTTCCCTTACAGATTGTGCGGCGGCCAGCAGGACGCGGGCTCGGCGTGCGTGAAGAGCCGCTCGGCCGACGGCGAGATCACCTTCAACGACTGGCACCCCGTCAACATCCAGGAGTACGGGATCGCCGCCCCCGATCCCCGCGATCCCGATATGGTCTACGGGAGCATGCGCCGCGGCGTATCGCTCTTCGACCGCCGCACGCGGCAGACCAGCTACGTGGGTCCGGACATGCGCGGGAACGACGAGAACGGCCAGGAGTTGGGGCGCAACGTCCGCACCATGCCGCTGCACTGGTCGTCGGTGAATCTTGACGTGCTGTTCTACGCGTCGAACGTGGTATGGAAGAGCAGCGACCATGCGCGGAGCTGGAAGCGGATCTCTCCGGACCTGGCTCGCTCGACCTGGGAGGTGCCGCGGAACGCCGGGAAGTACGCATCCGATGTGCGGCCATCGCCGCAGGGCGCGATCACCGCGCTGGCACCATCGCCGAGGAAGCTCGGCATCATCTGGACGGGTACCGACGATGGCGCGATCAGCGTCACCATGGATGGCGGGGCTCATTGGGCCAACGTCACGCCACGATCGGTGAAGCCGTGGACGCGCATATTCAACATCGACGCGGGGCACTTCGACGATCTGACCGCGTACGTCGCCGCCAACACCATGCGGCTCGACGACATGAATCCGCACTTCTACCGCACGCACGACGGCGGCAAGACGTGGACGGAGATCAACAACGGGATCGCGCCCGGCTACGTGGCCAACTCCATACGCGAGGATCCGCGCCAGAAGGGACTCCTCTACGCCGCGACCGATGCGCAGGTGTGGGTGTCGTTCGACGACGGCGACCACTGGAGCTCCCTCAGGCAGAACATGCCCGCGATCTCGGTACGCGACATAGCCGTGAAGGATGACACCACCTGCTTGTGCGCCGATCTCGTGGCCGGCACGCACGGGCGCGGCTTCTGGATTCTGGATGACGTGACGCCGCTCCGCCAGGCTGCCGCGGCGCGCGCGGCGCAGGAGGCGTATCTCTTCGAGCCGGTGACGGCGCTGCGCGTGCGCTTCGCGACCAACGACCCCACGCCGTGGCCGCCCGAGATCCTGGCGGGGGAGAACCCGCCCGCCGGCGGTATCATAGACTATTATCTCGCGCGCGATGCGAGCGGGCCCGTGAAGCTCGAGATCGTCGACGCGTCGGGCGCCGTGGTGCGCTCGTACGCGAGCGAGGACCCGGTGATGGATCCGCACCCCGCCCTCGACCGGGAGGCGTACGAGAGGATCTGCGAGGCGCAGCCCACCACGGTATTCTGTCGCTTCCCGCTCTACTGGCCTGCACCGCCCATGGTGATCTCCACGAAGAGGGGGATGCATCGCGTGGAGTGGGATCTCCACTACCAGCCCGTGGGCGACGATCACGACGAGGAGTTGGAGGCCACGGGGGCGGTGCCCGGCCGCACCTATCCGGCGGCGAGCGCGCCATGGGCTGCGCCGGGGAAGTACACCGTACGCCTGACGGTGAATGGCAGGAAGTACGAGCAGCCGCTCACGCTGCGGCTCGATCCGCGCGTGAAGACGCCGGCAGCCGGCCTCGCGAAGCTCGCTTCGCTCTCGAAGGAGATGTACGCCGGCGCCGTGGCCGCGCACGAGGCCTATGTGCGGGCGCGCGCTCTCTCGGAGCAGCTCGAGAAGGAGGGCGGCGCGGCCGCGTCGGCGCTCAAGGCGCGAGTGGACTCGCTGGCTCCGTCTCCCGACAGCGACGAGCAGCCGCGCTTCCGTCGCGGCCCGCTGGGGCCCGCCACCACGCTCAACGCGGTCAGCGACGCGATGCTGGCGGCGGCGATGTCGATGCAGGGGGCCGACGTCGCCCCCACCTCGATGCAGGAGGCCGAGTGCGCCGCCGCCCGCACCCAGTCCGCGGCGGTGATGAAGCGGTGGGAGGCTGTGCGAAAGGAAGGGGAGATGAGGCGGAAGACGGACAGCGGAGGGCAGTGAACGGCTCCGGGGGTGAGGCCTGCGCCCCCACTCGCCATCGCTGCTTTCCGCTTTCCGCCGCCTCCCCCGGTGGCCGAGGGACGTGCGGGGGGGCATATTCATGGCGGGGCTCGATCGGGCTCCGCCGTTTCCGAACCGATTCCTCGATCTCCTCCGCCATGCGCAATTTCCTCGTTCTAGCCCTGGGCGCGGTGCTGGCCGCCATGCCGTGCTCGCGCGCTGCAGCGCAGACGTATACCACCAACGATCCGGTCATCAGACGCATCTGGGCGCTCGGGATGGACAGCTCCGAGACCGAGCAACTCGCGCAGGTCCTCCTCGACTCGATCGGTCCTCGCCTCACCGGCACTCCGAGCCAGAAGGCCGGCAACGACTGGCTCGTGGGCACGTACACGAAGTGGGGGATCACCGCGCGCAACGAGAAGTACGGCACGTGGCGCGGGTGGCGGCGCGGCTACTCGCACATCGATCTCGTCTCGCCGCGCGTGCGCTCACTCGAGGGGATGATGCTCGGCTATTCGCCGGGGACGGGGAAGAAGGATCTCACCACGTCCACGATCATCCTTCCGCGTTTCGCCGACAGCACGGAGTTCGTGAAGTGGCTCCCCAACGCGCGCGGCAAATTCGTCCTCGTCTCCGCGCCGCAGCCCACCTGCCGGCCGAGCGAGAACTGGGATACGAACGCGACCGCGGAGTCGAAGGCGCGGATGGACAGCCTGCGCAATGCGGTGCGCCAGGAGTGGGGTGGACGTGACGTGCGCGGCACGGGCTACTCGCTCGCGCTCGGGACGGGCGATCTCGGGCTCCGGCTCGAGGAGGCGGGTGTGGCCGGCATACTCACTTCGCGCCCCAAGGATGCCTGGGGGACGATCGAGGTCTTCGAGACCTACAACAAGAAGGCGCCGGCCGTGGCGCTGAGCTGCGAGGACTACGGGCTCGTCTTCCGTCTCACCGAGAACGGGCAGAGCCCGAAGATCACCATGAACCTGGACGCCGAGCTGCTCGGCGATGTGCCGGTGTTCAACACGGTCGCAGAAATCCGGGGGAGCGAGAAGCCCGACGAGTACGTGCTTCTTTCGGCACACTTCGACTCGTGGGACGGATCCTCCGGGGCTACCGACAACGGCACCGGTACGCTCACGATGCTGGAGGCAATGCGGATCCTGAAGCAGGTCTACCCGCACCCCAAGCGCACGATCATGGTGGGTCACTGGAGCTCCGAGGAGCAGGGACTCGTCGGATCGCGCGCTTTCTCGGAGGATCATCCCGAGGTGGTGAACGGGCTGCAAGCGCTCTTCAATCAGGATAACGGCACCGGCCGGATCGTGCGCATGAACGCGAGCGGTCTCCCTGACGGCTCCGTGCACATCACGCAGTGGCTCGACAAGGTGCCGCTGGAGTTCCGCAGCCAGGTGGAGTTCGGCGGAGCCGGCTTCCCCGGTGGCGGCGGCAGCGACCACGCCTCCTTCGCCTGCTACGGTGCCCCGGCGTTCGGGCTGGGCGCGCTTCCGTGGGATTATTCCAGCTACACCTGGCATACCAACCGCGATACGTACGACAAGATCGTTTTCGATGACCTCAAGAAGAACGCTACGTTGACAGCCATGCTCGCATATCTGGCGAGCGAGGATCCCACGATGGTCAAGCGCGATCGGATCGACCTGGCCGCGGTGGCGTCCTCGCCGAGCATGACGCAGCAGGAGGCCGAGACGGGGGCGAATGGTGCGGGACGCCGGTTCCGACCCGCCACCGAGTGGCCGGCCTGTCAGAAAGCGCCCAGGAGCACGAATCCGCGGCTGAAGTAATAGGACGCGAGAGCAGACGATGGCATTGGAACTCACCCCGGGCTGTGGGGTGGGATGCACTTCGGTTCGCCATGATTGATGTCGTCGCTACCAGCTCGAGAAGGTGAAGGATGATCCCTGCAGTTCACTGCAAGTTCGACCGTCAGCAAGTCGTTCTGGCCGCAGTCGGGGTCGCGTTGCTCTGTGTCGCGCCATGTGTCGCGGCACAGGGACCGCCGCGCTACTTCGCGGGCGCTGAGCGCGTCGTACTCGACAGCGCGCTGAAGGACGAGGATGTGCAGGCGGCGCTGCTGCACGTCAACGAGCATCGGAAGGAGATGACCGAGACGCTTCTGGCGCTCGCCGGAAGCGAAGCGGACCCCGGGCCCGAGCGGGCGAGAGCCGAGCTGGTGGCTCGCAGGATGCGTGACATCGGATTGAAGAACGTGTCGCTCGAGAAGGGCGCCACGCCCAACGTCATCGGGCGAATCAAGGGGCGCTCGCGTGGCGCGATCCTCTTCGTCTCCACGCTGAACGACGTTCCGGCGCTGGCGCAGAGCCAGTATGACGGCGCGGCGGAGGGACCGCGCGGGGAGGGCGACGCTATCGTCGGTCCCAGCACCGCTTCTTCCGCTCCCACGGCGGCGCTCCTCGCGGCCGCCGCGGCGCTGCGGGCCTCGAGAGTGGAGCCTGCGCGCGATCTGATCTTCGCGGCGCTCCCGCCCGGGGAGGCGGGGTTCGACGGGATGAAGCGGCTCTACGCCGCGCATGGTGACAGCATCGTAGCCATCGTGGATGTGCAGGGTGATGGCAGCAGCATCGCGTGCGCGGTGGAGGATCAGTTCCCCTGTGCGGCGGAGGGGTCGCTGGTGGCGACGTCGGCGGCGATCGTGAAGTGGCTGGGCATGGAGCCCAGCATCAGGAACGGCAGCGCTCCCAGCGTGCGCGTCGCGGTGGCTGGCGGCGTGCCCGCCATCGTACTCGGCTCCGAACGCCGCGAGGCGTTTGGCTCCCCCGACGAATGGGCCGACGTCCCGTCCATGGTTCGCTCGGCCAAGCACATCGTTCTTCTAGCAGCTACACTGCGGTAGCACGCGCACGCCGTGCGGCGCCTCTACCAATCCAGTGGAGACTGACACATGACCGCGCCCATCAGAACGATCCTCGTCCCGCTCGACGGCTCCGAGCTCGCCGAGCAGGCGCTCCCGCTGGCCACGGCGCTCGCCCGAGCGAGCGACGCCGAGCTGCACCTGGTTCACGTCTTCGTCCCCTATGCGGCTCGCGCCGACATGCCGGGGGCCGTGCTGGACAACTCGGAGATCGAGCGCACGCTCGAGGAGCAGTCCACGCAGTACCTGCGTTCCGTCACAGAGCGCATCTCGGCGGAGCTGCCCTCCCACGTCCGTGCCGATCCGGTGCGCACGCGTCCCATCCGCTCGCCCTACAGCGAGAGCGTGGCCGTGGTGGACCGCCTCCGGCGCACCGCCGCTCGACTGCATCCCGACCTCATCGTGCTCGCCACGCACGCTCGCGGGGGTCTGGGGCGCGCGTGGCTGGGAAGCGTGGCCGACGCGCTGATCCGCCGCGTGAACGTTCCCACCCTCCTGGTGCATCCGCGCGAAGACGCACCGGTCCACGCGAGCGTCTTCCGACACATCCTGGTGCCACTCGATGGCTCGCGGCTCGCCGAGGAGAGCATCCCCCTCGCCGCCCGCCTCGCCGCGCTCGGCGATGCGCGCGTCACGCTCCTTCGCGTGGTGATCCCGCAGATCGCCGTGGGCCACCCGTCGCTGGTGCTGCAGTTCAACGTCGACCAGCTCGAGCACCACCGTCGTGCAGCGAAGCGCTACGTGGACGAAGTGGTCGAACGTCATCGGGGCGCGGTTCCCTCGATGACGGGAGAGGTCGTCCTGGCCGAGAGTCCGCCGCGCGCGATCCTGGGGTGGTCGCAGGAGCATGGTGTGGATCTCATAGCCATGTCCACCCATGGTAGGAGCGGGTTCCGTCGCTTCATGCTCGGCAGCGTGGCCGACAAGATCATCCGTGGCGCCAACGTTCCGGTGTTGTTGACGCGGCCCGGCGACGTAGCTGCTCCGGCGTCCGAAGAGTAGCGCGGTCCGCGGGGCCACCAGGCTGGACCAGGCTAGGAGGTGCGGCGGCGCGCGATGGACCGTCGCCGGGTGCTCGCCCGGTGCTCGCGGTACGCCGCTACGGCGCGATGAGGTTCACGGGCTCCGCGGGCGGCTGCGGGAGCACCGGGGCGTTACGCCCGTACTCCTGCTCGTAGATGTCTATCAGCTCGAAGAAGTACGTGATCGCCAGCGGTCCGAGTAGCAGCCCGACGAGACCGAAGAGCGAGACGCCCGCGAAGGCGCCGACCAGGGTCGTGAGCGGATGGACGTCGGAGACTCTCCGGTAGACCACCGGGCGAACGACGTTGTCGAGGTTCGACGCTATGAGACCGCCGATGACGAGCAGGCCTATCGCCGCGCCGAAGTGACGCTGCACGAGAAGGACGATCACGCCCGGGAGCCACACGAGCGCGCTGCCGAGCACCGGGAGGATGGATGCGAAGGCGGTGATCACTCCCCAGAAGACGGCGTTCGGCAGGCCCACGACCCAGAACCCGAACCCGATGAGCGCTCCCTGCAGCACCGCGGTGAGAGCGGTGCCGAGCAGCATCGCCTCGGTGATGCTCTTGAAGCGGAGCCGGAGCTGTTCGTTGCTTTCCCTGGAGAAGGGAAGGAAGGCGGCGATCCAGCGCCATGCGGTGCTGGCGGAGATCAGCAGGTAGTAGAGCGCGAAGAACGCGATCACGAGATTCAGTACCGATCGCGTGGCGCTACCGAAGAAGCCGATGGCGTGACCCGAGATCCACGAGATCAGCGATCCGCTGGCGGAAGCTATCTGCGCCCCGAGGTCGAGCCCTTCGATGTGGAGCGCCGACAGCCGCTCGAGGAAGGTGCTCTGCTGCATGTTGCGGAGCATGATCGGCGACTGCACGATCACGAGATTCAGCAGCCAGGCGCCGGGGACGACGATGAGGACGCCCAGCAGGATCAGCACGAGCGCCGCTGCCGCGTGCGCGCCCACTACGCGCGCCAGGCGGTGGTGCATGGGCGCGCCGATCACGTAGAGGATGGCCGCACCGAGGAGACCGCTCGCGTACGGCGCTATCGCGTAGGCCACGACCGCGCCGAGCACTATTATCAGGATCTGCGCGCGGGTCCGCCCGGAGGCGAGGGCTGGCATGGGCATCGGCGACGGGGCTAGGTCTTTAATTTCGAGCTGGGTGGCGTTCGCCACCCAGCTCGAAATTAAAGACCTAGCCCCGTCGTTTGCTATCACCCGGCTTCGGGTCGTAAGCTTCGTGGGTGCGCCGGGAATCGGCGCCCATCGCGAGGATGCCTCGAATGCACTCCCAACGTCTGCTGCGTATCGTGACTGTGATCCTGCTTGCGGGCTGTGCCCATCATTCGCCGCGCGCTTCCGAGGGCGGCGCTCCTTCTCCGGCGGAGGGCGCGGCCACGAAGAGCCTCGGAAATGGAACCGAAGTGAGCTCGCCCGCCACCGCGGCCGGCCGGGTGAACCCTCCGAATGGAGCCTCCTCCATCGACGCCGGCTCTGGCCGGGAGAATCCGTTCTTCCACGAGAGCACGCTCCCGTTTCACGCGCCGGATTTCGACGCGATCCGCGTGACCGACTTCCAGCCGGCCATCGAGGAGGGGATGAAGCGCCATCTCGCCGAGGTGGACAGCATCACCAACCAGAGCGCGCCGCCGACATTCGAGAACACCATCGTCGCGCTGGAGCGCTCGGGGCGGCTCCTGGACCGCGTCACCGCCGTGTTCTTCGGACTCGCCCAGGCGAACACGAACGACACGATCCAGCAGATCCAGACGGAGGAGGCGCCGCGCCTCGCTGCGCACTCCGATTCGATCCACCTGAACGCGAAGCTCTTCCAGCGAATCCAGAAGATCTACGACACGCGCGAGACGTCGGGACTGGATTCGGGGCAGATATACCTGGTGGAGCGCTACCACCGCGACTTCGTCCGTGCCGGGGCGCTGTTGTCGGAATCCGACAAGAGTCGGCTCCGCGAGCTCAATCAGGAAGAGTCGAAGCTCAGCACCGATTTCCAGAACAGGCTCCTCGCCGCCACGAGGGACGGCGCGGTAGTGGTGAAGGACAGCTCGCTGCTCGCGGGTCTCAGCGATGGCGACGTGGCGGCGGCAGCGGCGGCGGCGCAGCGGCGCGGGCTCGCCGATGCCTGGGTGCTCGTGCTGCAGAACACCACGCAGCAGCCGGTACAGGCTTCGCTAGAGAATCGCGAGTTGCGCAGGCGCCTGTACGAGGCCTCCACCGAGCGCGCCGAGCGCGGCGACTCGAACGACACGCGCGCGGTCATCCAGCGGCTCGCGCACATCCGCGCCGAGGCCGCCAAGCTGCTGGGTTTCCCCACCTGGGCCGCGTACAGCCTCGATGACAAGATGGCGAAGACGCCTCGGGCGGCGATCGATCTGATGACCAGCGTCGCGCCCGCCGCCACCGCCAGGGCGCGGGGTGAGGCGGCGAAGATGCAGGCGCTCATCGATCGCGAAGGTGGTGGCTTCCGGCTGGAGCCGTGGGACTGGCAGTTCTACGCCGAGAAAGTGCGCAAGGCGGAGTACGATCTGGACGAGTCGCGGATAAAGCCATACTTCGAGCTCGACAGCGTGCTCAAGGATGGCGTCTTCTACGCCGCGAACAAGCTGTACGGGATCACCTTCCAGGAGCGGAAGGACATTCCGGTCTACCATCCCGACGTGCGCGTCTTCGAGGTCTTCGATGCGGATGGCTCGCCGCTCGCTCTCTTCTACTGCGACTACTTCAAGCGCGACAACAAGAGCGGCGGTGCGTGGATGAGCGAATTCGTGGGCCAGTCTAAGCTGCTGGGGACGAAGCCGGTGGTGTACAACGTGGCCAACTTCACGAAGCCCGCAGCCGGCCAGCCCGCTCTGCTTACCTTCGATGATGTCACGACGATGTTCCACGAGTTCGGCCACGCGTTGCACGGGATGTTCTCGGACGCGCGTTATCCCACGCAGTCGGGGACCAGCGTGCCGCGCGACTTCGTGGAGTTCCCCTCCCAGTTCAACGAGCACTGGGCGCTCGAGCCCGACGTGTTCGCGCACTACGCGCGCCACTATCAGACCGGCGCCCCGATTCCCGAAGCGCTGGTTGCGAAGATCCGGAAATCGCGCACCTTCGATCAGGGCTTCGCGCTCACGGAGTACCTCGAGGCGGCGCTGCTCGACATGGCGTGGCACGATCTTCCGGCGAGCGCGCCCGAGCAACCGGTGGACTCCTTCGAGCTCGCCGCACTGGAGCGCTTCGAGGTGCATCTCCACGAGGTTCCTCCGCGCTATCGCACCAGCTACTTCGCCCACATATGGGGAAGCGGCTACGCGGCGGGATATTACTCGTATCTCTGGAGCGAAGTGCTCGACGACGATGCCTACTACTGGTTCAAAGAGAACGGCGGGATGACCCGCGCCAACGGGCAGCGCTTCCGCGACATGATCCTCTCCCGTGGCGGGACCGAGGATGCCGCCGCGCTCTATCGGGCCTTCCGCGGTCGCGACCCGAGCGTGGAACCCCTGCTCGAGGAGCGGGGCCTGAAGGGGGGAGAAAAGCAGAGCGCCGGGAGCGGGGAACGGTAGCGGCTCCCGGGAGTGCAACCCTCACTCCCGAGGCAACTCACGGTTTTCCGCTCTTTGCATTCTCGCTGCTTCCTCATCCACCTTGAATACCGGCAGGCTCAGGCCCCAGGCGATGGAGGCGAAGCGGAGTGCGGCGACGGTGAACATGCCGAGGGCGGAGGCCATGGTGCGCGTGGCACCGAGGGAGCCGAGAGCGAGGTAGACCACTATTCCGGCTATCGCGGTGCTCGCGTAGAGGTTGCCCTTTCTCAGGACCAGCGGGATCTGAGCGGTGAGCACGTCGCGGATCATCCCGCCGGCGACGCCGGTGATGGTACCCATCATCACGACCACCAGCGCCGGGAGCGCGCTGCGCTCGGCGATCTGGGCACCGCTGATGGCGAAGAGCGCGAGGCCGAGCGCATCGGCCACGAGCAGGGCGGCGAGCGGCGGCTGGCGGATGCGTACCCATACGATCGTCAGCGCGGTCGCAGCGAGGATGACCAGGAGGTAGGCGCCGTTGGCGATCCAGAAGATCGGGTGGCGATCGAGCAGGACATCGCGGGTCGTGCCGCCGCCGATGGCGGTGACCAGG
>Ga0182741_1004124_pt1 | contig 14632 bp, 13 predicted proteins | sample eDN5th37CBELigOP_FD_128874 | JGI IMG/M metagenome (GOLD analysis project Ga0182741, IMG submission 128874) | Enriched Organic Plus compost microbial communities from Emeryville, California, USA - eDNA 5th pass 37_C BE-Lig OP (version 2) (version 2) ...
CTGCGCGCGGGTGCCGTGGGCGAGGATCGTCGGCCCGACCATGCCGATGGCGATCGCGAACGCCGCGCTCGACACGCCGAAGCGGGCCTGCTCCTGGTTGAAGATCGCCTGCTCGATCGGCCGACCGCCGCGCCCGCCGACCGCCGTCGGCCACGTGATGCCGGCCCACCCGCCCTCGAAGAGGGTGCGCTGCCAGGCGCGGCACCGGGCCACGTACTCCTCCTCGCGGTAGGCCGAGGACCAGATGCCGGCCGAGAAGTCGTCCGGGTGGCCCTTGGGGATGGCGTGGGCCTCCAGCCAGGCTCGGGCCTCCGCCCGGAACGCAGCCTCCTCGGGCGTGTCGTCGAAGTCCACCGCCCGCAGACTAGAACACGTTCTCGTCCCTCGGCGGCTGGCGGGTCTGGGATCTGGTGCCAGGGGTAGGGCTCCCGCTCGTGAAGCTGCTCCAGACCCTCGTCGACTTCGACGCCGCCCTCGACTGGCCCTTCGACGACGACGAGCTGCTCGACCACCCCGCCACCGGCGACGACCTCGCCGAGGCGGAGTCGGCTGCGTCCTAGCGCTCCTCGATCTGGATGTGTGCTCGGTCCGCCCGGATCGGCACGATCAGCTCCTCGGCCACCCGGACGTGGGCCGGGTGGTCCATGTAGGCCTGGTAGCCCTCGGCGTCGTCGAAGGTGGCGAACACCGCGAAGTCCCAGCGCCCGGGGCCGAGGCCGAGGTCGGGGCCGACCACGTAGGAGCGGATCGTCGGGATCTGGGCCGGGAGGGCCTCGAGCGCCTCGACGATCTCGTCGACCTGCGCGGGCGTGACGCCCTCGGCCCAGCGGAACAGCGCGACGTGACGGATCATCGCCGCACCCTACGCGGCGCGGCCGCCCACGCGATCAGTCGGCCAGCGCCTCCTCGAGCACGGCCTCCGTGGGCGCCCGACCGGCGAGGTGGCGCTCCCAGAGCGTCGTGAGGAAGCGCTCGACGCCTTCGATCACCCGAGCCGAGCGAGGCGAGGGGACGACCTCGAACGCGTGCTGGGCGCCTTGCATCTCGACGTAGAGGACCGGCTGCTCGGACACCTCGCGCAGGCGGGCCACGAAGGCTCGAGCGTCCTCCACCGGGGCGAGGGTGTCCCGGTCGCCGTGGATGACGAGGAACGGCGGTGCCCCCGGGTGCACGAGGTGGATCGGCGACGCGGCCACGAAGCGCTCCGGCTCCTCGTCCACGAAGGCCTTCATCACGTACGGCTCGAGGAGGCGGCGGTACAGCGCCGGGTCGGCGCCGAACGCGCCCTGGGGCGTGAGGTCGTAGACGCCGTAGAACGGCACCGCTGCCGCCACCGAGGTGTCGGCGTCCTCGAAGCCTGGCTGCAGCGAGGGGTCGCCGGCGGTGAGGGCCGCGAGCGCGGCCAGGTGGCCGCCGGCCGAGCCGCCGGTGATGCACACGAAGTCCGGGTCGACGCCGAGCTCGTCGGCGTGCTCCCGGACCCAGGCGATGGCCCGCTTCACGTCCACGAGGTGGTCGGGGAAGGTGGCCGCCGGGCTGAGCCGGTAGTTGGCGTTGATGCCGACCCACCCCTGCGCGGCGAGGTGGCGCAGCAGCGGCAGCCCCTGCTCCCGCTTGTCGCCCAGGACCCAGGCACCCCCGTGGACCTGCACGATCGCCGGCCGCCGCGACCCGCCCGCGGGCGGCGGGGCGCTGGGCTCGGTGACGTCGAGGCGCAGGACCTGCCCGGCCGCGCGGGCGTAGGGGACGTCACGGCGGGTCCGCACGCCGCGACGACGGCCCATGAGCAGCGGCAGGACCACCGATGCCCGCGAGAAGCGGGGCGCCTCCGGACCGGGGTCCAGCTCCTCGAGGGCACCCCGCACGGCCACCACGGTCCGGCGCGTGGCCCACGCGATGCCGAGGACGATCAGCAGCGCGGCGACCGCGAGCACGAGGCCGACCACGCCGGCGGGGTGCTCGAGGGCACCGCCCGCGACGAGGGCGGCCACGGCGGCCACGCCCACGACCAGGTGGTGCCAGGCCAGCTCGATGACGAACCAGGAGGCGAGGAAGCTCCAGGCCCACACGGGCAGGGGCCCACGGCGGGGCCAGAGGGCGTTGAGGGCGTTGACGAAGATCAGCGCCCCGAAAGCCAGGAGCAGCCACGGCATGGACTCAGTGTGCCAACCGTCCCGGGTTCGCGCACCGCTCGCGCCGAGCCGGGCCGGTGGGGGCGCGCTCACCTGCACATCTCCTGACGCGTCGTCAGATCCGCGCCTATCCTGCGGCGCGATGGCGTTCAACATCGCCGACCTGTTCGAGCACACCGTCGACGCGGTGGCCGACCGCGAGGTCCTCGTCGTGGGCGACGAGCGGCGGACCTACCGTCAGCTCGAGGAGCGGGCCAACCGGCTGGCCCACCACCTCCTCGCCCACGGGATCGGTCCCGGCGACCACATCGGCGTCTACGGCTTCAACAGCGTCGAGTGGATCGAGGCGGCGCTGGCCGCGTACAAGGTCCGGGCCGTCCCCATCAACGTGAACTACCGCTACGTCGAGGACGAGCTGCGCTACCTCTTCGACAACGCCGACCTGGCGGCGGTGGTGTACGACCGGTCGTTCGCGCCGCGCCTGGCCAACGTGCGCGGCTCGCTGCCGCTGCTGCGCCACCTGATCCACGTCGAGGACGGGTCCGACACCGACGTGGACCCGGCGCTCGGGTCGGTGGCGCTCGAGGAGGCGATGGCGGCGGGGAGCCCCGAGCGCGACTTCGAGCCCCGCTCCCCCGACGACCGCTACGTCCTCTACACCGGCGGGACCACCGGGATGCCCAAGGGCGTCGTGTGGCGCCACGAGGACGTGTTCTTCGCCCTCGGCGGGGGCATCGACGCGTACACGAACGAGCCCGTGGCCGACGAGTGGACCCTGGCGGAGCGGGCCCGCGGCACCGATGCGCCGCTGCGCTCCCTCAACCTCCCGCCGCTCATGCACGGCGCCGCCCAGTGGGGCTTCCTGCGCTTCGCGTTCGAGGGGAACCTCGTCGTGATGCTGCGGCGGTTCGACCCCCACGAGGTGTGGCGGGTCGTCGAGCGAGAGCAGATCAACAACGTGTCGATCACCGGGGACGCCATGGCCCGCCCGATGATCGAGGCGCTGGAGGAGATGGGGGGCCCCGGCGCGCTCGACCTGTCGTCGATGTTCGTGCTCGCGTCCACGGCGGCGATCTTCTCCCCCACCGTGAAGGACCGGTACCTCGAGCTGTTCCCGGGCCTGATGATCGTCGACGCCATCGGCTCCTCCGAGACCGGTGCCAACGGCATGCGGGTGGCCGGCAAGGGGGACACCGCCAACCGGGGCGGGGGGCCCACCGTGCAGGCGGCGCGCGACGCGGTCGTGCTCGACGAGCACCTGCGGGAGATGCCGCCGGGCACCGGGGTCCCGGGACGCCTGGCCCGCCGAGGCAACGTCCCGACCGCCTACTACAAGGACCCGGAGCGCTCCGCCGCCACCTTCGTGGTCGGCCCCGACGGGCACCGCTACGCCCTGGCCGGCGACCTGGCGATCCTGGAGGAGGACGGCACGATCACGCTGCTGGGGCGCGGGTCGCAGTGCATCAACTCCGGGGGCGAGAAGATCTTCCCGGAGGAGGTCGAGGCCGCCCTCAAGGCCCATCCCGACGTGTTCGACGCCATCGTCGTCGGCGTGCCCGACGAGCGCTGGGGCCAGACGGTGGCGGCGGTCGTCGAGCCGAGACGGGGTCGAAGACCTACGCTGGCGGAGCTCGACGCCCACTGCCGAGCGCACGTGGCCGGGTACAAGGTGCCCCGGCAGCTCACCCTCGTCCCACAGATCCAGCGCTCCCCCAGCGGGAAGCCCGACTACCCCTGGGCCGGCCGCGTCGCCCGAGGCGAGCTCCCGGTCGAGGCCTGAACCAGCGAGCAGGAGGCCAGCATGCAGGTCCACGACAAGCTCTTCATCGGCGGCCGATGGGTCGACCCGGCGGGCAGCGACGTCATCGAGGTGATCTCGCCCCACACCGAGGAGGTCGTCGGGCGGGTGCCGGAGGGCACCACGGAGGACATCGACCGAGCGGTGGCGGCGGCCCGCCGGGCCTTCGACGAGGGCGAGTGGCCCCGCCTGTCACCCGAGGAGCGCATCGCCGCCGTGCAGCGCTTCGCCGATGCCTACGCGGCGCGGATGATGGACCTGGCCGAGGTGATCACCACCGAGATGGGCTCGCCGATCTCGTTCTCGCAGCTGGCCCAGACGCCGGCGCCGTGGATGATGCTCAACAGCTTCATCCAGGTGGCCAAGGACCACCCGTGGGAGGAGGAGCGCGCCGGCGTGCTCGGCTCCCCGGTCATCGTCCGCAGCGAGGGCGTCGGCGTGGTCGGCGCGATCGTGCCCTGGAACGTGCCGCAGTTCGTGACCATGTCCAAGCTCGCCCCGGCGCTCCTGTCGGGTTCGACGATCGTCATCAAGCCGGCGCCGGAGACGCCGCTCGACGCCTTCGTGCTGGCCGAGATCCTCGAGGAGGCCGGCATCCCCGAGGGGGTCGTCAGCATCGTCCCCGCCGGCCGCGAGGTTGGCGAGCACCTCGTCCGCCACCCGGGGGTCGACAAGATCGCCTTCACCGGCTCCACCGCCGCCGGTCGCACGATCGCGTCGATCTGCGGGGAGCAGCTGAAGCGGGTGAGCCTCGAGCTCGGCGGCAAGTCCGCGGCGATCATCCTCGACGACGCCGACCTCGAGGCCACGATGCAGGGCCTCAAGTTCGCGTCCCTCATGAACAACGGCCAGGCCTGCGTGGCCCAGACCCGCATCCTGGCGTCGCGCCAGCGGTACGACGCGGTGGTCGAGGCGCTGGCCGAGACCGTGGCCGCCATGACGGTGGGCGACCCGAGCGACCCGACCACCGAGATCGGCCCCCTCGTCGCCGAGCGCCAGCAGGAGCGCGTCGACAAGTACATCGCCCTCGGCCAGGAGGAGGGCGCTCGAGTGGTGGTCGGTGGCAACGGCCGCCCCAGCGGCCTGGAGCGGGGGTGGTACGTCCGCCCCACCGTGTTCGCCGACGTCGACAACTCGATGCGCATCGCCCAGGAGGAGATCTTCGGTCCGGTGCTCGCGGTGATCCCCTACGACGACGTCGACGACGCCGTGCGGATCGCCAACGACAGCGACTACGGCCTGGCCGGCTCCGTCTGGACCGCCGACCGCGAGCAGGGCCTCGAGATCGCCCGACGGGTCCGCACCGGCACCTACGGCGTGAACCAGTACTCGATGGACTTCGTCGCCCCCTTCGGCGGCTTCAAGGCCAGCGGCCTCGGCCGCGAGTTCGGCAAGGAGGGCCTCGAGCACTACCTCGAGCTGAAGTCGATCGTCGCCTGACGCCCGCCGGCTCAGGCCCTGCCCAGGTAGGCGGCCTCCAGCTCGGGGGCCACGTCCTCGGGCTGGCCGACCGTGGTGATGCGGCCGTGGAGCATCACCGCCGCGTAGTCGGCCACCCCGAGGACGGTGCGGGCGAACTGCTCGACCACGAGGATCGACACGCCCTGACGGGCGACGCCGGCGACGAGCTCGTAGAGCTCGGCCACGATGAGCGGCGCCAGTCCCATCGACAGCTCGTCGAGCAGCAGCAGGCTCGGCGACACCGCCAGGCCACGGGCCATGGCGAGCATCTGCTGCTCGCCGCCGGACATCGTCCCGGCCAGCTGGTGGCGCCGCTCGGCGAGGCGAGGGAACTGCTCGTAGGCCCGAGCCTCCACCTCGGCCAACGAGGCTCCCGCGTAGGTGACCATCTGGAGGTTCTCGCGGACGGTGAGGTTGGGGAAGATCCCCCGCCCCTCCGGGATCGTGCACACCCCGGCGCGGGCCAGGGCGTCGGGCGTGGCGCCGTTGACGTGGCGCCCGGCGAGGTGGACGCAGCCCCCGGTGGGCACGAGCTGGCCGCTGGCCACCTTCAAGGTGGTGGACTTCCCGGCGCCGTTGGGGCCGAGCAGGGCGACCACGGTCCCGGGCGGGACGCGGAGGTCCACGCCGTGCAGCACCTCGATGCGACCGTACGCGGCCCGGACCCCCACCAGCTCGAGCGCGGCGGGGGCGGGCCGGGCCGGCGTGGCGACGGGCTGGACGGCGCTCATCCCGGCGTCGCCGCGCCGAGGTAGGCGTCGAGCACCGCGGGGTCGTGCTGGACCTCCTCGGGGGTGCCGGCGGCGAGGACGGCACCGAAGTCGAGGACGTGGACCCGCTGGCAGACCCCCATGACCAGCTGGATGTCGTGCTCCACGAGCAGCACGGCCATCCCCTCGGCCGCGAGGTCGCGCAGCAGCTCGCCGAGGCGGGCCGTCTCGCCCTCGTCGAGGCCCGAGGCGGGCTCGTCGAGGAGCAGCACCCGGGGCCGGGTGGCGAGGGCGCGCGCCAGCTCCACGAGCCGGGCGAGCCCGGTGGGGAGGGCGTCGACCCGCTCGTGCGCCACCTGGGCGAGCCCGACGCGATCGAGCAGGTGCTGGGCCTCACGGGTCGGGTCGAGGCGGCGGTCTCGGCTCCAGCCGCGACGGATCTCCGCGGCGGTGCGGACGTTGTCGAGCGCGCTGAGCGAGCCGAACACCTCCAGCCGCTGGAAGGTCCGGGCGATCCCGGCTCGGGCCCGCTCGTGGGCTCGAGCCCGGGTGAGGTCCCGCCCGTCGAGCAGGATCCGGCCCCGCACCGGGGCATGCAGGCCCGTGATGACGTCGAAGGTGGTGGTCTTGCCGGCGCCGTTCGGGCCGATCAGGCCGGTGACCTCGCCAGCCTCGGCGTCGAGGTCGACGCCTCGGAGGGCGACGTGCCCGCCGAAGCGGACCGTGGCGTCCCGGACCTCGAGCCGCGCCATGTCAGGTCTCTTCGCCATCGCCGCCCGGATCCCCTGTGCCACGAGCGGCGAGGAGCCGGTCGGTCTGGATGCGGCGCTCGTGGAGGTCGCGCACGAGCCAGAAGCGCAGGAACCCCGACAGCGCGCCTTTGAGGTAGAGCGCGGCACCGGCGACGGAGACGGTCACCCCGATGAGGGCGAGGACGAGCGCGTCGCGCTGCGAGAGCGGGTTCTCGGTGCCGTGCGACATCGCGTAGGCGATCACGGCGAGCACGATGCCGGCCGCCATGCCGAGCAGGCCCAGCCGGGTGGCGAGCCGGTCGGCGCCGGCGGCGGGGTCGTGGACCTTCAGCTCGGCGAGGTCGGCCTTCAGCTGCTCGATGCGGTCGGGGGCGGCGGTCATGCGACGGCTCCTGGTTCGGTTCCTGCGACGGGCTCGGGGGCGTCGGCCCCGAGGTAGGCGGACGAGAGGGTCGCCTCGACCTCGGCCGGCGTCCCCTCGGCCGCGATCCGCCCGCGCACGAGGACGGCGGCCCGGTCGGCGACGCCGAGGACGGCGTGGGCGAACTGCTCGACGACGACGAGGGACACACCCGAGGCGGCGATCGCGGCGACCTGGCCGTACAGCTCCTCGACGACGAGCGGGGCCAGGCCCATCGACAGCTCGTCGAGCAGCAGCAGGGCGGGCCGCGTGGCGAGGCCCCGGGCGAGGGCGAGCATCTGCTGCTCGCCGCCGGACATCGTGCCGGCCAGCTGGTGGCGCCGCTCGGCGAGGCGCGGGAAGCGCTCGTAGGTCTCCTCCTCGATCTCCCGCAGCGGCCGGCCGGCGTGCGTGGCCATCCGCAGGTGCTCGGCCACGGTGAGGTTCGGGAAGACCCCGCGCCCCTCCGGGACGAGGCAGATGCCGATGCGGGCCAGCGCGTCGGGTCGGGCGCCGTCCACCCGGTGCCCGGCCACGACCACCCGCCCCCCGCTCGGCCGGTGGAGCCCGGCGATGGTGCTCAGCAGGGTGGTCTTGCCGGCCCCGTTCGGGCCGAGGACGGCGACGACGGAACCGGCCCGGACCGCGAGGTCGATGCCGTGGAGCACCTCGATCGAGCCGTGGGCGGCCCGCAGGCCCTGCACCTCGAGCAGCGCGCCGGTCACGACGCTCGCCCCAGGTAGGCGGCCAGGACGGCCGGGTCGGAGCGGATCGTGGCCGGGTCGCCCGAGGCGAGCACGAGGCCGAGGTCGAGGACGTGGATCGTCTCGCAGAGGTCCATCACCAGCTGGACGTCGTGCTCGACGAGGACGATGGCCACGCCGCCCGCGGCCACCTCGTGCACGACGGACGCGAAGCGAGCGGTCTCGTGGAGGTCCTGGCCGCTGGCCGGCTCGTCGAGCAGCAGGACCCGCGGCTCGGTGGCCAGGGCCCTGGCCAGCTCCACGACCCGGGCCTGACCCGTCGGGAGCCGGTCCGCGCGCACGTCGGCGAGGTCGGCGATGCCGAGGCGCTCGAGGAGCTCGTCGGCCCGCCGCCCGGGATCGGCCCCGGCACGGGAGGCGGCGGCGAGGCGGACGTTGTCGCGCACCGACAGGAGCCCGAAGGGCTCCAACCGCTGGAAGGTCCGGGCCAGTCCTCGACGGGCCCGCTTGAACGGGGGCAGGTCGGTGACGTCCTCCCCGTCGAGGAGCACGCGCCCGTGGTCGGGGGCCTGCAGGCCGCACACGACGTTGAACAGCGTCGTCTTGCCAGCCCCGTTCGGGCCGATGAGCCCGGTCACGGTCCCGGCCGAGGCGGTGAGGTCGACCGACCGGAGCGCGGCGCGCCCGCCGAAGGAGACGGTGACGCCGCGCACCTCGAGGGCGGTCATCGGGGTCCTCCGACCGACGTGAGCTCGCCGTCCAGGCCGAGCGCGGCGTCGACGGCCCGGCGCTGCGCGACCGTGAGCGGGGACTCGAGGCCAGCCCACTCGAGCGGCACCTCCTCCCCCGCGGGTGGGGGTGCGACGACGCGGCGCGCCACGAGCGGCCACCCGAGCAGTCCGGCGACCATGGCCCAGACGAGGACCCAGCCGGTGATCGCTCCCGCGAGCGCGGCCAGGACCGCGGCGCCGACGGTGGCCAGCAGCCCGACCAGCGCCACCGGGGCCGCCTGGAGGACGCGGAAGCCGGCGACCACGTCGCGGACCGCTCCGTTGGGGTTGCGAGCCAGGGCGATGCCCATCGTGCCCGGGAGGATCCGGTTGAGGTCCTCCAGGAGCGGCCAGATCCCGATGGCGATCGGGAACCCACCGAGCAGCAGCCCGGCGAAGATGGCTCCGGAGGCGGTGGAGATCCCGCCGACGACGGTGACGAGCAGGAGCGGGAGGCTCTCGAACAGGCTGAACCGCTCCGGGCTGACCGACCCGAGCGTGCCCGCGTACAGGGCGCCGCCCACACCGGCCATGGCGGCGGAGAGGGCGAACACGGCCAGCTTGAGCCGGGTGAGGTCGAGGCCGATGGTGGCGCACGCGGCCGGGCTGTCCTTCATCGCCAGCAGGCGGTGCCCGAAGGTGCTGCGTCGAACCGAGACCACGAGGAGGTAGCCGAGGGCGAGGACCACGGCGAGGACGACGAGCTGGGTCTGCACGTCGGTCGTGTCGAGGCCGGGCAGGTCGAGCGGCGACACCCCGATCACGCCGCCCTCGAAGATCCTGACCGTGGTGCCGCCGACGTCGAAGGACGGCATCAGGAACACCCACCGGTCGAGGAACACCGCGAAGGCGGCGGTGGCGAGGGCGAGGTAGAGGCCCGACAGGCGAAGGGCGGGCAGGGCCACCAGGGCACCGACGACCGCGCACACGGCGGCGGCGAGGATCAGCGCGAGCGGGTTCCCGCCCTCGCCGTGGTGGGCCATGACGAGTGCGCCGATGGCCGCGAAGCTCATCTGGCACAGCGACACCTGGCCGGCGAACCCCGTGAGGGGCACGAGGCTGAGGGCGATGAGCGCGACGCCGAGGATGCGTGTGGCCCGCAGGGCATCGGCGTCGCCGAGGAGCGCGGCCAGCACGAGCCCGACGGCGACGATGCTCGCGGCGGTGAGCCCGGCCGTCCGCCAGGAGGGCAGCGGCACCTCCTCCCGGGAGGCGCCGGCGGCGCGGGTGCGCAGCTGCGGGTTCGGGAGGACGAGGAGGACGACGAACAGGACGACGACGGGGATCACGAAGCGGAACGTCGTGAGGTAGGCGTTGCCCGTGGGCAGGTACCCGATGGCGTAGGAGTCGGCCAGGCCGAGGAAGACGGCGCCGGCCACCGTCCAGGGCAGGCTGCGGAGCCGGCCGATCATCGCCGCCGCGTACGCGCTCACGATGAGCAGCGTCAGGTTGACGTGGGACAGCTGGCCGCCCAGCGGACCGATCAGCACGCCGGCCAGCGCCGCGAGCGAGCAGCCGATGGCCCATGCTGCCGCGGCGGCGCGATCGGGGCGGGCCCCGTGGAGCATGGCCAGCGGGCGGCTGTCCACGGTGGCGCGCATGTCGAGCCCGAGGCGGGTGCGGTGGAGGAGGATCCGCAGCCCCACGGCGACGGCGATCGCCACGACGAACGCGCTCAGGTGGTGCCAGGTGAGCGTCACGTCGAAGAGGGTCACCCGCCGTCCGGCGAACAGGAGCGGCACCCGGTGCACGGTCTTCGGGCTCCAGAGCCACTGGCCGACGCCGAGCAGGGCGATGAGGAGGCTGATCGTGACCACGATCCGCACCGTCTCGGGCGCGTCGTGGAGGCCCCGCATGATGAGCCGCTCGATGACGATGCCCAGGGCGGGGGCCGCGACGAGCAGGACCCCGGCGAGGGCGACCGGGATCGGCCAGCCCCAGGCCACGTGGAGCTGCCAGTAGGCGAAGGCGCCGAGCATCCCCACCGCGCCGTGGGCGAAGTTGAAGATCCCGGTGGTCGTGTAGGTGAGGACCAGGCCGCTCGCCGCGAGGGCGAAGATCGACGCGGTCGCGAGGCCGAGGACGGTGTTGCTGAGCAGCTCCTGCATCGGGACGGCGAGGGTGGCTCAGGCCTCGGGCCGGGGCACGCCGTAGTCGCCCTGCAGGTCGACGACGTTGCTCGGCTCGCAGTTGAACAGCCCGTCGCCCTCGGTGGGGGCGGTGGCCTCCTCGTCGTAGGTGAACGCCTTGCCGTCGACGCCGAGGATGAGCATGCACGGGCTGGCCTTCGCGTTGCCCGGGGTCTGCGGGGCGTGGAGGCCGCCGCCGGTCCATCCGGCCTGGGCGGCCGCCTGCTCGAGCAGGCACTCGGGGGTCAGGTCGGATCCGCACTCGGTGGCGGCGGTGGCGAAGAGCAGCCAGGCCGACAGGCCCTGCATCCCGAGCAGCGCCACCTTGCCACCCGGGTTGTAGCGCTCCATGAGGTCCAGGTAGTCCTGCGTGGCCTTGTTCTCCGACGCCATCTCCAGGGGGTGGAACACCGACTGGATGAACAGGTTCCCGGCGGTCTCGCCACCGGCCTCCACGAAGAGGTGGTCGTAGAAGTTGGCCGAGAGGAGGATCACGTCGGGGTACCAGCCGGCCAGGTCCATCTCCTGGGTGAGCTGCACGAGGTTCTGGGGCTGGCCGATGAAGTCGAGGATCTTCACGTCGGCGGCCTGCATCTCGCGCACGAAGTTCGCCCAGCCGGTCTCCCCTTGGGTCTGGTAGTCGAGCTCGTACACGAGCTCGAAGCCGAGCAGCTCGGCAGTCTCGATCGTCTGCTGCTTCACGAGCAGCACCGATGGCAGCGCCGACGCCATGACGGCGAAGCGGTCGATGCTGTCGGGGAACTGCGCCTTGGCCGCGTTGTAGCGGCCCATGGCGATGTTGTAGATCGGGTTCGGCACCGGCTGGACCTGGAGGTCGGCGACCCGGGCCCGGGCCGACACGGCGTAGCCCGGGATGTTCGGGAGCCCGCAGCCGACTCGCACGTCGTTCGCATCCTCGTCGAAGACGGCACCCCCGCCGACGAGCGCGAAGTCCCGGCCGCAGGCCTCGGTGACGACGGGCTCGAACTCGAGGAGCTTGACGTCCACATCGGACAGGACGAGCTCCCGGCCGAGGATGCCGCCGTGCTCGTTGCACCACGTCACGAACGCGACCGCGGTGTCGTACATCTCCTCGTTGAGGCCGGGCACGGCGGTCGAGCCCTTGTCGGTCATCGTCCCCACCCGGATCTGGGTGTCGGTGACCCCGGGCGCGGTGGCACCGGACGCGTCGCCCTCGCGGCAGACGCCCTCCAGGTCCCCGAAGCCGCCCTCGTCGAGCGAGGTCGGGTCGGCGGCCCCGTCGCCCTCGTCGTCGGTCGGCGCCTCGGCGGTGCGGGGACGCTCGTCGCCGTCGGAGGCGGTCGGCTCGTCGCGCGAGCAGGCGGCCGCGACCAGTGTGAGCAGCACGAGGATCGCGATCGGGGTGCGGCGGGCGGTCGTCACGGTCGGTGTTCCCCCTGGAGAGCGTCGGTCGGTGGGTCGGTGCGGTGGTGCGGTGGTCAGCGTCGGCCGGCGCCGACGAGCGCGGCGCCGAGGCGGCGGAGCGACGGGGTCGCGCCCCCGAGCTGGAGCTCGAGGACCTTGGCCCAGCGGAAGTACCGGTGGACCGGGTAGTCGAGGTCCATGCCGATGCCGCCGTGGAGGTGCTGGGCGGCGTGGACGACGCGCTGCGCCCCCTCGGCGGCCCAGAACGCGGCGGTCATCAGCTCGGTGGTGGCGTCGAGCCCGGCGTCGAGGCGCCAGGCGGCCTGGCGGCCGGTGAGCCGGACGCCCTCGGTGTCGACGTAGGCGTCGGCGACGCGGTGGGCCACGGCCTGGAAGGTGCCCAGCCGCACGCCGAACTGCTCCCGCTCGCTCACGTAGCGGGCGGTCAGGGCCAGCGCACCCTCGCAGACCCCGGTCTGGAAGGCGCAGCCGACCGCGATCGCCCAGGCCTCGAGGTGGGCGACGACCGCCTCGCCACGGTGGACGTCGCCGAGCACATCCGCGGGCCCGACGGGCGTGCCGTCGAAGCGCACCGTCCACTGCGGCTCGCCGGTCATCGCCCGCTGCGGCTCGAGGGCCAGGCCGGGGGCGTCCGGCGCGACGACGAAGACGGCGGTGGCCGCCTCGCCGGTGCGGGCCGGGACGACGAGCGCGGCCGCCTCGGGGCCCAGCGACACCGCGACCTTCTCGCCGTGCAGCGCCCAGCCGTCGCCGTCGGCGGTGGCGACGGTGGACGGGATCAGCGGGACGGCGACCTCGACAGGCTCGTGGAGCGCCGCCACCGGCGGCGGGCCCCCGCTCGCCAGCGGGGGCAGCAGGCGAGCCTGCTGGTCGGCGCGGCCGAAGCGGGCGAGGGCGAGGGCGGCGGCCAGCACGGGGACGTAGGGCAGCGGCGCCGCAGCCCGACCCATCGCCTCGGCCACGAGGCACGCCTCCACGAGCCCGAGCCCGGCGCCGCCGTGGGCCTCGGGCAGCGCGAGGGCGAGCAGGCCGGCGCGGGCCAGCTCCTCCCACACGTCCGCGGCGAACCACTCCCCTGCCGCCTCCCGTCGACGCAGCTCCTCGGGCGGGAGGCGCTCGTCGAGGATCCTGGCCGCCAGGTCCGCGATCGCCTGCTGGTCCTCGGTGAGGTCGAAGTCCACGTCAGCTCCTCGGCACCCGGGGCAGGCCGGCCCCGAACATGGCGATGAGGTCGCGCTGGACCTCGTTGACCCCGCCGCCGAAGGTGAGGATCAGCGTGCCCTGGCAGGCGCGGGCGAGCCGGCCGGCGAGCACGGCACCCGGCGAGCCGCGCTCGAGGTACGCGGCGGGCCCGAGGACCTCCATGAGCAGTCGGTAGGCCTCCGTGTAGAACTCGGTGGCGAAGACCTTGGTGGCGCTGGCGTCGGCTGGCGTGGCGCCCCCGGAGGCGGCCACCTTCCAGTTGAGGAGCTTGACGAGCTCCAGGCGGGCGTGGACCCGGGCCAGGTTGAGCTGCACCCACTCCTCGTCGGCCACCCGCCGGCCGTCGGCCCGCTTCGTCGTCTGCGCCCAGGCGGTGACGTCCTCGAGGACCTGCTCGACCATCCCCGGCGGGCCCAGCGACACCCGCTCGTAGTTGAGCTGGTTGACGATGAGGTCCCACCCCCGATCGACCTCGCCCACCACGGCGTCGTCGCCGACGCGCACGTCGTCGTAGAAGGTCTGGTAGGTGCTGGCGTTCACCATCGTCTCGATCTTCGAGCAGGAGAAGCCCGGATCGGACGTGGGCACGAGGAAGATCGTGATGCCCCGGTGCTTCGGCGCGCCGGGGTTCGTGCGGGCGGCCAGCCAGATGTAGTCGGCGTAGCTGGCCAGCGAGGTGAACACCTTCTGGCCGTTGATCACCCACTCGTCGCCGTCGCGCTCGGCCCGCGTGGCGAGCGAGGCGAGGTCGGTCCCTGCGCTCGGCTCGGTGTAGCCGATCGAGACGTGCAGCTCGCCGGCGAGGATCTTCGGCAGCAGCTCGCGCCTCTGCGCTTCGGAGCCGTACTCCATGATCGTGCGGCCGACCGTGTTGATCGTGAGGAACGGGATCGGCGCGCCGACGCGCCACGCCTCGTCGAAGAAGATGAGCTGCTCGACGTCGGTGCGGCCCTGGCCGCCGTACTGCTCTGGCCAGCCGATGCCGAGCCAGCCGTCTCGGCCCATCTTGCGGACGGCCTCGAGGCAGGCCGGTCCCCCCGTGTCGCCGCGGGCGACCTCCTCCTGCACCTCGTCGGTCATCAGCTCGGCGAAGTAGGCGCGCAGCTCGGTCCTGAGCGCCTCCTGCTCGGCGGTGTACGCGATCTGCATCGCCTCGGCATTCCCCC
>Ga0182741_1004126_pt1 | contig 14630 bp, 14 predicted proteins | sample eDN5th37CBELigOP_FD_128874 | JGI IMG/M metagenome (GOLD analysis project Ga0182741, IMG submission 128874) | Enriched Organic Plus compost microbial communities from Emeryville, California, USA - eDNA 5th pass 37_C BE-Lig OP (version 2) (version 2) ...
CCCCGCTTCGGCGGGGTTTTTCTTTTCCGCCCGGGGAAACGGCGAGCGGTCCCGCGCGGGAGCGGCTCAGGCGATCCGGGCGGGATGCAGGCGCAGTTCGATGCAGTTGCGCCCGTTGCGCTTGGCCGCGTAGAGCGCCTCGTCGGCCAGCCGCATCATGTCGTTGAACAGGGTGTGGCGATGGCGGGTGTGGGCGATGCCGAGGCTGACGGTGACGCGGAACGCGGGCGCGGCGAATTCCAGCGCCATCACCTGGGTGCGGATGCGTTCGGCCAACCGGTGCGCGACTTCCGGCGAGGTCTCGCGCAGGACCAGCATGAATTCCTCGCCGCCCAGGCGGACGAACAGATCGTCGCTGCGGATGCAGCTCCGCACTACGTCGGAAAACCGCTGCAGCACCTGGTCGCCGGTCTCGTGGCCGTGGTGATCGTTGACCGCCTTGAAATGGTCCAGATCCAGGGCGACCACCGCGAGGCCGCCTTCCAGGGTGACGAAGCGATCGCGCGAACGCAGTTCGCTGTCCAGCCCGCGGCGATTCAGCGCGCCGGTCAGCGGATCGAACAGGGCGCTCTGGCGCAATGCCTCGGCGGCGCGGAAGCTCGCCAGCATCAGCATGCAGAAATTGAGCATGAACCAGATCGACAGATCCGCGTTGACCCAGGAAGCGTTCGGGCCGTAGCGGCCGGTCAGCGCGTGGGAAAGATCGCGCGCGTAGAGATAGATCAGCGCGACGCAGGCCAGCATCATCAATCGCGCGGGCACGTGGTCCGGCCCGTTGCGCAGCAGGCGCAACTGCCAGACCACCAGCGCCAGCGCGAACACTTCCACCGCGCTCATCGCCGCGCCTTGTGCATCGCTGTCGCCGTGCCACAGCCAGCCGCCCAGCGACAGCGCCGCGGCCAGCGGCATCAACACGCGTTCGTTCGCGTGCAGCGCGCGCTGGTGCACGAACTGGATCACCGCCCAGGCCAGGCCGATCAGGCCGGTGCAGGCCAGCAGCCCGCCCACGCCGGCGATCGTCCGTGCCAGCTCCGGCGAACCGGACTGCGCCAGCGTCTGCGAGGTGCCGTCGAGCAGGGCCGCGCCGAGTGAGTAGACGAAATGGGCCACGCCCCACGCGGTGATGCCGCGCACGCCGCGCGACACCTTCGACACGTAGAAGAACAGTCCCAGCAGCACCGCGGCCAGCGCGCAGTCGCTGAGCAGCAGGTGGTAGAAATCGGTGGTCATGAAGCCGGAGGTTCCTTGTGGCCCGCAACGTCCTGTGTTCTTCCAACGCAGAACGCGGCGGATTCCGGCTACCGCCTCGGAGCAGGCATGCGGGCGCCCCCCGGCGCCGATGCGGCGGTCCCGTCAGGGATGCACTTCGACCCGGTTGCGGCCCTTGCGCTTGGCCAGGTACAGGGCGTCGTCGGCGCGCCGCATCAGCTCGACGAAGGGTTCGCCCTCGCCCTCGCCGACGGCGATGCCGAGGCTGATCGTCACCCGGAACGGACGGCCTTCCGCGGGGCTGATGTCCAGCCGCATCATCTGGTTGCGCAGGCGTTCGGCCAGCTGGCGCGCGGCCTCGCGATCGGTGCCGGCGGTCACCACCGCGAATTCCTCGCCGCCCATGCGTGCGAACAGCTGGTCGCTGCGCAGGCAGCCGCGGACGGTTTCGCTGAAGCGCTGGAGCACGCGGTCGCCGGTGTCGTGGCCGTGGCGATCGTTGATGGTCTTGAAATGGTCCAGATCGATGGCGATCACGGTCAGGCCATGGTCGTTGCGCTCCAGCCACGTGCCCAGTTCGCCATGCAGCCCGCGCCGGTTGAGGGCGCTGGTCAGGGGATCGAACATGGCGCTGAGCTTCAGCGATTCGGCGGCGCGGAAGCTGCTCAGCATGAGCATGCAGAAATTCAGCATGAACCAGATCGAAAGGTCCACGCTGACCCAGATTTCATCGAAGCCGAATTCGCTGAACGACCAGCCGGGCACGACGCTGCCATACAGCACCGCGAGCAGGCCGCAGCCCAGCATCATCATCCGCGCCGGCAGGCGGTAGGGATCCTCGCGCAGGAAGCGCAGGTGCCACAGCATCCACAGCAGCACCACCAGTTCGACGCAGTTGAGCACCACGCTCTGGGCGTCCCAGTCCCCGCCCAGCGCCCAGACCAGCAGTGGGACGCCGGCGGCGATCGGTACGGCGGCCGTTTCCCCCGCATGCAACGGCCGCCGTTGGACGAAGCGCACGATCGCCCAACCAAGCGCGGCCATGCCGCCGCACAGCAGGGCCGCGCCGAGGTGGGTGGACAGCGCCGCCGCCGCCTCCAGCCCCGCGCTTTCGAAACTGGCGGTGCCGGCGTCCAGCAAGGTCGCGCCGAGGGTGTAGAAGAGGTGGGCGGTGCCCCAGGTGAGCACGCCCTGGACGTTGCGCGAGACCCGCGCCACGTACCAGAACAGGACGAACAGCACGACCGACAGCAGGCAGTCGCTCAACAGCGTCAGCAGTACCGACAAGCTCATCCGACCACCGGCTCCCCCCGGATCCTCCCCCGCATGTTATCGGTACTGCGTCACAAAACGACAGGGCCGCGTGAAGCGGCCCTGTCGGTGAGCGGAGGTGCGCGGCCTGCCGGGCGGCTCAGTCGCCCAGGGTCAGCAGGGAGGCGTTGCCGCCGGCGGCGGTGGTGTTGACCGTGACCGTCTTTTCGGTGGCGAAGCGCGGCAGGTAATGCGGGCCGCCCGCCTTCGGGCCGGTGCCGGACAGGCCCTGGCCGCCGAACGGCTGCACGCCCACGACCGCGCCGATCTGGTTGCGGTTGACGTAGACGTTGCCGACCTTCACCCGCGCGGCGATGCGCTCGATCGTCTCGTCGATGCGCGAATGCACGCCCAGGGTCAGGCCATACCCGGTGGCGTTGATGGCATCGATCACCTGATCCAGCTGATCGGCCTTCCAGCGCACGACGTGCAGGGCGGGGCCGAAGATTTCGCGCTGCAATTGATCCAGCGACTTCAGCTCCCAGGCGCGCGGCGCGAAGAAGGTGCCGTGGGCGGTGTCCTCGCCGAGGTTGGCCTGCTTGATCAGGCGCGCTTCGCCGGCCATGCGGGCGGCATGGTCTTCCAGGATCTTCAGCGCGTCGGCGTCGATTACCGGGCCGACGTCGGTGGACAGCAGGCCGGGGTCGCCGACCTTCAGTTCCTCCATCGCACCGGCCAGCATCGTCATCACCTTGTCGGCGATGTCGTCCTGCACGAACAGCACGCGCGCGGCAGAGCAACGCTGGCCGGCGGAGGTGAAGGCCGAGCCGATCGCATCCTTGACGAGCTGTTCCGGCAGCGCCGAGGAATCGGCGATGAAGGCGTTCTGGCCGCCGGTCTCGGCGATCAGCACGCCGATCGCGGCGTCGCGCGCGGCCAGCGCGCGGTTGATCGCGCGGGCGGTCTCGGTGGAGCCGGTGAAGGCGACGCCGGCCACGCGCGGGTCCTTCGTCAGGGCGGCACCGACGGTGGCACCGTCGCCGGGCAGGAACTGCAGCACGCCCTCGGGAATGCCGGCCTCGTGCAGCAGCTTCACCGCGGCATGGCCCACCAGGTTGGTCTGCTCCGCCGGCTTGGCGATGACGCTGTTGCCCGCGGCCAGCGCGGCGCTGACCTGGCCGAGGAAGATCGCCAGCGGGAAATTCCACGGGCTGATGCACACGAACACGCCGCGGCCATGCAGCTGCAGTTCGTTGGATTCGCCGGTCGGGCCGGGCAGGCGTTCGGCGGCGCCGAACTGCGCGCGCGCCTGGGCGCCGTAGTAGCGCAGGAAATCGACCGCTTCGCGCACCTCCGCGACGCTGTCGGGCAGGGTCTTGCCGGCTTCCTTCACGCACAGTGCGATGTACTCGGGCATGCGCTGTTCCAGCAGGTCGGCGGCGTGCTCCAGGATCGCCGCGCGGCTGGCGGCCGGCGTGCGGTCCCACGCCGGCTGCGCGGCCACCGCGTTCTGCAGCGCTTTCTCCACCGCGGCGCTGTCGGCCGGCTGCCATTCGCCGACGGTCTGCCGGCGATCGGCCGGGTTGGTCACCGGCACCGCCGCGGTCGCGACCACCGCGCCCGGCACCAGCGGCGCGGCCCGCCACGGCTTGACGGCGGCGTTGACGCGCTCGGCCAGCGCACGCAGGTCGTTGTCGTTGGCGAGGTTGGCGCCCATGGAGTTGTTCCTGTCAGAAGTCGGGATGGGGGCTGCCTGGTTGCGGAAGAGATCGCGCGGCAGCGGAATGCGGGGATGCGGGATCGAGTCGAACGCGGACACGGTTTCCACCGGATCGCGGATCAGATCCTCGATGGCCACGTCCTCGTCGGTGATGCGATTGACGAAGCTGGAATTGGCGCCGTTCTCCAGCAGGCGGCGGACCAGGTACGGCAGCAGATCCTCGTGCGAGCCGACCGGCGCGTAGACGCGGCAGGGCACGTCCAGGCGATCCTTGGGAATGACTTCCGCGTACAGGTCGTCGCCCATGCCGTGCAGCTTCTGGTGCTCGTACGGGCGGCCCTGCGCGATCGAGCGGATCGCGGCGATGGTCTGCGCGTTGTGGGTGGCGAACATCGGATAGAGCGCGTCGCCGTGCTCGAACATGCGGCGCGCGTTGGCCAGGTAGGACACATCGGTGTTCGGCTTGCGGGTGAACACCGGATAGCCCGGAAGGCCGTCGATCTGGGCGCGCTTGACCTCGGCATCCCAGTAGGCGCCCTTGACCAGCCGCACCGGCATGCGCCGGCCGACCCGGCGGGCCAGATCGGCGAGGAAATCGATCACGTAGGGCGTGCGCTTCTGGTAGGCCTGCACCGCCAGGCCGTAGCCTTCCCAGCCATCGAGCGACGCATCGGAGAAGGTGGCTTCGATCAGATCCAGCGACAGTTCCAGCCGGTCGGCTTCCTCGGCGTCGATGGTGAAGCCGATGCCGTAGGACTTGGCCAGCTGCGCCAGTTCCAGGATGCCCGGCGCGAGTTCCTTCATCACCCGCGCGCGCTTGGTGTGTTCGTAGCGCGGGTGCAGCGCCGACAACTTGATGGAGATGCTGGGCGCGGCGAAGACGTCCGGGAACGCGCCGCCGCCCGCATCGCCCTGGCGTTGCGGACCGGCATGCCTGCCGATTGCGTGGATCGCCTTGCGGTAGGCCTCCAGGTAGCGCGCGGCGTCCTTCGAGGTCAGCGCGCCTTCGCCCAGCATGTCGAACGAATAGCGGTAGTTGGCGTTGTCGCCCTTGCGCGAGCGGCCCAGCGCTTCCTCGATGGTCCGGCCCATCACGAACTGGTGGCCCATGATGCGCATGGCCTGGCGCACCGCCAGCCGGATGACCGGTTCGCCGACCCGGCCGATCAGGCGCTTGAACGCACCGGGCACGTCGTGGCGGGTCAGATCGTTGAGGTTGACCAGCTTGCCGGTCAGCATCAGGCCCCAGGTGGACGCATTGACCAGCACCGAGTCGCTCTGGCCCAGGTGCTTTTCCCAGTCGGCGTCGCCGAGCTTGTCGCGGATCAGCTTGTCGGCCGTGTCCTGGTCGGGGATGCGCAGCAGCGCTTCGGCCACGCACATCAGCAATACGCCTTCCTCGCTGCCCAGGTCGTACTGGCGCATGAAGGCCTCGATGGCGCCCTGGTCCTGCGCGCGCGCGCGGACCCGCTTGACCAGATCGGCGGCCAGCGCCTGTGCGCGGGCCTGCTCGTCGGCGGGCAGGCGCGCCTGGACCAGCAGCTCGCGCACATGTTCGGTTTCGTCGCGCAGCCAGGCCGCGGTGATGGCGGCCCGCAGCGGCGAAGGCGGGGCGGGGATTTCGGGGGAAACGATGCCGGCGGACGCCGGCGGCGGGGCCGCTTCGGTGCCGGGCTGGGGCTGGGAGCTCATGAACGTGATCGGGAGCGGGCGATGGAGCCGGATAGTGTAGTGAGCCGGGCCACCGTTCGCGAACGGATGGAAGCGGACCCGCGCAGACTGCTCCCGGTCCTTCACGCTGCGGTGGCCGGAACCCGTCCAGGGCCGCCTCATCGTTGACCGAGATCATTGCAACTTGCCGCAACAGGGGGGGAAGGCTAACATTTAGGGGTTTTCCGCGGCCTCGTTGCGCGGTTGGCAGCATGATCGAAGTGCTTCCGTCATTGCCGGGTATCCACGGCGCGCGGCTCCGGCTGCGACCGCCCCGGGCATTGACGGCCCGCCAGTTCGTGGCCTTGTTCGCCGCGCTGGCCGGGGCGATGTGGCTGGTGGCCCTGCTGGGCTGGCTGGCCGGCAACGCCTTCGCACCGGCCTTCGCCCTGCTGCACAGCGCGCTGGTGGCCGCGGCGTTGCGCTGGCTATGGCGCAGCGGCGAGCGGGGTGAGGACATCACCATCGGTCCGGAGGTCGTGGAAGTCAGCCGCCCTCCCGAGACCGGAACGGTGTTCCGCGCGCATCCGTACTGGGTGCGGCTCCGTATCGAGGCGGATGGCGAAAGGATTTCGCTGGCTTCCAGTGGTCGCGAGGTCGAGGTGGGCAATTTCCTCGGTCCGGGCGAACGCCGGCAGTTGGCGGACAAGTTGCAGGATTTACTGGCGGCCGCGAGTGGCCGCAACCGATGACGCATTTGGGGTCTAGGCAATGACGCAAGTGAATGGGTATTGGAAGCGTTTGATGACGGCCTGCGCACTGCTGGCTTCGCCGGTACTGGCGTGGGCGCAGTCGGCGGACCCGAAGCCGTGGCAGCTGAACATGGGCAAGGGCGTCACCGCCTCGTCCCAGCACGCCTACGACGCGCACATGGTGGCGCTGATCGTGTGCATCGTGATCGGCATCATCGTGTTCGGCGCGATGGCCTACGCGATGTTCAAGTTCCGCAAGTCCAAGGGGGCGGTGGCCGCGCAGTTCAGCCACAACACCACGGCGGAAATCATCTGGACCGTCATTCCGGTGCTGATCCTGGTGGTCATGGCCTGGCCGGCGACCGCCAAGCTGATCGCCATGTACGACACCCGCGACTCCGAAATGACCGTCAAGGTCACCGGCTACCAGTGGATGTGGAAGTACGAGTACCTCGGCGAGGACGTGTCCTTCACCAGCCGCCTGGACCGTGAATCCGACCGCATCCGCCAGAGCGGCGAGCGTCCGGACCTGGCCAAGAACCCGCACTACCTGCTGGACGTGGACAACGAGCTGGTCCTGCCGACCAACACCAAGATCCGCTTCGTGATCACCGCCGACGACGTCATCCACGCCTGGTGGGTGCCGGCGCTGGGCTGGAAGCAGGACGCCATCCCGGGCATCGTCAACGAAGCCTGGACCGACATCAAGGAACCCGGCGTGTACCGCGGCCAGTGCGCCGAACTGTGCGGCAAGGACCACGGCTTCATGCCGATCGTGGTGCGTGCCGTGCCGAAGGAAGAGTTCCAGAAGTGGCTGGCGGCGAAGAAGCCGGCCCCGGCCCCCGCTCCGGCAGCTCCTGCCGCGCCGGCGGAACAAGCCGCGCCCGCCGATGGCCAGGCCGCTCCGGCCCCGGCCACCGACGCCGCCCCCACCAGCGAGCAGGCTGCGCCCCCGGCGCAGGCCTGACCGTCCGCAACAGCTGCAAGAGATCACGAACATGGCCCATACCGCCGTCGATCACCACGACGATCACCACGGTCACCAGCAGAGCTTCATCGAGCGTTGGTTCTTTTCGACCAACCACAAGGACATCGGTACGCTCTACCTGATTTTCAGCTTCATCATGTTCATCATCGGCGCGGCGATGTCGGTGGTGATTCGCCTCGAGCTGGCAACCCCGGGCCTGCAGTTCGTCAAGCCCGAGTTCTTCAACCAGATGACCACCGTGCATGCGCTGGTCATGATCTTCGGCGGCGTGATGCCGGCCTTCGTCGGCCTGGCCAACTGGATGATTCCGCTGCAGATCGGCGCGCCGGACATGGCGCTGCCGCGCATGAACAACTGGTCCTTCTGGATCATGCCGTTCGCCTTCAGCCTGCTGCTGCTGACCCTGTTCCTGCCGGGCGGCGCGCCGGCCGGCGGCTGGACCCTGTATCCGCCGCTGTCGCTGCAGGGCGGCGCCAACGTGGCCTTCAGCATCTTCGCCATCCACATGATGGGCGTGAGCTCGATCATGGGCGCGATCAACATCATCGCGACCGTGCTGAACATGCGCGCCCCGGGCATCGACCTGCTGAAGATGCCGATCTTCTGCTGGACCTGGCTGATCACCGCGTTCCTGCTGATCGCCGTGATGCCGGTGCTGGCCGGCGCGGTCACCATGCTGCTGACCGACAAGTTCTTCGGCACCAGCTTCTTCAACGCCGCCGGCGGCGGCGACCCGGTGATGTACCAGCACATCTTCTGGTTCTTCGGGCACCCCGAGGTCTACATCATGATCCTGCCGGCGTTCGGCGTGGTGTCGGAAATCATCCCGACCTTCAGCCGCAAGCCGCTGTTCGGCTACCAGGCCATGGTGTACGCGACCGCCTCCATCGCGTTCCTGTCGTTCATCGTGTGGGCGCACCACATGTTCACGGTGGGCATGCCGCTGGGCGGCGAGATCTACTTCATGTTCGCCACCATGCTGATCGCGATCCCGACCGGCGTGAAGGTGTTCAACTGGGTCAGCACCATGTGGAAGGGTTCGCTGACGTTCGAAACCCCGATGCTGTGGGCGGTGGGCTTCGTCATCCTGTTCACCATCGGCGGTTTCTCCGGCCTGATGCTCGCCATCGTGCCGGCGGACTTCCAGTACCACGACACCTATTTCGTGGTGGCGCACTTCCACTACGTGCTGGTGACCGGCGCGCTGTTCTCCATCATCGCCGCCACCTACTACTGGTGGCCGAAGTGGACCGGCCGCATGTACAGCGAGAAGGCCGGCAAGTTCCATTTCTGGTGGACGGTGATCTTCGTCAACCTGCTGTTCTTCCCGCAGCACTTCCTCGGCCTGGCCGGCATGCCGCGCCGCATCCCGGACTACAACCCGGTGTTCGCGGACTGGAACCTGATCAGCTCGATCGGCGCGTTCGGCATGTTCCTGACGCCCTTCATGATGGCCTTCATCCTGTGGAGCTCGCTGCGCAACGGCGCCAAGGCCGACGCGCGCGCCTGGGAAAACGCCCGGGGCCTGGAGTGGACCGTGCCGTCGCCGGCGCCGCACCACACCTTCAGCACGCCGCCGGTCATCAAGGATGGCGACCTGGCGCACGGCGACGTGACCCACTGAGCCGGATGACGGTTGGCTGAGTCCATGAACGCGCCGATGCTCTCGCCGGAAGAAGCCGCACGCCGCCGCAAGGCGGTGCTGCGCACGGCCTGGATCGTGGGTGGCCTGGCCTTCGCCATCTTCGTGCTGTTCATCTTGCGCGCGGTGCTGAACGCATGAGCGGCAAGGCATCCAATTCGGCCGGCCTGCTCAAGCTGGTGGGCGTGGCGCTGGGCGTGTTCGTGCTGACGTTCTCGCTGGTGCCGCTGTACCGCATCGCGTGCGAGAAGGTGTTCGGCGTGCGCCTGGAGAAGGGACCGGGCCAGGCGCAGGTCGCCGAGGTCAAGGCCAAGAGGACCGTCACCGTGCAGTTCGACGGCGGCGTGAACTCCAAGCTGCCGTGGGCGTTCCATCCCGAACAACTGACCATGCAGGTGGTGCCGGGCGAACTGTACGAGGCCAAATACTTCGCGCGCAACGATGGCCAGCGGCCGATCGTCGGCAGCGCGGTGCCATCGGTGGCGCCGGCACGGGCCTCGGGTTATTTCACCAAGACCGAATGCTTCTGCTTCACCGCCCAGACCCTGCAGGCCGGTGAAGTGCGCGACATGCCGGTGCGTTTCATCGTCGATCCGAACCTGCCGGCCGACGTGAAGACGATCACCCTGTCGTATACCTTCTACAAGAACGATGCCCTGACCGCGCAACTGGGCGCGGGCAATGCGTCCAACTCGCCGCACGCGGCACCCTGATCGAGCCTTAGGAACCGGAAGACACGCCATGGCACAAGCTCATTCGCCAGACGCCAACATCTATTACGTGCCGCACAGCAGCAAGTGGCCGTTCGTGGGCTCCATCTCCATGTTCGTCATGATGGTCGGCGTGGCCAGCTGGCTCAACGACGCCGCCTGGGGCAAGTGGACGTTCTTCGCCGGCGTGTTCCTGCTGTGCGCGACGCTGTTCATGTGGTTCGGCGACGTGATCCGCGAGTCGGTCGGCGGCAACTACAACAAGCAGGTGGACGTGTCCTTCCGCATGGGCATGGTCTGGTTCATCTTCTCGGAAGTGATGTTCTTCGCCGCGTTCTTCGGCGCGCTGTTCTATGCCCGCCAGTTCGCGCTGCCGTGGCTGGGTGGCGAAGGCGACGGCGTGATGACCAACGCGCTGCTGTGGGACGGCTTCTCCGCGGCCTGGCCGAGCGCCGGCCCTGGCCAGGTCGGCGGCCAGTTCCAGACCATTCCGGCCTGGGGCCTGCCGCTGCTCAACACCCTGATCCTGCTGACCTCCGGCGTGACCATCACCATCGCGCACCACGCGCTGAAGGCGGGCCACCGTACCCAACTGCTGGTGTTCCTGGGCCTGACCGTCCTGCTGGGCTGCGTCTTCCTGTTCTTCCAGGCCGAGGAATACATCCACGCCTACAAGGAACTGAACCTGACCCTGGGCTCGGGCATCTACGGTTCGACCTTCTTCATGCTGACCGGCTTCCACGGCGCGCACGTGACCCTGGGAACCATCATGCTGGCCATCATCTGGCTGCGCTGCGCGCGCGGCCACTTCAGCAAGGACGATCATTTCGGCTTCGAGGCCGTGGCCTGGTACTGGCACTTCGTCGACGTGGTGTGGCTGGGCCTGTTCCTGTTCGTGTACGTGCTGTAACGACGGGATTGGAGATTCGGGATTCGGGATTCGTTCCCGGTCCCCGGTGCAGAAAAGGCGACGGTCAGCCCGTCGCCTTTTGTCATCTGGGGGATTCGAAGTGCTTTTCCGAATCCCCGATCACGAATCCCGAATCCCGGCGCAACGCGCCATCACGCCCCCACCCCATGCGGCTTGATCCAGCCCATGTAGATCGCGAGGATGACCAGCAGGATGAGCAACACCGACAGGCCGATGCGGCGGGTCAGGGCGTTGACGGTGCGCTTGCTCTGGCCCTTGTCGACCAGCAGGTAGTACAGCCCGGCACCGAGGTTCCAGATGATCAGGATCAGGAACGCGATGATCAGCAGGGTCTTCAACGAATCATTCATGGGAGCCTCGAAGGGCGTGCAGCGGGCATGAACACATTATTGCAGTCGACGGGGAAACGCGCGTGAGCCGGCGGATGCCGCTGGCGGTCGGCTGGGCGCTGGCGCTGATCGTGATCGCGCTCTTCTGCGGCCTGGGGGCCTGGCAACTGGGCCGGGCCAAGCAGAAGGAGGCCATGCTCGCCGCGTCGCAGAAGATCCTGGCGGAGCGTCGCCCGGTTCCGCTCGGCCAGGCGGCGCGCGCCGAGCTGCGGAGCGAGTACGCCTGGGCCACGGGGCGCGGACGCTTCCTGCCGGGCCCGGCGATACTGCTGGACAACCAGAATCACGACGGCCGTGCGGGCATCCGGGCGTACCGCGTCTTCCAGCCCGAAGGCGCTCCGCCCTTGCTGGTGGAACTGGGTTGGTTGCCGCTGCCCGGTGACCGGACACTGCCCACCATCACCACGCCTGCCGGAGGCCAGACCCTGAGCGGCCTGCTTGCGCCGCCGCCCGCCGAAGGCCTGGTGAAGGCGGTAAGCGCGACCCAGCCCGGCGGCGACCGCCTGGTCACCGGGCTGGACATCGCTGCGCTGGCCCGCGAACTGGGGCTTCCCGACCTCGCACCGCGCGTGTTCCGCCCGGACCCCGCGCTGCCGCTGGGCTATGCGCGCGACCTCGATATCCTGCCCAATACCCTGCCGCCGGAACGCCACCTGGGCTATGCGGTGCAATGGTTCGGCCTGGCGCTCGCAGTGCTGATCACGGCGCTGGTGGTGAGCCGCCGCGGCCGACGCCGCCAGCGGGAGCGCTGAGCCGCCGTGCATGAGAAAATAGCCGGATGACTTCGATACCTCCCGATGCCGGCCGCGCCCGCGGACGCTGGATGCTGGTCGCGCTGTTCGCCCTGTTCTTCGGCACCGTGTTCGGCGCCGGCGTCCTGCGCTTCGCCGGCTGGCAGCCCGCCGGCCACAAGAACCACGGCGAGATGCTGCAGCCGCCGTCCGACGCCCGCCAGATCGTGCCGCGCCTGGTCGATGGCCAACCGTATGCCTGGCAACCCGGCGAGCGGATCTGGCGCATCGCGGTCGCGCCGCCGGCCGATTGCGCCGCCGCCTGCGTGAAGCTGGCGCAGGATCTGGACAAGGTCTGGCGCCTGTTCGGGCACAACGCCGACAAGGTGGAAATTCTCTGGATCGGCCCGCTGCCGGCGGATGCGCCGGCGACCGAAGCGCGCCGTCAGTTGCAGCCCACGCCGGAACTGCTCGCGGCGCTGCCGCGCCTGCAGGACCCGAAGGGCGTGCCCGTCTATGTCATCGATCCCCATGGTTTCGTGATCCTGCGCTATCCGCCCGGCTTCGATGCCGGCGGCCTGTACAAGGACGTCGCGAAACTGCTGAAACTGATTTGAGGGTGCGCCCGAAATGAATGCCGTCGCCCGGCCCGTGTTGTACCGCCACTTCCATCGCATCGCCTGGCTGGCCGTCGGCCTGGCCCTGTGCGTCATCGTGTTCGGCGCTTTCGTGCGCCTGTCCAATGCCGGCCTGAGCTGTCCGGACTGGCCGACCTGCTACGGCCGCGCCACCTGGCCGCAGAGCACCCACGAAGTAGTGGACCATGCCGCCAGCGCCATCCGGCCGTTCGAGACCCACAAGGCCTGGCGCGAGCAGGTGCACCGGCACATCGCCGCCACCCTGGGCATGCTGGTGCTGATCCTGTCGCTGCTGGCCGCGCGCCGGCACCGCTTCGGAATCGCCACCATCCTGCTGGCATCCGCGTTCGTGGCGACCGCGATTCCGCTGTACATGCACGGCGAACACGTCGCCGCCTCCGTGCTCGCGATCATCGGCGAAGCGATCCTGCTGTTCGCCGCGCTGCGCTGGTCCAACCTGGATCTGGCGCGGGTCAGCGCGCTGACCCTGGCGGTGATCATCTTCCAGGCCCTGCTGGGCATGTGGACGGTGACCTGGCTGCTCAAACCGATCGTGGTGATGGGGCATCTGCTGGGTGGACTGACCACCTTCGCGCTGCTGGTGTGGATGGCCTGGCGCGCGACCGATCAACCGATCACGCTGGGCGACGCGCACGCGCTGCGCCGCTGGGTGATCGGCGCGCTGGTCCTGCTGGGCATCCAGATCGCGCTGGGCGGCTGGGTCAGCGCGAACTACGCGGCGGTCGCCTGCGGCCTGGATTTCCCAAAGTGCGTGGGACGCTGGTGGCCGCCGGCCGATTTCCGCGAGGGCTTCGTGCTGTGGCGCGGCATCGGCGTGGACTATGAAGGCGGCGTGCTCGACGGCGCCTCGCGCATCGCCATCCAGATGACCCACCGGATCATGGCCGTGATCGTGGCGCTGTACGTACTGGGCCTGGGCGTGCGCCTGTTCCGCACGCCGGGCATGCGCGGCTGGGCCGCGCTGCTGGTGGTGCTCATCGCCGGCCAGTTCACCCTCGGCATCCTCAACGTCAAGCTGAACCTGCCGCTGCACGTCGCGGTGGCGCACAACGCCGGTGCGGTACTGCTGCTGTTCACCCTGGTCTCGCTGATCGCGCGCCTGCGCAAGCCCGAATGACGATCGCCCTGCGCCAATACTGGGATCTGACCAAGCCGCGCGTGGTCGCGCTGATCGTGTTCACCGCGATCGTCGGCATGTTCCTGGCCATCGACGGCCTGCCCGATCTGGACGAACTGCGCCGCGGCGCGCTGGGCTTCCTCGGCATCTGGCTGGCCGCGTCCAGCGCGGCGGCCATCAATCAATTGCTGGACACCCGCATCGACGCCAAGATGGCGCGCACGTCCTGGCGCCCGCTGGTGGTGGGGCAGGTCAAGCCGTGGCAGGCGCTGGTGTTCGCGCTATGCCTGGCGGCGCTGTCGATGGCGATCCTGGTGCTGTGGGTCAACGTCATCACCGCCGTCCTGACCTTCGCCTCGCTGATTGGCTATGCGGTGATCTACACCGTGTTCCTGAAGCGCGCGACGCCGCAGAACATCGTCATCGGCGGCATCGCCGGCGCCGCGCCGCCGCTGCTGGGCTGGGCGACCATGACCGGCATGCGCGGCGAATGGGACTGGGCGCATGCGCTGCTGCTGGTGCTGATCATCTTCGTGTGGACGCCGCCGCACTTCTGGGCACTGGCGATCTTCCGCCGCGAGGACTATGCGCGCGCGCTGGTGCCGATGCTGCCGGTCACCCACGGCGTCACCTACACGCGCTGGCAGATCCTGTTCTACACCGTGCTGCTGGTCGAAGTGACCGTGCTGCCGGTGGTGTTCGGCATGAGCGGCCTGTTCTACCTGGGTGGCGCGCTGGTGCTGGGCCTGGTGTTCCTGTGGTACGCCTGGCGCCTGCTGGATCCGCCCGACGAATTCTTCGCCATGCGGACGTTCAACTATTCCATCGTCTACCTGATGGCGTTGTTCGCATTCCTGCTGGTGGATCACTGGCTCTAGGCC
>Ga0182741_1004128_pt1 | contig 14629 bp, 3 predicted proteins | sample eDN5th37CBELigOP_FD_128874 | JGI IMG/M metagenome (GOLD analysis project Ga0182741, IMG submission 128874) | Enriched Organic Plus compost microbial communities from Emeryville, California, USA - eDNA 5th pass 37_C BE-Lig OP (version 2) (version 2) ...
TCCGATCCAGGTCCGCGAATTGTATGGTACGACCGAATTAGGGACAATGATTGTGAATGGACGACCTCTTCCTGGAGTCCTAGTACGTCTTCACGTCAAGCTGAGTGCGTTGGAGCGGATGATGAATGAAGGCCAACGCATTCATCAGGATGGTATTTGGGTGAGATTTACCGGAGAGCTTCAGGTGAAGCTAATGAAAGCTGGAACTGACAATTGGCATGCGACTGGTGATCTCACAGAATGGTATGGTATCTTAACGAACGAGCAGTTCGATGTCCTGCGAAGGACCCGAGTTGTGCTACAGGATAATGGAGAGAAGTGCATCGAAATTGGTTTGTTCGGATCGTCTGAATGTCACGTCACTGTCGGTCGGGGTGTAGGAGAATCAATTCGCATCTTAGGGCGAGTATGTGACTTTGCAGTAGCAGATCTCAATGATGTCTCTGAGGCTGGTACTGAGACAGGACATAATGATGCACTCAGAATGGCTAATGGAGAGTTTGTTAATCTAACTTTGGAGGAGAGCAAGCTATCAACGCAGCTTTCACGAATTTCGATACTGGCCAGGAGTATAGATTACCTTCAAATTATTCCAAGGTTACATGGAACCAAGACCCAAGCCGTCGTCTTGTTCATGCGCAAGTCACCGGATCAACCAGACGATGTGGAGTCGTTGGCCAAGGCGGTCGGGTGGGAAGTTGACGAGATGTGTGAACTTGTGCACACTTCGCGTCAAATGCTAATGCGGCTCAACAACTCCACTAGACGTGAATTCGGTTTGATGGAGAAGGAATTTGGCGTACTGACGAGATTCTCCCAAGTAATCAATCTGATGATCGCACCCGTTGGGGGAAGCTTTCTATGGATCCCTATATTTACCTCCCTACTCAGCGCGAGGGCAACGGAGCCCGCGCAAAAGGAACTCTCTACCCTGCTGACAGCATCACTGAAGCCGAGGAGGCTTGCCATAGCTTCATGGATCCAGCCGGTTCTCGAGGGGTACACCACTCTCCTGCAGTCGCACGAGTCCTCGTCCATTTCTCCAGAGAGTGTGGAGACGATTGTTCTGTCTACTTTGGCGAGCGTTTTAGATGTCGACATGCACCAACTAACCCGAGCTCGGATTCTCTCGCGGGATTCCATCTGCTTGCGACACCTGGGGCTCGACTCAATTTCAGCTCAACGCTTCAGATCTGAGCTTCGACTTCGTGGAGTTGAGATCACACCAATGGCACGCAGCCTTTTGGCTGAGTCAACAACGATCCCTGCTTTAATTGAAGCACTCTCCCGTATGGATTCCTCTGCGTCCGACGAACGATGCACTCAACCAGCATCTCTATCTCTCACGTCCGACTCCAATCAGTGCACGGTGCCAACATCTCCTTTCGTACCTCAAACCGCGGGTAACCCATATAACGACGTCACTAATCCGAAATGGTGGGAACGAATATACTCGAGAGATGTCATAGCTCAGCGAATAGATGAGCTAGGCTCCCAAACTGAAGCCTTGTCTGAGTCTGTAGCAGCAGTACCAACTTGGACCAAACAGTGCATCTTTATCACTGGGACTACGGGCTTCCTTGGTGCCCATATCCTGGCTTCTTTGATAATGTTGCTGGCTGAACGGCAGGAAGACACAACGAGTGTATGTGCCCTTGTTCGTGAAGCATCAGGAGATGTTCAAGCTGCACGCAGAAGACTCGAAGAGGTTCTGATGAAATATCATCTAATGCATGATGAAGCTAGTTCCCCACAGGATCCTCAGGCGAGCACTGGAACAACAAAGTTGACTCAGTCCCTAATTGATACATACGTCACTGTAGTTCCTGGCGATGTCTCACAGCCAAACTTCGGAATGTCATTAACCACATTGCATGAAATCAGCAGTCGCTTATCCGTCGTAATCCATGCGGCGGCGAATGTAAATCATGTAGCAGACTTCCAAACCCTTCGCGATGCAAATGGTGACACAGCTGCAATCAATATCCTGTCGCTTTGTCATCGCGCACAAGTGCAACCAAACTCTCGTACTCCAAGTATCCTACTAGTGTCAACAGTTGATGTTCTAAATACGAATCGCAGCCCGACCACTTTGTTCACTGTCAATGATATCGTGGCGAGCTTTACCAAGTCAAATACGCTAACCATCGATGACAGCATGAAATCTTGGGGTCCTACTGGCACATACGGACAGGTGTTGCCGATGTTGAAGCGTGTTTCTGGGTATGCGGCGACCAAGTGGCTCTGCGAACAAGTCCTTAATACTGGTTCGGAAGCATTCGGGATTCCCTTGCAAACCATCAGGCTTGGTCATATTGGGCCAGGCTTAGTGACGGGAGCTGCACCACTCGAGTCGCCTGACTTTCTGATGGATATTCTTTTAGCAGCTTGGAGAGCGCGATCTGTTCCCTCGTCTCTGTTCATGCAGGGTATACTCAAGGGCGTGGCTCATTTAACCTCAGACTCCTCTGTAGCCGTTGATTTGGCCCTAGACGTGATGGAATTAGGCCTGAGCAGTGAATCAACTCCGCTGAACTGGGCCGAGGTGAACGTATTTCCCGTCGATACCGCGGGACTCATTATCGCAAGGCTTGCAGCGCACGCACACTTCTCGAACTCGTTCTTCGGTCCCAGTGTGATCGTTCTTAGTCACCACCGACCTGTATGCTGGGACCTAATTTGGATCGCATTAGTACGCCACCTCTTCTCTGCGGGTGACAGTCCTCCTCATCCTGAATCCATGCCCGGCAGATTCCTAGACTGGGTTGGTTCGGTTCTTACTGATACACAAGTGACGATAACCAGTGTCCACGCAGACATTCTTTCAAGATTGGTCACACTACCGGACCTCACTGTTGTTGTTGATACTGCGAGCCAAGAGTTCCTTGATGAACTCGGCCTCGCGCCACCAATTTTATGGGTCGAGTATTGGAAGCGTTACTTCGCCTATGTAGAGCAGCGGCTTGGTAACAGGTAATGCGACAGAGTTATACTAGTGTATTCAACGTCAATAAACAATTTGAGATTAATCAACTAAGCTTAATCAACTAAGCTTAACCTACTTAATTCCATAGCTGCTTATAGAATAGGGGAACATAGAAAGTGTTGGAACTAGCGTTACTTATCCTTTGCAGCAGGATTGCTTTGGGATGGATCGGCATATTCACCCGCGACCGTGATTTCCTTAGGAATGCGCTGGCGCAAGATTTCAATGCCAAGGAGTGTATCCGACAGTCGATACTTGCGTCCGAGTCGTTGGATCATCAGGTTGGTCATAGGTGGACCCGGTCTAACGAGTGTAGCGGAAAGTCCACGCTTCGGAAGCGGGCCGGCTAAAATCGATGCAGAGTATCCGCCACTCACTGCAGGGATCGCACCTAGCACAACGGGTGTCGGGGAAATTACTGTGGCTGTGGATGCAGATGTGTTCATGGCATCATTCTGGCCAGACTGTGTGGTGACTGGAATTTCACTGGTGGCAAACGAAACGATTGACTTCGCGGTCTCAATGGCCTCATCCAGGCAGGCACCGATTTGTGTAAATGATGCCTCGGGTGAGCAGCAGTGGTAACGTGGTATGTGCGTACGACCACTCATTTTCGACGCGACGGCATTCATGCCAACTAGTCCCAATGATAGATTAGGTGAGAGACCACGTGCCAGTGTAGTAGTTGCTACGGAGACTGCGAGTTGATACGGTTCAAGTAAGATTCCCTCTAAGTTGAACAGTGTGCTCGTAAACGAAGGAGTTCGCGATGTCTCTGTCGGGCTCATGGTACTAGAACCAGCCAGACGACGGAACTTCTGAGATGCTGACCGGCGGAGACCACCACGAGACTTCTTACCATCATCCATGAAGTCATCATCACTGAGTAAGTCAATATCCCGCAGATCGCCTCCCTCATCCTCGCTTGCCCCATCAAGATAGTTCGCGATTGAATCATTTTCCTCTAGAGGCAAACGACCTCCTGCAAGCGCAGCTTCGATTAAAATGGAGCGCACAATACAGACGACATCCGCAGCCGTCATGCTCACGGGAGAGTCAGAATCCACCTCACTTGCCTGCGGCATCTTGCCCTTTCGCTTGTTACGGTTCGAATGATTTTCAACTGCTGCATGGGCCGCAAGTGAGGGAGAGAATACGACTCCAAGCTCGCGTGCCGCGGCAATAGTAGCGACTACAAGTGACACGACCAACGAACCTGCTGCATCGAGAGACTTGACATGCTTTGCGTCGACAGGGCTTACTGGCAAGCCCAAGGCAATGTCGTTGGCTGTAATCCGTCGCAATGGTGCCAAATCGATTTGGGGCAGTGCGCGTGGGACCAAGGCCGCGATGGCTGCAAGTCCAACTTCTATGGCTGCCCGCACTTCTTCTTCCGCGTGCTCTTGTGCTGCGCTAGTTCCTTCGTCAGATCCGTCCATGGCAGAGAGTACTCGCCCTTGGCTTTGACTTCTACTGCGGCTACGGCTTGGTGTTCGGCTGCGACTTCGACTAGTATTGTGGGTCCTAATATCGACTTCAGCGTTCTCAGGAATTGAACTAAGCCCAGGCCAGCCATCGGGATCAGAGGGTGACTCTTTGTTCATACGGAAACGTGTAGGGCAGACAGCCGCACCACTGTGAGCGAAGAAGCTTCGGTACAATGTGTAAAGACCTTTATACTTGTCCGCACACTCACAGCAGCAGCATGCATCACAGCCGCAACCACATTTCGGAATGGTTGTGGAATGCTTGCTTGTTTGCTTGTTTCTCGGATCGAGCTCGGCCCGCACGCGCTTGCGTCCTAGTTGCGCTGAGGTTTCCATGTGCGAATGAGAATCCTCACGTTCCCCAGAGATTTGACAACAGTGGCATTCACCACATGCCGCCTCGGGCGCAAGCGACGCGAGTGGGAGTGCGACATCAGATGTCTCTGACTTTGGTGGAGGCAATGTTGCTCGCTTGGAAGCACTAAGCACCTCCTGCTTGCCTAGCCACTCCAGAGCGGGTAGGCTCCATAGGTCGATCCATGCAACGGTCACACCATGGTTGCTTGCAACGTACTCACATCTTTCTTCGAACGTCATTGAAGGGAGCTTCTCTGCATAAAACCTCGGATCAAGGACTTCATCAGGAGGTAAGGTGCGCACGGGGAGTTTACCACTCGAAACCACCGACGACGGAGCTTGTGTGTGTGGTTTCGGATCATGAGCCAACGCTGCCGTGGTTAGCGCATGTCGAATGCGAGAATCGCCAGTCCAAAGAATCGCAGCCGGCGTAGGCAGCGCAGCCAAGGTGTTACTAGTTGGTGGCGCACCCGCAGGGGAGTGTAAGCTTGGTGGAACCGGCGAATCTGTTGAGTTTTGTCGTGACAGACTTCGTGACGGAGGCTGAGGCGACGCTGTCGTCGAGCCACGACTCGTGTTTAGACGTCGAAGCACTGGACCGGGCTGCAATGTATGTGGAGTGGAAGCAGCTGGCGATTGCGACGGAGAAGGAACAATTGTGCTAGCAAGATGACGACGAGAGCTGGAAGAAGTTGAAGTCGCCGAAACCACCACTGAGGGTGGTATAGGCGACTGGGATCGTGAGCTCGAACGAGATGAGACATTCACCGCAGAGGGACCTGCTGTGGGCCCGTTGGCAGCGAGATTCGACGCCGAGACGGCGGATTCTGTAGCCAACGCAGGAAGCGCTCCCATTTGAGGCTGGTACTGCATTGCCAAATACCCCGCTTCGTCAGCGAGGGGCGGTGCAATGGTTGTCTCGAATGCGGAAAGTGCGGCTGCCAAGGTGACCGGATACACTGGCTCGGGCATAAATTTTGGATCATCCAGTACAGGAGACCACTCATTGGGGATTTTCTCGAGAACTTGTACGTTGCTCGTCTCTGGAACGAGTAAAGGAGACTTGGATCCAGATCGCGACTGGTGGCCTTTGCGCGATGTCTTGGATATAGAGTGGGCTTTGGGCTCTCCTGCCAAATTAGCAGAACGCATTCTCCAGTGATTTTGTTCCGCTCGCCAGTTATTATGTACTTGGGCCATTGCATCATACCACTTGTCCCAAATCTCCTTCCAAGATTGTAGACTCGCCCCTTCGCCTTCATCAACGCTGTCTGCTGATTTGCTACGGGAACCCTGCCGGCGAGATGAAGCACCACGTTGAGATGAAGACCCCTCAGCGTCTTCTGGCGCCTTCGCGACGGGATAATCACTCGTTGCGATTGCGAGCAGGTGCAAGGAGGTCCGCGGATTATAAGACATAACACGCGCGACAAACCAGCCTTGGTGTGCAGGAGAATAGAATCGGACTGCACGACCAACCAGATCGTTGGGATCCAACCACAGCGCTCGTGTGGGTGTCCACTCCAACCTCGCCTCCAGTCCAGAATACGCAGCCCAGTGCATTGTCCGTCTTGCAGCAGACATGAGAGAACGCTTCCGGAGACGAAACTTACGTTTTTCCTCCGGTGAAGACCGATACTCGGCGACAACTTTCCCGGTGGCATCGACAGGGAACTGGGAAGCATGGCACGCTGGGGATGTCTTCGAGCTAGCAGCCGCCAGCTTCTTGAAACGATTCGTGAACCGCGCCGAGTGTTCTGAATCGCTGCCATCCGTCTCGAACTCGGAGAGTTCGTGGATTGGCTGAAGGCGTTGCTCTGAACGCTTGACTCGTTTAATAGTAGGTTGCTCGTCTGGGACGTGTTGGTGCATGAATGCCGAGGATGGAAATGCGCCAAGCGCAGAAGCTTGATCTGATTTGACAGCTTTGACGTTCGTGTGGCCAATCGTCCAATGGACCGTGCTCGACTTCGAGCTCAACCCTTCCCGATGAACTAGCCAGGGATACGAGATCCGTTCTCGGTCGTGAACATATGGCAGGCGGTCTGTTGCATGGACCCCCATGTGTGTTGAAGTCACGGGGTGACCGGGCGCGGTTGGAGTTCGGCCCGAAGCAGCGCGGCCTCGGATAGGTGATCGGCTGCTTCCTGGTGAAACGGGATGCGATCGCTTGAGATCCTGTGGTGACTGCGCGGGAGAACCTCCTCTTCGCCCATGTTTTGTCGGTTTGAGTTCAGGACTCGCAGAAGTAGCGTCTTGCTCAGGCTGTTGGGCGACAATTCTTGTGAACTTCACCACAGGAACGAATCCTAACACAGTCTGCTGGCTTGGTGGTAGCACCGTAGTCGACGAAAGGCCATGCTCTTGGACTCCATGACCCGGACTGGCATCTCCGTCCGTGCTTTGCGGTCGTCGATAGGCGCTCGCCGCACCAAGAGTCGTGATCGTCGCCGCAATGAGTTTACCAACCACTTCTTCGTTTCCAACTCCAGGTGGAATTGTGATATCTTCTAAGTCAAAGGTGCCATTGCCAGACGCCGTTGCGCTTGGAGTACCTCCACTTGGAGTACGAGGTAAGAACTGCCCAGATCGGAGTTGATCTCTAATGAGGGACATACCCAGACGCAACTTATTAGGTTGCCATGCTCCCATGGCAATACGGTCTTCCTGTGTAATATACACAACCATTGCACGATGGAAACCTTTACCCGCAGTCAGAATATTCATGGGAGTCAGCGTAGTTTCGCTGCTGGACTTGGTTGAAGCGGTCTCCCATGTTGCCCCGGAGACGGGATTGCTATTGCTGCTATGCGGTGTGGTTGCCCCGCCTGTTACAAAAAAAGCACCGATCCCCGGAGTACGCTTCGTCTTTGTAGTTGATGACGTTCTTGTGATCGGTTCGGCCTTTGTGTCAACCCGTAAGCGAGCAAGAGATGACTTGTGCTCTGCAGCTGACGATGCCCTCGCGCTGGGCTGGCGATGGAGACTTGTCGGTGCACCACGACTTTGATTCGAGACCTCGTATTCACCCGAACTCAAGGGGGATACATCGTTAGAATCTTCAGAAGATGGTGAAGATGAAGCATACTCTTCACTAGAAGTCGACGCATCCGTGGGCTCATACTCGGCCTCTTCATCATCCTCACTCTTCTCGTACTCCTCGTCCTCGGAGTTGTCGTTGTCTTTGCTCAATTGTTCAGACCCCTCTTCTTCTGCGTCTTCATCGAATTCGTCATCGTCTTCAGGTGAATCACTAGTAGGGGAAGCTTGGCCTCTGGCATTGGACCCCATTCTCCCGCGTGACTGACTAGTTGATGTCTTACGCTTTGCGCTAGAATTCGATTTTCGTCCACCTTTCTTAGACTTTGCTTTGGAGGCCTTGGATTTGCGAGTGGTTCGCGATTTGGATTTGATCGTCTTCTGTGCACGGGAGCGAGATTTGCTCTCGCCCTGCTGAGAAGCCCCTCTCTTTGGAGCTCCTGAGGGTGAGCCTCCAGTTGACGTTGATATGGAATCCGCATTCGAGTCGCCTCGTCGCCCAGCACGAAGATCAGGTTCCCGCTGCTTGAGGCGGGCACGAGCTTGCTGCAGCAAGAGCTGGACACTGAGCTTCCTTCGCTGCAGCTCCATAAGCCTCTCCCTATCTCGCTCTTCTTGCTCACGCTGTGCCTTAGAAGGTCGACCTCGTTTGGCAGGGGCATTTGATGTGCAGCGCTCGAGCTGCTCTAGAAGCTGTTGCTGCAATCTCTCTTGTTCTTTCAGCAACTCATCGATGTTGGGCAACCCATCCGGACCTTCGAAGAGAGTAGCATAGTCAAAATCATCCACATCTCGATAATTATATCTGCCAGTACGGCTGCGGGATCGCGATTTAGAGCCTTGAGCTCGCTCATCATCATCATCGCTGTCTTCATACGCTTCACTTGAGTCGGAAAATTCTTGGCTTGAATCGGAGGAAGTCCCACTCTGTTGCTTTTGTGCAGTCTGCAAACTCTTGCGACGGAGCATTTCCTGCTCATGCTGTTGGAGCTGCATTTGAAGCTGTCTCTCTGCTTCCTTCAAGTATTTGGGGGGCCGGCCTCGGCGCCGCTCTCCGCTTAGGAGTGTTGCCGCCTCTACCGAATCGCCCATGTCAAGCACGGCCGCTGCCAACGCGGCAGCGGCGGCGGTTGCCGTTGCGCTCCGGTTCGCAGCAACCTTCGTGCCACGCTGCCGAATCAAAGAGCGGGTGGCATCGGTTGCTGATGCAGGTCTCCCACTACCGCTGGTTCCAGACGTCATATTCGACACTGCTTTAGTGCCAGCCTTGCTTGTCTTGGATTTGCCACCATGACCACTCGTGGCACCAGACTGCGAACGAGAGGTGTTGGAAGAGCCAGTTAATTGCACTCCAAGCAAGGACGGTGGCGTGTGTGCGGTGTTGTCAGGATGCGACGGGTGAGACAGGGTTTGAGAAGTCATATGAACTGAAGTTTGTGGTGGTGGAGGGGGTGCTGGCGGCGGCGATGCTGGCTCGGATGGAGATGGACTCGAATGCCATGGAAGAAGCGAGCGGAGTAGCCTCGACGCGATATCGCCAAATGAACTCGGCGATGTTGTTGAGCTCTGCCGTGACTCAGTCGGGCAGGGCGATTGTACCGAACTCATTCCCGATCCTGTGGCCGTGATATTGCTTCCGGACGAAGTTTTCGGGGTGTTTTTGGATTCTAGCTTAGCCTCTGCGTTCGCCTTCGCTGCTCGAAAAGTTGAAAACATGGACGAACCTGTACTCGGCTTCTGTGGGGTGGTCGCTACGGTCGTCATTGAGCGGAGGCTTGGCCGGCTTACGTAATCCGTAGCATGCTCTCGCTTCTTACCTGCACCTGATCGTAGAGTGTGTGTAGATTGACTTGTGGGGTCTCCGGTGGTATCAAATAAAGCTCGAGTCGACTGGCCACTTCTTTGCATAAAATGCGTCGCAAAACTTGAGAAAACCTCCGTTTCTCTCAGTGCCACGCACCTCCGAGGGCCAACCTCCGGAAGTTCAAGCTGATGTGATTAAATCAACTCCGCCTTGCCTCCCTCGATTCAATGCGAGTAATTTGACTTGCCCTAGTCCCGCCTAATCTAATTTAATCTAATCTAATCTAATTCAACCCAAATCCGCCCGTCCGACCCAATTCGAAAGGATCCAAGACCCAGGCAGGACTTCACCAAGCTTCCCGAACTGTCGAGGCACGATTCTGTCGTATCGGCGTTACACAATGCTGCGTGTGCTTACCCTACCCTGTGTGTGCCTTCGTACCGGTGAGTCGCGCTTCGCCAAGGGCGGCAAAATCGTCTCGTCAGGCCCGATTGTAGACGCAGCGCCTAGCAGCCAGTCAATTCTGACCCCTTAGGTGACGTTTGGCGGTGCGGGCCAGACTCACACTGACACGTCAGCAACAGCAGCAAGGACAAGCAAGCCACAGCCAGTGGGTGGGGCTGGTGGTACTGTCTGTCTAGAGAGTGCAGAGCCCAAGACATCATAGTTAGCAGAGGGAGAAGTGAGCATCCGTTAACGAGCACGGGTTAAGCATGGGATCCAGCACACTCACTCCGGCATTAACTTCACACCAGCGCCATGCACTAAACTCCGTCAACAGATCACACAGCTGTGGAGGATCACCCAACCTCTCCGACTCCAACACGACTAACCGGTAAGAGTGGTTCCAAGCCAAAGCTGGAGCGCCTGGGGATTCACAGCTTGAAGGGTAGGTCTGAGTCCCATGGCGCGCCAGATACGCTCCTATGCACGTGTATCTCTCACCAGGGTCGTCTACGGTCCTCTAGCCGGGCTGCACTGCGCGCTGGGCCCTTGCCTGGGCCTCGCTCTAGGCCATGGTCCGAGTTGCCCAAAAAGGGCAGGCTGCACGTAAGATCCGTGAGGACTGCAGAGAATCTAACTGCGGATCCAAGCTCCCCTACGGGCCCTCTCACACCCTCCACGTCGGTACGCGCGCCGCAGCAACCAATTAACATGAACCAACACCGGGAATGACGTTGGGACGGAGTTCAAAATTCGAAAATTTTGGCCGTATCCGGCTAAAATCAGGGCTGAATAAGATCCCCAGGAAGTTGATTTGGCACGGTTCTGGCATGGAAGAACGTGCATAGGTGGGGTAAAAGTGGGGTCATTTCAATACGCTCAAGGCTATTCTACCGATTATCATGATTATCATACCACGTAATTGTCTACGACATGCCTATTTCGAAGCGAAATACACGGGATTCACAATTTGGTTTAACCGCTTTCGGCCTTGTATTCCAGCACCCCCGGTGTCGTTCGCTACCTTTTGTGAGCGCAGGCGGGGCGAGGGGCTATCCGTCCTGGCCCGGATCTGGCACTCTGAACCGTTACTAGACCACGAACTTCAAGTGTGTGATACGCGAGTTGAAGTAGTGCGGTGTCACGTTTGATTGGCTCATTGACGTCTCATCTACTGGATCAATTGTTTGCACCCTAGGGTAGACCCCATCAGTGGCCACGCGAAGCACCAGACAAGGCCATCTGAACTGTCACTTTGAGCGTCCTAGCACGTCGTCGAGGAACGCGCTTGTGAGGGCTGCACTACCAGTCTCGGCCTCAAGTTAATCCAGACAGCTCGCAGAGCGCTTTCAGACTGTCCAGACAGCTCGCTCGAGACAACTGCATCAACAAGCCTCAGAACCAGAAATCGACCATCAAACCCCGAGTCAGTTGATCAAGTGATTCGAGGGTGGTGGGAACTGGCTAGGCGTTAAGATTAGAATATTGTACTTGCAAACGGGAGATACCGTTGAGACTATGTCATCTACACACGCATACGCGTCGTCTGTACACACGAACCCCGCTTGGGCGGCCGCTGGCAGTGCGTACAGGCCACAAGGGGTAGCTCTCAGCGGGGGAGTATCCGCAGGTCAGCCAGCAGTAACTGGCTATAGCAGTAGCAGTACCGCTCGCGGGCTTGATGCCACGGCGCCCACTGCTACTGCGAATATCTCGAGAGGTAGCGGTGCTTCCTCTACTGCAACTGCAACGGCAGAGAGAGACACACGACGGGACAATGTGCCTTCGTATCTGAAGCCAACCGAGTCTTGTCTTCTCCCTCGGTACATCAATGCCGAGCAGGATTTTATTCGCGAGTGCTTCTCCAGGTCGAGTTTTAAGTCCCTACATGATCTTCCAACAGACATCCGGGAGAATCTTGTGGCGGATGCCCAGGTCGAACTTCGCGAGGCCGCGTTGAATCGCTCGGCGCCCTCGCAACAGGACTTCCTTGATCCAAACAAGCCCAAGCCGCTGCGGTATCCTAACCAGCACGGAGCCACATGCACAACAGGTTGCTTCTCAACATTTCCATATGAATCGCCTGCGAACAGCATTGTGGATGCCCTTGAAATTCGAAATCGGGAGCGCAAGCCCATTTGGTATCCCAACCAAGCTAATCCGTCCACTGTCCCGACCGATATGCGCCCGACGCCGAAGTACATTTCCCCTGCCGATGCAAAGCGCCAAGAAGAAGCTACTGCAGCGGGGGCCGAAAGCGCGAGATCTGACGCGCCCGTGAACTCGAGACAAATTCTTGATGAGGCACGCAATGACAGTGCTCGTCAGGACTACTTTGCAGCAGCTGCGGCCTCTGCACCATTGTTCGGCCCATTTGTTCCAACGGGACCACATCTCAATCAAGACCGTGGTGGTGCAACGGGTGTCTGCAGAACAACCCGATTCTCGCTCCCTGAAGTTGTGGCGCAGTTCAAGAAGAAGCTAATGGCAGACTGGCCCGACTCTGCCGTCGATGTCTATGTCGATAGCGACGAGTACATTGTTCTTGAGTTTGGACTGCACACGATCGACTCGATCAATGGATTGCGTAACTATATGAACACGGCATGCTCAGTTGAGCCTGTCATTAGTGAAAATGGACTCCGCAAGGTGCCTGAAGTTTGGAACCACCAGCCAGGGAACGGTTGTGTATACTACGCCTTCCGACCACACTGGGTTCGCACGCGTGTCACTCACTCATACTACGCCCTCCGAATTGATCAACGAAGTGCGGAAATTAAGCCTAAGCATAGTGACGAGCCGAAATCATCAGATATTCGAGCGCAGGTCTATTCGTATCTACAGTCACATCAAGGACCTAGTGGTAACTCAACGTCCCAGGCAACACAACAGCCAAAGGATAAACAGGTAGGTGCGGCGGGTCAATACGGAGGAAGTCTGCAATCGGGAAATTTAAATGACTCCCAAATCGCATAACAAACATGAATTACACTAACGTTAGCATAAACATATTGTACGCATTGAATAACGAAGTTAAATATATGTATGTAATGCACTGAAACTGTTTTTACAGCAACTAATACTACTACAATCACTAGTTTACAAGCAAAGGCAGCGGTTCATTACATCCGATACAACCGCCTTTTCGAATTCTGTGAGAGATTTGTCTTGGAGCCATGCAAGCTCGTCCTCCTCGGCGCTCACAGCTGTAGGAGTTTCATTTGACATGCCCAGCAGGTTCTCAACCGCCACGGATCGAACAGTGGAGTACAAAATAGCCAACTTCCTGCGAATGCCCAACGGAAGTTTGCTTAGAACACCACTTGCGAAGAGCTTTGATGCGCGACTCCTACGCGGTCGCTTAACGCCACCGCAAGGGTTCTGCCCATTCAATGCCTCCTGTTGAACCTTGGTAAGGCACGAGTGACACCTGCTGTCACACATTGATAAGTAGTTCGTGATCCGCAAGAACTGCATCCGGAGCGCAGAGAGTGACTGCATGCCCTGCATTTTGTTCCACTTCAGCAGGGCGTTTGTGTATCGCGTCAGCGACGTGAGTGTGTCTGAAGCGTACTCACGAAACGCCAATGCGCGCTCTCGTGGAGACTTACCCCTCCACTTCTCAAACAGTAGATGGTTCGGTGATTTCACATGGAACAGGTCCATGTCGGTGGGTACACCGTAGAATTCGACGAGCAATCCACTAGGGAATCGCAGGTCGACCGCAATCGGCCGCCAACCAAATTCCTTCGAACACAAGAATTTATCAAAGTCCATCTTCACCGGAGAGAGACCATACTGATAAAACAGTCGCATAATAGGTATCAAAGCCTCAAGCTGATCTAACCGTGCTTTAAAGCGAACTGAATCACGGATATGTTCTACGCCGAACCAGGGTTTGTCGGACAGGATCTCAGGGCGAACTGATTTCGCTAGAATGTTGTGACGTGCTTTCTTATTTGATTTCGCAAAGATTCCGAGCAGCCCACGGATGTCTCGTGCGAGATCAAATAACCTCCCGTAGTCGGCATCCACAAGCCGCAGCAATCGATCAACCTTGTCTTCATTCGAAAGGATGTTCAGCGCCTGGTCCGTTGGATCACCCAAGACGAAGTCTGTGCGGATCTCAGATGGGGAGCGATGCGTCTCCTCAATATCCCAGCACATGGGCGGGCCTTCCCATAGCGCCCATCGAGCAGGAGAACGCTGAGGTTCATGCATCGAAGGAATGTACAGGAAGGATCGCGCAATACGGCATGGGAAGGAATCAGGATACGACTTCTGAAGTGGCTCAGGAGTAAAGGATGGGTGCTGTGTTGGAGCAGAACCGAACTTTAAGCTGAGAGGAAGCGCGTCTTGAGACAGTGGAATCGGCGTCCAATGAGACCAGCCTTCGGCTGGAAAGTCCTCATAAGTCAAGTACTCACGAGGATAAGTGCCGTTCTCCGTCGCAAAGAGCGCACGTGGTGGAGTCGTCGATAACGTAGAGCACAACCGACTCCAGGCAAGGAA
>Ga0182741_1004131_pt1 | contig 14620 bp, 20 predicted proteins | sample eDN5th37CBELigOP_FD_128874 | JGI IMG/M metagenome (GOLD analysis project Ga0182741, IMG submission 128874) | Enriched Organic Plus compost microbial communities from Emeryville, California, USA - eDNA 5th pass 37_C BE-Lig OP (version 2) (version 2) ...
ACTTCGCGTAGCGTGTGCATGTAATTGATTACCGCGCAGTCAAGATGACGCATCAATTTGTCTGGGCCGACCTTATTCTGCGGCATGGGCGTGCCGGCAATCTCAGACATGTCTTTCATCGACGTGTAGGCTGCATTCAATTCATCCAAGGCACTTTGATCGTGAAGATTGCAGCATAGGCCCAAATCGATAATCGCACCCAGCACAAAGGGCTTTCTTATCTTGCCTTGTGTGAGTTCCGGGCGCTTGGCGGCCTCTTGGGCGAACTTCAAGGCTCGCGTAGGGTTGCTCTCCCAGAAATATATGCCGGTACCGAGCCAGTCATAGTCATTGGCGCTGCTATTGAGCTTGGCTTTACCGGCCAATATCCTTTCGCCCCAGGTCTTGTCGCAACCATGGAAGCCCAAGACGAAGCTGGGCTGCTTCTTATATGTGGTGTACATGTGCCGCGCGATGGAGTTGGCGCTTAGCCGCCGTATTTCCTAACCAGCTTGCCCTTCACAGTGAGAATTCCCGCGCGTCTGAGTAATTCACGGGCTTGTTCAGGGTTGTCCCGTGCGCTGTGCTTCAACTGAATGAGAACTTTGGAGACGTCAGAGTCCGTCAGGCGGCGAACCTGATTGGGCACGCCCTTGCGGGATGATGGCTCATTCTGAAGAGACAACACCCGAGCTGCAGCATTTGAATAATGCTTTGCTTTAGAGGATGAGAGCGTTTTTTTGATCTGTGTCATGTGATGTGATGACGGCCGAAGTGCTATTTACGTCAACGCAAATAGCTTAACACGTTCAGTAGCCAGGTGGCACTACAGTGTTCGGCCTGAGGCGTCGGTGACGGATGTGACCGACGCTGGTTCAACTTCATCCCTGCGTGTCCTTCGGACCGGGCTCGCGTGCTTCGCATCGAGCCTGCTTCGCAGTCTCGCCCCGGCGGCGTTCCGCCGCAGCGGGCTTTGATCCCTCACGTCTTCGCGCCTGCCGGCGCTGCGCACTGCCGTTTGCAATGGGCCTTTGGCCCGGTTTGACCCGTGCCAGGGCGCGGGTTGGGGCGCTCGCCGCGCGGCCGGATCGACATGCCATGGCCGGGCGCCTCTGATTCCCGTCCTGTCAGCCCGTCGCCCCAAAACGCCGACTGTATCACTGCGGTCCGGCGCTCCAAGGGCTTTCGCGGCATAAACCGGTCGCTGCGCTCCCTATTTATTCCACGGTCCCTTTCCGCTTGTCCCTACGTGACCCAGCACGGCAAGGGCGACGAACTAACAGGACGGGCGGCAACACCGAAGCAGGCAACTGCTGTTGTCGATTCCGAAAACCCACAAAGGGGGCTCGGAATCTTCAGTCCAGGTCAGCAGGAAAACCCCCTTTTTGAAGCATTTGTTCAAAGGAGAAATACATGAATGACGGAATACCGGCCCATGGCTTTGATAACTACGAAGACGCGTGCGATGCGACGTTGTCGCGGGAGCGGGCAATTGCCGAAGTTGAGCGCCATGCCTTGAACGTGGACGACTTCCTGAGCGAAGTAGGCGACAAGCCTGCCTATACCGGAAAAGAAGTGCTGGACTGGCTCGGGTACTAACCCGGGCCGATAACTGAGGATATGAATATGACTTTTGAACGAGTGAAGCTGCGCCGGGACACGCATTTTGTTGGCGGCGACCTCAAAGCGCAGGCCGGCGCTACTGGTGTCGTCGTCGGGGATGATCGCGGCATGCTGACGATCCACTTTGACGACACCGAGCATTTCGTGGCGCTCGACGGCAGCGGCCTGCGCATCGCTCACAACGTGCCGCGTTTGGCCGTCGAAGCTGAAACTTTCGCTCTGATGGGCCGGCGATTTCGTGTGCTTGCGACTTTCCCCGATACCGATGCCGGGACCGATGACGCCAACGAGTACATGCAATCGCACCCAGGCGCGTCCGTGCTGGCGGTCGCCAATGGCCGCGTCGTGCTGGCCGACAAGAATGACAAGGGCGTGCCGGTGCCGGTGCGTGATCTCTAAGCCACTGAGGAAATGTACATGACTACTGCACGCGCCTGGGCGATCTTCGATTACTGGTTCAACTGGCACGGCCATTGGGTTTTCGGCACCTCTGACGCCGATAAGGCCCGCGCAGAAGAGGCATGGAAGACGCGGGGCATTTACAGCCTGCCCGACTATCCGGGTCCGCGCCCTGACTGACAACCCCGGCTCATGCCTCGCGGTGCGGGGTATCGGCAGCGGCTGTCGCTGATTCTTTTCTCAACAACCACAAGGAGTTCACATGGCATCGGTCAACAAAGTCATTCTCGTCGGCAACCTGGGGCGTGATCCCGAAGTGCGCTACAGCCCCGATGGTGCGGCCATCTGCAACGTCTCCATTGCCACCACCTCGCAATGGAAGGACAAGAGCACCGGAGAGCGCCGCGAAGAAACGGAATGGCATCGAGTCGTCTTCTATAACCGCTTGGCTGAAATCGCGGGCGAGTATCTGCGCAAGGGCCGCTCGGTCTACGTGGAAGGGCGCATGAAGACGCGCAAGTGGCAAGACAAGAACTCCGGCGAAGACCGCTACAGCACCGAGGTCGTGGCCGATCAGATGCAAATGCTGGGTGGTGATCGCCCGAACAGCGAGGCGGCTGCAGGCGCTTCAGATAAGCCAGCAGGTCCCAAAGGTAAGACCCAACGCGGAAAGAGTAAGCAGCAGCCCGCACCCGCTGACCTCGACGACAACAACATACCCTTTTGATCGATAAAACCTAGCCTCGGCCAGCACGGTCGAGGCCCACTCCGAGCAAACGAAACGAGGCCAATATCATGAAGAACGCAGCTACACAACCCGGAACCGCCGTGCGTACCTTGCTGCGAATTGCCGTCGCGGGGCGCGAAGAACGCTTTGTCGCCGATGCGGTTGTCCAGTATTTCGACCGAATCATGAATGCCTCGGGACGCAAGCTCAAATCCTATGGCCTGCGGCCAGTAGTTGCGCCTGTGGCGGCCGAACTCGCATTGAACCGTGCGCGCAGCGCACGCACCTATCACGAGTTCGTCGCCCGCTTGATCGATGACGACGAATACGTGGCGCAGATGGCACTGCGCGCCGTCCAGTTTTACGCCTCGAGCGCGCAAAACGCTGCGGCCCAGGCAGTACGCCGCAACCTTTCCTATATCCATTGAGCAATTGAGAAGCCCCTCGTCGGCGGCAACCGACAAGGGGCGAACACCACTACCAACTGTGAAGGAGTATTAGCGATGCAACACGATCTTACCAAACTCGCGGTCACCGTGCTGCGAGCCCACCTCGAACACCGACCCATCCGCTTGCCTGCCATGACGATGCGCCAGCTTGGCACTTTGTCAAATCTGCTGCGCCAACTCGAAACCCCTGCTACGTCAACCCGCCATTAATCAAGGAGCCACTGTCATGACTATTACCTACATCCCGCTAAACAAGCTCTCTCTGTCCAAGGATTACCAGTCCCGTAAAACTGTCAGCGAAACGGGTATAGCCGAACTGGCCGAAGAAATTTTTGCAGAAGGGCTGATGCAGAACCTGGTTGTCGTCAAGTCGAAGAAGCGGGGCTACTTCGAAGCCGTTGCAGGAGGCCGTCGCTACCGCGCCATGCAACTCCTGGTGTCAGATGGCCGCTGGCAGGAAGACCATCCTGTTCCGGTGCTGGAGGTTCCGGCCAAAAAGGGTCTGAGCAATTCGATTGCCGAGAACGTTTATCGTGAAGACCTGCATCCAGCAGATGAATTCGAGGCGTTCGCGAAACTCATAGCGCAGGGCGAGTCGGTGGAGGATGTGGCAGCGCGTTTTCGCGTCACACGCAACGTTGTCAAAGGCCGGATGAAACTGGCAAACGTCGCACCGGAATTGTTGCAAGCCTATCGGAACAATGAGCTGTCGCTGCAGCTCTTGATGGCATTCACGATCACGGACGATCAGGCGCGGCAGATGGAAGTCTGGAATCAGATGGACGCGTGGGATCGGAAGAACACGCATCCGTCGAATCTGCGCAAACAGCTCACTGATCAAGCTGCAACCGCGAATCATCCCTTGGCTCGGTTTGTTGGCCTGGACGCCTACGCCGCCGCCGGCGGCCAGACCTACCGCGACCTGTTTGCTGGCGAAGACGATCTGCAGGGCATCTACCTGCAGCACTTCGACATTCTGCAGTCGCTGGCCGAGGCCAAGCTGCTCGAGGAAGTGGAGCGAATGGGCGAGGGTTGGGCTTGGGCGCAGGGGGCACTGTCACAGCAAGATGCCCCCTGGGGCGACTACAGCTCGAAATTCGGGCGGGTATACGCGCAAGACGGCAAGCTGACCAAGGCCGAGGCAAAGCAGGTCAAGGAATTGACGGCGCGCATTGACGCGCTCAGCGCCCAGATGGATTCCTTGGTCGATGAAGAGGGCGACGAAGACGAATGGCTAAAGCTGGAGGAGGAACACGACAGTTTGGCGGAGCAGCGGGCACAAATCCATGAGGCCGCCAAGGCTTGGCCCGACGAAGCCAAACAAATTGCCGGTGTCGGCGTGTATGTCGCCCACGATGGAAGTCTCAACGTGACCTATGGCCTAATCCGGCCCGAGGACCGTAAAGCCGCTCAAGAAGCGACGAGATCGGCAGGCGAGGGCGAGGACGGTCAGGCGTCGGGCATGCGCACGACGCTCCCCGCCACCATGACGCGGCCCACCCACTCCGAAAGGTTGGTCAGGCAGTTGTCGGCGAACAAAGTCGGCATCGTCGGGGTGGAACTAGCAGGCCGGCCGGACATCGCCCTGGCGGTGCTGGTCGCGCAGCTGGCTCGGTCTTCGTTCGGTAAGGGCTACTTTTCGGTGGGGGACTATGGCCTGGGCATCGGTCTGAAAACGGAAGCCATTGACGCCCATGCGCCTGATTTCGCACAGAGCAAGGCCGGCGTCGAAATGTCAAAGTACCGTCAGCACTGGCTGGACCAGTTGCCTATCGACGAGGACGGCGAATTGAGTGAGGGCGTTTTGCAATGGGCGCTTGAACAAGACACTGCATCACTGCTCGAGTTATTGGCTTTCATCTTGGGAACCAGCGTGCAGGGTGTGCGGCACACAGAGTCGGAAAGGGCAACCACCCTTGACGAACTGGCGGTTGTTGTCGGAGCCGACGCCTCTCGATGGTGGGAGCCCACCGCAGAAAGCTATCTGAGCCACGTATCGAAGGGCCAAATCACGACGGTCGTGGCCCGGGCGCTTGGCGATGAAGCCGCTGCCCCGCTTGCGAAGCTCAAAAAGGGCGAGGCCGTATCGCATGCCGAGCAGCTGCTGGCGGGTCAAGGATGGTTGCCCAGCCCGTTGCAGGTTATCACCCCATCGACTGAACACTAATCGCCTCGAGGCCGGGTCCACTGACCCGGCCAGTCACAGTACCAAGGAGACATCATGATTGACATGGAGTTCTTGAACGCCATCGATAAGTTGCCCGAGGTGGGCGTGCCAATTTTGCGACAGCGTGATGGTGTGCTGAACCTGCTATCCTGTGCCGAAGATCTGCGCCGCCGCGCCGACCTCATCGAGGACCAGGCAATGCAGGTACAGAAAGCGCTCAAGGTGCGCGTGGCGAAGCACTGGGCCGTCAGGGAGTTGGAAGCGACTATGAAACGCACTCGAACAGCGTCTACCGCCCAAGATGAAATTGCGGGAATGGCGTGGTGGAATGGAATGTTGGATGCCGAGCGAGCCCGGTGGGGCTCCTTCGTCGGGACGGGGGTCGCGGCCGATGCTTGGGCCTCGTTCAAACAGTTGGGTTGCCCGCGTTTGCCACCCGACGATTTAGATGACAGGGAGCCGCTTTAGGCGGTGCGAGGTTTTGATCGCACAAGCCTTCGCCCCTGCCAGCGTCGCGCACCAACTGATCGTGGCGACCCGCGACGCTAGTTGATATTTCTGACGAGACTATAAATTCAGTCCCAACCATGCCGACAAAGACAGCCACTGAACGAGCAATACTGCACTCCTATATCAGCGCCAACGACTACGAAAGGATAAAGCTGATCGAAAACCGCCTAGCAAAGCAATTTCCCGCTGATTGGCTAGAGCGCGAAGCAAGGAGCATAGGCATCTATACCTTATGTCTTCTAACAGTAGTCGCTATTGTCTTGTGGTTCACTTCGATTGGCTGGTTGGCCGTCCTTTTGCCTGTGCTCGGTACACCGCTGCTGTTGAAAGGCCTTCCAATGTCCTTGTGGCGGAGACAAATAGGTACGCCAAGATGGGTGCATCCTTCGGTAACGCTCACTCCGTCAGAGGTGGCAGTTGTGAACGACGTTGTGGCTTCTCTCAAACCGATCCAAAGAAATAGAGTTATTGAATTATGCCCTGCTACATCAGCAGTGCAGTTTTGGGAAATATTGCTTCTGGTTGAACTGTTCAATGAGGGTCACACGTGATTGTTGGCACGAAGGTTTGACTGGTTAACTTTTCTTATCGCCACACAAATCTCTGGTTCCGCCAGAAAGTCCAATGAGTGCTTCGCAAATCTAGACATTGCACTGCACGGCGCATACTGTCGCCGCCTCTTGCAGCGCGGCCGCACTGATCCTGCTCGGCTAGAAAGCTTGTAGCCAATCCGGCTCAGTGCTTCAAGGGCTTTCGCGGCATAAACCAGTCGCGGTGCCCGCTCCCTATTTATTCCACGTCCCTTGACCGCTCTGCCTTCGTCCGCGCCTGCCTGCCCCGTGCAGTGCAATGCGGATCGGCCGCCATTGCTGCACCTTCTCAAGGAGCTGCCATGGGGCGTTACTACTTGGGCGATTGCTGCGCCATACTCCCTACCTTCCCGGACCAATGCATTGACTTTGTGCTGACAGACCCGCCGTACTTGGTGAATTACCAGGATCGAACAGGGCGCAGCATCGCCAACGACCGCGAAGCAGACTGGCTCGCGCCGGCGTTCAAGGAAACTTACCGGGTCTTGCGCCGTGATGCATTTTGCGTCTCATTCTATGGGTGGAATCGGGTCGATCAGTTCTTTAAGGCGTGGAAAGAGGCGGGCTTTCACGTTGTAGGACACTTAGTTTTCGCCAAGCCCTACCATTCAAGCGCGAGATATGTGCAGTATCGGCATGAAGCCGCCTATCTGTTGGCGAAGGGGCGGCCAGCGTTGCCGGCGAAACCGCTGCCCGACCTGCTGCCTTGGCGGTACACAGGGAACAAGCTGCATCCGACGCAGAAACCCGTCGAGAGCCTGTCTCCGCTGTTCGAAGCTTTCAGCGCACCGGAGGCGATCGTGCTTGACCCCTTTGCAGGGTCCGGATCAACTTGCGTAGCCGCCCACAAGGCGGGGCGACGCTACATAGGCATCGAACTTGATGCGGGCTATCATGCGGCCGGACTCGACCGACTGGTGGCCCAGGGGAGGGCATAAGCTATGCAGACCCACCCTCCAGATACCAGCACACAGGATCTGAGAACAGAGCTTGCCAATTTTCTACGTGGGTACATAGGCCGTGATGCTTCAAGGTTGGAATTCAACTTGCAATATCCCGATTGGCGTGGAGCAGCGTCGATTTCCCTGAAGATGCGGGCAATGGCGTTACTTGACCGATTGCCCGATACCTACCTGCATGCTATTGCGACCGGGTTGGTCAGCCTTGCTGACACCGCTCGTGGTCTGGCTCGGTAGCCATTGCCCATCGCATGCACCGCCTTCCCCACCAGGCATTCGCCTGGTGGGTCCCCAGTGGCCGACGTCGCCCCTTAAGCGGCCTGCCGGCCCCTTAAGGGCAGGCCCACTACGGACCTGAATCCTACCGGATTCCGTCCCTTAAGTGGGCCACACAGTACGCACCCTGCGGGTGCCGTAAATCATTGATTCTATGGAGGGTTGTCGCGGATGCGCATTACCGGGTGTATGACAACATGCCTGCAAAGGCGCATGAATCGTCGTTTCACGCGTCTGACAAAGGCGGATTTGCAGGCGAGACAATAAAGGTCGTGACACTTCATGACCAAAATACGAAATCATGAGACGCAAAAATATCTATAAGTACAAATACGATATTCTGGTGACTGAAATAGACAGAAAGCAGACGAATCTATATAGTTTTGTGCCAAGAACGACCAAGTCTGAAGGAGCGCTATGACCAGCCCCCAATTGTTGCTTGAAAGCCTGGAGAAATCATTGAAAGAGTGGGAGATCTTTGGCCGGCGTGCGCAGCTCGAGGCGATCATGCCTGTGGTCGACTCGCTCACCCAACACAAGGTAAGCTGCACAGTGCTGGCTAAAATGCTGGCCGAGCGCAATTGCGAAATCAAGGCGGATACCTTGCGCCAGTCGTTAAATCGATGGAGAAAGAAGCTGGCGAGCCAGGCTGTCGAGACTGAGAGGGACACATTATCTTCCATCTCAGCGAGCGCAGCTTCGGAAGCTTTATCCGGTCGAGGTTCGCTGCCTGAGACTCATAGAGCAGACAGGCCTCAATCGTTGGCAGGCGGGCGGAGCACAGCTAAACCGCTTACTAAAGCAGGTTTAGCTGAGATTCGGGACAACCATATCGACCTTGAAGAGATCAAGCGATTGGCTCGTCAAATAGGGTGATTCGTGTGTAGATTCTGGAGATCGCGAGTTTCAAGCGCTTTGCACGTTAACATCCTCGTTTCTCTCTGTAGGTCCAGATGAGTCGCTCTGGACAACATGAAGTAATTCTTTGGCTGCCCCTATACCGATAAACTCGACGATGGAAAACGGATCATCGTTAGAAACGGTTGTGTCTACAACCGTACTTAAAGCCCGTCCGACCACTATTTCCCAGGCTTTGGTGGAATTTGCGATCCCTGGAATTAAGTTTCGGATGTCTTTTATCTTATCCATCTGCAGACGCGTCGATGATTCGATGAGGCTTTTGATGCCTTGGACGTATTGATGGGAGGGATTTTTGAGCATCCAGGCTTGGGCGAGTGCTTGGAATTCTCCCCAGTTGCATCCCAGGTCTTTGAGGCATTCGGTTGTCACTAACAAATTCTCGATTGCATAGCAGTTAAGTCGATAGCGCTTCACGCACCCTATATCGCCAATCTGCGCCGTTTTCCCATCGCCGTCTCGAACAGAATACGCCCTTGGACTATCATAAATTGAGGAAAGAACCTCGCTGCAGAACTGCTCAAGTGATTCCTGTTGGTTGACCGATTGAGCTAATGCTGGAAAGAATTGCACTTTGCCTTGTGAGGATCGAGCCGCCTGTTGCCAGACGCGCACGTCGTCTTCACCTTCGAGTACAAGAAGAGGATCATTGTGAAGCATGAGAGAAAGAGGATGGCCAAAGAATGGCGCAGCCTTCCTCAGGTCTGCAGCGACCGGCTTGAATTCGATCTGAGTTTTTCCAAAGTCCTTTGTGCCCAGCACGACATTCTCATTCGAGGCCAGGGCACAAACGAGCGCTGTGCTATGCGTAGCGATGAAGATTGACACGCTGGCTCGCTCGCCATTAGAAAGGAGATTCAGTTGTTTAAGAAGATAATGACCGAAGCGCGCCTGTAAATCTGGATGCTGATGAACGTCAGGCTCGTCAAGTAGCAACCAATTTTTCTTTTTGGGGTCCACAGCCATGAAGAAATTCAGCACTTCGGCAGCTAATGCAATAGTTTCAGATTCACCGCTACTTAAGTCATTTGCTTGGACTGAATCACCTTGATTTGTGAGAAATTCAAAGTCGCTGTCCTTTTGTACGATTGAAATATTGCCCAGAAGCTCACATATCGGATCTAGACACTCGGATTGAAAGTGTTTGTGGGTGGCGTCTTGGCCTTGCAGGGCGCGAAGATAAGCGATCTCGACATTGCGCAACGCTAGATGAGACATGGCTTTGAAACTAGTCCCATTAGGTTGATTAGCACGACGAGTATCTGCTGCCCATAGAGGTGAGCTCGCCATTGACACTTCGACGTTAGCGTCACGTTGAAATGTCCCGGTCCTCTCAGGCGTGATATAGCTGATGTGATAACTGGCATCTAGGTAGAGTAATTCGTCTAACTTACGGAGTAGTCGACTTTTCCCTGAGCCATTGCGTCCCAGGATTACATTGATCCTATCGAGCCCGTGCAGTTCAAGGGACTCGCCGTCCATCAGTTCTCGGCTGAAATTTGTCATATTCGTTCCGAAGCAGACTGTTTGAAAAGTTTTAAGTAAAGTGACAGAACGTAATATAGCTTCACTGGATAGAATTGTTATCGATTTCCTGGCCCGCATGGCACTCTCTGCGTACTTTTCAGACTGTACGGCCCCAAAAAAAAGGGACGCCGAAGCGTCCCCTTTGTTCACAGATTATCCTCTCCAGCCCCCAATTCCATCCCAAAGCATATTGACAGAGCAGCGCATGACCGACTCGGCCATAAGACTAGTTTGCTCATTTAATAATTCATACAGCTTTTCTTGCATAAAGCCGAGCCCATTGGGTGCGATCGCTTCGCCATATGCGCGGATTGTCGAATGTGCCTGGTCAATCTGCTGGGCAAAAGGCGCCGTCGCCTCGTCATAGTCGTCACACGTCTCTGGATCTGGTTCGATCGATACCAGGTACTCCAGTGCTCGCTTGAAGTCTTCAAAATTCGGTGTCATTACATCCTCACGGAATAATCAGGAGTATTGTCGATTGTAGGCTGCGCCTTGCCTAAGTAGGTTGCGGCTTCGGGCTTGACAGACCTTTGGGCGATTCCGATATCGAGTGCAGCCGCCTTATCTTCGCGTCGCGACACTGCAAAAGGCAGTTTTGTCATATCGTCCGTAAAGATTTCAATCGACTCACGTGCTCGAGAGATACCCACGTAAAATACATCTGATTTCGTAGTGCGCGAGAACGACTCCAGATTCAAGATAACACCCTGTTCCGAAAGACCCTGCGCGCTATGTGCGGTCGTGGCGTAAGCCAAATCCATGTGAAACGGCCTGGCTCTATCACCGCCGTTCAAGACTACTTCTCGCTCGATCTGGCCATCGGCGTCGAATCGGCCGAGCTTGACAGTGTCGGCCGTTACAGCCATAACCTCGTATCGTTCACCGTTGGCCAGGTCCAGGCTCGCGTTATTGCGGCTGATGCGCACCATGTCGCCAGCGGACAGCTCGGTTTGAAGCCGCTCATAAACAGAGATTCGAGTAGTGCGGGAGGGATTGAAGGTTACAGTTTCGCCCGTCTGCAGATCTACAACCGTGACCCGATTACGCTGGGTATCGACGTTGACAACCGTATACTGCAAATCGTGACGCAGCCCGATCTTATAGTCGCGTTCAGGCTGTATGACCTGGCCAACCTGGAAGTATCGGGCGGAACGGCGCTGGGCTTGCGTGGTGTCCACTCGCGTGAGCAAGTTGAATTCGAGTCCCTTGCCAGATAGACCTCGCTGCTCATGAACGAGTTCGTTGATAGCTCGCCGTGACTTGTTCGTACCCGTAACGATCAAAGTTTCACGCTGCGTTGGCAGGGAAAGGCTCGAGAATGCCTTTGCAACCCGTTCGTAACGCTCTTGTTCCTCAGAAACCTCTTCCAGGGCCGTCAACTTGCTCTGAATAACGTGTAGCGCTTCCGAAGACCTGCCTACGGCCGCCAGCTCGACTGCCTTGCGCAGTTCGAGATTGGTCTGACGGACGATATCACCCATCAAAGCGGTCTGCATGCCGGCGTCCTGGAGTTGGTGCATGGGCTTGCCTGCCTCAATCGCCTTGGTCTGGTCCTTGTCGCCCATCATGACCACTCGCGCTCCGGCCTTTTCTGCTTTCCGGAGAATCTGCTCCATCTGGCGTGTGGGAACCACCGCAGCTTCGTCGATGACGAGGACAGTCTTATTGTCCATCTCGAAGCGGTTCTTCTTTTGCGTGAGCATTGAGGCCACGGTGATAGCCTCTACACCTAGTCTCCGTAACTCCTTGACCTGGGCGCCATATGGGGCAACGGACTTAACGGTATAGTCGCTGGACTGAATCTGGGCCTTTACCTGTTTGAGCATGTACGATTTGCCCACGCCGGCGAGACCCTGGACGCCAACGATTCGGTTGGTGGTCGTGAGGATGAGCTCGGCCGCGGCCAGCTGCCCGGTTTTCAAGCCGGAGTCGGCAAATGCGTTGGCAATGGCCGCCTGATTAAATAGCGCAGAAACCTTGCCTCGGCCCTCCCGCTCGATCTGCAGGATGCGTTTCTCGAGCTCACGGGCAGATTGGGTGGTGTAATGCACATCGGCTAGCACCAAACCGTGTTCAGCGACAATTAACTTGGCCGGCTAGCGACAACTATCTTGGCCGGTTGATCTGATAGGGTTCGACACAGCAAAACGGAGAACGCTGTGTCGGGCAAACGCATTACAGATCAACAAATCAGGTTATATATGAAATATCGTGACGGCAGCACACAAGCTGTGGCGGCAGCCAAGGCGGGCCTCTCAGAGCGCTCAGCTCGACGCATCGACACCCGACAATTACAACCCAGTGCAGGGCCACGTACGTGGCGCACGCGCTCGGATCCCTTAGTTGACGTTTGGGATTCGGTGGTCATCCCATTTCTGGAGAAAAATCCCGCGACAACTACAAGCGTCGGGATCTTTGATTATCTGTGTGAGCACCACAGCGACACGTTCGATCCGCGATCGCGACGCACACTTGAGCGACGGATCCGGACCTGGCGACAATTACACGGTCCGGATCAGAATGTGGTGTTTGTACAGACCCATGCGCCGGGTGAGCTAGGCATGGCGGACTTCACGGTGGTCAGCGACCCCGTCACCATTGACGGTCAGCGCCTGAAGGATCGCTTGTTTCATTATCGACTGGTGGCCAGTGGTTGGGCCTATGTGCAGGTGGTCTGCGGTGGTGAGAGTTTCACGGCGTTATCCGATGGCCTGCAAAATGCCTTCTGGCAAAGCGGCGGCGTACCGCGCGAACTACGTACTGACAGTCTGAGCGCGGCCTATAAAAACCGTGCACAACAAGACGATTTTACGAAACGCTTTGAGCAGCTGTGTCGCCATTACGGCATCCGCGCGACGCGCAACAATCGGGGCGTCGCCCATGAAAATGGTGCGATTGAATCACCCAATAACCATCTGAAGCAACAACTGCGTCAGGCCCTGATTCTACGCGGCAGTGCTGAGTTCAGCTCGCTGGAGGCTTATGAGGCGTTCGTCCAGCAGCTTGTTGCGCGGCGTAATCGTCGCATCGCCACGGCGTATCAGGATGAGCAGCGACAATTACGACCGTTGCCACCGATGCGCAGCGTCAATTACACCGAATACACAGTACGCGTCTCGCGCAGCAGCACGATTGAAATCCGGCGCATCATATACACCGTGCCTTCGCGCCTGGTGGGCAGTCGCGTGACGGTGCGGATGTTTGATGCCACGCTGGAGATCTGGTGCGGCTCTATTTGCACATTGACGCTCAGGCGCGTCTTTAGCACCGAGGGCCGAAAGCGTGCCCGAGCGGTCGATTACCGTCACGTGATCGAAGCGCTGGTTAAAAAACCCCGGGCGTTTCGCTATTCCCAGATCCGCGATGAACTGTTGCCCAGCCATGATTATGCAATGATCTGGCGCCATGTGGATGACAGCCTGAGCCCCGATGCGGCCTGCCAGTACATCGTCAGGCTCCTGCATCTGGCGAAGAAAACGGATAACGAAAGTGCCATCGGACGCTACGTGCTGCGTCGGATGGCGTTAAACGTCTTGCCCAGCATTGTGGAATGCGAAGACCGGTTCCTGCCAAGGCGACCTAGCGCCCCTGAGATCACGGTCCACCAGCACAAGTTGACGGACTACAACCGCTTATTGCACACGGGAGGCGTCCATGGCTAACGTTGCCGCCTTACCAATTATGCTTAAAGCACTGCGTTTGGCGTGCTTCAATACGCATTGGGAGAGCGTGGCTCAAAAGGCCACCGCCGAGCAGTGGATGCCAGAACAATACCTGGCCGAGCTGTGCGCAATGGAGCTCTCGGCGCGTGAGGACAAGCGTCTGCAACGCTATCACAAGGAATCCGGGCTGCCGCCTGGCAAGATGGTGGCCAACTTCAAGTTCGACGCCATGACCGGCGTCAGTGCCCAACAGATTGCGCGGCTGACGCAGGACGCAGGCTGGGCTCAGCGAGGCGAAAACGTATTGATCTTCGGAGCCAGCGGGCTGGGCAAAACCCATCTTGCGGCGGCGATCGGCTACGACCTGATTGAAGCGGGCACCCGAGTGAAGTTTGCCAATGCCACGCATCTGGTGCAAGAGCTGCAATTAGCCAAGGAAAAATACGATCTGGCCGATGTTCTGACCAAACTCGACAAATATGCCGTTCTGATTCTCGATGATCTGGGCTACGTTAAAAAGAGTGATCAGGAAAGCAGCGTCCTGTTCGAGCTCATTGCCCATCGGTATGAGCGCGGCAGTCTGATCATCACATCGAATCAGGCCTTTAGCGATTGGGATCAGTTGTTTGACGACAGCGTGATGACGGTGGCCGCCATTGATCGCCTCGTCCATTACGCCACCATCTTCACCCTTGAAGGAGAAAGCTATCGACGAAAGACGTCACTGAAACGAATACAAAAAGACTAAGAATTACCGAGCGTCAACCGGCCAAGTTAATTGACGCGCACCGGCCAAGATAGTTGACGTTGAACACGCGTCGTGCCGTGCAA
>Ga0182741_1004134_pt1 | contig 14606 bp, 12 predicted proteins | sample eDN5th37CBELigOP_FD_128874 | JGI IMG/M metagenome (GOLD analysis project Ga0182741, IMG submission 128874) | Enriched Organic Plus compost microbial communities from Emeryville, California, USA - eDNA 5th pass 37_C BE-Lig OP (version 2) (version 2) ...
CCACCGTCGGCGTGGAATACCGCGACCGAACGACCGAGGTCATACCGCCGAGCATGAACACGACCATGCCCACGACCACCAGGAGCAGCACCCACCACGGTGGATCGAGCCGCGCCGAGCCGCCGTAGAGGAAGACCGAGCCGATGGTGAACATGATCCCGCCGGCCACACTCCAGAATCCGAAGCGCTGGACCTGCACGTCGACACCGAAGCCGAGCACACCCGCGATGATGAGGCCGAGTGCCCACCATTGCACCGGCAGGTTTGCGAAACCAATGCACGCGCCCACGATCGCCAACGCGCCCACACCGCCCGCGACCGCCACGCTGATCGTGAAGAACTCGAAGAGGATCAGCGCGGCACCCACCGCGAAGAGCAAGTAGGCGATCGACGGTGTGGTGAGGATGTGCTCGAGGCGCGGCCCCACCTGCAAGCTGACGAACCGAACGTCTTGGTTGGGCTCGCGACGCCGGTCCTCGCCTTCGCCCACGACCCGCGCGACATCGAGTTCGATCGGGCCGTCGGCGGTTGCCACGACCAACTCGTCGAGCGAGACGAGGAACTCACCCACGGTCGGCGCATCGATCTCGGAGATCCCCAGCTCGGTGGCCTCCCGCGCCGACAGCGTTTCCGACGTCAGCGCCCGCGACGCGTCGGCGCTCCAACCGCGGTCGTTACCGAGCACCGTGAGTTCCTGGCGAGTGGCGTGCTCGCTCGGTTCGCTCGGGGTGTCCAGCCGCTGCGGAGACGCCGGACCGACCACCGAACCCGGTGACACGGCGCCCGCGTGGGCGGCCGCGTAGAGCATCGCCGCGCCGCCCCGGGCTTCGGAACCCGTGGGGCCGACCCAGACCGCGACGGGAACGGTCGACGCTCGGATCGCGGTGATCGCGGGACGCACGTCGATTCCCGTTCCGCCGGGCGAGTCGAGCTGGATGATCACGAGCGCGGCGTCGTCGACGTTCGCCTCGCGAACCGCACGCTCCACGAGTTCCACGTTCGGCGGATCGAGCAGACCTTGCACCTGCACGATCCGGATACCGCCGTCGGTCGCCGCGCTCGCGGGTCCCGCCTGCACGGCGAGTGCGATCAGCAGCAGGCCGAGCAGCGTGAGCAGCGCTCGCGTACGGCGGGGGCCGCCCGTTCGTGCTCCGCGTCGTGTGGTCATGGTGCTCCCGTAGCATCGGTCCCGATGGACCTGGATCGGCTGTGCACGAGTCGGGTCGTCATCGTGGCGGGCAAGGGCGGGGTCGGCAAGACGACCGCCAGCGCAGCCCTTGCCCTCGCGGCGGCTCGCTCAGGTAGGAGCGTGCTGGTTGTGGAGATCGAGGGCAAATCGGGCCTCGCGGCGATGTTCGGCCACGACGAACTCGGCTACGAAGCGCGCGACCTCGCGCCTGGGATCCGAGCCCGCACACTCACGCCTGACGACGCGCTCATCGAGTACCTCCAGGAACACGCGCTCGGCCGCCTTTCGCGTCGCCTCGCTCGAGCGGGCGCGGTCGACATGGTCGCGACCGCCATCCCGGGCATGAAGGACATCCTTGTGCTCGGGAAGGTGAAGCAACTCGAGCGCGCCGACCCCGCCGACCTGATCATCGTGGACGCGCCCGCGGCCGGTCATGCGGTCACCTTCTTGCTCTCACCGGCAGGGCTGCACGACGCGGTGCGAGCCGGGCCGATCCGGAGCCAAGCCGACGACGTGATCGACCTCCTCACCGACGGATCACGCGCGCAGGTCATGTTGGTCACGCTGCCGGAAGAGACGCCGGTGAATGAGCTCGTCGACACCGCGTTCACGCTCGAGGATCGCGTGGGAGTGAAGCTCGCTCCGGTCGTGATCAACGGATGTCTCGATCACGCACCTCCCGATGTCTCGGCGGAAGAACTTGCGGATGCCGCTCGCGCCGCCGACCTGCCCATCACCCCGAGCGATATCGGAGCACTCGTGGCCGCGGCACGATTTCGAGCTGCACGCGTCACCAACGAGCGCGAGCAGATCGAGCGGCTCGCCCGTCGACTTCCACTCCCGCAGATCCAACTGCCGTTTCTCTTCACCGCCGCGATCGGTCCCGACGACGTGCGCGTCCTCGCCGACGCATTGGCTGCCCCGGAGCCGCACGGATGACGGGCTTCGCGTCGGTCCTCGACGACGCCCACGTGATCCTGTGCTGCGGCACAGGAGGCGTTGGGAAGACCACCACATCGGCCGCCCTCGCGCTCGCGGCGGCGCGCCGCGGTCGCAAGACCGTGGTCGTCACGATCGACCCCGCGAAGCGGCTCGCCGACGCACTGGGACTCTCGTCGCTCACGAACCAGCCGACCACGATCGACCGCGCGTTGTGGGATCCCGAGGCAACCGCTCCATCCACCGGTCAGTTGAGCGCACTCATGCTCGACGTGAAGCACACCTTCGACGGCTTGGTCCAGCGTTACAGCGACACCCCCGAGCAAGCAACGCGCATTCTCGAGAATCGCGTCTACATGAACCTCGCGGGAGCACTCTCAGGCACGCAGGAGTACATGGCGGCGGAGAAGCTCTACGAACTCCACGACTCCGGCACGTTCGATCTCATCGTCGTCGACACTCCACCCAGCCGACATGCACTGGACTTCCTCGACGCACCCGATCGGCTGCTCCGACTACTCGACAACCGCCTGTTCCGCGTGCTCATGGGGTCTACACGGACAGGGCTAAAGGTGGCGAGCTCGGCATTGCACCGATTGTTTCGAACGATTGCACGGGCTGCCGGTCCTGAGGTGATCGACGACGTCGTGCTGTTCCTTCAAGCCTTCGAAGGCATGGAGGCAGGCTTTCGCGAGCGCTCCGAACAGGTCGTCGCCCTCGTCGAGGATCCCGCGACGCAATTCGTGATCGTGACCACACCGCGCACCGAAGCGATCGCCGAAGCGGAGTACTTCGCCGATCGGCTCGCCGACGACGGCCACACCGTTGCCGGACTGGTGGTCAATCGCGTCCACCCCGAGTTCGGTGGTCCACCCCCCGAACTCGCCCGCGCCTGGGCAGAGCGCGTTCCCGACTCGCCGCTGGCCGAGCACCTCGTGAACCTGGCCGACTTCGCACAGGTCGCGGCCCGTGAGCGGGCGCTCGTCTCGACCGTTGGCGATCGCGTCGGCGCGCAGCACTCGGCCTCGCTCGCGTTCCTCCCTTCCGACGTCCACGACCTCACCGCCCTACGCCGAGTGGCCTCCGCGCTCCTCGCTCCCTGAATCCATCGCACGCGTGTCCCATCGAGCCGGGCTCGGAGCCGGCACGCGGGTAGATTCCGAGTCATGACGACGATTCTCGTGGCGGCCGACGCGAGCTGGGTTCGCGATCTCGTGCGCAGCGCCTTCACCCAGCCGGGGCAGCGGGTGATCGAGGCGACGAGCGGCCAGCAGGTCCGCGCGATCGTCGATCAGGAGGAGCCCGAACTCGTCGTGCTCGACCTCCAGATCGGCAACATGGGCGGAATCGCCGTGGCGATCGACCTCCGGCTGGAGGAAGCGGCCGGTCGACTCCCGGGCGTGCCGATCATCCTGCTCCTCGACCGTGAGGCCGACCGCTTCATCGCGCGCCGAGCCGACGTCGACGTCGCCCTCGTGAAGCCGGTCGACGCGGGCCAGCTCCGCAAGGTGGGACTCGAACTTCTCGCCGCTCAGGAAGCCGCCGAGGGCTGACCCACTAGAGTGAGCACCCCGCTCACGCGGGGACGGTCAACGGGATGTGGCGCAGTTTGGTAGCGCGCTGCGTTCGGGACGCAGAGGCCCCGGGTTCAAGTCCCGGCATCCCGACCAAACATCGAGCTGGTGTGCTCTCGTGCCTGGAAACCGGGTCACGGGAGCACACCAGTTCGTCGTTTTCGGAGCGGTCAGCGGCTGATCCCCTGGGCGGGAGCGGGCAGGCTCTGCGCCGCCTCCGTGACGGCCCGGGTGATCGGGCTGATGTCGCCGGGCGTGAGCCGCCCCTGGCGCAGCGGCGTCGCTCCGATGCCGATGGAGACGATCGCAAGATCCCCAGCCCAACCGAGCATGTCGAAGTACTGCTCGAACCCGGCCACGGCCCCGCCGGACGCTCGGAGCTCGGCGGCTGCATACTTGGCGACGAGGGCACTCACCCGCTCGAGTTCTCTCGGGACGGCAGTCACGGAAGGGGCGTCCTGCACGAGCTGCGCGAGTGCCGCGGGATGGATCGGATACTCCACATCCCGGGTGGGACTGTCGTTCCTACGGCTGAGCCGCAGCGTCGCGTCCGCGATCGCCGCCGTGACGACACGCCCCTCCGCGATGGTGCGCCCGCCACTGGACTGCGCACCGAGGAGCTGTGCCGCGATGCGCTCGACTTCGAGCGCATCGACACGAGCGACGCGTGGGGCGAGTCCATTCGATCCAGTCCGGTGGAGGATCGCGGCGAACTCGGCCGAGGGCCCCTCGAAGCCAGCGTGTTCGGTCGCGTCGGACTCTGGCGTCACGTGCTCCGGAACGGGCTCGAGCGTCGGCCGGGTCAGGGCCGCTGCCAGCTCGCCGCATTCGTCGTCGCTGAGCCCTGCCTCGGCCGCGACGCGCTCGACGGTGCCCACGAGGCGCGGGTTGATCTTCCCTTCGAAGCGTCCCAGCAGCAATCGGGTGAACGATTCGGCCCCGGCGGTCGTCGTCATCCGTGCACTCCTTCGTCTGCTCGACGCCCCATTGCGTCGACGCCCGTCATGGCGCATGAGGGTCGCACTGCTCGGTGATCACTGTCGATTCCGTACGGTGCGAGCGGGAGTGCGATGGAGAGTGCGATCGCGCTTCGGCTCAGAGGAGCAGCTCGGCGAGTTGCACCGCATTGAGCGCGGCGCCCTTGCGGAGGTTGTCGCCGGTGACCCAGAGGTCAAGCGCTCCCGGGTTGCTCGGGTCTTCCCGCACGCGGCCCACCAGCACCGGATCGATCCCCGCGCCCTCGAGCGGGGTGGGGAAGCCGTCACCCGAATCGACGAGCACGACACCCGGTGCATCGACGAGCAGCTCGACCGCCTCGGCCTTGCTCATCGAGCGACCGAACTCCACGTTGGCGGTCATGGCGTGCCCCACGTACACCGGCACGCGCACGCACGTCGCGGTGACGCGCAGGTCGGGGGCGTGGAGGATCTTGCGTGACTCGTGGACGAGCTTCCACTCCTCCGACGTGTATCCCGCATCCTTCACCGATCCGGCCAGCGGAATCACGTTTCCTGCAATGGGGCGCGGCCACACGTCGCCCGCTTCGGTCGCGACATCGGTGGTGGCGGCGCGGCGCAACAACTCCGATTCACCCGCGTACTTGTTCCACTGGCCGTCGAGTTCGTACATGCCGGGCTGACCCGCGCCCGAGACCGACTGATACGTGCTGATCACCATGCGCTCGATCCCCGCGGCCCGATGCAACGGAGCGAGCGCGGTGAGCAACACCATCGTGGTGCAGTTGGGACAGCTGACGATGCCCTTCGGGAGATCCTGCACGTCGTTGGGGTTCACTTCGGACACCACGAGTGGAACGTCGGGGTCCATGCGGAACGCGGCTGAGTTGTCGACGACCTTCGCACCCGCGGCTGCGGCAACTGGTGCCCACTCGAGCGCGATCGGGTCGTCGACGTCGACGACCACGATGTCGAGCCCGTCGAAGCACCCCGGCTTCAAGACCTCACACGCGATGTCTCCCCACGGCGTGGAGATGACCTTGCCCTCCGAGCGCGGTGATGCGTAGAGCCGCAGCTGCGAGACCGGAAACGATCGCTGCTCGAGAATGCGCAACATCTCGCCGCCGACCAGGCCGGTGGCCCCGATCAGCCCGATACTGGCCTGACCCGACTGCGATCCGTTGCTCATGCTTGCTCCAATTCGAATGCCGCGTGCAGCGCGCGCACGGCTCGTTCGACATCGCTCTCGGCGACGACGCACGAAACTCGGATGGTCGACGTGGAGATCATCTCGATGTTGATGCCCTCGTCGGCGAGCACCTGGAACATGCGCGCCGCGACGCCGGGGTTCGTCTTCATGCCTGCACCCACGAGGGACACGCGACCGATCTTGGTGTCGTGACGCGAGCCGGCCGCACCGAGGTCGCTGACGATCTTGTCGATCGCGACCATCGTCTTCGCCAGGTCGCTCTGTGGCATCGTGAACGAGATGTCGGCGTGGCCTCCAGTCGACACGTTCTGCACGATCATGTCGACGTTCACGTTCTCGGCGGCGAGGGTGCGGAAGACGTGCGCCGCGATCCCGGGACGGTCGGGCACGCCTTCGACCGTGACCTTGGCTTCGCTGGTGTCGTGGGTGACGCCGGAGATGATCGCGTCTTCCATCGTTGACTCCTCATCGGTGACCCACGTTCCCGGTTCCCATGTGAACGCGGAACGAACGTGCATCGGAACGTGGTGATTACGGGCGAACTCCACCGAACGCAACGCGAGGACGCGTCCGCCAGTGGCCGCCATCTCGAGCATTTCCTCGAACGACACGTGCGAGAGACGCCGGGCGCGGGGCTCGATGCGCGGGTCGGCCGTGAACACGCCGGACACGTCGGTGTAGATCTCGCAGACCTCGGCGTCGAACGCCGCCGCGAGGGCAACTGCCGTGGTGTCGGAGCCGCCACGGCCGAGCGTGGTGACCTCGTGCTCGGTGGACACCCCTTGGAATCCGGCAACGACCGCCACCGCACCCGAGTCGAGTGCTTGGCGAATTCGCTCGGGACGGATTTCGAGGATCTTGGCCTTCTCGTGGACCGGGTCGGTCAGGATGCCGGCCTGCGAGCCGGTGAAGCTGACCGCCGGCTCGCCGAGGTCCTCCACGGCCATGCAGAGCAGCGCCATGGAGATCCGTTCGCCCGCGGTGAGCAGCATGTCCATCTCGCGGCCCGCCGGTTGCTGTGCAACATCGTGGGCGAGGCGCACCAGCTCGTCGGTCGTCTTTCCCATCGCGGAGACGACCACGACCACCTGATACCCCTGACGCTTCGTCCGCACCACGTGGTCGGCCACGGCCCGAATGCGATCGGGATCCGCTACCGAGGTCCCGCCGAACTTCTGGACGATGATGCGCTGATTGGGGGTGGCTGGGCTGGGCACGGGGTCTCACGGTACCAGTGGCCCCCTTCGCATCGACCAAGGAATTGGCGCCGCGATCGCTACGATGCCCCGCCGTGCCGAAAGCCGAACGACGAGAACGCAAGAAGGAGCGGTCACGCGCCGCTCGCGAGGCCGAACTCAAGGCGCTCAAGCGCAAGAAGGCGCTCCGAACCGCGCGCAACTTGGCGCTCGGGTTCGGCATCCCTGTTCTGGCGCTCGCGCTCTTCTACTTCATCACCAACCGCGACGACGCCGACGATTCGAGTTCCCGGACCGAGTCGAACAGCGAACTCAACGACACGCGCCCCGCCGGAAGCCCGGAGTTGGTGATCGATCCCGACGCGCAGTACACCGCGGTGCTCGACACCACCGAGGGCGAAATCACCCTGGCCCTCGATCCGAAGGTCGCCCTCTGGGACGTGAACAACTTCGTGTCGCTCGCCCGCGATGGCTTCTACGACGGACTCTCGTTTCACCGTGCGTCCAGCGATTTCGTGATTCAGGGCGGCGACCCGCAGGGCAACGGCTCCGGCGGACCCGGATACGAGTTCGCGGGTGAGGTTCCGGCCGAGCCCGGTTACGCCATCGGTACGGTCGCGTACGCCAACGCCAACGATCCCGGCAAGGTGGGAAGCCAGTTCTTCATCGTGACCGGAAGCGGAGGTGAGCGCCTCCCCGCCGATTACGCGCTGCTGGGCAACGTCACCGAGGGTCTCGACGTCGCTCAGAAGATCGAGGGTTACGCACCGGCCACCGGCGACGGGCCGCCCACGACCGCCGTGACCATCAACAAGGTGACCATCAGCGGTCCCTGACCTCGGTAGGTTCTCGGCGTCCTCGAGCTCCAGGAGCCGCCGTGTTCTTCATCGTCAGCTGGGTCACCCTCGTCGTCGGATTCGTCGTCCACCTGCTCGTGGATCGTTCGGCGAATCGACGGACGACGTACCGGGTGGTCGAACTCGCGTTGCTGTGGGTCCTCGTGGGCGGTGGCGCGTGGGCGTTGTTCGGCGCGCTCGGCCACCTCGGGCCGAACAGCACCGAGATCGCCGAAGGCATCGGCTATCGCCCGAGCATGTTCCAGTGGGAAGTGGGCTGGGGCGACGTCGCCATCGGGGTGCTGGGCATCGGCTGCATCTGGCGGCGCGACGCATGGATGACCGCTGCGGTCGTGGTCCTCGCGATCGGCTACGGCGGAGACGCCATCGGTCACATCATGAGTTGGCTGGGACCCGACAACAACACGGCCAGCGACAACGTGTGGGGCATCCCCTCCGACATCATTCAGCCGGCGCTCGCCGTCGGACTGCTGTTCGCGTATCGCCGCATGACGCCGCGAACCGCGCCGACGCCGTCGGTCTCCGCCTAGCTCAGACCAGCGAGATCGGAGCGGGCGCAGCCGTCGTCACCTCGTCGCGATGCTTGCGGTAGACGGTGACGTTTCCCTCGCCGGCCACCCGCCAGTCGCCATCGGGATCGCGGATCAACGCCGCGTGTTCCTCCAACCCCACGAGGGTGGCGGTCTCGGGCAGCAAGACCTTGGACCGCTCCCATAGGTGCTCGTTCGAGGGGCCGTACGCGGGAAACACTGCGAGGTCGGACACGAAACCGAGACCCACGGTGAACGCGCCGCCGCGCGGATCGACCATTGGGTCGCCCAGCAGCGTTGCCCCCGCACCCGACGCCGCGATCACGGCGCCGTTCTCCACCGCGCGCAGGAGGGCGGCGTAGAGCAGTGAGTCCTTCACGACGGAGCGCAAGTGCAAGGGCGACCCGTCGGCGATGTACACGAACTTCGCATCCGCCAGGGGTGCGACCGTCGCGTCCGACAGGTCGTGACGAGTCGTCACCCGCAACGCCGAAACCGTGGCCCCGAGGCCCCGGAAGTGCTCGGTGGCCAACGCGACCACGTGGTCCGGCCGCTCATACGCCGCGGCCGTGGGCACGACCACCACCTCTGTACCACCGCTGCGTTCGAGCAGAGCGGCGTCAAGGTCGAGCATCACGGGGCTGAATGCACCCCCGCCGAGAAACGCGAATGTGGAACGCACATGCGCACGGTACCGGGGTCGGAGACATTCGCCGAGCCTCACCGTGCGAACGTCTGATTCCACGAGCGCAGGGCGTTACCACACGGTAAGTTCTTCCTCGGGAGCAACGCAGACGTCGGGAGGCGCCGTGGCGATCACGCGGGTCGGCATCGTCGGATCCGGAATCATGGGCTCGGGACTCTGCGAGGTCGCGTCCAAGGCGGGCTACGAGGTCGTGGTGCGCAGCCGGGCCCAGACGACTGCCGACGCGATTCGCACCGGACTCGAGCAAGCGCTACAACGCCAGGTAGAGAAGCAACGCCTCGATCCGCAGACGTGCGAGGAGGCGCTAGAGCGCGTGACCGCAGTCACCGACCTCGACGCCATGGCCGATTGTGACCTGGTCGTGGAATCGATCGTCGAAGACCTCGCCACGAAGCAGGCACTGTTCTCGGAACTCGCGGCGATCTGTCGCGAAGACGCAATCCTCGCGACCAACACCTCTACCCTCCCGGTCGTAGAACTCGCGATGCGCACCCGACGACCCGACCGTGTGTGCGGTATTCACTTCTTCAATCCCGCGCCCATCATGAATCTCGTGGAGATCATTCGCGCGGTCACCACGTCCGACGCCACGATCGCCGACGCGCGCGGTTTCATCGAGACCTGCGGAAAAACCGCAGTCGAAGTGAAAGACCGCGCGGGCTTCATCGTGAACGCGTTGTTGTTCCCATACCTCAACAATGCCGTCAAGGCACTCGATTCTGGGCTCGCGTCTCGCGACGACATCGACACTGCGATGCGGGGCGCGTGCAACTTCCCCATGGGTCCACTGCAACTCCTCGACCTCGTCGGCCTCGACACCAGCCTCGCCATCCTCGAGTCGCTGCACGAGGAGTACGCCGACCCGAACTACGCCCCCGCCCCCTTGTTGCGTCGCCTCGTCGCCGCCGACCGGCTCGGCCGGAAGTCGGGTCACGGCTTCTACGACTACGCGACCTGATCTGTGATCTGTTGGAGAGGAATCGCGCCGTGACCGATCGACCGTGGGTGATGCGTACCTACTCGGGCCACTCCTCAGCCCGAGCGAGCAACGAGCTGTACCGCACCAACTTGACCAAGGGGCAGACGGGCCTTTCCATCGCCTTCGACCTTCCCACCCAGACCGGTTACGACCCCGACGATCCCATGGCTCGGGGCGAAGTGGGCAAAGTGGGCGTGCCTGTTCCTCACCTCGGCGAGATGCGCACCCTGTTCACCGACATCCCCATGGAGTCGATGAACACGTCGATGACGATCAACGCGACTGCCATGTGGCTTCTCGCGTGTTACATCGTCGCCGCCGAGGAGCAAGGGGCCGACACCACAAAGCTGCAAGGAACCACGCAGAACGACATCGTCAAGGAGTACTTGTCGCGCGGCACCTACATCTTCGGCCCCGAACCGAGCCGTCGCCTGACCGTCGATCTCATCACGCACACCGTTCGTCACGTTCCGAAGTGGAATCCGATCAACGTGTGCTCGTATCACTTGCAAGAAGCGGGCGCGACCCCTACCCAGGAGATCGCGTTCGCACTGGCGACCGCGATCGACGTCCTCGATGCAGTGCGCGCCACCGGCCGTGTTGCCGACGACGAGTTCACGGATGTGTTCTCTCGCATCTCGTTCTTCGTGAACGCCGGCATCCGCTTCATCGAAGAGACGTGCAAGATGCGCGCCTTCACCCAGCTGTGGAATCGCATCGGTCTCGAGCGCTACGGCGTCACCGACGAACGCGCTCGCCGATTCCGGTACGGCGTGCAGGTCAACTCGCTCGGACTCACAGAAGCGCAACCCGAGAACAACGTGCAGCGCATCGTGCTCGAAGCGTTGGGTGTCACCCTCTCTCGCGACGCACGGGCCCGCGCCCTGCAACTGCCAGCCTGGAACGAAGCGCTCGGTCTACCCCGCCCCTGGGACCAACAGTGGGCCCTTCGCATCCAGCAGGTCCTCGCGTACGAGACCGATCTGCTCGAGTACGACGACATCTTCGCGGGCTCGCATGTGATCGAAGCCAAGACCGCCGAACTCGTCGACGGCGCCGACGCGGAGCTTCAACGCATCCTCGACGCCGGTGGCGCGTTCGCCAACGTCGACGACCTCAAGGCGCGGCTGGTGGCCAGTCACGTGGACCGATTGCGCCGCATCGAAGCGGGCGAGCTCACGGTGGTGGGCGTCAACCGTTTCGTGGAGACGGCACCCTCTCCACTCACCGCCAACCTCGGCGAATCGATCCTCACCGTCGATCCGGCGACGGAAGCGGCCCAGTGCGAAGCGCTCGAAGCGTGGCGAGCGCAGCGCGACGCCGATGCTGTCGAGCGTGCCATCGACAACGTGCGCTCCACCGCCGACACCGAGGTCAACCTCATGGACGCGACGCTCGATCTGGTTCGAGCGGGTGGAACCGTGGGCGAGTGGGCCGGAGCGCTCCGCGAGAAATGGGGTGAGTACCGCGCACCGACCGGTGTCGGTGCCGCGGCATCCACCGTGAGCGACGGCCTCACGCAGGTGCGCGAACGGGTCCGCGCGTCCGGTCGGCCGATCCGCCTCCTCGTCGGCAAGCCCGGGCTCGATGGCCACTCCAACGGAGCTGAACAGATCGCCGTCGCGGCTCGCGACGCGGGTATGGAAGTCATCTACCAGGGGATTCGCCTCACCCCGGCCCAGATCGCGGCGGCGGCCCGCGACGAAGACGTCGACGTCGTGGGGCTCTCGATCCTGTCGGGATCGCACCGCGACCTCGTGCCCGAGACGGTTCGCCAACTGCGGGATCTGGGCGTCGACGCCCCCGTCGTGGTCGGCGGGATCATCCCCGATGACGACCGCGACGAGCTGCTGGCCCACGACGTCGCCCGCGTCTACACCCCGAAGGACTACCGCCTGGCCGACATCATCGGCGACATCGCGGATCTGGCCCTCGCGCAACGTTCCTGACAAGAACCCTCATACCCCCGCCCTGCCGGGCCGATGAGTACTCGTGATGGATCGGCGCTTGGCGTTCTCGGCGGTCGCGGCTGCGCTCGCGCTCGCGGCGGGCGTCGTCGGAGTGGTGACCGGTGTCGCAGTCTGGGCGCTGGTGGCCGGAGTGATCGGCTTCTGCGTCGGGGTCGGCGCCGCCGCCTTGGGAGCGCGCACCCGCGACGCGGAGGAGCAGCTCGTGCGGACCACCGACGAGCTCCATCAGGTACGACGAGACCTCGACACCCTCACCACGGTGATGGCCGAAGAGGACAACCGCTTGGCCAACGCCAGCATCGAGCCCGCGGCGGGCGAGAGCGCGGGCGAACTCGTCTTCGACAACGTGTCGGGACTGCTCGACGAGAAGTTCTTCGCCGTGAGCGTGCAACAGCGCGTGGCCGCGGCTCGCCGCCAGCTCCAACCGGTCTCGATCGTGCTCTTCGAACTCGATGGTCTCAGCAACCTCGAGGAAGAGACCAAGGACCACGCCATGGGTGTGCTGGGCGAGGTTCTCCGCAAGACGTTGCGCGAGTGTGACTCCGCGTGTCGGATCGGCGACGTGATGGCCGCCGCCGTACTCGAGGACACCACCGAAGCGGGTGCGGTCTGGGCTGCGGAGCGTGTGCGTGGAACGCTGCACTCGAGTTCCGTCGCGTCGAGCCTCACCGTCTCCGCTGGTGTGGCCTGCTACCCGAGTCACGCCCTCGCCGCCCCCGAACTGGTGGCGATGGCCGTGAAGGCTCTCGAACTCGCCCGCCAGCGCGGCCGGGACCAGGTCGAGATCGCACCCTCTGAGACCTGAGCGCGCGGCGCACTACGTTGCACCGCACCTGCGGAACGCACACGTCCCGCGGTTCAGCGGTACATCGCCTCGATTTCATCGGCAAAACGCGCATGCACGCCGCGCCGCTTGAGCTTCATCGTGGGCGTCAGCACCTCGGAGTCGGGAAGCCACTCATTCGTGAGCAGCGTGTAGCGCTTGATGCGCTCCGCCTGCGAGAAGTGCGCGTTGGTCGCGTCGACGTTGGCTTGGATCTCTTCCAACAGTTCGGGCTTGGTCGCGAGATCCTCGAGGTCGGTGAACTCGATTCCTTGCATGGACGCCCACACCGGCGCCACCTCGCCGTCGAGCACGATCAACGCGGAGACGTACGGCCTGCCGTCGCCGATGACGCACGCTTGCGAGATCAACGGGCTGCTCTTGAGCGCCGCTTCGATGTTCGCGGGTGAGATGTTCTTTCCGCCCGCGGTGATGATGAGCTCCTTCTTGCGGTCGACGATACGGAGATAACCGTCCTCGTCGAACTCACCGATGTCGCCCGTGTGGAACCAGCCGTCGTCGTCGAGCACTTCCGCGGTCTTCTCCGGGGCCTTCAAGTACCCGCGGAAGATGTTGCCGCCGCGCCCGAGCACCTCGCCGTCTTCTCCGAGCACGACCTCGCAACCCGGGATCGCCGGGCCCACCGACCCCGGCTTCACCCTCACCGTGGCCAGCGTCAACGGCCCCGAGGTTTCCGAGAGGCCGTACACCTCTGCCAGCGGTACACCGAGGGACCGGAAGAACTTGAAGATCGAAACGGGAAGCGGCGCGGCGCCGCTGACCGCGAGCTTGCACTGGTCGAATCCCGCGAGACCGCGCCACACCGACAACACCTCGGCATCGGCCTTGTCGAACTCGGCTTGGAGGTCGGGCGGGAGCGGTTCCTCGCGGGCGCGGTACTCGCTGGCCTTCCATCCGATCTCCATGGCCGCGTCGAACGCGGCGGCACTGGCGGCGTCGGCACGAGCGAGTGCGGTGATCGTGGCGTACGCCTTCTCCCACACGCGCGGCACCGCGAAGAACAATTCGGGACGCACCGCGCTCAAATACTGGGAGACCATCGACGTCTCGGGACACGACGTGACCGAGAGGCCGTGCATGATGCCCTGGTAGTAGCTCACGACACGCTCGGCGATGTGGGCCATCGGGAGGTACGAGACCACACGAGCGCCCGCGAAGCTCGTAGGGAAGCTGCGGCGCAGACTCTCGACGGTCCACACGATGTTGTAGTGGTCGAGCATCACACCTTTGGGCGGACCCGTGGTTCCTGAGGTGTAGATGATCGTCGCCAGGTCGTCGGGCTTCGCGGTGGCCGCCGCGGCCTCGAGGTCCAGCGGTTCGCTCTCGAGCAACGCACTCCACGAGACGACGTCGGGTGGGGCGGCCCCATCGGGATCATCGATGATGGCGATGCCTTTGAGGTCGGGAAGCTGGTCGCGCACCGCGAGGACCCGATCGAGGAACCCCATGTCCTCGAGCACTGCGTACTTCGCCTCGCTGTGTGAGAGCAGGTACTGCAACTGTTCGGCCGCGGAGCTGTTGTAGATCGAGATCGGCGTGGCGCCCACGAGGAGCGCCGCCATGTCGGCGATCGCCGTCTCGGGACGGTTCCGCATCATCAACACGATGCGGTCCCCCGGCTGGACGCCGTACTGAAGCATGGTGCTGGCGATACGA
>Ga0182741_1004135_pt1 | contig 14605 bp, 13 predicted proteins | sample eDN5th37CBELigOP_FD_128874 | JGI IMG/M metagenome (GOLD analysis project Ga0182741, IMG submission 128874) | Enriched Organic Plus compost microbial communities from Emeryville, California, USA - eDNA 5th pass 37_C BE-Lig OP (version 2) (version 2) ...
GAGTACGAGGAGCAGATCCTGCCCATGGCCGCCGAGCACCTCGCCGGGGCGCGCCGGGTGCTCGACGTCGGATGCGGCGAGGGGCAGATCTCCCGGCTGGCCGTGGCCGGCGGCGCCGAGGTCGTCATCGGGGTCGACCCGACCTGGGCTCAGGTGGCCGTCGCCGCCGAGCGGGGTGGGGGAGCGCGCTACGTCCGGGCCGGGGCGGCGCAGCTGCCCTTCGCCGCCGCGAGCTTCGACGCCGTCGTCGCCTGCCTCGTCTTCGAGCACATCCGCGACGTCGACGACGCCATCGCCGAGGTGGCGCGCGTGCTCCAGCCGGGCGGACGCTTCCTCTTCTTCCTGAACCACCCGCTGCTGCAGACGCCCAGCAGCGGCTGGATCGACGACCAGATCCTCGACCCGCCCGAGCAGTACTGGCGCATCGGCCCGTACCTCGTCGAGGCTGAGACGATCGAGGAGGTGGAGAAGGACGTCTTCATCCCGTTCATCCACCGCCCCCTGTCGCGCTACGTGAACGCGCTCGCCGACCACGGGCTCCTCCTCACGCGGATGGAGGAGCCGCCCCCGCCGCCGGGGTTCCTCGCCCGAGCCTCCGAGTACGCGGCGGCCAGCACGATCCCGCGCCTGCTGCTCCTGCGGGCCGAGCGCCGGTGAGCCACCGGACCGAAGCCGTGCCCGGAACGGGCGAGGTGCGATGATGGCGGGGATGGACGAGACCGCCCCCACGCCGTGCCTGTCGGTGGTGATGCCGTGCTTCAACGAGATCGCCACCATCGACGAGATCACCAAGCGGGTCCTCGACTCGCCGTGGGTGGGGGAGCTGATCATCGTCGACGACGGCTCCACCGACGGCACCCGTGAGCGGCTCGCCTCGCTCGACGATCCCCGGGTCAAGGTCCACCTGCAGCCCCGCAACATGGGGAAGGGCGCGGCGCTGCGGAAGGGCTTCGCCGAGGCGACGATGCCGTTCTCGATCGTCCAGGACGCCGACCTCGAGTACGACCCCGACGAGTACGGCATCCTCCTCGAGCCGCTCCTCGACGGCCGGGCCGACGTCGTCTACGGCAGCCGGTTCCAGAGCGGCCGGGCTCACCGGGTGCTGTTCTTCTGGCACTCGATGGGGAACAAGCTCCTCACCCTGGTCTCCAACATGTTCACCGACCTCAACCTCACGGACATGGAGACCTGCTACAAGGCCTTCCGCACGGAGGTCATCCAGTCGATCCCGATCGAGGAGGACCGCTTCGGCTTCGAGCCGGAGATCACCGCCAAGATCGCCGCCCGGCGGCTGCGCATCTACGAGGTCGGCATCTCCTACAGCGGGCGCACCTACGACGAGGGCAAGAAGATCGGCTGGAAGGACGGCGTCCGGGCCTTTTACTGCATCCTCAAGTACCGCAAGGGCTGACGTCGCCCGCGTGCCGGCGGGCCTAGCCTCGGAGGCGGGATGAGCGAGTTCATCGTGATCACGGGGCTGTCGGGGGCCGGGCGGTCCCAGGCGGCCGACGACCTCGAGGACCTCGGCTGGTTCGTCATCGACAACCTGCCGACCGAGCTGATCCCGAAGGTGGCCGAGCTGGCCTCGAGCCCGGGGTCGGCCACGCAGAAGGTTGCGCTCGTCGTCGGCCTCGGGGCCCACGAGTCGGACCTGCTCCAGGCCCTGGCCGACCTGCGGGCCCGAGCGACGGTGCGGCAGCTCTTCCTCGACGCCAGCACCGACGTGCTCGTCCGCCGCTACGAGAGCACTCGGCGCCGCCACCCGCTGCTCAGCGCGGGTGAGGAGGGCCTGGCCGACGCGATCGAGCGCGAGCGCGAGCTGCTCGAACCGGTCAAGGCCATGGCCGACGTGGTCGTCGACACCTCGGACCTCAACGTCCACCAGCTCCGGGACCGCATCGTCGAGCTGTTCGGGGAGGACCATCCCACCGGTGGCATGCAGACCCGGGTCGTGTCCTTCGGCTACAAGCACGGCCTGCCCCTCGACGTGGACATCGTCCTCGACTGCCGCTTCCTCCCGAACCCCCACTGGGTCGACCACCTCCGCCCGCTCACCGGCCTCGAGGAGCCGGTGCGGCGCTACGTCCTCGAGCAGGAGGCCGCCGGCGACCTGCTGCGCCACCTGCGCGAGCTGCTCGGCACGCTGCTGCCGGCGTACGTGGCCGAGGGGAAGTCGTACCTCACGCTCGCGTTCGGCTGCACCGGCGGCCGCCACCGCTCGGTCGCCATCGCCGAGGCGGTGGCCGAGCTCCTCCGGGAGCAGGGCTTCGACCCCACGGTCGTCCACCGGGACATCGACCGGTGACCGAGGTCGTCGCCATCGGCGGCGGCCACGGGCTCTCCGCCAGCCTCCGCGCCGCGCTCCCGTGGGCCTCCCGCCTCACCGCGGTCGTCTCGACCGCCGACGACGGCGGCTCCACCGGGCGACTCCGCCGCGAGCTGTCGGTGCCCGGCCTGGGAGACCTCCGTCGCTGCGTGTCCGCGCTGGCGGACCCCGCCACCCCGTGGGCGCAGGCGCTGGAGCGGCGGTTCGAGCGCGGCTCGCTGGCCGGGCACAAGGCCGGCAACCTGGTCCTGCTGTCGCTGCTCGACGTGCTCGACGATCTCCAGGCGGCCTGCGACGAGCTGGCCCGCGCCGCCCGCGTCGACCTCGACCGGGCTCGGGTCGTGCCGGTCACGGCCGAACCCGTCGTGCTCTGCGCTCGACGCGTCGACGGCCGCCGGATCGACGGCCAGGTGGCCGTGGCCGACACCGAGGGCATCGACGAGGTGTGGGTGGAGCCCGACGCGGTCGCCTCGCCGCTCGCGCTCGACGCCATCGCGGCAGCCGACCTCGTGGTGCTCGGCCCCGGGTCCCTCTACACGAGCGTGCTCGCTGCAGCGGTGGTCGGTGACGTTCGCTCGGCCCTCGCCGAGCGTCGGGGCACGCTCGTCTACGTCGGCAACCTGCGGCCCGACCACCGCGAGACGCTGGGCTACGACCAGGCCGCCCACGTCGCCGCGCTCCGCCGCCACCGCATCTGCCCCGACGTGGTCCTCCACTCGCCCGGCGGCCTCGACCTCGGCGCGCTCGACCTCCCGGTGCACGAGTGCGACCTCGCCGGCCCGGACGGGCTCGTCCACGACCCGGACCGCCTCGGCGCCGCGCTGCGATCGCTCAGCTGAGGGCGGCCGCCCGGGAGGGGACGGCGAGCCAGCGAGGGGTCGGGCCCTCCGGCCGGGCCGGTTCGGGTCCTTCGGCCGGTCGGGCTCGGTCACCTCGTGCGCGATGATGGCCCCACGCCGGCCGCAGCTGCACCGTGCGCCGCGCATCCAGACCCTCGACCTCAGGAGAGACCCCGATGACCATCCGCGTCGGCATCAACGGATTCGGCCGAATCGGCCGCAACTTCTTCCGGGCCGCGAAGCAGCGGGGGGCGGACATCGACTTCGTCGCCGCCAACGACCTGGGCTCGAAGGAGCTCATGGCCCACCTCCTGAAGTACGACACGATCTACGGCATCTGGGACACCGACATCCACGTCACCGACGGCGGGATCTCCGTGGGTGGCGACGAGATCAAGATCCTCGCCGAGCGGGACCCGAAGGCCCTGCCCTGGGGCGACCTCGGCGTCGACATGGTGATCGAGGCCACCGGCATCTTCTCCGCCCGGGAGAAGGCGGCGATGCACCTCGACGCCGGCGCCCCGTTCGTCATCGTGTCCGCCCCGTCCGTGGGGGCTGACGCCACCTTCGTGGTGGGCGTCAACGACGACACCTTCGACCCGGCCCAGCACAAGGTCGTCTCCAACGCCTCGTGCACGACCAACTGCTTCGTACCGATGGTCAAGGTCCTCGACGACGCCTTCGGCGTGCAGAAGGGCCTCATGACCACCGTCCACGCCTACACCGGCACCCAGGCCCTCGTGGACGGCCCGAGCAAGGACCTCCGCGAGGCGCGCGCCGCCGCGGTCAACATCATCCCGTCCTCGACCGGCGCGGCCCGGGCCACGAGCCTCGTGCTCGAGGCCATGAAGGGCCGCCTCGACGGCACCTCGCTCCGCGTCCCCGTGCCGGACGGCTCGATCACCGACTTCACCGCGATCCTCGACAAGGAGGTCACGGTCGAGGAGATCAACGAGGCGTTCCGGGCCGCGGCCACCGAGGGCCCGCTCTCCAAGGTCCTCGTCTACAGCGAGGCCCCGATCGTGAGCAGCGACATCGTCGGCTCGCCGGCGTCGTGCACCTTCGACGCCCCGTCCACGATGGTCATCGGCAACCTCGTGAAGGTCATGGGCTGGTACGACAACGAGTGGGGCTACTCGAACCGGCTCGTCGACCTGATCGAGATCACCGGCGCCAAGCTCAAGGGCTGATGGGGAAGGTCCCGGTCCTGGAGGACCTGCTGCCCCTCGAGGGCAAGCGGGTCCTCCTGCGCGCCGACTTCAACGTGCCCGTCCACGACGGCGTCATCACCGACGACCTGCGGATCCGGGCCGCCCTCCCCACGATCCAGTGGCTGCAGGAGCACGGTGCCACCGTCGTCGCCTGCACCCACTTCGGTCGCCCCAAGGGCAAGCCCGACCCGAAGTACTCGGTGGAGCCGATCCGGAAGCGGCTGGCCGAGCTGGCCCCCGGGGTGGAGCTGCTCGAGAACCTCCGGTACGACCCGGGGGAGGAGGGCAACGACCCGGCCTTCGTGGCCAAGCTCGTCGAGGGCTTCGACGCCTACGTGAACGACGCCTTCGGCGCCTCGCACCGCGCCCACGCGTCGATCGTCGGCCCGCCCAAGCACCTGCCCTCGGCCGCTGGTCGCCTCCTCGCCAAGGAGGTGGAGGTGCTCACCGGCCTGCGGGAGCACCCGAACCGGCCGTTCGTGGCCGTGCTCGGCGGCTCGAAGGTGAGCGACAAGCTCAAGGTCATCGAAGCCCTGCTCGACGTGGCCGACGAGCTGCTCATCGGCGGGGGCATGTGCTTCACGTTCCTGAAGGCGCTCGGCAACCCGATCGGCGCCTCGCTCTGCGAGGACGACATGGTCGACACCTGCAAGGCGCTCCTCGATCGGGGTGCGCCGATCCGGCTGCCCCACGACGTGACCGCGCTCGGGCCCGGCGGTGAGATCGGCAACCCCGACGCCGGGGGAGAGGTGCGGCAGCTGCACACCACGATCCCCGACGGCTGGATGGGCCTCGACATCGGCCCCGGCACCGCTGCCGAGTTCGGCGACCGGATCCACGAGGCGCGCACCGTGTTCTGGAACGGCCCGATGGGCGTGTTCGAGGACCTGCGCTTCGAGGCGGGCACCCGGGCCGTGGCCGAAGCCGTCGCCGACACCAGCGCCTTCACCGTGGTGGGCGGTGGCGACTCCGCCGCCGCCGTGGCCCAGTTCGGGCTGGCCGACCGGATCGACCACATCAGCACCGGCGGCGGGGCCAGCCTCGAGCTCCTCGAGCAGGGCGACCTGCCCGGCCTCGCCGCGCTGCGGGGCGAGTAGCCCACCGACGCGATCGGAGCGCCCACCGGCCTCGGCGCCGGTGGGCGCCTTCGCGCGCCTCGGGGCGTCAGCGGGCGGCGGCGAGCTCCTCGGCGGTGGCACCCACGGTGTCCGCCGCGACCGCGCCGCGCTGGCCCATCGGCTCGTCGTGCCCGACGGTCGTGTCGTGGACCGTCTGGCGCTCCATCTCCGCGTCGAGCTCGGCGCCGAGCAGCACCACGTAGGCGGTGATGAAGACCCAGAGCATGGCGACGACGACCCCGCCGAGGCTGCCGTAGGTCTCGTCGTAGCTCCCGAACCGGCTGACGTACAGCGAGAGCCCGCCGGAGGCGATCAGCCACAGCACGGTGGCCACCAGTGCACCGGGCGTGGCCCAGCGCCACTCGGCGGCGTCGCGATCGGGCGCGCTCCGGTAGAGGACCGCCAGGGCCGCCGCGAACGCCGCGGCCAGGAGGGGCCAGCGGGCGACGGTGAGGGCCAGCCCGGCGCCGCCCGGCAGGGGCGACCGCTCCAGCAGGGCCGGGACGACGGTCAGCACGACGACGGCGACGGCGAGGAACGCGATCGCCCCGAGGGTGAAGAGCAGCGCGATGGCCCGCAGCTTCAGGAAGCCGCGCGTCTCCTCCTCGTCGTAGGCCGCGTTGAGCGCCCCGATGAGGTGCTTCACGCCGCTCGACGCGGACCACAGCGCCGCGGCGAGCCCGGCGGCGAGGCCGACGCCGATCGAGCGCGTGGACTGCGAGGCGACCGAGCTCAGCTGGCGCTCCACCAGGTCCCGCACCTCGGTCGGGGCTGCGCCGAGCAGGTCGCCGACCTGGCGGGTCACCTGCTCCGGGTCGGCGAGGAGGCCGTAGAGCGAGACGAACGCGACGAGCAGCGGGACGACGGCGAGGAGCGCGAAGAAGGCGACGCCGCCGGCGAGGAGCGGGATGCGGTCCGCCTTCGCCTCGGCGAGGGTGCGGGCGAGCACGTCCCGCCACCCTCGAGCCGGGATCTCGCTCGGGCGCCGGGCGTGGCGCCCGCGCCCGGCGGTGGTGGCCGGAGCGGTCGCCCCCGACGCGAGAGGCGCACCCACCGTCGCTGGGGCGCCGCGCCGCGCCGCGAGCCGGTCGTCGTCGCGGCGGCGGCTGGAGCGGGCGAGGCGGCCGGGACGGGGGAGCTGGTGGGAGGAGGCCATGGGCGCACACCTACCCCCGTTGGCCGCTGCCCATAGCCGCCGGCAATAGCCTCGGGCCCATGACCAAGGCCCCCGCTCGCAAGCCGCTCATCAGCGGCAACTGGAAGATGCACCACAACCACTTCGAGGCGCTCCAGCTGGTGCAGAAGCTGTACTACCTCCTGACGCCGGAGGACTACGAGGCGGTCGAGGTCTCGGTGCACCCGCCGTTCACCGACCTGCGCACCGTCCAGACCTACCTGATGAGCGAGAAGGAGCCGATCCCGATCGCGCTCGGGGCCCAGCACTGCCACTGGGAGGACCAGGGTGCGTACACCGGCGAGATCTCGCCGCTCATGCTGGCCAAGCTCGACGTGCGGTACGTGATCGTCGGGCACAGCGAGCGCCGAGAGCTCTTCCACGAGACCGACGAGGACGTCAACCGCAAGGTCAAGGCGATCCTCAAGGCGGGGATGACGCCGATCCTCTGCTGCGGCGAGACCCTCGAGGAGCGCGAGGCGGGGGAGACCGAGGCCAAGGTCCGCCGCCAGGTGGAGGCCGGCCTCGCGGGGGTGAAGCCGGCGCAGGTCGGCTCCCTCGTCATCGCCTACGAGCCGATCTGGGCGATCGGCACCGGGCAGACGGCCAGCGCCGAGGACGCACAGGCCGTCTGCGCGCTCGTGCGCCAGGTCGTCGCAGCGCTCGCCGGCGCGGACGCCGCGGCGAGCGTGCGCATCCAGTACGGGGGGTCTGTGAAGCCCACGAACGCCGCCGAGCTGATGGCCCAGCCCGACATCGACGGCGCCCTCGTCGGTGGCGCCAGCCTCGTCGCCGAGGACTTCGCCCGCATCGTCCAGTACCGGCTCTGAGCGGCGCGCTGAGCCGACCGACCGACGCGCGCGACCGCGCGCGGTGCGTGGGCTGGTCGGTTCGCCCAGCCTGGACGAGGCCGTTGGGCGAACCGACCAGCCGGAGGCCGTCGTCGCCGCCGGGGGAACCTGGTCGAGCGCGATCCCGTGGACGGATCGACCAGCAGAGTCGGCGATCCATGGCCGACCTGCTCTGGCGATCCTTTGGAATCCGGAGGACCAGTGCTAACGTGGCCCGCCGTTCCTCCTGGGTCGTGCTCACGTGCGGTCCCAGGCGGGCAACCGCCCCCGGGGAGAGGCCACGACGGTCTCACCCTTCCCCGCCGGCGTCCTGACCATGCCATGAGGAGGTCCACCACGTGAGACTCAAGCGCAAGGCCGTCAAGGTCCTTGCTCTCACCCTCGGCCTGTCGCTCATCGCCGCCGCGTGCGGTGACGATGACGACACCGGCGGGGGCACCGACAACGGATCCGAGACCACCGTCGACGAGGGCGAGTTCGCTCAGGGCGGCGAGATCGTCGACCTGGCCGCCTTCGCAGGCGGTCCGGCCGAGCACATCGACCCGCGCCTCAACACCACGGTCGCCGGTTGGCAGATCGGTGGCTCGATCTACGACGGCCTGACCGAGGCCGACTACAGCGACCCCGACAACACCGAGATCCGCGGCGTGGTGGCCGAGTCCTGGGAGTCCAACGAGGACGCCTCCGAGTGGGTCTTCAAGATCCGCGACGACCTCTACTTCTCCGACGGCGAGCAGGTCCTGCCCAGCTCGTTCGTGCGGGGCTGGGAGTCCGCCTCGGATCCGGACTTCGCCGGCGACTACTCCTACCTGTTCAACTTCATCGAGGGCGGCGCCGAGAAGCTGGCCGGTGAGGCCGACACACTCGCCGGCGTCGAGGCCGACGACGAGAACATGACCCTCGCCGTCCGCCTCAGCGAGCCCTACTCGTCGTTCCCCTACGTCGCCGGCTTCCAGGTCTTCATGCCGATGCCCTCGGCCATCGAGGAGCTCGAGGACCAGAACGACTGGGAGAACGGCATGATGATCGGCAACGGGCCGTTCATGCTGGAGAAGCCCCGGACCGACACCGAGGTCGTCCTCGTGCCCAACCCCGAGTGGGACGGCACCAAGTACGACCCGGAGCTGGAGCTCCCGGCCCAGCCGTACCTCGACCGCATCACCTTCCGGGTGTCCGGTGATGTCGACGTCGCCTACAACGCGTTCGAGGCCGGCGAGGGCGACATCACCGCCTTCCCGTCCGGTCGCTACCGCGAGGCGCAGGAGAACTACGCCACCACCATCGACACCCCGTACCTCGGGATCTACTACCTCCACATCAACCAGGAGGACCCGCGGATCGGCGGTCCGGAGAACGAGAAGCTCCGCAAGGCGATCTCGCTGGCGATCAACCGCGAGGAGATCAACGAGGCCGTCTACGAGGGCGGTCGTGAGCCTGCCGCCGGCATCACCCCGCAGGGCGTCGCCGGCTGGGAAGAGGACATCTGCGAGTTCTGCACCTACGACCCGGAGCAGGCCGAGCAGCTCTTCAAGGAGTGGCAGGAGGAGGGCGGTTCGCTCGACGAGCCGATCCCGATCCAGCTCAACGCCGGCTTCGGCCACGAGGACGTCATCAACATCGTCGTCGACAACCTCAAGGACGTCGGCATCGACGCCGTCGCGGAGCCGATGGACTCGGAGACCTACTTCAGCCAGCTGGCTGACGGCGCCTGCGTGATCTGCCGCGCGGGCTGGCTCGCCGACTACCCGACGTACGACAACTTCATGTACGACCTGTTCCACTCCGACTCGCTCGGCGGGAACAACTACGGGTACTCGAACCCCGAGTTCGACGAGCTCGTCGACCAGGCCAAGCGCACTCCCGACGAGGAGGAGGCCCATGAGCTGTTCCGCCAGGCGGAGCGCATCCTCCTGAACGAGGACATGGGCGTGATCCCGATCGTGTACTACAAGGGCACCCTGGTCTACAACGGCGACAAGATCGCCCAGCTGATCGAGGAGCCCACGGGGCACGTCGTCTGGGAGAAGGTCGCGCTCAAGGCCTAGCCACTCCTTGACCGCAAGGGGTGACCCGGGCACCAGCCCGGGTCACCCCTCGGTCGTCCTCCCACCATGACCAGCTACCTCATCCGACGGGTGCTCCAGGTCATCCCGACCGTCTTCGTTGCGCTCTCGTTCCTCTTCCTCATCTTCTTCGCCCTCCCCGGCGACCCGGCGAACCTGATCGCCGGCGGGGCCGAGCGGAACGTCGACCCCGGCGTCATCGAGCGCATCAACGAGCGCTACGGCCTCGACGAGCCGCTCCCGACCCAGTTCGTCGAGTACTGGAAGCGCACGCTCCGGTGGGACCTCGGCGAGTCCTTCCTCAACCGCCGCAGCGTGAACGAGATCCTCGGCATGCGGGCGGCGAACAGCGTGCGCCTCGCCACCTGGGCCCTCGTCATCGAGGTGGTGGTCGGCGTGGCGGTGGGCCTCATCTCGGCCATCCGCCGCTACTCGCTCACCGACAAGCTCACCACGATCGTCACCGCAGCCGCGTCGGCGATCCCGGTGTTCGTGCTCGGCCTCGTGCTGCAGTGGATCTTCGCGGTCCAACCGAACAAGCTGGACTGGCCCGACTGGGCCCGCCTCCGCACCGGTGGCATCGGGCCGGACTCCTGGGCCTTCTTCATCATCCCCACGGGCGAGCAGTGGCGCTACCTCGTGCTGCCCGCCGTGACCCTCGCATCGGTCACCACGGCGCTGCTCGCCCGCATGACCAGAGGCTCGATGCTCGAGGTGCTGCGGGCCGACTACATGCGCACGGCCCGCTCGAAGGGCCTGCGCGAGCGCGACGTCGTCGCCAAGCACGGGCTGCGCAACGCCATGCTGCCGGTGATCACGCTCGTGGGCATCGACTTCGGCACGTCCATCGGCGCCGCCGTGCTCACCGAGACCACGTTCACCTGGCCGGGCATCGGCTCCCAGATCGTGACCGCGGTGCAGGGACGGGACCTGCCGATCATCCTCGGGCTCACGCTCGTGGTCGTCCTCGCCTACTCGATCGTGAACCTGATCGTGGACATCTCCTACGCGTGGTTCGACCCGCGGATCCGCCTCGGTCAGGAGGGTGACTGATGGTCTCGCCCACCGAGCTCGCCCAGACCGAGCCGATCGTCGGCGAGGGCCCGGACCTCGGCGAGGCCCGGTCGATGAAGGCCGAGGTGTGGCGTCGGTTCCGGCGCAACCGCCTCGCCATGGTCGGGCTGGTGATCATCGTGATCCTCGTCCTGACGGCGATCTTCGCCGACGTCATCGCGCCCTACAGCATCACCGAGCGCGACTCGGGGCACTTCAGCGAGGGCCCCAGCGCCAAGCACTGGTTCGGCACCGACCGGATCGGCCGGGACGTCTTCAGCCGGGTGGTCTACGGCGCCCGGGTCTCCCTGCGGATCGGCCTCGCCGCCACCGCCATGTCCGTCGCCATCGGCCTCGTGCTGGGGTCGGTGGCCGGGTTCTTCGGCGGGATCATCGACACGATCATCACGCGGATCGTCGACATCTTCCTCGCCATCCCGTACATCGTCCTCGCCGTCGCCATCGCCTCGGTGGTGGGACGCAGCGAGAACTCCATCATCCTGATCCTCGGCTCCACGGGCTGGCTCGGCATCGCCCGGATCGTGCGAGCCAGCTTCCTGTCGCTGAAGCGGATGGAGTACGCCGAGGCCGCCCGCGCCCTCGGGTTCTCCCGCACGCGGATCATCTTCCGGCACCTGCTGCCGAACGCGCTGCAGCCGATCATCGTCTACGGCACGATCGCCATCGGCTCGGTGATCCTGTCCGAGGCGGCGCTGTCGTTCGTCGGCGTCGGCCCCCAGGACCCCACCCCGGCATGGGGTGCGATGGTCGACGACGGGCGCGGCGCGCTCTCCAGCGCCCCGCACATGCTCATGTTCCCCGGTGCCGCCATCTTCCTGACGGTCGTGTCCTTCGTGTTCGTGGGAGACGGCTTGCGGGACGCCCTCGACCCGAAGCTCAAGTGACCGACGCGACCCCCACCCCGATCCCCAGCCCCACCCCGGGCCTCGATGCCGACTCGGACGTGCTGCTGTCCGTGGAGGACCTGCGAGCCCACTTCCACACCGACGACGGCGTGGTGCGCGCCGTCGACGGCGTCACCTACGACATCCACCGCGGCGAGGTGTTCGCCGTGGTGGGGGAGTCGGGGTCCGGCAAGTCGGTGATGGCCATGACGATCATGGGCCTCGTCCCCGACGTCACGATCGCCGGCGGCGCGGTGCGCTGGAAGGGCCGGGACCTGCTCTCGATGTCCGAGGAGGAGCGGCGCCGGATCCGGGGCGGCGAGATCGCCATGATCTTCCAGGACCCGCTCACCGCCCTGAACCCGGTGCACACCGTGGGCCGGCAGATCGGGGAGATGGCCCGCATCCACGAGGGCCTCAGCAAGAAGCAGGCGCTGGAGCGGGCGGTCGAGATGCTCGACCTCGTCGGCATCCCCGAGCCCCGCAAGCGGGCGGCCATGTACCCCCACGAGTTCTCGGGCGGCATGCGCCAGCGGGCGATGATCGCCATGGCGATCACCTGCAAGCCGGACCTGCTCATCGCCGACGAGCCCACCACGGCGCTCGATGTGACCGTGCAGGCCCAGGTGCTCGAGGTGCTCCTCGACATCAAGGACGAGATCGACTCGGCCATCATGCTCATCACCCACGACCTCGGGGTCGTCGCCGGGCTCGCCGACCGGGTCATGGTCATGTACGCCGGGCGCCAGGCCGAGCTGGGCACCACGCCTGAGGTGTTCTACGAGGCGCGCCACCCCTACACCCTCGGCCTGCTGGCCAGCCTGCCCCGACTCGACGACACGGGCGACGAGCCGCTCGTGCCGATCCCGGGCGCGCCCCCGTCGCTCATCCGCCGCCCCTCCGGCTGCCCGTTCCACCCCCGCTGCCGGTTCGCCCGCCTGCCCGGTCCCTGCGACAGCGAGGTCCCGGAGCTGCGGCTCGTCGCCGGCGACGCCCACAGCGCCGCCTGCCACTACGCGGAGACGCTCGAAGGCGTGACCGTCGAGTCCCTGCGCTCCTCGGTGGGCGAGCAGGACCTCGTGGTCTCCGAGGGCGATGTCGCCGCCCCGGCCGAGGAGCTGGTCGATCCGTGAGCGCCACCGACCCGATGACCACCTCCGGCGCCTCGCCCCGCACCTCCGAGGAGCCCCTCCTCGTCGCCCGCGACCTCGTCAAAGACTTCCCGATCCGGGGCGGCGTCTTCGGCCGCACCGTCGGGTACGTGTCGGCGGTGGCGGGCGTGTCCCTCGAGGTCCGCCGGGGCGAGACGCTCGGGCTCGTCGGCGAGTCCGGCTGCGGCAAGTCCACGACCGGGCGAATGCTCCTCGACCTCATCACCCCCACGTCGGGAGAGGTGGTCTTCGACGGGATGTCCCTGCGGTCGCTGCGGGGCAAGGAGCTGGCCAAGGCCCGCCGCCGCTTCCAGATCGTCTTCCAGGACCCGTACGCGTCGCTCAACCCCCGGATGACGATCGGGAACATCCTCGCCGAGCCGCTCAAGGTCCACTTCGGCTGGAAGGACGAGCAGGTCCGGGCGCGGGTCAGCGAGCTCCTCACGATCGTCGGCCTCTCCCCGGAGCACGCCAACCGCTTCCCGCACGAGTTCTCCGGCGGCCAGCGCCAGCGCGTCGGCATCGCCCGAGCCCTCGCGCTCGAGCCCGAGCTGATCGTGCTCGACGAGCCCGTGTCGGCGCTCGACGTGTCCATCCAGGCCGGCATCGTGAACCTGCTCGAGAAGCTGCAGGACGACCTCGGCCTGGCCTACGTGTTCATCGCCCACGACCTCTCGGTCGTCCGGCACATCTCCGATCGGGTGGCGGTGATGTACCTCGGCAAGATCGTCGAGCAGGGCACCCGGGACGAGATCTACCGCGGCGCCGGGCACCCCTACACCCAGGCCCTGCTCTCCGCGGTGCCGCTGCCCGACCCGAACGCCGAGCGGGCCCGTGAGCGCATCGTGCTCACCGGCGACGTCCCGTCGCCCGCCGACCCGCCGTCAGGCTGCCGGTTCCGGACCCGCTGCTGGCGCAAGGCCGAGCTTGAGGCAGCCGGCGAGGACACCTCCGCCTGCGTGAACGAGGACCCAGCCCTCGTCCCGCGCGACCCCATCGCTCACCCGGTGGCCTGCCACTTCGCCGTCCGCCGCGAGGTCATCTGACCCCCCAGCCGGCCCGCGCATCTGCGAGCCGGAGCGCCTCGGCTGGTAGCGTGGCGAAGCCCGACCGGGCCGTCCTGAGGAGTCTCCCGTGCTCGAACCCATCGTCATCGCCATCCACCTGCTGGCCTCGATCGCGCTGATCGGGCTCGTGCTCCTGCACAGCGGCAAGGGCGGCGGCCTCTCGGACATGTTCGGCGGCGGCGCCGCCACCACCGCCCTCGGCTCGGCTGCGGCCGAGCGGAACCTGAGCCGGATCACGGTCGTGGTCGCCGTGATCTTCACGTTCACGACGATGGGCTTGGCGTTCCTGCTCGACTGACCGGCCGATGAGGACCGGCGGGGTGCGCACCGCGGTCGGAGCCCTCGTCGCAGCGCTCCTGGTCGCCGCCGCCTGCACCGGTGACGACGCCGGCCCCGCCCCCACCACCGCTGCCATCGAGGCACCGGCCAGCCTGCGCCTCGCGCTCCCCGGGCCCCTCCCGGTCGATCCGGCCACGGCCAACCCCGGCTCGTTCGCCGAGCTGATGGTCGCCGACCTGCTCCACGACGGCCTCACCGAGGTCGACGACGACGGTGCGCTGCGCCCCGGCCTCGCTGCCGAGTGGGCGCACGACGCCGAGACCCGCACCTGGACCTTCACGCTGGCCGAAGACGCCACGTTCAGCGACGGGTCACCGGTCACCGCGGCCGACGTCGTCGCGTCGATCACCCGGGTGGCCGCCGCGTCACCCCCCACGCTCGCGTCGCTGCGCCTGGAGGCGGTGGTCGGCCACGAGGCGCTCGCCGCTGGCGAGACCGACGAGCTGGCCGGCGTCCGGGCCGTCGACGACGCCACCGTCGAGATCGAGACCGAGCAGCCGATGGCCAC
>Ga0182741_1004139_pt1 | contig 14591 bp, 12 predicted proteins | sample eDN5th37CBELigOP_FD_128874 | JGI IMG/M metagenome (GOLD analysis project Ga0182741, IMG submission 128874) | Enriched Organic Plus compost microbial communities from Emeryville, California, USA - eDNA 5th pass 37_C BE-Lig OP (version 2) (version 2) ...
CGACGCTGCTTCGAACGGCGCTTCACCGTCGAACGGATGGCGACAGACTACCTCGATATCTACCGCAGCCTGCCTGGCGTACGCCGCGATGGGGCTCACCTGCGCCGTGCGAACGGATCCGGGTCCGCCTTGCATGCGGTGGCGTAAGGTCCGCTTCGCTCTAGTTTACTTTCTTGGTGGAGGACTACGGCATGAACCTGCATGTCGATGTACCTGATGATGCAACCGATGTTCGCCTGGGCCAGTTCGCCGTTGCGTCGCAATCCTCACTGCAGGAGCGGCGCCCGCGGACCCTGAAACACGGGGACACTTTCGGAGTGTTCGATCGGAACGGTGATGTGTTGTCGGGGGAGGGCAGCCCGGACGGCTTGTTCCACCGCGACACCCGTCACCTTTCCCACTTGGAGCTGCGGGTCAACGGGGCTCAGCCGATCCTCCTGTCGTCGACACTGCGCGACGACAATGCCGTGCTCACCTGCGATCTGACCAACCCGGATCTGCATGACGAGACGGGCCGTCTCCTTTTGGAACACGACGTGATCCATATCCGGCGGTCCAAGTTCCTCTGGAAATCGACCTGTTTCGAGCGCTTTTTGGTGCGCAATTTCGGCGACCGGCCCCAGCGTCTGACATTGGAGCTGCGGTTCGGGGCCGACTTCGCCGATCTCTTCGAGGTCCGCGGCACGCGCCGGATGCGCCGGGGTACGTTCCAACCGGCGCACATCGAGTCCGAAAGCGTCACGCTCGCTTACAAAGGTCTCGACGACCTGACGAGAACAACACGTCTTCGTTTCGATCCAGCCCCCGCTTATTTGGAGGCAGGACGGGCGGTGTTCGAAATCGAGGTCGCGCCGCGCCAGCAGGCGGTGGTTTTCGTCGAGGTCCGATGCGATGACGCCGTGCCCCTGCGGCGCCCTCGTGATCATTATTTATCGTCGATAGTTGAGGCGCGCCGCGCGTTGCGCCAGTCCTCGTCGCGCGCCGCTTCGATCGCAACCTCCAACGAGATCTTCAACGAGGCCGTGCGGCGATCCGTCTCCGACCTGTACATGCTGGTGACGGACACGCCCCAGGGACCGTATCCGTATGCCGGCACACCATGGTTCAGCGCCGCCTTCGGGCGTGACGCCCTGATCACCGCTTACCAGACCCTGTGGATGGACCCGGCTCTTACGCGCGGCGTCCTCCAATTCCTCGCCGCCAATCAGGCCAGGACCGAAGATCCGGCTGCGGATGCGGAACCCGGCAAGATCCTGCACGAGGTGCGGTACGGCGAGATGGCCGAACTCGGGGAGGTGCCGTTCCGACGCTACTATGGCAGCGTCGACTCGACGCCGCTCTTCGTGATGCTGGCGGGCGCGTACTTGGAGCGTACGAGAGACGAGAAGACCTTGGAGAGCCTTTGGACCAACATCGAGGCCGCCCTGCGCTGGATCGACGTTTACGGTGATCGCGACGGCGACGGCTTCGTCGAGTACGGGCGCCGGACGCAAGAAGGGCTTATCAACCAAGGCTGGAAGGACAGCCACGACTCCGTCTTCCACGCCGACGGCAGCATGGCCCAGGGGCCGATTGCGCTGTGTGAGGTCCAAGCCTACGTTTACGCCGCCAAGCGCGCCGCTGCGCTCATCGCATCTGGCCTGGGCATGCCCGAGCGGGCGGCTTTGCTGGAGGCGGAGGCCGAACAGATGAAGCAGCGGTTCGACGCGGCGTTCTGGTGCGAGGACCTCGGCACCTATGCTCTGGCGCTGGACGGCGGCAAGCGGCCCTGCCGTGTCCGGTCGTCCAATGCAGGACACGCGCTCTTCGCCGGCATCGCGCCGCCTGAGCGGGCTGCACGGATTGCAGAGACACTCATGGAGGCGTCCTCATTCTCGGGATGGGGGGTGAGGACCGTCGCGTCGACCGAGGCGCGGTACAACCCGATGTCGTACCACAACGGCTCGGTCTGGCCGCATGACAACGCGCTGATCGCGCTGGGTCTCGCCCGCTATGGCTTCAAGCGGGAGGCGGCCCGGGTCTTCGACGGCCTGTTCCACGCCTCCGTCTACATCGAGCTCCGGCGACTGCCCGAACTCTTCTGCGGGTTTCCACGCCGGCGCGGACAAGGGCCGACGTTCTACCCGGTCGCCTGCGCGCCTCAGGCGTGGGCCGCAGCAACGCCTTTGAGCTTGGTCCAGGCGTGCCTTGGCCTCGGCTTCGACCCGCAGGCGAGGACCATCCGGCTCGAACGGCCGGTTCTGCCGGACTTCCTCGATGAAGTTGTCCTGCGCAACCTTGCCGTCGACGGATGTCGACTCGACCTTGCGGTGCGGCGCGCAGGGGGCGAGGTGGCGACCCATGTTCTCGGCAGGACCGGCGATGTGCGGGTCGAGATTGCCGCCTGAGGCCCGTGCCGCTGAGGGCAGGGCGGAGTACCGGAGTAACGGCTCGGACCGGAGCATTGATCCCTTTGTTCCGAGCCTCCAGATTGCTCCCGGGCGAGGACGTTCATCGATGGAGGGATAGGATGGATGTTGATCAATTGGCACAAACCGCCGCGGCGATGGTGCAGCCCGGAAAGGGCATCCTGGCCGCCGATGAAAGCTCCGGAACGATCAAGAAGCGCTTCGATGCCATCGGCGTCGAGTCCACTCCCGACAACCGGCGTGACTACCGCGAGCTTCTCTTCCGCTCGACGGAGGCGATGAGGAACTACATCTCCGGCGTCATCCTCTATGACGAGACGATCCGGCAATCCGGCAAGGACGGCACGCCGCTCGTGAAGGTGATCGAGCAGGCAGGCGCGATCCCCGGCATCAAGGTCGATCTCGGCGCCAAGCCGCTGCCCTTCTGCCCGGGTGAGACCATCACGGAAGGCCTCGATGGCCTGCGCGAGCGCCTGGCGGAGTATCGCGGTCTCGGGGCCCGCTTCGCAAAATGGCGCGCGGTGATCGACATCAGCGAGGGCATCCCGACCTGGACGGCGGTGAAGGCCAATGCCCATGCCCTGGCCCGTTATGCGGCGCTCTGCCAGGAGCAGGACGTGGTGCCCATCGTCGAGCCGGAGGTCCTGATGGACGGAGCGCACGACATCGACCGCTGCGCCTCCGTGACGGAGTTCGTGCTGAAGACCGTGTTCCAGGAGCTGTACGAACAGCGGATCGTGCTCGAAGGCTTGGTGCTGAAGCCCAACATGGTGATCGCCGGCAAGAAGTCGCCACGGCAGGCCTCCGTCGATGAAGTGGCCGAGAAGACCCTCACGGTGCTGAAGCGCTGCGTGCCCGCCGCCGTGCCCGGCATCGCGTTCCTATCAGGCGGCCAGTCGGACGAGGAGGCGACCGCCCACCTCAACGCGATGAACCGGATCGGCGGGGTGCCCTGGCGCCTGACCTTCTCCTATGGCCGTGCCCTCCAGGCAGCACCTCAGAAGGCTTGGTCCGGCAAGCCGGAGAACGTTGGCGCGGCCCAGCGCGCCTTCGCCCACCGTGCCCGGATGAACGGTCTGGCTGCAGCCGGACAGTGGAGGCGCGAGCTGGAGGAAGGGGCGGACTGATCCCGCCCATGGGTGATGGGCCTCGTCGCCAGCCCCCTGCCGAGGCTATAGCCCCGGCGGGCGGGCGGCTCCGGCACGCAGGAGCTCCCGCAGCACGCTGCGGAGGCCGTGCACTTGGTCGACGAGGTTTAAAATCACGCCGACACCTTCGTCGTTGACCCCGATCTCGTCCTTCAGGTCACGGATGAGCCGGGCTCGCGCCACATCGAGCTCGGAAAACGCGAAGCCGGCCCGGTCCCGCTCCGGAAGAAGCCACCCTTCCTCGACCCACAAATGAACCGTTCCGGCGTCGACGTCCAGGCGCACCTGGAACTCCTCCAGAGTCAGCATCTACGCCTCCATGCGATCTCGCGGATTGTAGGACGACCCTCCAGTCCACCGCTCCGCAAACGCTTCAAGCTCCGGATCCGGGCTCTCGGGCAGAACGACCTTCAGGACGGCGTGCAGGTCGCCTCGGGTGCCGTCGGGTCGTGGTACACCCTTGCCCTTCAGCCGCAGGATTCGTCCCGTGTTGCTGCCTTTCGGAACGCTGACCATGACGGGACCAGTCGGCGTCGGGATCTGAATGCGACCTCCGAGGACGGCCTCGCGGAGCGAGATGGGCACTTCGAAGCGGATGTCGTCGTCCTGGCGCGAGAAGAGCCGGTGCGGACGGACGTGGATCTCGATCAAGGCGTCGCCGGGCGGGCCGCCGCCGATGCCTGGCTCTCCCTGGCCGGCAAGGCGCACCACTTGGCCATCGCGGATGCCGGCCGGAATGATGATGTCGAGCGACTGACCATTAGGCAGGACTACGGTCTTGCGGGCGCCGTTCACCGCTTCGAGGAAGTCGACGGCGAGGCGAAAGCGGATGTCCTGCCCTGGCATCGCGAAGCGGGTGCGTGCGCCGCGCCTGAGGAGTTCGGACAGAATGTCCTGATCCATGAAATCCGCGAAGCCGGCGTCGGTGGTGTAGGACGGCCCCGCGTCCTCCGCCGCGAAGTCGCGGTAGTACCGCCGCCGTGGCCGCTCGGCACCTGACGCGTCGATCTCGCCCCGGTCGAAACGAGCGCGCTTCTCAGGGTCGCTGAGCAGGTCGTAGGCGGCCGAAACCGCCTTGAAGCGGTCCTCAGCTGTTTGGTTGCCGGGGTTCAGATCCGGGTGGTACTTTTTGGCAAGCTTCCGATAGGCTTTCTGGATCTCTTCTGCAGATGCATTGGGCTTCACGCCAAGCAATTCGTAAGGGGACTCGGCCACGACCTCCCTCCATTCAACCGAGCGTTACATGTCCTAGCAAACGCGCCACGCGTACCTGACGCAGGTGCAAAACGCGGATGCGCCGGTCTGGATCCGTCCACGCGAAGAAGCCTGACCATATATCTTCCAAGCGGATTCCTGCCGGCGATCTTTCGCTTCCTTCGTCCGTGAAGCGTCAGTTTGCAGTTGGGGTGACTCGGTGTCGGTCAGGCAGGCTCTCCAATGAGCGCCTCAGAGGCGATAGGAGCCTCAAACTGTCGATCATCAATCAGCTCGCGCTTGTTGATGATTTTGACGGGCTATTGCGTGTGGACACCCGCAATCCGTCTCCTGCCAAAGCGCTTTTACACGACCAAGACCCGTTGCAGACGTCCGATGTTTGGTAGTGAGGACGCCACGAAGCCAGTAAGTCTGGGGAGACGCAAGATCGTCCTCCACCCAATCGTGGAGCCAGACCATACCGCCTGACAGGGTGTCCGTCGCCGACTTCCGAAGTGACCGAGCTGCTGCGGGCTCCGCATCAGCGCCTCCGACATACCCGAAGATGACCGGGGCCCGCCATCGTTCGAGGGCCCCGGGGTCGAGCACCGTGCTGGCTTGGGCGCTCTGACACGAAGCCTCGCACTCAGGCCGCCAGGCAAAGCTCGTGCTGCTCGACCTGCGGGATTGGCATCGCCGGCGCGACAGGATCCGGGCTCCATTCGATGTTCAGCAGGCGCAAGGCGGCTTTCACCTCCGGCAGACGCGGCGGCTCGCCTTCGGGCATGCCATCGGCGAGCGCTAGGTCGAGGAGGTACTCGTCCCAGGCCCAGCGCCACAGGATCTCACGCTTGCATTCAGTGGTGAGACGGGGATGACGCACCACATCGTAGGGTGACGCGAACACGGACGCGGGGGTCACCAGGGCGCGATCCAGGTCGGGCAAGTCACGGACTTCGCGTCGACGAGCGTTGGCATGGAGCCAAGGCACCCGGATGATGGCGCTTGGAGCGGGAGGAGCGGAGGGCTCGGTTCTCATACCACGCCCCGTCAGCTGTGACTGTAGTCCAGTGCCCTGAGGGCATCGAGGATGTCGTCGATCACGACAATGGCGCCCGATCCGGGGATCTGCCGCCACCCAGGTCGGCCTTCGACCGAACAGGCGTCCGACGCCCATTCGGCCAGCAAGGCCCGCTTCTCGCCTCTCGACAGGAGCGCATGCCCGAGCACCTGTTGCGGATGCGTGAAAGAGTGACTGGGCCTGTGATGGGGAAACGTCAGCTCGCTCGCTATGTCGTCTCTGAAGGTTTGTTGCATGGATCCCTCCTGAGTTCTGCAAACGGTCCAGCCTCGGGCAGGAGGCGCCCGAGGCTATGTGCCGCTGGCTCGCTTACGCGGCCTTGGTCTTCTGCGGTTCGTGCTCGATTTGCTTCGCGTTGTCCTGCGCCATCACAGGCTGGGTGTTTGTGGCGATCTCGATCCGGCGGGGCTTGAGTGCCTCAGGCACCTCGCGCACGAGCTCGATCGTCAGCAGGCCGTTCTCCAGGCTCGCCCCCGTCACCTTCACGTGGTCGGCGAGGTTGAACGTCTGCTTGAAGGCGCGGGTGGCGATGCCGCGATGCAGGTACTGCTTGTCCTCCTCGGCACCCTTGTGTCCGGTCACCAACAGAGTGCTCTCGTGCTGGGTGAGCTCGATCTCGTCCGGGGCGAAACCGGCCACCGCCATGGTGATCCGGTACTGGTCATCACCCGCCTTCTCGATGTTGTAGGGCGGCCAGTTGGCCATGGGCTCGACCCGGGCTGTCCGGTCGAGCATGTCGAACAGGCGGTCGAAGCCGACCGTGGAGCGGTACAGGGGGGAAATGTCGAAGGTTCTCATTGCCACATCCTCTTGAGAGCAACATGGGTCCGAGAGCGCCGGACACCGCCGGCGCCCGTGTGCCAAGCTCATCTGAGCCTTGGCGACCATCGATTTGGGAATGGGATTTTGGGTCGTCAAGCCCGTCGGGCCCACCAACACAGCGCGGTCAGCCGTCCCAAATCATGGGAGCCCTCAGACATGTTTCGCGGCTCGATCGGGATACGGCTGGGGCTGGAGCGTCCCAGGTTGGGCGGGCCTTGTGGGGGTGTTTCGTCAGTGCGCGCATATATCTGGGAATCGCCCTCCAGGAGCATCTGGCGGCGGTCAGGCGTGGGGTTGCAGCCGCGTGGACAGTAGCCGCCGCATTCTCTCGGTCCGGTCCGGCAGGTTGATCCAGTCCTTCACCTCGAAGTCCGCGATCCGCAGCGTCGGGGCGAAGCCGTAGTCCGGCCCGAGGATATCTGTCAGGGCGTCTCGGAACGCACGTTGGCGGTGCCGGCCTCCCTCGCCAGGAAACAACGGCGGCATCGGACGGCCGAACCCGCCGCCCTCGAGTTTGGCCTTGGCGTCCGATCTCGCGATCCAGAGGTCGGCGTCGAAGGCGAGCGGCACGTCGTCCTTGTAGCGCCGCAGCGTCGCAGCCCGGTAGGCGTTGAAGTGCTGCTTCTCGTCGACCTCGAGGATGCGCGGCGGCGAGCCCGGCACGACCAGGACGGCGTCGACCGTCCTGCGCTCGACCTTGCGCATCTCGTCGGGAAGATCGAGCCCCGTCAGCTCCGAATAGATTGAGCAGACGAGGGGCCAGCGGTCGCCGCACTCGGCCCGGCCGGGCCGCACGAGCCAGTCCGGCGTCGATGCCGTGGAGGCTCCGAGGATGTCGGTGACCAGTCCGACGACGGCGTATTCGACCTCAGGCATGCGAGCCCGCGGCGGCGCGGCCGTCCTCGGGTTGGTCAGACCTTGCGCCCTCCGCCACGATCTCGAGCATGTCGTCGGGCAGCGGACGCTGCAGCTTGAGCGCCTCCTCCGCCGGCGCGGTGAGCCAAATCTCGTACTCCTTCGGAGTGGTCAGGATCACCGGCATGGCCTTCGGGTGGACAGGTCCGACGACGGCGTTCGGCTCGGAGGTAAGGAACGAGTAGAGCAGGTGTTCGCCCTCGACCGGCTCGGCCTTCGTGCCGCGCACCCCCGTCCACGGTCGCCAGATGCCCGCGAAGGCGGCGAGCGGCCGGTCCTTGCCGAGGGCGAACCAGACCGGTGTCTTGCGAGGCTTGGTGTCCCGGTATTCGCTGAAACTGGTCAACGGAATCAGCGCCCGGTACTGCGGCTTCAGCCAGGCGCGCCAGAAGGGCGACCCGACGTTGCGCACGTTGGTGACGGGCTGGGTGCCGACCTTAGGCGGTGGCGGGAAGCCCCAGCGCATTCGGATCAGCTCGCGTTCGCCGTCGGCTATGCGCACCACGGGAGCCATCTGGTCGGGGAAGATCGCGGGCAGGGGCGGCACGTTGCCGGCGCTGTCGCGGGCAACCTCGAAGGCCCGGCGCATCGCCTCCTGGGTAGTGTAGCTGGAGTAGAGATTGCACACGGGCGGGGTCCTCCTGCGGGGCATGGCACCTTATGCGGTTGCGGCGGTTCTCAAATCATGAAGCGTGAGGCATGTCTTGGTTTCTGCTCTCCGGACCTTAGCCGAAATGCTCCACGACGAAATCCCGGCTCTCCTTCCCCGTGTCCCCGGCCACCAGTTTGTCCTCTATGGCGATGCCTGCTCCGGCGTACCCGGTGCCCAGCATGAGAAGACGTTCGCGTCCGTCAATGCCGTGATCCAACGGCTCCGACCGCAGCCGGAGTTCATACTGTTCCCGGGCGACGAGATCATCGGCCTCACGGCCGACGCCGACGCGCTGCGGGCACAATGGCGGCATTGGCTCGACCACGAGATGAGCTGGCTCGACCGCGCGACCATCCCTCTCTGGCACACCACCGGGAATCATACGACCTACGATATGATGAGCGAGGCCGTGTTCCGGGAGGTGCTCGACCTGCCGCGGAACGGGCCGCCCGGGCAGGAGGGTCTGTCCTACTGGGTCCGCCGCGGCGACCTCCTGCTGGTTTTCGTCCATACTCTGTGGACGGGGCTAGGTGGCGAAGGCCACGTCGAGACTGCGTGGCTCGAGAGCGTGCTGCGCCAGCATGCGGACGCCCGGCACAAGCTGGTTTTGGGCCACCATCCCGTCTACCCGGTCAACGGCTTTTCTGGACCTTACCAGCGCGAGATCGGTCCCGAGCATGCCGGCCGCTTCTGGGACATCCTGGTGGAGGCGGACGTGCTCGCCTACCTGTGCAGCCACATCCTGGCCTTCGACGTGCAGGTGCACCGGGGCGTGCTCCAGATCTGCACGGCGGGGGCGGGGACGGCCCATCGCATGCCCGAAGGCGTCGAGTATCTCCACTGCGTCCAGGCGGCTCTCGACGATCACGGGCTGCGCTATCAGGTCCTGGACACGGACGGAGTCGCGCGGGAACGACTGAAATGGCCGATGGCGCCGTTCGCCGACGAATGCTGGCGGGACGTTGCCAGAGGAGAGGGGGAGGCGCCTCTCACAGGTCGACTAGGTCAGGGCCGCAGGATCGAGTTCCGCTTCCGGGGCCGCACGGCAGCCGACACCGTCAGTTCAGCGCAGACGCTGCTTTCCGCCTTCTCGCCGGGAAGGATCGCCCCGGTTTGGATCGGGTTGCAAGGGCCGCGGCAGACCCTGACCCTGATCATGGGTCGTGAGCCGGGGCGCAGCCCACATTACTGGATCGGTCCCGACTTTCCAGCCGGCGAAAACTTCGACCTGCATCTCGCGATCAACCCCGACATGGGGCCGGGCGGCCTCCTGTATCGCCCTTGGGGCGAGGAGCGATGGACCTCGTTTGCGGCTGCGTCCGCGACAGGGCTGGAGACGCTGCATTGGCCGGACCGGTGGAGCGTTGGGCACGGGCAGAATGGCCGCGGGGACCGCCCATTCGCGGGACCGGACCTGTCGGTGGTGGTCGCGATCGGATAAGGTTTCGCTAGGACGATGACAACACTAAGGGGGAGACTTCGATGCGCTCGGATGTGATGGACGAGGTGGCGACGATCCTGCGCCACGCCGCTGCCGAGGCCATCCTGCCGCGCTACCGGAAGCTGTTGGAAGGCGACGTCGAGGAGAAGACGCCCGGTGAGGTCGTGACCGTTGCCGATCGCGAGGCCGAGCAGATCATCAGCCCGAGGCTGACTACGCTCCTCCCCGGCTCACGCGTCGTCGGGGAGGAAGCTGTCGCCACGAATCCGTCGTTGATGGACGGGCTGGACGAAGGCCAGGTCTGGCTGGTCGATCCGCTCGACGGGACCGCCAACTTCGTGGCCGGCTCCTCGCAATTCTCCGTTATGGTCGCGCTCCTGCGGGATGGGCAGACAATGGCCTCGTGGCTTCTGGATCCGGTCAGCAGCCAGCTGTCGGTGGCCTCTCGCGGCGACGGAGCCTTCATCGACGGCGTGCGGGTTCGTGCGTCGACGACCTCCCTGTCCGCTCAGGAATGCCGCGGCTCCGTGCTCACACGGTTCCTGCCGGAAGAGCTCAAGTCGCAAGTGGCGGCGGGATCGGCTGGTCTCGCGGAGGTTCTTCCGGGAGCGAAATGCGCCGGCGTCGACTATCCCTCGATCATCAAGGGGACGCAGAACTTCCTCATGTTCTGGCGTCTCCTGCCGTGGGACCATGCCCCTGGAGCGTTCCTCGTCGAAGAAGCCGGAGGGCACGTCGCCCGCCTCGATGGATCGGAGTACCGGCCGTCAGATCAGCGTCCCGGCCTGCTCGTCGGTCAGAACCGCGAGGTCTGGGATGTGGTCAGGAGCACGCTCCTAAATGGGCACGGCGGGTGAGCACGTCCTTGCGGAGGAGAGCGGGCTTTTCAGGGAACAGCGCATACACTGTCACTTATGCGTTCCGGGCCCAGAGATAGTCTGCTGCAGAGCGCATCCGGCTTACGATGCCAACGCCTCTCGGCGGGCTTTGACGGGCTGCGCCGGGACGTAGACGAGCCTGCGGTGCCAGGCGCACCAACTGGATCCTTCGGGTGTCGGGGCTCCGCAACAGACGGCGCTGCGCGGATCGTCGGAGACGATAAAGCGGCACTGCCGCATCCCGAGCTTGAGGAGTTTCGTCCGATGTCTGGGGTCGGGCTCTTGCATGACGGGCACCTATGGCACGGCGGGGCGGATCAACGGAAGTCCCTCGTCGCGATCCGGATCGCGGGCACCTCGCTGCGATGCTCCGGCACCTCGGCGGGCGTCGTATCGACGGCCTCCTTCGGTCCCTCGCGCAGGCGGTCCCGCGTGCCGACCTTGGCCTCGTCGCCGCGTCCATGGCGCATGCTGAAGGGTCCGTCGCGGTCCCCGACACTACGCAGAAGGTCCGACAGGTCGATGAGGTGCTCGGCGATGAGATGAGTCACGCCGCCCTCGCGCTGGTAGCGCCCGCGGATCGCCATCATGCCGGACGAGAGGATGAGGCGGCGCTGCTTCTCGTAAAGGGAAGGCCACACGATGATGTTGGCGACATCGGTCTCGTCCTCGATCGTCATGAACATCACACCCTTTGCCGAGCCCGGCTTCTGGCGGACGAGCACGAGCCCGGCGACCGTGACGTGTTGGCCATCGCGGGCGCGGTGGAGGTCGGCGCAGCTCCGAATCCGCCGCTCGCGCAACTCGGCGCGCAGGAAGGCGAGGGGGTGCTGGCGCAGGGTCAGGCCTTTCGAGCGGTAGTCCTCGACCACCTCCCGCCCCTCCGTCATGGGAGACAGCGCGACGGCGGGCTCTTCGGCCTCGGAGCGGATCACGCGGTCGCGCTCGTCGGCCGCCGCGAACAGCGGCATGATCTCATCTGAGAGGCCCCTAGTCGTCCAGAGCGCGTCGCGCCGATTGACGCAGAGCGAGCCGAAGGCGTCGCCGTCAGCCAGCCGCTCGAGGGCCGTCACGGGGATGCCGGCGCGCCGCCAGAGGTCTTCGACCGACGTGTAAGGCACATTGCCTCGGGCGATCGGGATCATGCCGCCGTCGGCGTTGGCGAGGCCGCGCACCAGGCGCAGGCCGAGGCGAACGGCGAAGCGGTGGCGGTTGCGGGTCGGCTCCAGCGTGCAGTCCCAGCGCGAGTAGTTGACGTCGACGGGGCGGATCTCAACCCCGTGGTTGCGCGCGTCCCGCACGAGCTGCGCCGGGGCGTAGAAGCCCATCGGCTGCGCGTTGAGGATGGCGCAGCAGAACACGTCGGGATGGTGCCTCTTCATCCAGGACGAGGCGTAGGCGATCTTGGCGAAGGAGGCCGCATGGCTCTCCGGAAAGCCGTAGGAGCCGAAGCCCTCGAGCTGCTTGAAGGTGCGCTCGGCGAACTCTTGATCGTACCCTCGGGCGGTCATTCCCTGCACGAGCTTGTCCCGGAACTTGGTGACGCCGGCCGTCAGCTTGAAGGTCGCCATGGCGCGCCGGAGCTGATCGGCCTCCGACGGCGTGAAGCCCGCGCACTCGATGGCGACGCGCATCGCCTGCTCCTGGAAGAGCGGCACGCCGAGCGTCTTCTCCAGCACCCGCTGCAGCTCCGGACGCGGATATTCCGGCTTCTCATGGCCCTCGCGGCGACGGAGATAGGGGTGCACCATGTCGCCCTGGATGGGGCCGGGCCGGACGATCGCGACCTGGATGACGATGTCGTAGAAGTTTTCGGGCTTCATGCGCGGCAACATCGCCATCTGCGCCCGGCTCTCGATCTGGAAGGTGCCGACCGTGTCGGCCTTCTGGATCATCGCGTAGGTCTTCTCGTCGTCGAGCGGGATCGTGGCGAGGTCACGGTCCTCGCCCTTGTGCTCGCGCAGGAGGTCGAAGGCGCGGCGCATGCAGCCGAGCATGCCTAGCCCCAGCACGTCGACCTTCATGAACTTCAGCGTGTCGATGTCGTTCTTGTCCCACTCGATCACCTGGCGGTTCTCCATCGCCGCCGGCTCGATCGGCACGAGGTCGTCGAGGCGCTCCTGGGTCAGCACGAAGCCGCCCGGATGCTGCGAGAGGTGGCGCGGCGCGCCGATGAGTTCCGAGGCGAGCTCCAGCGTCATCCGCAGGCGCGGGTCGTCTAGGTTGAGGTTGAGCTCCTTGGCCTCGGCTTCGGTGACGCCGCCGTCGCCCCAGCCCCAGACGAGGCCGGACAGGCCCGCCGTCATGTCCTCCGGCACGCCCAGCACCTTGCCGACCTCGCGCACCGCCCCGCGGGCGCGGTAGCAGGCCACGACGGCGGTCAGCGCCGCGCGGTGGCGACCGTAGGTGTCGTAGATCCATTGGATCACCTCCTCGCGGCGCTCGTGCTCGAAGTCGACGTCGATGTCCGGCGGCTCGCGCCGCTCCTGGCTGACGAAACGCTCGAAGAGCAGGTCGTGCTCGGTCGGGTTGATCGACGTGATGCCGAGGACAAAGCACACGGCGGAGTTCGCCGCCGAGCCGCGCCCCTGGCACAGGATGCCGCGCGATTTCGCGAAGCTCACGATCGCGTGGACGGTGAGGAAGTAGGGCGCGTAGCCCAGGTCCTCGATCAGGTGGAGCTCGTGCCGGCAGGTGGCCGCGACAACGTCGGGCACGCCGTCCGGGTAGCGCTTGGCCGCGCCTTCCCACGTCAGGCGCTCGAGCTTCTCCTGCGCCGTCTCGCCCGGCTCCGTCTCGCTCGGGTACTGGTAGCGCAGCTCGTCGAGGCTGAAGCGGCAGCGGCCGAGGACTTCGCGGATGCGCCGGAACGCTTCGGGGTGGCGCTCGAACAGGCGCTGCATCTCGGCCGGATCCTTGAGGAAGCGGTCGGCATGGCGATCGAGGCGGAATCCGGCCTCGTCGATGGTGCAGCGTTGCCGGATGCACGAGACGACATCCTGCAGGCGGCGGCGCGAGGGGTGGTGGTAGAGCACGTCGCCCATGGCCACTGTCGGCACCTTTGCGGCCTGAGCCGCCTGCTCGACGTAGAAGAGCCGGAGGTGCTCGTTTGGCGCGAAGCGGCGGATCAGCGCCACGTAGGCGCGGTCGCCGAAGATGGACTTGAGATGCGCCAGGTTCGCGCGCAGCTCGTCGTCCGCCTCGTCTCCGAGGAGGATCGCGAGCAGGCCCTCGTTCCACGCGGCCACGTCCTCCCAGCCGAGGAGGCACTTGCCCTTGCCGCCCCGCGATTTGCCGATGCTGAGCAGTCGGCACAGGCGCGAGTAGGCGGCGCGATTGGTCGGGTAGACCAGGAGCGACGTCCCGTCGACGAGATCCAGGCGGCAGCCGACGACGAGGCGCACGCCGGTCTCTCTCGACGCCTCGTAGGCGCGCACGATGCCGGCGAGCGAGTTGCGGTCGACGATGCCGATCGCTTCGATGCCGAGGAGCTTCGCCTGCTCGAACAACTCCCGCGGGCTCGACGCGCCGCGCAGGAACGAAAAGTGGGTGGTGACCTGAAGCTCGGCGTAGCTCACGACGGAGGCCTGCTGTCCGAGGAGCACCGTTGTCGCCTGCCGTGCGAAGCTGGATCTAAACAGGCAGGCGTCAGCGACATTGCTTCGTTAGACGCTACCATTTCAGAGCTCCAGATGTTGGGAACAAAACAGGAACAAAATCTCGGTTCCGAGTCAACCCGAACAGGCGCGGCCAGCATGTGGATATCGGGGAGATATTTCGACTGCCTCAGTCCAAATGCCGTGAAATTCGTACCCGGCTGTCGGCCCGGTCCCGGGCTTGAGCCAGGACGCGGAGTTCGAGATTTAAGCTCCCGTTAACCATAGGGCCTGATCCTGCTTTCTTTGGGAGCGTCAGAGATGGCCAGACAACCGCTCGTTCTACTCATTCCGGAAGGTCGCCGCACCGGAGCGCTCACAAGAGCTGGTCTTGAGAGCTATGGTTACGATGTGCTGACGGCGAGCACCCTTGAGGAGGGGCTTGACCTACTGCTC
>Ga0182741_1004140_pt1 | contig 14589 bp, 12 predicted proteins | sample eDN5th37CBELigOP_FD_128874 | JGI IMG/M metagenome (GOLD analysis project Ga0182741, IMG submission 128874) | Enriched Organic Plus compost microbial communities from Emeryville, California, USA - eDNA 5th pass 37_C BE-Lig OP (version 2) (version 2) ...
AGGCCGCCGACGCCGAGGCCCTGCACGAAGCGCAGCGCGACGAGCAGGATCGGGGCGGCGACACCGATGGAGGCGTAGTTGGGCAGCAGGCCGATCGCGACGGTCGCGAAGCCCATGAGCAGCAGGGACGTCACGAGCATCGACTTGCGGCCGACGCGGTCGCCGAAGTGGCCCATGACCATGCCACCGATCGGGCGGGCGATGAACCCGACGGCGAGGGTGGCGAAGGCGGCCAGGGTGCCCGCGACCTCGGAGGTCCCGGGGAAGAACTGCGGGCCGAGGACCAGAGCGGCGGCGGTGCCGTAGATGAAGAAGTCGTACCACTCGATGGCGGTACCGACGAAGCTGCCGAGCGCGGCTTTGCGCGCGGCCACTGCCGACGCCTGTGGCGTCGCATCGAGAACGGTCATGTGTGTGCCCTCCAGGCATTGATCCGGAGGCGTCCGAATTAACGGGCGTTCGGACGCGAGTGGTGATATTTGAGCGCGGTCACATATGTTTGAAAAGCGCACAAAGATGGGGAATATCCCCGGAAATACCGAAGAATGACCGTTCGTGCAGCTCAGGGCGCCGTGAATCCTCGGTGGGCCGCGACGACGAAGTCCGCGAAGGCCTGGGCGACGCGGCTCGGATGGGCGTTCTTCCGCCGCGCGAGAACGACGTTCACCGGTTCGGCGGGCGGATGCGCGATGGGCAGCAGAGCCAGGGCGTGCCCCTCGTAGGTGATGTCGCCGACGGGACGCTGCAGGAGGAGGGTCCAACCCAGACCGCGACCGACGAAGGACCGGGCGGTCTCGAAGGTCTGGGTGCGGTAGGCGATCAGGGGCGTGAAACCCGCCTCCGCACACATCCCCAGTGCGTGTCCGGAACTCGGGGGCGCGTCGAGCAGCACCATCGGCTCGTCCGCGAGGTCGCGCAGATCCACCGCCTGCTCCCCGGCCAGGGGGTGATCGGTGGCGAGCAGCACCATCGGTTTGCGCACCGACAGCGCAATCCGCTCCAGCTCCGGGTCGAGGTCGATGTCGTAGAGGAACGCGACGTCGAGGTCGTGGGAGGCGAGCAGACCCGTCAGCCGGTTCTGGGTGTCCTCGTGGAAGTCCACCTGGGCCCGCGGGTGCGCGCGGGTGAAGTCGGCGATGAGCGGCGGCAGGAGGGTGGGCCCGAGCGAGGGATAGCATCCGACGGAGACCCGGCCGACGACGTCGCCCGCCTCCGACCGGGCGTCGCTCTCGAGTTCCGAGGCGTGGTGCAGCAGCAGCTTGGCGCGTTCGAGGACGACGTGCCCGGTGGGCGTGAGCTTGACCCCGCGGGCCCGCTGCCGGACCAGCAGCTTGGCGTCGAGGGCGTGTTCGAGATCGGTGATGGCCGAGGACAGGGCGGAGTGCGACATGTGGATGGCGTCGGCGGCCGCGGTGATGGTGCCCCACTCCGCGACGGCGACGAACGCGGCGAGCTGCCGCATCGTGAACGCGGGGGCGCCGTCCGTCTTCGCCATGGATCCACCCTAGTCCTCGGCCTCCGGGCCCCGCGCGGAGCAACGGCGATCAGACGAAACGGAACAGTGGCGGGATCGCCACCACGGCGAACATCGCCCACACCGCGTAGACGGGCAGATAGCGCGTCTGCCAGCGTTCGACGGCCGCGAAACCGGAGCGGCCGCGCTGGAAGGAGATTCCGAGCTTCGCCGCCCACAGCAGGTCGACCATGAGCACCAGGTTCAGGCCGAGGGCGGTCACCTTGTTGGCGGTGAACCCGAACTCCGCGATGCGGCCGGCCATGGCGGCGAGCATGAGCACGTCGACGGCCAGGGCCGCGACGATCAGCACGATCTGCAGCAGGTCGAAGACGTTCGGCGGGGCGTACGGGTCGCGGGCCGAGATCGAGTAGAGCAGCAGGCCGAGCACGAGCACGAGGATGAGATCCATGAGGATGAGCAGGCCCCGGTCCACGTCGACGACGCTGTGGGAGGCGACGACCGCGACGAACAGTGCGACGAGCATGAGGATCGTGATCGGCGTGAACACGCGGGTGAGGACGGGTGCGATGTTCTCGACGACCTGCTGCTTCGCCTCGACCAGCCAGGCCGCGACGATCACCGCCCCGGCGGGGCCGAAGGGGATGATCCACTGTTCGAGGAACGGTTCGAGGTCGATGCCCAGCGCGTCGAAGGCACCGGCGGTCAGACCGGTGAGCACTCCCCCGCCGAGCGCGAGCAACGCCAGGTAGACGGCCCATTCGCCGGTGAACCGCACGAAGTCCATGCGCCGCCGGTGCGAGCGCCGGTCGCCGCCGGTGTAGGCGAATCCGACGGCGAACCACAGGACCACCGGGGCATGGATCGCCGCGACGATCTCGGTGGCACCGCCCGGTTCGAAGGGAAACACGTTGAGCACCACGGCAGCGAGAATGAACGGAACAGCCAGCGCGGCGATCGTTCTCGCCGGCATCGTGCGCTTCCACGCGAAGTAGGTCGCGAGGAAGGGCAGGATCAGGACGGCGGCGTTGCGCAGCAGGGCGCTCTCGCTCAGCCACTCGAAGCCCGCGCGCACCGCGAGTCCGGCACCGAGCGCCAGGCCCAGGACGACGGCGAGTTCCCCGGTGCGGCCGGAGTTCTCGCCCCGGTCGGTGCGGGAGAGAACGAGTTGCTTCCACAGCCGGTCGGAGTGTTCCTGCGCGAACTCCCGGGAGAGTTCGTCGACGCCACCCATCCGGCCGACCGCGACGAGGAACGCCTCGCCGTCGGTGAGACCGACGGACATCAGATCGGAGATCTGTTCGCGCAGATGGTCTTCCATCTCGTCGATGTCCGCGGGGGCGATCACCCGATGGTCGGCGACGTAACCGCGCCAGTCGGCGATGCGGGATTCGAGGTGCGCGTCCACGGTCATCACACCCACCCCGGCGCCGCGGCGGGAGGCAGCTGGGCGGAGCGCCACACCTGTTGCAGGGCGTCGGCGACGACCGACCACTGGGCGGCGCGTTCGGCGAGCACCGCTCGTCCGGCGTCGGTGATGGCGTAGTGCTTGCGGCGCCGGCCGTTGTCGCCGGTGCGCCAGGTGGCCGAGACGTGCCCGGCCCGCTCGAGGCGGTGCAGCAGCGGGTAGAGCATCCCGTCGGTCCACTGCATCTCGCCGCGGGACAGTTCGTTGACCCGTTTGATGATGGCGTACCCGTAGGACTCGCCCTCGGCGAGTATCCCGAGCACGAGCGGGGTCGCGGCGGCGGCGACCAGATCCTTCTCGATGAACATCCCGACCTAATACCTAGTAGTTCTATGGATAGCGGTAACCCTAGCAGAGCTAGGTATTAGAGTCGGGCGGGATCGCCGAGGAACTCCGGCAGGGAGTGTCAGTCGCGGGTGTCGGTGCCGTCCGCCGTGGCAGCATCCGGCGTGGAGGTGTCCGGCTCCGAGGTGCCCGGCGCCGTGGAGGTCTCCGGCCCGGCAGCGGTGTCGTCGGAACGGCTCCACGTCCCGGCCACCCGGGCCCGGCCGCGGTCGAAGACGTCCCCGAGCACACCCCCGACGGCCTTGAGCGGGCTGTCGATGGAGTCGAGGGCCTCCGCGACCACCGGATCCTCGTCGGACAGCCAGCCCGCCTCGTCGGCGCGGCAGGCCCACCGGAAGTCGTCGAGATCCTGCCGCAGCCCGGCCAGCACCCGGGTCGTGCGACCGGAGGACAGGCGGCGCACCACCTCGATCGGGGTGCCCTCCGCGAAGCGGGCGAGCGCGGCACGAGCGCGGCGCAGCAGGACGGCGTCCTGCTCGAAGTGACCGGCGAGCGCGGCACGGGCCTCCGCCACCGGTGCGGTCTCCCCGTTCGCGCGCGCCAGCCGGATCCGGTGCCACAGGAACAGGCAGTCCTCGACCAGGACGAGCAGTTGCAGGGTCTCCCCCAGCGCACCGTCCACGGCGATCTTCTGCAGCAGCTCGACGTGCTCCCCGACGGCACCCTCGGGGTCGAGACCGTCGAGGGACGCCGAAACGTGGGTGCGCAGCAGCGCCACGGTGCGGGTGAGGACCGGCCCCAGGTCCGCGAGCGACACCCAGTCGGCGTCCGGCAGCCCACCGGAGTGGTCGACGATCGCCGCGGCCCTGGTCAGCGCATTGTGGGTGGCGACGACATCGCCCAGATGCGGTGCGCCCGCGAGATCGAGCACCCGCTCGACGAGACCCGGCGCGGCCTCCTCGCCCTCGAGGCGGACGACCGCGGCCTCCACCGAGGCGACGGCACCACCGAGGGCCTGCACGACGGCGTCGGGCGCAGTGGGAACCGGAGCATCGGCATTTCTCGCGTCGATCATTTCTCAATGGTGCTACGCCGGGCCGCCGAACGCACCGTCCTCCGGCGGTCGCGTGTCAGTTCGCGCCGCGCACCCATGCCTGCTCGAGCAGCGCCACCACCTCGGCCTCGCGTCGACCGCGATAGGCCGAGAGAATCCGGCGCGCCCGGGACTCGCCGTCGAGCCCGATCGCCGATGCCAGCGCCGCCGCGATGCCGTCCTCCGGGACGGTCTCCGGCTCGGTGTGCCCGATCAGCGAGAGCGCCTTGCGCAGCGGCTCGGCGTTGTCGGCGACGGTACGCAGCGGCAGGACGTCGAAGCGGGCGTCGGCGCGGATCTCGAGCAGCAGTTCGTTGCCCTCCTCCACCCCGACGTCCTCGAGGAATCGCCGGATCGACGAGAGGGCCGGCGCTGCGCCGGTCCACCGCAGGGTCTGGCCGCCGAGCCGCGAGGCGAGCACGACATGGTGGCCTGGCGCGCACCCGGCGAGCGCGGCCACCGCGGACGGCACCGTGAACTCCGCGCCGCGCAGATGGTCGCGGGTCGCGGGGATCCGCAGCCGCCAGGCGTCGCCGATCCGGTAGAGCCGGCGCGTGCGTTCCGGTGCGCCGACCGGTACCCGGGTGCGGCGCCGGCGGCGCACCGTGCCGTCGACGAGCTCGAAGTCGCCTCCCGCGGCGAAGGTGCGTGCCGAGTCCTCGGAGATGCCGAACCGCTCGACGAGCGCGGCGACAACCTTGTCGAGTTCGGCGACACCCAGCTGGGCGTCGACCAGGCGGGCGATGCGGTTGCGCACCGCGGTGACGGGATCGGCCGCCCAGGTCGCCAGTGCCCAGCGGTCGTCGTCGAGGACGAACCGTTCGTCGTCGGCCAGTTCCGCGGTGAGGGTGTGGGCGTCGGCGTTGATCCCCGAGCGGGCGATGATCTCCTCCGCCGACAGCGGGTCGCCGAGGACCTCGAGAACCTGCGCGGCCCGGCCCGCGAGACCGTCCGCGGGGGTGAGCACCCGGCCCTCGAAGGTGGTGGTGCCGCAGTAACGCATCCACTCCTCGAACTCGCCGTCGGGCAGCGACCACACGTCCTTCACGGCGGCGGGTTCGACCACACCGTTGGGGGACTCGAACTCGGAGAGCAGCCCGCGGGTCTGCTTCTCGGCGTCGGGAAGGTCGGGGACGGCGATCCAGCCGTCGGCGACCTCGAAGCGGTCGTCGAGCCGGTCGAGCACCTTCCACAGCGGTGCGTCGAGACCGGGAACGGTCCTGGTCAGGACGGGATGCTCGCGGACGATGCGGTCGAACGAGGCGACCGGCCGCACCTCCGCGCGCAGCGCGGCGAGCAGATCGCCGACGGCGGTGCCGAACGGGAAGGTGGACGGGGTGCCCGGATCGTCGACCTTGCCGACCACCCGTCGACGCAGTGCGTCGCGCTCGGTGGGCGGCAGGCTCTGCAGGTAGTCGACGAGTTCGGCGATCGGGTCCGCGGGTGCAGGGACGGGCAGGTCGCGGGCGGTGAGAGCCCGGATGCGCGCAGCGGCGTCCTGAACCTCCTCGGGTGCGCCCTCACCGATCTCGGCGTGCAGCAGCGGGGCGTCCTCGAGCCCGCGGAGCAGATGCCAGCGGGCGAGGGCGGCGAGGTCGTCGAGCAGAAGCCCGGCGGCCGGGACCTTGGAGGCCCGGGGATCGGCCTCGAGGGTGGCGGGCTCGCGCAGCGTGGTCGCGACGAGCGCGGCGCACACGATCTCCTCCACGGCGTCGCGGTCGGCGCCGCGGACGGCGAGCAGGTCGGCGGGGCTGCGGGTGAACAGCTCGGCGGTCGTGGGCGCGTGCGGGAGCCGGGCGACGAGGGTCGACGCGGCGGGACCGAGATCGAGTGCCGCGACGGGCACCTCGTCCTCACGCAGCAGACCGTCGGCGAAGCGCAGTTCGGGATGGTCGCCGACGTAGATGTGGGCGAGCTCCGCGCAGAGTTCGGGGATCTCGGAGTGCTCGGCGGTCTCGGCCGGCGACTCGGTCTCCCACCACCGCTTCTGCGAGGTGAGCGCCTCGAGTGCGGCGGTGCGGGCGGAACCGTAGCGGTCGAGCCAGGGCATCAGCTCCACCCAGAGACGACTGTCGAGTTCGTCCACCGACAAGGCACGAGACCACAGCGTCACTGAACCGTTGCTCCTCTTCACACGCCCGGCGGGACGGTCGCGGAACGTCCTCCGCGCGAGGCGTCACCACCGGACGCCCGGTTGTCCACCCTACAGTCCGGGTGGTCCGTTACCGGTCAGCTCACGGCGGTGTCGCGGTCGGGTGTGTCACGCGCCTCGGCACGCAACCGCAACAGCACCAGCCCGGCGACCGACGCGACGATGAGCGCGGCGACCGTCGCGTGGACGTGGAGCCGGTACACGGCTGCACCTGCGCCGATCAGTCCTGCCAGCAGAGCGACCCAGAGCAGCACCTTCGCGAGGACCGTCGTCATTTCTCCTCACCTCCAGGCGATGACCAACAGAAGACCGAGAATAGTGGTATGCGTCACAACCACTCCGGAGCTCTTCCGGTGTGTCCGCCGATCGTGTTCACGTTGCAACCCGGGGATACTGGGTCGACTCGAGGGGTCGACTCGAGGGGTCGATTCGAGGGGTCGATTCGAGGGGTCGATTCGAGGACCGGCGATTCGGGAGGCGGAACGGTGACGGACACAGCGGCGGCGAACACGGCCGGGACGAACACGGCTGGGACGAACCCGACGGTGGCGAACACAGCGGTGGCGAACACAGCGGTGGTGGGACGAGGGACCGTCGGGACCGGCACGGACGTGATCCTGCGCGACGTGACCCTCCGCGACGGACTGCAGCTGACCGGCAAGCTGCTGCCCACCGAACGCAAGGTGGAGATCGTCCGGGCGTTGCTCGCCGCGGGTGTGCCCGAACTCGAGATCGGCTCGCTGGCCCGCGCCGACCTGGTGCCGCCGATGGCCAACACCCTCGATCTGGTCGCCGAGCTCGACGAGGAGGAACTGGAGCGCTGCTGGATCTGGGTCGCCACCCCGCGGCACGTGGAGAAGGCGATCGCCGCCGGTGCCCGCCGCTTCCAGTACTGCTTCTCCGTCTCCGACGCCCACAACCGCGCCAACATCGGCCGCGACACCGAGGACAGCCTCGCCGCCATGCCCGCGGCGATCGAACACGCCCACGACGCCGGCGGCAGCATCCAGCTGTGCCTGGCCACCGCGTTCACCTGCCCGTTCGACGGCCCGGTGGATCCCGACCGGGTGCTGGAGATCGCCTGTGACCCGCGCACCGACGGCGCCGCCGACATCGTCGTCGCCGACACCCTCGGCCAAGCCGTGCCCGGCCAGGTGTCGTCGCTGATCGGGCGGGTGCACGCCGAGTCCCCCGGCCGCCGGATCGTCTACCACGGGCACGACACCTGGGGTCTCGGTGTCGCGAACAGCCTCGCCGCGGTCGCGGCGGGCGCCACGGTCGTCGACGGCGCACTGGGCGGTCTCGGTGGCTGCCCGTTCGCGCCCGGGGCGAGCGGCAACACCGCCAGCGAGGACCTGCTCTTCGCGACGCGGCCGTCCTGGCTGAGCCCCGAGGTGTTCGGGCAGCTGGTGCGGCTCGGCGAGGACATCGTCGCCGAACTCGACGAGCCGAACCGCTCCCGGGCCCGGCAGGGCGCCCGGTCCGAGGCGGAGGCCTTCGACTGGGTGCTCCGCTGATGCGGGTCCTCGTCGTTCCCGACAGCTTCAAGGGCACGTACACGGCCGCGGAGGTCGCCGAGGCCGTCGCCACCGGCGCCGAGGCCGCCGGGCACGAAGCGGTGCGGATGCCGGTCGCCGACGGCGGCGAGGGCACGCTGGCCGCACTCACCGGCCCCCTCCGGCTCGAACACGTCGAGGTCGAGGCCGTGAACCCCTGGCGGGTGCCCTGCCGCGGCGTGCTCGGGCTGTCGCCCGACGGGACCGCGGTGGTCGAACTCGCCTCCGTCAGCGGCATGACGACCCCGCACGACGGCCCACGTGATGCGGTGACCGCCGACACCTACGGCACCGGGATGCTCATGGCCGAGGCCGCCCGGCGCGGTGCCCGGCACATCGTCGTCGCGGCCGGTGGCTCGGCGACCAGCGACGGCGGGACGGGCGCGATCACCGCGATCCTCGACCGCGGCGGTCTCGGCGACGCCCGGGTCACGGTGCTCACCGACGTCACCACCCGCTACACCGACGCGGCGCGGGTGTTCGGCCCGCAGAAGGGCGCCGATCCCGCCGCCGTCGACCTGCTCACGCGCCGCCTCGAGGCCACGGCCCTGTCGTTGCCGCGGGATCCCCGCGCGGTGGACGGCACCGGTGCGGCCGGCGGTTTCTCCGGCGGGATGTGGGCGCAGTTCGGGGCGGAGCTGCGATCGGGCGCGGAGTTCGTGCTCGACGCGGTCGGTTTCGACGCGGCCCTGGCGGACGCCGACGTCGTGGTGGTCGGCGAGGGCCGGCTCGACAGCCAGTCGCGGGCCGGGAAGATCGTCTCGGCGATCCTCGCACGATGCGGCGGCACACCCGTGATCGCGGTGGTCGGCTCCGTGGGCGACGACCTCGGGGACTATCGTTCCCGTTTCGCCGATATCGTCGTCGCCTCCGACACCGCCGCACTCACGCGGGCCGGTCGCGAGCTGTACTCCTGAGAAGGGACCGGTCGTGCTCGACTTCGTCTACTACCCCGTTTCCGCCGTGCTGTGGTTCTGGCACAAGATCTTCGGGTCCGTGCTCGGTGCGGACAGCGGATTCGCCTGGGCACTGTCGGTGATGTTCCTGGTGTTCACCCTGCGTCTGCTGCTGCTGCGACCGGCGATCGGGCAGGTGCGGACGACCCGGCGGATGCAGCGGCTGCGCCCGCAGCTCGACGCCCTGAAGAAGCACTACGGCGACGACCGGCAGCGGCTGGCACTCGAGACGCAGAAGCTGCGGAAGGAACACGACGTCAACATCCTCGGCGGCTGTCTGCCGCCCCTCGTGCAGATCCCGGTGTTCCTCGGCTTGTACCACGTGCTGCGGTCGTTCAACCGCACCGGAACCGGGCTTGGTCAGCTCGGGATGACCGCCGAGGAGAACGCGAACACCCCCAACTACGTCTTCAGCGTCGCCGACGTCCAGTCCTTCCTCGACGCCCGCCTGTTCGGGGTGCCGATCTCCGTGGCCATCCGCACCCCCGAGACGGTGCTGGAGTCCTTCGGCGCGCACGGCGGTGTCCCCACGGTGGGCAACATCGCGGCGGTGGCCGTCCCACTGATGGTGATCGCGAGCCTGGCCACGCACTTCAACGCCCGCGCCGCGGCCGCCCGGCAGAACCCCGAGCTCGCCAGCCCGGCGACCGTCGTCCTCCACAGGATCTCGATGTGGGTCTTCCCGCTCGGCGCGCTGGTGTTCGGGCCGGTCCTGATGATCGCGGTCCTGCTGTACTGGGTGAGCAACAACCTGTGGACCTACGCCCAGCAGCACCTGGTGTACGCCCGGGTGGAGCGGGAAGAAGACGAGCGGCACCGTCGTCGCGAGGAGCATCGCGCGCAGCAGGCCCCCGAGCACAGCGAGCAGCAGGCCCCCGAGCACAGCGAGCAGCAGGCCCCCGAGCACAGCGAGCAGCAGGCCGGTCGGCACCGTGCTCCGGAACCCGAGGAGCACGGCGCGGAGCAGCCCGAAGTTCACGGCGCGGAACGGCCCGGAGATCACGGCGCGGAACGGCCCGGAGATCACGGCGCGGAACGGCCCGGCCGGCACCGTGCGGAGCAGCCCGAGGAGTGACGGGGACGGCGGCGGAGGCCGTCACGGCGTGGTGGGTACCACCGTCGCGCACGGATCCGGCGGGCTCGGGTCCGGATCGGAGACGCGGGCCGGCCACGAGGCCGGTCTGACCGACGCGCACGGATCCGCGGCGGGCGTGCGCTCGGGGTGCGGCACCGGGGACGGCGGCGGCGCGACCGCGGGCTGCACACCGGGTGCGGTGCGTCCCGGTCCTCCCCCGCTCACCACGGCGACGGCCAGTCCCCCGCCGAGCAGGGCGACCAGCGCGACGAGCGCCGCGATGAGAACGGTGCCGCGGTGCCGCCCGGCCGGTTCGAGCACGGGAGCCGGGATCCGGCGCGAAACCGCCGCGAGCGCAGCGCCGGTCGCGCGGTACCAGGGGGTGCCGTGCGGGGTCACGAACGGCACCCCGAGGACGGTCGACAGTTCACGTGCGGCGGCCGCGTCCTCGGGCCGCAGGTCCAGGAAGACCACGGCCTCGGGTGAGCGACCCGCCCGGGCGATCGCCTCGTCCATGGCCTCCGGCAGCGATTGGGTGTAGGGGGTGAACTCGTCCCCGTCGGGACTGACGGTGGACAGCACCGCGCGGGAGGACACGTCGACCATCGACGCGGATTCGACGCCGTAGGTGCGGGTGTGCAGGGCGAGCACCGACAGGCCGGACAGTTCCGGGGCTCCGGCGAGGAAGGCGAGCCGCGCCTCGTCCAGCACGACGACGTCGACCTCGACGTCGGGGCCGAGCACTCCGCGCACGGCCTCCGCGACGGGTTCGGCGTCCTCGTCGTTCTCCGGTCCGGTGACCACTGCGGCGACGGCCGGGGTCACGAAGGCGGACCCGGCGCGTTCGAGCATCACGGTGGCGGCGGCCGCGGCGGCCGCCACGGGTGTGTCGCCGGGGGCACCGAATCCGCTCTGCGAGTCGAACGGCCCCAGATCGGGGACGTCGGCGTCGACGAGGACCGCGGAGACCTCGCCGTCGTCGACGGAGATGCCGAGGATCGGTCGCATCAGTCGGCCCCTTCACACTGCCAGGACGAACCGCGGTGCCCGGACGGAGCACCGCTCGAACGAGCCTAGCCGACAGGACGGCTCACTCCCGGTAGCAGCCGACCGTGAGTCCGACGGTCGCGGCGATGTAGCTGCCGAATGTGATGTACGACCCGTCCGCGGCGAACAACCGGATCGTGAATCCGGTGTCGGGCGGCAGCACCTGCCGGTCGCGGAAGCCTGCGCGCGCCGCGGTCCGCTCGAACACCGCGGCGGCGCGGTCGAGTTCGGCCACGGGCACGGGAGCGTCCGATCCCTGGATCGGCAGGTGCACGGTCACCCCGGCGGTTCCGTCGGGCAGCGTGCACCCGGCGGTGGTGCTCGCGTAGCGGGGTTCGAAGGCCAGTTCCGGGAATTCGGCGGACAGCGCGGTGAGGACGTCGCGGTGCACGGCGGTGTAGAACTCGACGGCCCCGGTGCTGGTCGCGGCGACGGGTGCGGGTCGCGCCGTGGGGGCGACGACCGTCGTACATCCTGTGGTCGGGATCGTCGCGCACACGACGGTGGCCACGCAGGCGAGAGCGGTCCGGGCCGCATCACCGAGGCGTCGGGCGGTCACCGCACGCACCCCATCGGGATGCCGGCGACGACCCCCGCGATGTGGTGGGCGCTGGAGGTACCGGGGTCGAGGTAGGAGCTGTGGCCCGTGACTCCCGCGAGCGGAACGCCCGCCGCGGTGGTGCCGGGCCCGGACGGCAGGTGCACGAGGCCGTCGAGGAAGCTGGGGTCGCCGCCGAAGGTGCCGGTGTCGGCGACGGGATCGCGGGCGGCTTCGACGAGATGCGCCGCGCCCGGCGGGATCCGGAGGTCGGCCGGGTCGCCGGTGCCGATCCCGGGTGCTCCCATGAACACCGCGGCGTCGACATTCCCCGTGTTCTGCAGTGCCAGGCCGGTGACGAGCGCACCGTAGGAATGGCCGACGGTGGTGACGTGCGGGTCGTCGCCACGCGCTGCGGCGAGTCCGTCGAGGAATCCGGTGAGGCGGGGTTCGGCGATCCGCGCCGCCAGATCCGAGACGGGGCTGCGTTCGGTGAACGCCAGTCCCCAGCCCCACTGGGGTGCCTGATAGTTCAGCCAGGTCACGGCGGCGACGGACTCGTCGGTCCGGCCGTGCTCCGCGAGGCGGAGGTGCGCCTCGTCGCGCAGGGCGGCGACGCGCTCGTCGTATCCGATGAGGTTGCCCTGCACGGTGGAGCCCGCGCCGGGTACGAACACCGCGACGTGGTCGGCGGTGTCGACGTCGCCGACGGCGACCGCCGCCATCGCCTCGCGGCCGGACAGGTCGAGGGTGAGCAGTTGCCGGTCGCCGTGGGCGAGGGTCGTCTCGATCGCGTCGAGCGCGGCGAGTTTGCGGCGTGTCTGTTCCAGGCCGGCGTCGGCGTCGGTGAACCAGCCGGGAGCACCGAGACGGTCGAACACGGTGCCGCTGAGGAACGTCCCGTCGAGTTCGGCCTGCAGCCGCGTGGCGACCGCCTCCAGACGATGCCGTTCGGTGTCGAGCAGGGCCCGGTTGGCGAGATCCCGGGCTGTGGCGGGAATCCCGTCGAGACCACCGATGTACTCGGGACGTTCGGCGATCAGTGCGGTGCGGGTGAGGTCGTCGAGACCGTTCCACCACCGCGCCACCTCCCCCGGATCGGTACCGGCCCCGGGTGGCATCGGAAGTGCAGGCAGGGACCGGGGTGCGGCCGCATGAAGAACCGGGCCGTCCCCGGACTCCGGCTCGCTCCCGGGAATCGGGGCGAGCAGGTCTGTTTCGCGAGCGAGCAGGGCGCTCGCCTCCCGGTCGAGCAGGGCCGCGCGATCGAGGAGGTCCCGCAGGTGCGGGTCGTCGTCCGCGAGGGTGCCGCTGCGAGAACGTAATTCGGCAAGTTCCGCGTGCAGGGCACGCAGCCGTGGCGCGACGAGTTGCGCGTAGCGCCCCACCCGCCGGAACGAATCTGCTTGTGCGGCAATCCCCGCACCTCGATGCTCCAGAGCCTCCGCCGCGCGGTCGTGCGCGTCGCCCGTCCAGCGTCCACCGAAGTGTGCCTGCAGGCGCACCGAGTCGGACACCGCGTCGAGTTCCCCGGCGCAGCGCCCCAACTCGTCCCCCAGCCGGTCGAGCGCGTCCGGATCCCATTCCGTCAGATCGCGTAGCAGCACGATCACCACCCCCTGCCGCGGCAGCCTAGAGGGCCGCGAACGGCCTCGGGCCCGCGGAGCGCTCCGCGGGCCCGAGACTGTGGATGGATTCCCCGGTTGTGGAGAACTCGCCTGTCTACACGTCGCTGATCGCTTCCAGCGGCGGGGTCTTGGCCGCTCGCTGCCCCGGCCACAGGGCGGCGAGCACCCCGATGATGCCGGAGGCGATGAGCATGCCGACCACCTGGGACCATGGCACCGAGATGATGTCGAGGCCCTGATCGGCGAGGGTCCGCACGAACGCCCAGCCGAAGGCGAGGCCGAGCACGACACCCACCACCGCACCGAAGACCGCGATGAGCAGCGACTCCAGGTAGATGGTGCGGCGCACCTGGGCGCGCTGCATACCGACCGCGCGGAGCATGCCGATCTCCCGGCGGCGCTCCACCACCGACAGCGCCAGGGTGTTGACGATGCCGAGGATGGCGATCACCACGGCGAGGGCGAGCAGACCGTAGAGGATGGCGAGCAGCATGTCGATCTGCTGCGCCTGCTGACCCTTGAACTGCTCCCGGTCGAGCACCTGGACGATCACGTACTCCTTGACGGCCTCTTCGATGGCGGCGCGGGTGGCGTCGGAGTCGTCGACGGTGTTCATCAGGACCACCATCGCGGAGCGGGAGGTCGGCGGGGTGAGCTGCTCGTAGATCTGCTGCGAGACCACCCACGGCCCGATCAGCTGGTCGTTGTCGGCGAAGATGCCCTTGACCGTCGCCTCGACGGTTTCGCCGTTGCGGTCGGTGAGCGACACGGTGTCGCCCGTCCGGGCACCGTGGTCGTTCGCCGCAGTCTGCGACAGCAGGATCTCGTTGCCGGTCACCTCGACGCTGCCCGACTCGATCTTCAGGTCGACGACGTCCTGGATCGGTCCGCCGGCGGCGGCACCGAACTCGAAGTTCTCGTCGTTCGGGTCGAACTTGGCCTGGAAGCCGTAGAGGGGCACGACCTCCTCGACGGCGGCGACCTTGCCGACCGCCTCCGCCGCGGGTGCGGGCACACCGAAGGCGGCGGGGCCGGTGAGCATGAAGTCCGCCTTCACGCCGGTGTCGACGAGCGCGTCGACGCTGGCCTTGGCCGAGGAGCCGAACACGCCGATCACGGACACGAGCATCAGGCCGAGGGTCAGGGCGAAGGCCGTGGCCGCGGTGCGGCGCGGGTTGCGGGTGGCGTTGGTGCGGGCCAGCCGGCCGACCGCACCGAAGGGCCGCGCGAAGACCGCGCCGAGCGCACCGACGACCGGACGCGACAGGGCGGGTGCGGCGAACAGCACCGCGAGAATCAGCAGGAACGCACCGATAC
>Ga0182741_1004142_pt1 | contig 14584 bp, 11 predicted proteins | sample eDN5th37CBELigOP_FD_128874 | JGI IMG/M metagenome (GOLD analysis project Ga0182741, IMG submission 128874) | Enriched Organic Plus compost microbial communities from Emeryville, California, USA - eDNA 5th pass 37_C BE-Lig OP (version 2) (version 2) ...
CGCCCAGTTCGAGTTCGCGAACACGATCCCGCGCGTCAGCTTGTCGCCGCCCCCGCCCGTCCAGCCGGGCTGGTTCCGGACGTAGAGCCGCCAGTAGACCTCGCGGTAGTTCGCCGTCCCCGCATCCACGGGCTTCATGTAGCTGTTCGGCGTCCGCCCGAAGGCGAGCTTGAGGTTCCCCGCGTCGGTCGCGCCGGCGGTCCAGCGGGCGCGCATCCCGGTCGAACCGTTGCGCCCCACCCCCGCCACGCGCTGGAAGGCGCTCGGGTTCCCCCGCTCGAAGTACGACGACGACTTGTCCGACTCGAAGTCGTCCGAGAAGATCACGCCCTTCACGCCGGAAGGCGGCGGCGTCGTCGGCGCCGTGACCGTCAGGGCGGAGCTCCCCGACTTGCCGTCGATCGTGGCGGTGATCTGCGCCGAGCCGGCAGCCTTCGCCGTCACGAGGCCGGACGAGCTGACGGTCGCGATCGTGGTGTTGCTGGAGCTCCAAGTGGCGGTGCGGCCGGTGAGCGTCTTGCCGCTCGCGTCGCGCGCCGTCGCCGTCGCCTGCGTGGTGGCGCCGACGGCGATCGAGGAGGCGGCGAGCGAGGTCGTCACCGTCGCCACCTGCACCGGCGCCGTGGTCACCGTGACCGTGGCGCTGCCCGACTTCTTCTCGGCGGTGGCGGTGATCTGCGCCGTGCCGGCGCCCGTCGCCTTCACGAGACCGTTCGCATCGACGGTCGCCACGGCGGCGTTGCTGGAGGTCCAGGTGACCGTGCGGCCGGTGAGCGCCGTGCCGCTCGAGTCACGGACGGCGGCGGTGGCCTGCGTCGTCTGCCCCGGCGCGATGGAGCTCGCGGCGAGCGACACGGAGACCGAGGCGACCGGCGCCGACGCCGGCGGCGTCGTGGTGCCCCCGCCGATCGGCCCCTTCGGCTCCCAGGCGACGATGTCCCAGAAGTACTCGGACTGGCTCGCCGGGATGGTCTCGAAGTTGGCCGGGAGGTGGAAGCGATGGAACGCCTCGGTGCCGAGCGCCAGCTTCGACGCGTCGGCCACGACCTGGCCGTCGATCCAGACCTTCACGGCGCCGTCGCGCGCACCCGGCGCGGACTCCGCCTGCATGAGGACGGTGGTCGTGACGGTGCGGCCGACGCCCTGGAGGGGCGAGTAGCTGCTCGCCGCCGGCACGGTGCCGCCGGCGTACTTCACGCTCGCCGACGCGCTGCTCGCGGTCGCGTCCCAGCGGTAGTCGACGCGGCCCGCCGCGCCGCCGCTCGGGATGTCGCGGAGGAGCTGGAGGACCTCCTTGCCGCCGCGCCCGCAGGCGCTCGAATAGAGCTTGAAGGTGTCGTTCGACCCGACGCCGCCGCCGGTCGACGTGCGGCCGAGGCGCGACTTCCACTGCACGACGACGCTGCGCGGACGCGGCGTCGGGAAGTACGCGATGAGGCGGGTCTCCTTGCTGGTGCACTTCGAGCCGCCTGCCCAGTCGAGGCGCAGCGCGTTCGCCCCCGTGCCGTCCACGTTGCTGGTGAACGCGAAGGTGCCGGTGACGTCGTTGGTGACGCTCTTCAGCGCCTGCTGCAGCGAATTCGCGCTCTGGAGCTTCGCGCGCGCATCGATCAGGATGCGGTCGTCCGCCGAGGGTGCTGGAGTGCCAACCGCCGCCTGGGGTGCGGTCGAGTGCTGCTCGACGGCGCTCGAGGGCGCGTCCGGAGCGATGGGGGTGCTGGGCGTGTTCTCGTCCGAGCACGCGACGGCCATCGCCGCTGCGCACGCGGCGACAACCCGAGTGTTGACTCGCATTTCGCTTCCTCGCTTGGGTGAATTTGGCGGCTCGACTGGCATAGCTGCCGCCGACGCGCGGACAGCCGTAGCCTCGTAGCTTTGCGTCCCCGCCTTTCGGCGGGTTTGCCTTTGTCGCTCACCTCTCGAGGAGGTGTGCAATCGTGCCGTGACCGTGAGCGCTGCGTGCATCGCTCCACAGCCTCACGACGCGTGAACGTAGTGAGCTGCGCGCGGATGCTTTAGGAGCGATCACACAGTGCGGGCGTGCGCGGCGTCACGAAGACCCAGGCGCGCGATTCCGGCAGTCCTGCACGATGGATCGAGCGATGGCGACTCACATCGTCTCGTCGACACACATCGAGCGACTCGGGGACGTACACTAGAGTTCCACGCCGGTTCGTGCCACGTGGAGTGATCACCAACGCGATGTGATAGATGCACGTCGGCGCGCGGCGATGCGAGCCGCGGAGACGCGCGATCGGCGCGTGCGCCGCGCGGGATTCGCGGGAGAATCCCGGGCGCGGCGTGGAACGTTCCCCGACGGGCGAGGAGGGCGGTGCCGCGCGCCGCCGCCCGCGGCGCGGATCGCCCTAGTGCCCCGAGCCGCCGCGGAACATGAAGTACACCGCGCCGAGGACGCAGAGGCTCGCCCAGAGGTAGTCGAGCTTCACCGGCTGGCGCATGTAGACGATCGCGAAGGGGACGAACACCGCGAGGGTGATGGCCTCCTGCAGGATCTTGAGCTGCGGGAGGGAGAGGGCGGTGTAGCCGATCCGGTTCGCCGGCACCTGGAGCAGGTATTCGAGGAGGGCGATCCCCCAGCTCACGAGCGCCGCCACGAGCCAGGGCTTGCCGCGCAGGTTCCGGAGATGGGCGTACCACGCGAAGGTCATGAAGACGTTCGACGCGGTGAGGAGGAGGACGGAGCGGAGGAAGACGGGCATCGGTGTGGGACTGCGGACTGCGAACTGCGTGGGGTGGAGTGAGGGAGTGGGGAGCGCGGACGGCGGGCGCTCAGCTGGTGAAGTGGGAGAAGATCCCGACCAGCAGGCTGTCCGCCGTCAGCTCGTCGCACGCGCCGGCGCCCTGGCGGGCGGCGTCCTGACGGGCCAGCGCCTGCCGCAGGCGCAGGAGGCGCAGCTCCTCGTCGAGCGCCTGCTTCTCCCGCTCCCGGGCCTGACGCAGCCCGCCGGCGCGCAGGAATTCGAGGACGCGTCGCAGCTCGTCGGCGTCGAGCCAGACGCCGTGCGCCCGGCAGATGTCCAGCACGATCCCCGAGGAGCGCGCGAAGTTCGTCCGGTTCATGATCTTCGCGCAGCGCGGACAGGGGGAGTAGCGCACGCGATCCACGCCCAGGCCGGTCGTCGCCGGACGCGTGGCCGCCAGCACCGCGGCCTGCTGCTCCGCGCTCGCGCACAGCTGCTCGAAGGGGATGACGTCGATCCAGCTCCCCTGGCAGCGGGGGCACGCGTCGAGCGGGACCCCGCCGAGGGAGATCGGGTCGAGCGGGGCGCAGCCGCGCGGGCAGCGGCCGGGGGGCGCATCGCGCCGCGTGGGCGCCTCCGCCCGGGCTCCGCAGTGCGAGCAGTGGCGGCTGCCGACGAAGAGGAGCCCGAAGCAGGACGGGCAGGCCATCGTCGCCAACCGGGCGCGACAGAACTCGCAGGTCGTCGCATCCGGCGCCGCGGAGGCACCGCACATCGGGCAGGAGAGGGAAGTAGCCGAGCTCATCGACGGAGGGACGCGCAGTGACGCCGGCAGTCACGGCGGTCTCTGGTATTTACACGGCGCGTCAACGCCCGGCCGGACGCGACCGCCGAATCGCACGAGCATCGCCGTGGCCGGCATCGTAACTTCCGTCGCCCGGCATGCTCGAACGCCCTTCACCCGAGGATCCCGTGTCCCGACGCCACTCCTCCCCCGCGCGCGCGGCCCGTCTGCTCGTCGCGCTCTCGTGCTTCCTCCCCGCCTCGCTCGCCGCTCAGCCGACCACGCTCCAGTCCGCCTCGTCGCCGGCGCGCCCCATGACCTGGATGGACGTTCAGCATGCGCGGAGCGTCAGCGGCGTCACGGTGAGCCCGGACGGCAAGTGGATGGCGTACGTGCTCACGACTCCCGACTGGAAGGAGGCGACGACGCAGAGCGACATCTGGGTCGTCTCGACGGAGCGCGGGACCTCGTCGGCGCGCCGGATGACCTTCACGAAGAACCGGAACGAGTCGCAGCCGCGCTGGGCCCGCGACGGCAGCTTCCTCGTGTTCGTGTCGAACCGCGACGCCGCCCCCGCGGGGGGCGCCGGCGGCTCGGGCAACCAGCTCTACCTCCTCCGCATCGACGGCGGCGACGCGCGCAAGCTCACCGACGCCCGCGACGGCGTCTCCAATTACGCCCTGAGCAACGACGGGCAGCGGCTCGTCTACCGGAGCGGCAAGGCGGGGGAGGAGCAGCTCTACGCGCTGCGCGTGGCCGAGCTCGCCGCCGATCGCGACTCCCTCACGGTGGACCAGCTCACGAAGCACCCCACCGGCATCGGCCTCTGGCGGATCGCCCCCGACTCGAAGCGCATCTACTTCGTCACCGCCGACACCACCGACCGGGACGAGAAGACGCGGACGGAGAAGAAGTTCACCGTCAAGATCCAGAACGCCGAGACGCCGGTCTCCAGCCTCTGGGCGCTCGACCTGGCCGAGAAGACGACGGTGCGCCTGACCCGCGACACGTCGGTCGCCGTCACCGACTTCACGATCTCCGAGGACGCGAAGCACGTCGGCTTCCGCGGGATCGCCGCCGACCGCTACAAGCGCAACATCACGGAACAGTCCATCAACGGCGACCTCTTCCTGCTCGACGTGGCGAGCGGGGAGATCGAGCGGCTGACGAGGAACGAGGAAGTCGCGGAGCAGGGGCCGAGCTTCTCGCCGGACGGGCAGTGGATCGCCTTCGCGGCCTCCGACGACATGTCGGGCTACAACATGAAGAACTCGCGCGTCTACCTGCGCCGCGTCGCCGATCGGGGTGGGGCGTGGCGCAAGCTCGGCGCCGGCTTCGACGGCGACGTCACGGTCGGCTTCTGGTCGCGCGACGGGAAGACGATCTACTTCAACGAGGGGATCCGCGCGACGCAGCAGCTGATGTCGCTCGACGTGGCGTCGGGAACGGTGAAGCAGGTCACGAACGTCGCCGGCGTCATCGGCGTCGGCCAGGACGAGGACTCCAGGCGCCTCGTCATCAACTACGCCGATCCGCGGACGCCCAACGACTTCTATACGGTCGCGGGCATCGACAAGGTCGCGACGCGCTCGGCGTGGACGCGGCTCACCGACGCCAACCCGCAGCTCCGCGCGCTCGCGCTCGGCCAGGAGGAGGAGATCACCTGGACGTCGACGGACGGGAAGCAGGTGGGGGGCGTGCTGGTGAAGCCGGTCGGCTACGTGGCCGGGCAGCGGTATCCGCTCATCGTCGCCATCCACGGCGGCCCCGCGTCCGCCGACCTGCTGACCTTCAACGGCGGCTACGGGGCGCAGGTCTACGCGGGCGCGGGGTACGTCGTGCTCAAGCCCAACTATCGCGGGTCGACCAACTACGGCGAGGCGCACAAGACGGGGATCGTCGGGAACTACTTCGCCCCCGGCTACGACGACATCATGACGGGGGTGGACCACCTGATCGCGCAGGGGATCGTGGACAGCGCGCGCATGGGCGTGCTCGGCTGGAGCGCGGGGGGACACTGGTCGAACTGGATCCTCACCCACACCGACCGCTTCAAGGCGATCTCGTCCGGCGCCGGGACCTCGAACTGGATCTCGATGTACGCGCAGAGCGACGTGCAGCGGAACCGGCAGTTCTACCTCGGGAACAAGCTCCCCTACGACGACTTCGACGCCTACTGGAACCAGTCGCCGCTCAAGTACATCCGGAACGCGAAGACGCCGACGATGATCCACGTCGTCGAGGGCGACCCGCGCGTGCCGAGCCCGCAGAGCATCGAGCTGCACATGGCGCTCAAGAAGCTGGGCGTGCCGACGGAGCTCTATCTGTATCCGGGCGCGTCGCACGGAATCCCGGACGCGCGCAACCGCTTCCTCAAGAGCACCGCGGAGATGGCGTGGATGGACTACTACGTGCGCGGCAGCGGAAAGAAGTTCGCCTGGCGCGACGTGCTGAAGACGCTGGAGGAGGACAAGGCAGCGCCGGCGCTGGCGGGAGAGCGGAAGTAGGGGGAGGCCGGATTGGACGGCGGTTTGACGGCCGGTACCGTCAAACCGTCAAACCGTCACGCTGCCATTCACCGATACACGTACTCCGAGCCCCGCGACGTCACGATCAGGCGGTTGTTCTCCCAGTAGGCGGTGGTCACCGAGCCGTCGTCGTCGTCGTACAGGAAGATCTGATTCCCCGACCGCTCGTAGCTGCCGTTGAAGCGTTCCGGGGGGAGGATGGTGGAGCGGCCGTTGAGCGTCTCGCGCCAGGTGAAGGTCGTCGTGTAGAAGCCGTCGTTCTCGAGCGTGAGGATGCTGCGCGTCAGCTCGAGGCGATAGCCCACGCCCTCGTCGACGACGTAGGGAAGGGTCCGGCCGTTGACGGTGCGAAGCTCGTACGTCGAGTCGAAGAGCCCTCCCGGGCCCGTGATGTCGGTGCACCCGGCGACGGTGACCACGAGTGCGAGCGCGGCGAAGAGTGCGCGCATGGGTTCCTCCGGTTCTGCGAGCGCGCACCCCACGTGGCGCTACGCGTCGCCGTATCAGGCAACGGCCATTCCAGCGCGGGATCGCGCACCCGGGGACGATTGCGCGCGGCCAGCCGCACGCGCAGGTTGCGGTCGCTCCGCCAGTTACGCCCGTTCCCCGCGCCCGATCCCGCCCCGCCATGCCCCCGCTTCCCGCGCGTCGTCGCACGCCGACTGTCCCCTGCGCGGACAGAATCCGCGATCCGCTGTCCTTTCCGGTGGACCGGTTCGTCGCGGCGCGTCACGCGAGGGCCGGCGCGTGACGCGCGAGCCGGCGAACAAGCGATACGACCAGCGCTACTTCGATCGCTGGTACCGCAACCCCGAGACGCGGGTCATCCGCCCCGGAGACGTCGAGCGAAAGGCGCGGCTGGCCGTCGCCGCCGCGGAGTACCTGCTCGGGAGGCCGGTGCGCTCGGTCCTCGACGTCGGCGCGGGGGAGGGGAGCTGGCGCCGGGCGCTCCGGGCGATCCGGCCGCGGCTCCGCTACACGGGGGTCGATCCGAGCGAGTACGCGGTCCGTCGCTTCGGCAAGCGTCGCGGCATCCGGCTCGGCACCTTCGACACCCTGGACGAGCTCGGCCTCGGCGGGCCGTTCGATCTCGTCGTGTGCGTGGGGGTGATGAACTACCTGGGGACGCGGGAGCTGGAGCGCGGGCTCGAGTCGATCGCCGCCATGCTCGCGGGGGTCGCCTTCCTCGAGATCTGGACCACCGCGGACGACATCGTCGGCGACCGGCAGGGATGGCACGACCATCCACCCTCGTACTACCGCCGGCTCGCCAGGAAGGTGGGACTCGTCCCGTGCGGGCTCCACTGCTACGCCGCCCCGGCGATCGCCCACAACGTCGCCGCCCTGGAGCGGGCCGAAGGCTGAGGCCTGCTGAGCGGCCGAGGCCCGAATGCTAGAGTCCCTTCAGCGGCCGAGGCCGAGCGCCGAGGGCCCTCGGCCGTACCGAGACAAATCGCCCCAATCCCGCCCTTCCCCACGGGCGCGTCGAGACTGTGTAGAAACAGTACAGTCGAACCCAGTGGAGAAGGTGCCGTGTACCCACATCGTCCGTCCGGAGGATTCGCGAGCGGCGGCTGGCAGGCCGTCGCGCCCACGGTGATCGTCGCCGACGACGACCACCTGTTCGGGGAGCTCATCAGCCGATGCATCATCGACTGCGGCTTCACCGTCGTCCGGGCTGCCGACACGATGCAGACGGTGATGTACGCGATGCAGCACATCCCCGCCGCGATCGTGCTGGACATCAACATGCCCGGCGGCTCCGGGATCGCGGCGCTCAGGCGGCTGCGCCAGAGCGTCAAGACGATGCGCGTGCCGGTGATCGTCGTCACCGGCTCGACCGACCCCGAGGTCGAGCGGAGCGCACGCGACCTCGGCGTCCACGTCTTCCTCCAGAAGCCCATCGAGCCCGACGTCCTGAAGTCCGCGCTCCACTCGGTGATCCCGATGAGCGCGCCGACCGGCTGACGGGGAGAGCCGGGCGGCGGGGTGCGGGTTAAGATGCGTCCATGGCCATCTCGCCCACGCCGCCGAAGGACATTCCCCTCCACGAAGACGTTCGCTGGCTCGCCTCCGCCCTCGGCCGCGTGATCCGCCGGCTCGAGGGCGATCGTGCGTTCGAGGACGTCGAGTCGCTGCGCCGACGCTGCCGGGCACGCCGGCGCGGGGAGCCCGGCGCGCCGAGCCTCGACGAGCTGCTCGCGCAGGTGGAAGCGCTCCCCCTCGAGCGGGCGGCGGTCGTCGCGCGGGCCTTCACCCTCTTCTTCCTGCTCATCAACACCGCCGAGCAGGTGCATCGAGCACGCCGGCGGGAGGCGTATCTCCGCGAAGCGACCGAGGCGCAGCCGGGGTCGCTGCGGTGGGCGCTGCGCCGCCTACGCGAGGAGGGACACCCGGCCGAGGCGGTGCGACGCGCCGTGCAGACGTTGTGCGTGCGCCCCGTGCTCACCGCGCATCCCACCGAGTCCACGCGCCGGACGCTGCTCGACCACCAGGCGCGCGTCGGGGCGATGCTGCTCGCGCGCGAGGAGGCGGGGCCGGAGGAGCGCGGCGCGGCCGAGTCGGCGCTGGAGGCGGACGTGGAGCTCCTGTGGCTGACGAGCGAGGTGCGGCGCGACCGTCCGAGCGTGATGGACGAGGTGAGCACCGTGCTCTGGTATCTGGAGGACCGGTTGCTCGCCGCCGAGGCGGACGTGCGCGGGCGGCTGCGGCGCGCGCTCGACGAGGAGTTCGGGGCGGACGACGCGAACGGCGCGACGGGCGGCGAGACGGCGACGCCGCTCGAGTTCGGGAGCTGGGTCGCCGGCGACCGGGACGGCAATCCCTTCGTCACCGCGGACACGACGGTCGCCGCCGCACGCCGCGCGGCGCACCGCCAGCTCGCGCACTACGCCGATCGCGTGCGCGCCCTCGTGCGCGTGCTCACCCTCTCCGCGCGACACGCGTCGCCGCCGGCGGCGCTCGTCGAATCGCTCGAGCACGATCGCGCGCTGCTGCCGCAGGTCCACGAGGCGAACGCGCGGCGCAACGCCGACGAGCCGGTGCGCTTCAAGCTGACCTACATCGCCGAGCGGCTCGAGGCGACGCGCCGGCAGATCGCGCATCGGGACGCCGGGCGCCCCGATCTCGAGCCGGCGGCGTACGCCGACGCGGCGGCGCTGGAGGCGGATCTGCAGCTCGTCGCCGACGCGCTCGAACGTGGAGGCGCCCGGCGCGCGCGCGCCGAGACGCTCGAGCCGCTGATCGCGAGCGTGCGCGTGCACGGCTTTCACGGCTACCGGCTCGACGTCCGCGAGCACGCGCAGGCGCACCAGGCCGCGCTCGACGACGTCGCGCGCGCGCTCGCCCTCCCCCCGTTCGACGGGGCGGCGCTGCGGCGCGAGCTGGCCGGGCGGCGTCCCCTCGTGGGCGCGCAGCTCCCCCTCGCCGACGAGACGCGGCGCGTGCTCGCGGTGCCGCTGGCGATGCGGCGCATCCAGGAGGAGCTCGGCGCCGCGGCCGCGAACAGCTACATCGTCTCGATGACGCGCGGGGTGGACGATCTGCTGCGCGTGCTCCTCCTCGCGCGCGAAGGGGGGCTGGTCGATCTCGCCGCTCCGCAGCCGGGTTCGCGCATCGACGTCGTCCCGCTGTTCGAGACGCTCGAGGATCTCGAGCGGGCGCCGGCCGTGCTCCGCGAGCTGGTCGCCGACGAGACCTACCGGCGTCAGCTCGCGGCGCGCGGCGGACGGCAGGAGGTCATGATCGGCTACTCCGACTCGACGAAGGACGCGGGGATGCTGCCGAGCGCGTGGGCGCTCTATCGGGCGCAGGAGGGGCTGGCCGCCGTCGCCGACGAGGCGGGGATCGCGCTCACCCTCTTCCACGGCAGCGGCGGCACCGTCGGGCGCGGCGGCGGCTCACCCGTCTTCCGCGCCGTGGCGGCGCTCCCGCCGGGAACGGTGCGCGGCCGCATGAAGCTCACCGAGCAGGGGGAGGTGATCTCGCAGAAGTTCGGGCTCCTGCCGATCGCCGAGCGGAGCCTGGAGGTGCTGCTCGCCGGCGCGCTGCTGCACGGCTTCGACGACTGGCGCCGCGCGGTGGACGCGCGGGAGGTCGCGCGCTATCGCGAGACGATGGATCGCCTCGCCGCGCTCGCCCTGCCGGTGTATCGGCGGCTCGTGCACGAGGATCCGGCGCTCTTCGCCTTCTTCCAGCAGGCGACGCCGGTGCGCGAGCTGGCGCACGTGCACTTCGGCTCGCGTCCCGTCTATCGCGAGGGGAAGTCCGACCGCATCGAGGGGATCCGCGCCATCCCGTGGGTGTTCGGATGGACGCAGACGCGCCTGCTCCTCCCCGGGTGGCTCGGCGTCGGCACGGCGCTCGACACGCTGCTGCGCGAGCCCGGCGGCGAAGCGCTGCTGCGCGCGATGGCGCGCGACTGGCCCTTCTTCGACGATCTCCTGGCGAAGATCGAGCTCGCCTGCGCGAAGGCCGACCTCGAGATCGCGCGCCTCTACGTCGAGCGGCTCGGCGCCGATCGCGCGCTGTTCGAGCGGCTCGCGAGCGAGTTCGAGCGAACCGTCGCCGCCGTGCTGCGCATTCGCGAGGCGGGCGAGCTCCTCGCCGACAACGACGTGCTGCGCGCCTCGATCGCGCGGCGAAACCCGTACGTGGACGTGCTCTCGCTGCTCCAGGTCGCGCTGCTCGCCCGCAAGCGCGCGCGCGACGCGGACGGGGCGGCGGCGCCGGCCGAGTCGAGTCTGCTCGACGATGCGCTCGGCTCCACCCTCAACGGCGTGGCGCAGGGGCTCCGCAACACCGGCTGACCGGCCCGCTCGCACGCCGCACCGCCGCCGCACGTTCGCCGCGCGGCAGTGCGGCCGGAATGTCACTTGCCGCCCTCCGCCTGCGACACCGGCGCGCGCTGGACCACCGCCGTCCGGAGGAGGAGTCATGAGACAGCCCGCACGCACGGCCGTCGCCGTCGCGATCGCGACGCTCGCGCTCGCGCACGGAGTGGCGGCGCAATCGAGCGTCCGGCATCCGTCGAGCGCGGGGCGGACGCACGCGATCGCCGGCGGCGACGTCGTCCCGAGCCACGTCGGCTGGGACGACGGCAGCGTCCTGGCGCACCTGATCACGGGCGACTCGCTCGAAGTCGCGCTCGGCGAGCTGGCGCTCCAGCGATCCAGGAACGAGCGGATCCGGCGCCTCGCGCGCACCGTCGTCCGCGAGCACGGGGCGCGGCTGCGTGCGGAGCGCGAGATGGCGGGGACGGACGGGATCACGCCGCGCCTGCATCGCAGCGATCGCAGCATGGACCATCTGGTGATGGCGTTCAAGGAGCTGCATCCGCTCTCGGGCGCCGACTTCGACCGCGCCTGGCTGCGCCACCAGATCACCTTCCACGCGGACCATCTCGCGGCGCTCGCCTCGCTGAAGACGACCGCGCGCGACGACGAGCTGGAGGACTGGGTGGACGCCTCGTACGCGCCGGCGCGCCGCCATCTCGAGCGGCTCAACGACGTCGCGCGCACCATGGGCGTGGAGCCCGGCGTGGTCCCGCGACGGCAGTGACGGGCGGAGGAGCAGGGCGGGGAGGCGCGGTTCGCGTCACGCATCATATTTCACGCGTCCGTCTCCCCGCTCTCCCGCTCCCCGCTCCTCATGTCCATCGCCGCCGCCTTCGATCGTGCACTCGCCGAGGTGGACCGCGCCGGCCGGCGCGGGCTGCGCACGCGCGAGGGCGCGTCCGCCGACGCGGAGCTCGCCGAGCTGCGGGCGCAGCTCCAGCGTGCGCGGGAAGCTGCGCTCGAGCGCGGAGCGATCGACGTCGCGACGATCGGCGCGCTCGTCCGCGAGGTGGCGCGCTGGTACCCCGAGGATCAGGTGCAGCTCATCGCCGCGCTCGGCGCCCTCGCCTCGCACCGCGGATCGACGACGTGAAGCGGCTCCTCACGGCAGTGGTGCACCATGAGGAGCCGAGCACTACACCGGGTCACCAGGAGCTCGTGCCCGGGCCACCACCAGAGCGTGGAAGCTCTCGTGGCGGCGTTGCCCGCGGTCCGATCAATCCCCCTTCCGCGAGGCGTGGGGCCACCGATGCATTCGACATGCCGATGACGGCCGTCCGAGGCGAAAGCACCTTCGTCCGCTGGCGGTGTACAGCTGGAGCATGAGGACCCGACATCGCTCCCTGGCGCTCGTCGCCGTCGCGCTGCTGCTGGGCGCGTGCGGGATGGCGGCGGTGCGGCCGCCGGCCGCCGCGCCGCGGCCGCTGCTCGTCTTCGTGCACGGGCGCGGGCATCTCGACCGCGACTCGAGCGCGGTGCGCCGCGAGTGGGATCGCGCGCTGCGCATGGGCGCACGCGAGCTCGAGACCGGCGCGCTGTTCGACGAGCGCGACGTCCGGCTCGTCTGGTACGCGGACGTGCTCGATCCCGCCTCGAACGAAGGGTGCCGGCGTCCGGACGAGCAGGCGTCGTCCGCGCGCACGGAGGACGCGTCGCTGCTCGGCGGCGCGCGCGCGCTCCTGGGCGTGCTCGCCGCGGCGCTCGACGAGCCCCAGGGGCAGCGCGAGGTGCGCGGGCTCCTCGGCGATCTGCTCTATCTCGCCGATCCGTGGAAGCGGTGCGGCGTCGAGCAGCGGCTCGCCGCCACCCTCCGCGAGGCGGCGGAGGCGAAGCGTCCGGTCGTGCTCGTGACCCACAGCCTCGGCGCCGCGGTGGCGTACCGCTATCTCCGCGACCACGAGAAGGACGCGCCACCGGTGTGGCGCTGGGTGACGCTCGGCGCGCCGCTCGGCGATTCGCAGCTCCGGGCGCTCCTCCTCGGCGAACAGGAGTCGGCGCTCCGCATGCCGGCGGCCGTCCGGTCGTGGGTCAACGTGGTGCGCGAGGGGGATCCCTTCGCCGCCGCGCTCGCCCCGCTGCTGCCGAGCGGTACCGGCCGGCTCACCGACCTCGTCCGTCGAGCGCCGTCCGGCGACCCGCACGAGCTGACGAACTACCTGCGGGACGACGAGACCGCGCGCGCGATCCTCTGGAGCTGGTGCGACGCCTTCGGCAGCGGGGCGAGGCCGGAGGGGTGCGGGAAGGTGACGCGGGACGTGGGCGGCACGAACGACTGAGGGCCGGGGACGCATGCGTCCCCGGCCCTCGGTTCCGGTCCCTCGTGCTCAGTTCGTCGTCGCGAACACCGGCGCGCCGTCGAAGGCGGCAGCGACGGGCCGCCCCATCCACTCCGGCGGCGCACCCACGGCGAGCAGCCAGAGCGCGGTCGCCGCGGTGTCCATCGTCCGCACGCCGCTCGGGATCGGCTGTCCCGCCGACACTCCCTTCCCCCACGCGATCCACGGGATCGTGGTGTCGCGCGGATCGGCGCTACCGTGATTCTTGTCGTGGCCGCCGTGGTCCGCCGTCACGATCAGGGTGTAGTTGCCGGCGCCGAAGCGGTCGTTCGCCTCGTCGATGATCTCGTTCACCGCCTTGTCGGCCTCACGCACCGCGGCGGCGTACATGCGTCCCATCCAGCCGAAGAGATGGCCGGCGTAGTCGGGCTCGGCGATGTGCACGAACAGCAGGTTCGGGTTCGCTCCCCCCTCGAGGTACTTCTCGACGTTCCCCACCGTCTTCGTGGCGGGCCACTTGTCGTCGAGGATGCCGCCGAGGCCGCCCTTCGGGGCGCGGATGTAGTCGAGCGAGTTCGGGACGTCGAGATGATGGAACTTGGTCTTGCTGAAGAAGGCGGCCGTCGAGTACCCCTGCGCCTTCGCCAGCGCGAACACCGTCGGCACCGTGACGGTGCCGTGCGCGTCGGTCTCGTCCGAGTTCCACGTGATCCCGTGCTTCTCGGCGTCCACCCCCGTCAGCATCGACGTGTGCGAGGGGAGCGTCTTGCTCGGCAGGATGGTGTGGGCCGACAGGGTGTAGCTCCCCTCGCGCATCAGCTTCATCAGCGTCTTGGCGCCGAACTTCTCGATGGCGTCGGGGCGGAGCCCGTCGATCGAGACGATCACGACGTGATCGGTCATGCGGCCGGCAGGGAGCTCGTTGGGGAGCGCGGCCGCGACGGCAGGTGCCAGGAGCGCCAACGACGACAGAATGCGGAGAGTCTTCATCAGGACCTCGAGTTGCGGACACGGCCGTACGCTCGTGCCTCACCAGTCGCGGTGGCGCGCACGGGCGTCGGACGCTCCTCGACGGGAGCGCCCTCCACTTCATTAGACGTCCGGTTGCGCCGGTTGCTAGCGAGCTCGGCCGCTATTTCTCCCACTCCGACGAGAAGATCTTGCCGACGATCGTCCACTCGCCGTCCACCTTCAGCAGCGACAGGTCGTCGGTCAGCCGCGCCTGCGGATAGTCGAGCTCGACCTTGCCCATGGCAGCGTCGCCGGTGACGTCCACGCTCAGGATCCGTCGCCGGCGGCTGGCCTCGTCCGCGGCGGGCGCCCCGCTCGCCCCCGCGATGTAGTCCCGGAAGGTGCGCATCTGCAGCGCCCCGTCGCGGACGAAGCGCATGCGCCCCTCCCGGTGCATCGCGGCGGCGAAATGCGCGCCGTCGCCCGTCGCATGCCCGTGCAGGTAGCG
>Ga0182741_1004145_pt1 | contig 14578 bp, 7 predicted proteins | sample eDN5th37CBELigOP_FD_128874 | JGI IMG/M metagenome (GOLD analysis project Ga0182741, IMG submission 128874) | Enriched Organic Plus compost microbial communities from Emeryville, California, USA - eDNA 5th pass 37_C BE-Lig OP (version 2) (version 2) ...
CTTCACCATATCAGTGAGAAGTTACCACCGAGCACCAATCCACTGTTAGCGGCTACACCACGTCGAACGCAGGTAGAACTGTATGAAAACAAAGCGAAGGGCACGGCTTTGATAGTTAGTGATGTATGCATCCTCGCCGACCTTACGTATATTACACAATTAATCAACCAATCAAGGTAGCAAGTGAGTTCGAAATACCCACTTTGGACCCTTCATAAACGAAACCACGTCGAGAGCGATATGTACAACGGATAAAGGCATCAGTATTACATGCTGTCTCAACAACAATTGATTCACTGCCTTCTCCGATAATCATGAAATGCCGCCCGAAGTTCTTTAGACATATTCGGTTACATCCATCCTCCGGGCCCGAACCCACCTGGACCAGGCTTTCGCATGTGATCGCGATTTGGATTACCCATTCCTGGAAATGGACCGTATGGGTCAAATCTTGGCGCCATCCCTCTCCCCCCGCGTCCCCGTCCGGCGGCACCCGAACCACGGCCCATTCGATCGAGCTGGCCTGGTCCAACCAGATTGCCTCCTTCAAATATATCATCCTCACCGTGACGAACGCCACCTAATCCATTACGCCCAAGGCCAAGTGGGTCGAGGTCTGTACCTGGATGTGGAATATTGACTCCGCCTGGCATGTTGAAAACTGGACGATCTCCGTCGAAGTAAGCACCTCGGTCTTCGTCCAAATCACCTCCACTTCGAGGTGGCCGCATGCCATTCGGAGAGCGCGCAGTTTCACCTCGTTCCGAGTAGGGCGGGGGCGCACGAGGTGGGATTTCTACCCGCGCCTGTGCCTGGGCATTTCGTTCTCGTTCCTCCTGAGCTGCTCTGGCAATCTCATCAGCTTCAGCTGCTGTCATGTCCCTGGAGAGCTGAGAAGACGCATTTGAATCATCACCGTTCTCCTTGTCTCCCTTCGGATCTTCTTTGTTCTCTTGTTCCGTCGTAGATGGCCCTTTGGATTCAGTCCCAGCCTCAGCCGATCCAAGTACGGTCTGATTGGGATGTAGAAGAGGGTAGATGATCCGAGTTCGGAGGCTATCCACTGCTTCATTGAACTTGGCCAAGTCAGCAAGATACTTCCAGGAGTCGCGGTGTCGTGGCGACTCGCTTTCAGAGACCGAGACCGCAGAGACCGCGGTTTGGAATGAGTCTGACTTGGGGAAGTACTGGTTGAGTTGGATCTCGCGTGAGATGGTTGGTGTTTGGCCTCCAGAGCGGAGGGTCCCCACAACGTGAATAAAGAGTGTATCGCCCATATGCACACCCTTGACGGATATTAGTTTCAGATCCGCCTGTTTGACGTGGGCGGCCTCTCCTTCACTCGTGGAGCTTGATGATTCGCGCGCCTTGCTTTCTTCCTGTTTTGATTGTCCTTGTGCACCATCATCTGACGCCTCCTTTCTGTAGTAAAGCGTGTAGACACCGTCTCCACAGTTCCAGCCGCGGGGAAGTGCCTCTGCTGGATACTCTTGACCCTCAACAACCTGCACGGGCGAGAAATCCAGACCTAAGAAGAGAGCATGCAGTAGAAACACTGCCGCATCTGCCTGGTTCCGGATGTATGGCCGTAACGTCTCCACTGAGTGGCGAACACTTGTGTACGACATGTGTAAATCTACATTTGGTGTCGGATGGTGTGCAGGTGAGAGATGTTAGCAAGATTCTTATCCAGACCAGATGTGGCTAGACTCGCGGGAGACTGAAAAACGCTGGGCTGCTGGTGACAACCGCGCGGTTGGGCTCTCTAAAGCAGACTCTTCAAGTGTTGCAGCGACGTATACATCCAAAAAATCACTATGCTGGACGAGGTGTCCCACGAATCCTTCCATACAAGCATATAACTCGCCGCACTTTTCACTCCAAACTGGATTTGGCGAGAGAATACAGAGTATCTCGCAGTGGGGTGGATATGGCAGCCTAGCAGAACTCGCATTAACAGGCTTGTCAGTGGCCTTCGCATCATCTTATCGGGTTTCCGAGGGCGCGCGGACGCTGCAACCCCTGTTTCTGGCAATTCGAGAACGCCAGAAAAGAGACGTTCGGTTACGTCGGAAAGAAGGTGAAAGCGGTGTAGTCTCGGCAGTGAGTCCTAGCACAACCGATATGGTCATGCAGTCAACACAACGCGCAATCCGTTCTATCGGTTTATACCCCATGGGACTTGCTGTGGACGCCGCTATCCATGTCCTTGGCTTGGTAGTACTGGTCTTGGTTCATTATGGATATGTCGCGGGGCTGTCTGCAGTGGCAGTCACGCTGTTCATGGGTATAGGCGCGGTTGCAGGAAGAATCCTTACCGATTCAGACCGGTTTCTTGACTTCGTACCGCTCCTCTGTGTCCTTATTCAGTGCCTTGACACGGCCTTCTACGAGGCACCAGGATGCGTGCTGCCCTTCGTCGCCAACCTGGGTGTGATTGGACTCGGTGCGCTGATTCGATACGCTAATGGAAAGATGGAGCTCGCTGCCACCGAAAAACAAACTCCACAGCAGAGCCAGCTTCAGAATTCCACTGCTACGACCACTCACAAGACCACAGAACCAGCGCCGCAGCCAGCTCGACTCCCCAGCTACCTCGCCGTGAAGCCACGCCAGACCGACAATGAACAAGCTAGACCGAACACAGGACTAACTGTCACTGTCAATTCGAGGGGAGACTCCGGCACAAGCGACGTGAGTCCTACCCCTAGTCCACTCGCAACTCCTCGCGGGATCTCGTCGGGTTCCGAGTCGGATTCGTCCAACACCCAGAGTAGTAGTACGAGCAGCAAAGCTACTGGCCCCATTGCCCCGTCTGGATCATCTACGCCACAAAGTCAGATCAATACCATTGACATAGGGGAGCTCGAGAAGGAAATCAGAGAGAGCTTGAGGCAAGAGTTGAGGAAAGAGCTCTTGGAAAAGACACGAGCAGAGATCAAAGAGGAAATTCGACAAGAGCTCGAACGCGACTTGAGAGCTGATATTGAGCAGGAACTGAGAAGGGTCATTCGACAAGAGGCACTTGAGGAAATTGCCGCACTAACCCGTTCCAATGTGGACAATAGTCTGAACCAATCACCTGTCTCGAGATCTCCCTCGGCACGAGCGAGCTCAACTGAACTGTCTGGTGCCGTAGACGAGATCTCCTCCCCAGTGGCAATACCTACTGAAGAACCAGACTCCTCATCTGTCGTCGCTTCAAGACGAGATTCTTCGCCGGAAATCGCCGCCGGTCCCAAGCCCGTTCCGGATGTCCTAAGCACACCACTCCCGTCTCCCACAGCGCTCTTCCCAACAGACGAGCCCACTCCAGACATCCAGCAAAATGAAGCGGAGCAGGCTGAAGAGAGCGTCAATGTTAACTTGAGCAGCGAATTTAATGCGTCCTTGGAGAATCTAGATAGTAGTATTGACAATGTAACATCTCAGCACACACAAGATTTGCAGCAGAGTGATGCCTCATTGCTGACACAATCCAACTGCTCTGGCCACGTGACTCAAGCCAATGAATCCCCACGTAAACTAGTATCCCAGCCCGTGATCCCTCCTCTACCTTCGTGTGTGGTCCCAGAAGTTGCACCGAATGCAGACAATGAGCTTGATTCTGTGAAAGCAAGTGCATCATCCACGTTGTCAGGAGATGCGCGCACTAACACGCCCAAGACATCCCAGTTGTCGCTAATGCGAACCCTGAAGCGTCAATTTGAGGCCCAAGAGCAAGCACTGCACGCACGAATCGCAGAGAAAGAAGAAGCACTGCGGGCTCGTGAACATGCGCTCATGCAACGTGAGCGCAACATCCGTATGCAGCGTGATGAGATCACGCGAGCTCGTGCTGCTCTGAAGAAGCAGGAAGAGTCTCTCAAGGCAGATCGCGCAGAGCTCGAGAAAGAGCGCGAACTGAATCTTGCTTGCGCAGCCGACCTGGAGCAGCTTCGTGCAGATCTTGCCGAGGCCGCTCAAGCGCTTGCACGCGAAAAGGGGGCTCTGGCGGAAAAGGCTCATCAGCTTCAGCAGCGCGAACTTGAGCTCCAAAGAGAGCAAGACTCGCTCGAAGAGACTCGCAAGCGCATATTCCAAATGATGCAGGACATTGACGCTCGCTACAGTCAGTCTCTCGCTGAATCAAACTCTGTAAGTATTCACGACGCACCTACTCAGTCAGACAATTGTTCGCTCTCCCTCTACGCTGGTGAGGAGGAACGTTCGAGCGTCGGCTCTCATCAGTAAGCTGATCCGTTCGTCATGCACTTACCCCTCGTACATAGCATATCAATCAGCCCAGCGAGGCTGAAACCTGTAGTTCTAGCCCTATGAAAACTTATATAGCAATAAATTAAAGTGCGTTTTCGCCTGACTCGATGCGATTTATGCGGAGAAGAATGTTCAAGGGTCAACCACACCTGCTCAAGCAAGATTTGGCAAATGTATAGGACATCTCGGAGAGGATAGTGAAAGGTCGCGGATGAAATATATACTGGGTGAATGATTACGGTGCATTATGCAGTGCCTGGGCTGCAATCCACACATTACAATCCCGCAGAAACGTCGGAAAACGCGACGAAAGTTCCGTTAGTATCCGTTGCTGCACCGAAAATGTGCTGGCCCAGTCATGGCACAAAAAGGCTCTGAGTGAGAAAATGAAACGCCGCAAGAGTGAAAATTTGACTAGAACTGCAACTAACATTTCGGTGTTATTTGTGCCACACACGACGTCTTGATACGTGAATAACGTACACAAGCAAAGATCACACGCGCTCTTTATATATTCTGATTTTTATTTTCGAAATCAACGTTTCGATAAGCAGTTTATATCACAAATTACACAATGTTCGCAAATATGGAAAATAGTAACGCCCAGATCCAGCAGGCACTGAATCGTGCCTTGCCGGCTTCTGCAGCGGCACGATCTACCCCTGCGAAGACCGTGTCTGCTACTCCCCGCGCAACTCCGTCTTGCGACCGCTTCATTCCTAACCGTGAGTCCTGCAACACCGATGCAGCACTCTTGGCTTTGGAGGACGCGGACTCTGACTCTGACTTCTCTTCCCAGCTCTCCAAGTCGCTCTTCGATGGCGATGCACTCAACAGCAAGATCCTTGCTTTTAAGCACAAGGCCAAGCCCTGCACCCAGTCGTTTGAGGCTAACATGCGTGCTGTATACTCCGCAAACGATATGGACATGGCTTCGGCTCCCAAGCGAGTTAACCGCTACATTCCTACCAGCGCTGAGCGCATTTTGGATGCACCTGAGCTCATCGACGACTACTACTTGAACCTCCTTGACTGGTCCTCTCAGAACAAGGTCGCTATTGCTCTTGGCGCTTCAGTTTACCTCTGGGACGCTGTGAACCAATCGATCGATGTTCTCTTCGAGGGCAGTGAGGAGAGCCCTGTGGCTGTCACCTCGGTTGCTTGGATGGCTGATGGTTCCCACATCGCCATTGGTACTGACAACAATGATGTTCAGCTCTGGAATGTTGAGCGCAAGAAGCAGGTTCGCTGCATGACTGGTCACTCGGCTCGTGTTGGCGCCCTCTCTTGGAACTCGCACGTGCTCTCATCGGGCTCCCGGGATGGTCTCATCTTCCACCATGATGTGCGTGTTGCTCAGCATCACTTCCGCACTCTTACTGGCCACACCCAGGAGGTTTGCGGTCTCAAGTGGTCCCCTGATGGTACCCAGCTCGCTTCGGGTTCCAACGACAACACCTGCATGATCTGGGATGCTTCCTCCACCGGTTCTGCTCGTTTTACCTTCACTGAGTCTGTGGCTGCTGTTAAGGCTCTCGCTTGGTGCCCCTGGCAGAAGAACGTCCTTGCAACCGGATCGGGTACTGCTGATCGTCACATCCGCTTCTACAACACCCAATCTGGTTCTCTCATCAACAAGATTGACACTCAGTCTCAGGTCTGCTCTCTCGTCTGGTCCACTACTGAGAAGGAGCTCCTCTCTTCTCACGGCTTCTCCCAGAACCAGCTCTCCGTCTGGAAATTCCCTTCTCTTGTCAAGGTTGCTGACTTGACTGGCCACTCCGCACGTGTCCTCCACACTGCTATCTCTCCTGATGGCACTACTGTCTGCTCTGCTGCTGCTGACGAAACCATGCGCTTCTGGAAGGTATGGGAGTCTGCTGCTCAGAAGCAGGCTCGTCGTGCTCAGGAGACTGCAGTCAGCGGCACCAGCAGCAAGATGCTCGCTCTTCGCTAAAGCTCTAACTTGTTGCGTATTCGGGTCGATACGTACGAACGTGGGCCTACGATGGACTAGATGTCGTATCATTGTAATGTCGAGCTCTTTTCAGAGCTCTACAGAGCGGTGATTCACGCCTTGTGCTCCATTTCATGCGCGCATGGGACTACGCAGATCTGCTCTCATTCGTGACTGGTCAAGCTTGTAAGCGCGATGGTTAAGAGCCTCGAAGGTACTGATGTCGTGTGTGTATGTTCCGCGTGTTGGAGTAAGCCAACCCCTTCGGCGTTGAAGCCTTGACTGGATGAATGCGTGCCGTGATGGAATTGCTAGTTCTAATATGATGAAGTACGTGCTTAGGGGAGGTTGGCGTAGTCTTGTTAGTGTGATCATGTGAGTGGGCTTTTCTGCGTGTGAGGTGTTAATCTAGTCCATGGTGCTCGGATGGACGGATTGTGTATATAGTACGAGCGTGTGACATTTGTAGTAACTGGGTGACTTGAATGCGATTACGTCAACTTATCCCTTGATCAAAACGTATTCATCATGTGCTGGTTGGACGCTTGGATTGTCTGCTTTGGATGCCACTGCAACGTATCAGGAAGGCAAGGATACTTGTCCTGTCGCAGTGGGGCAAGGGTAGAAAGTTTGAGTTCAGATATAGGTTTGTCTGAGCCTAGCCAAGATCTCAATGATGAGTTCGACTGCGCTCGTCGGAAAGCTTAACTTCAATCTGACAGTTGGAGCGAAGCTCTCCGGAAGACACGGCCGTGCCCGTCTTGAGCGGCCTTGGTAAAATCATGACATGGAATTGACGGTGCTAATAAGGATGTTCATGAACATGCAATTGAGAGACTCTGGAGTGCCGAGTCCTTGACACGACTCGAGTCGCGCCCCTTTCATTCGCATATGTTTATTGATCTCCAATAGCGACTTAAGGGTGATTTATCTGTGGGTTTCTTTACAGGAGAACTGTTGGAGACCATGAATCTGGCTAACGTTGTGTCTAGTTGCTTGAGCCTTGCGGTTTAATGCAGCTGTGTCCTGTTAGTCGTATCCATGGTCACCATCGTGACCCTGGTTCTTTTTCTCGTCCCCCCTGTCTTTACTCCCTTCTCTAGGCACCTCGGCTACTGCGTCTACGTGGCGAAAGTACCGACTTTTCGATAGCATGTTCTTTTCAGAGCATGTCCTTTCATCCGAAAACGGGCGTTTTTCAACGCCACTCACGTGGTTTACCATACCAAAGGTTGAATAAAGAACACTACGGTGGGTGTTGCGCACCGAAAAGCTATTCATCTCAAATGATACCCCCAGTGAAGTTGGATATTATTGGCGAGGCTCTTGCTGCTGAGTCGAAACATATCTAGCAACGCCGGATTACCCTCGGCATCTCGACGAATTTGTCAATAGTTGCCAGCACAAATCCCAGTCTCGACATGAAGATTTCGAAAATGTGGGGTCGAAACAAGACGAATTGTACATTTTCGACACTCTTGTATCTCGTCACTCCGTGCTTAGACGCAACACTTAACACTGCTGAACAGTGTAGTCCCATTGTATCTTTCAGCTCAACTTCTTAGTTTTCACTATATATGTCCAGCCCAAGTGTGGACGAGGAACTAAAGGGTACGTAGGGAGTCCAAATGCCTCCCCAATCAGTGTTTGACTTCAATTGGCGACTAAGCATCGCTCATCCTCTGCGAATTATTCGTCTAATATGTAGAATTCCTCGCGACCACGCGAGAAGGTCAGCGAACCGACCTGTCAAAGTGGTTATATCTACTGGAACACGCGGCGAAAACCGGTGAGGTTAAGTGCTCCTGGGAACTCTTCGCCAAATTGATGTGCCTTCAGTTGTACAATGTGCTCGCAGATTACGTCGATGACTTTACCCAAGTTGCGTACGATGGTGAGTCATATGACACACAGTATCGGAGAATGGTATCCATGATCAGTGGATGGGAAACAGCACCGTTCACAACACAGCGATTATGTGAGCTACTTACAAGCCCGAAGCGGCACTACAGTCTTGGGAGCAAGTACTTGCTAGCAACGACTCGATGCGTCTACGGCATCAAGGGTCTGAAAAAGGACCCCGAACCGTTTATCCAAGAAGATGATATGTTATATTTCGACGAGGACGGTCAATTGATTCAGATTGTGAACGACGAGGAAGATCCCGATGTTGTTGTGGTTCTGGATGAAAATGGAGAGCTCGTTGAGGTGCCCGATCCTCTAAAGCCGCTACCTTCAGTTCCTCCGGGCTCTGGAGCAGCACTGCCGCTACAACCTTCACAAGGTTCCAAGTCCTCGTCTCTAATTCAGATTGAGAAGGGGCCGCCGCTTCGTCGCGTCACAGAAAGCGGTGAAGTCATCATGACGCTTACACCAACAAACAGCGGAAATATGAATATTCCTGGAAGCAAATAGGCCGAAAACAAATGGCGCGATGTTTTGTTTAGGCTCATGTCGAGCAGTTGCAGTCAAGAGGGCCGACCAACGGCTGGTCGTGCCCTGATCCTCATGTATAGCTCATTTTAGCAACGTCGTCGAAACCAAAGCTTTGCATACATCGTATCTATCATATAATTAGTCTCTTTTTCAGCCATCATAGGGCGACACTCGGCTTACGCTGGCCCAATTCGCGGCGTAGTTGCCAATCGAGATGCTGGGTTCACCAAAATCCAGGCCAGGGCGGATAGGAAAATCCTCAGGTCGGTTTGCACAGTATAAAGTTGTGGATATCTCGATAGTATGGAGTGCTTTCTCACGTTCAGCATGTTCGTCGCGCGTACAAGGCTAGTACACATGGCTTACTGTGTGTTTCCCTCCGTTAACTCCTCTTCATGTCCCTCAAGCGCATCTAGGAAAGATGGGAAACCAAACCTCGCTAACACAGACGCAGGTGGACGAGGTAGCTGCGCTTTCAGACTGTACGTAATATCAGCAATTTATAGCCTTGGGGAGATATATTCTCCTGTGCAGTCTTGTACTCAATTTTGCTCTTATTTCCTTGAAACAATCACCCGTCTCACAATGTTTTGCCCCGATTCCTCGCTCCCAGTCACTCCTGACGAAATCAATAGGCTCTTCCGGAGGTTCCGAAAGCTTGACACCGACAGAAGTGGCGCGCTTTCCGTTGAGGAGTTTATGGCGATTCCTGAGCTCGAGCACAATCCTTTGGTGCGACGTGTCGTTGATACGTTTGATACCAACCGAAGTGGTGAGGTTGACTTCAAGGAGTTCATTCAGGCCCTAAACATCTTCGTAAAGCCCGACGCGGAAGAGGAGAAGCTCAAGTTTACATTCAAGATATACGATGTCGATGGTGATGACTACATCTCAAACAGCGATCTATTCCAAGTACTAAAGGCGATGGTCGGCAACAACCTTAACGACACTCAGCTCCAACAACTCGTGGATCGAACCATCCGTCAGGGTGACAAGGATCGAGATGGAGTCCTCAGTTTCAATGAGTTTAAACTGATTGTCATGGAGCAAGGTATTGGAATCACAGATCGGCTTAGGGTCGAACTCAGCTCCCTTGGCTCGCCCCCCTCCGGATCGCCACCAGCAGGAGGTTCCTCACCTCCGCCTTCGTCTTCAACATCCACGTCTAACAGCAACCAGGGGTAAGTCGCTGCATCTCCGTTTGATGAATATTATTCATAGTTAGTCGTTCCCCTAATCTGTAATTCTTTCTCTGGCGCGTTTCCTTTGGCCTTTCGAAACTAGTACTAGTTACATAGTGTAGTACGAGTTACATAGTCTAGCCAAATGCGTCCGAGAGCAGAACATCCTACATTGTGCCGCATGCTTCCCCATTGAGTCAAAATCTTATCTATATATAACATCCAAGGACACGGCCATCCAATGCACTTGGACATGTTGTACGATGATCACAATTTGTGGATTGCTTTCCCGTCTCAGGTTGTGAGCCAGCTGTACTGCTGTACAATACACAAGTTAACTGCATATCAGGTTTCTGTTTACCATGGTCGTACAGTCTATATATCTTAAACATGTGTTGACATGTATTGAGTGCAATAAGCAATCGGTCAGAGTACCTTCTCAGAGTGCCCTTCAGCGTACTCGACGATTAAGATCCATCTGGCGTTGGGCCACCTCGGCTTCATGTGTATCAAAACCATAAGCCAGCCACATGGGTGTCTGGATCATGAGGTCCATTCGCTCGACCTCAGTTTGCGTGCTCTGTTCACGTTTGCTCAAAGGTCGGAATTGAAGCGCGGTTAAGGCCTGGGGAGTAATGTAGTAGGGTGCCACAAGTGGTTGTGCCTGCAATCGTCGTCGGCGCCACCAATTTTTATCTCCTTCTCGTTGGGCAACAAGCGCTGAGATGAGTGCACGTTTCATTTCTTTAGGAATTTTGCGAGGCTTTCGTATCTTCTGATGCACGACACCAGTCTGAGGATCGTATCGAATGTAGCGATTCGGAGTTGTTCGTACTGATTCTCGCAGCCGTCGCACGCGCTGGCACTCGCGCTGCCATCCACGTTCTTCTCTACGACGGCTACGTTCAAGCAGGACGAGACGTTCTAATTCCTCTTCTGAGGAGATGATGTCCTCTTCGTCGAGGCTGCCTTGCTGCAATCGACGTTCCGCTCGGCGAGCTACAGCATTAATCCCCAACGTAAGATCAGCCTCGAGATGCAGAAGTTGTTCGGGTCGCGGTGGATCCGGCGCTTGTGCGAGCTGTGCTGCATGAGCAGCCCGCTTGGCGAAATCAGCATCACGCCAGCGAGCTAGCTCTGGCTCTTCGAACTCATCTGTGTACTCATCATCGTCATCGATCTGATCACTTGGTACACTTTGCTGTTGGTCGGCGGGACGGAGGCTCGAAACCAGCTGCGCATGAGTTTCCTCATCTTCAGTAAAATCCTCAATGTCTGAAACATCATGATCAGACTCGGGATCGGAGTACAAATTAGCCTCCTCTTCGATTTGACGACGAACTTTCCTACACAGCATGTCAATGGAGCTCTCTGGGAAGCCATTGGTGCGCCTGGTGTTGTCTCCAAGGGCCTCAGGACTGAAGTGTGTGACTGAGAGCTTGATAACGCCACTCGCTTGATCTGCTGCACGCTCAGCCTTCAATTTGGCTCGGCGTTCCTTTCGTTGCTTACGCAGCTGTTCACGAAGCTGGATTTTCTCTTTGGCCGATCTTTGCTTGTCTTCCTGGTCCTCCTGCTTTCTAACGAGTTTGATTGCATACGACAGCCTGTCCTCGGCTAGGAGATCCGCCCACTCAGCAACATGATCCGCAAGAAGATTATACAAATGTGCCTCTTCTTCGGGGACGTAGCCTTCCTGGGTCTGACGCAGGAATATTCGTCGAGCTAGGCGTGCACGTCCACGAACAGGGACAGCTGGACTCCAACTAGCCCACTTTGAGCCGTGCGGCAGCATTGTCTTGGCGAGGGCTAGCAATGTGATCCTCGAGACGGTGAAGAAACTTAGAGCGTGGCCGAGCTCGTACAGTAACACATTGGTAACGCCTGCCGGCGGCTCTGTGAGGTCATCAGAAGTAGAAATCAGGGATTGGCGAGGTGTCCACATGTGGTCCATGAAATTAAAGTCTTTCACTCTCTCTTTCTGAGACTCCTTCTTGGAATCCTCATCATCTTCCGAATCGACGCCATTCCAAACTAGACCTGCCTCAAGCCGTTCAGGAGGATGCCTTGCCAATGATTCAGCACGTGAGACGAGGTAGCGCCAATGGGCCAGCCGCTCTCTCCGCTGAGCTCGTAGCGCACGGCGCCGAAGCTTCGCTTCCTCTGCTTCTGCGAGCTGCGCTTGTGATACAAGAGAGGGCCGGTTGGAAGGATCATTGTGCTCTTCGTCGGATGCAGTATCCTCGCTCACGGTATCTGGTTCTCCACTCGATTGCTCGGAGTCCGCGTCTGCATCGTGATGCACAATTCCCCCCTGATCTGCAGTATCCGGGCCAACACTGGTATCACTTGTGCTCTTTTTCTTCTTCCACGATGTGGGCTTGGAGATCTGAATATACCCATCATCGTTGACATACACGCTGCCCACAGTGCTGGGATCACCAGCTAGAATAGATGAGCCCAGACGACCAATAATGACTTTACCTTTGGGGGTAATCGCCTCATGACCAAGCGCATATCGATGCAGCAAATACTCAAGAATACCTTGCGCGACATCATGACGCAATGTTGCCAAAGAGCTCTCAGAGGCCGCGACTTTCGCCAGCAAGGAGCGAAGCGCATGGAAGACACGCCTTTGGCGGCGCTTTGTTGCGCTGACCCTTGAGCGCACCATTTCGACCTCCTTATGGCATGCCTCAAGTCGTTCCTTTAGCTTGATCTGGTCAGAGATTCGGCTTGCCTTCAGCGCGCCCCATCCGGCCTGGAGGTGAGCAAGTTCTGCATTTTCACGCTCTAATCTGGCATTCTCAGCATCCAAAACCAGAGCCTGTTCGCGCAGCAAATTGGACGCAGCTACATCACTTTCAAGTTTGCGATGCGCGTTCGCTTCCGAAACTAGACGAGCTCGTAACGCAGCGGCCTCGTCTTGAAGAGCCGCTAGCTTTTCAGCATCCTCCTTTGCGCGGTTCTCTTTCTCTAATGTAAGCATCTCAATGCGCGCCTCAAGAGCAGCTGTTTCGGTTTCTAGGCTCTCTCGTGCTTTCGCCATGTCTTCGATGGTCATTTTTAGGTCCTCAGCCTCTTGACGGCGGATAAGTTCACGCTGACGGCGTTCAGTGTCTCGCTGTCTGCGTTCCTGAGCCGCATTCCCTTGTTCGGCCCGCTTCAAGCGCTGTTCTAATTTGAGTAGCTGCTCAACTGCCATGCGATGCGATCTCGAATCGTTCTCAATTGCCGCGTCGTAATGCATGCGTTCACTCTCTGCGGCGCGCAGCTCAGCTGTGAGGGCATCGATCATGAGAATCTTCTTCCGATGATTTGCAATTTGTTCATCAAGCAGAACTTGGAATCGATTCGCTTCCGCGCGCTGTGCCATCGTGGCTGCATCGACCTCCTTGATTTGCATTTCGACCACTTGACGTCGCTTGAGGTGGTCAGCATTAGCGCGCTGAGTACGGCCTTGCGTTACGCTGAGCTCTTTCTCGCGCATGGCACAAGCAAGCTGCTGACCTTCGACCTGGCGGCGCAGGTGTGTCAGATCCTTACCTGCCTCGCGCACCTTTTCCTCAGCCTGATGGACTTGTTTCTTCAGCATCTCAGCAGTGGATTTAAGTACTGTCACCTGTACGACCGTTGAATCAACTTGCGATTGAGCATTTGCTTGGCGAACGGCAAGGTACTCGACCTCCTGCATAACGCGATTGATGTTTTCCCTCAGTTCCTCGGCCTTTTGCATCTCGAATCGAGTCTGCTCTTCGGTTTGGGAGCGACCCTGCTTAGTAGCCTCTACAGTGTCAGCACACTCTTGAACTGACGCCTCAAGCGACCGAATTTCCTCTCGTCGCCTGTCAACTTCATCATTGGAGGCCTGAACACGAGCATCGAGCTCAGCAATAGTTTCATTCAAGTTGGCTGTAAGATCATCGAGGCGTTTGCACTCGGTAAGCACACCTTCAAGAATGACTTCGTATTTTTCCTTTTCCTCAACTCTGGCCATAATTGCAGCTGAGAGGATGCCATTCGCATGAGTTACGGCTTCAATGCGCTGAAGTAATTGAGCGTATTCGACTTTCAAGGCGGCGTGTGCTTCTTCGAGAGCAGTCTTTCGAACTGAAACCACTTTCAGGCGAGTTTTGAGTTGTGCCAGGGCTCGGAGCGCAAAGCTGGTTTGCTGACTAAGAGAGGCAGTGGACTGCTTGAACAATTCGCTTTGAGTCCAGAGCTCCCGTTTGGTTTGATTAAATCGTACCCATCTAGATGCACAGGCGGCTTCGTCTTCGGCGAGCATTTCCAATCTTCGCTGAGACTGAGCTGCTCGAGCCCTCCATTGTGCGCACTCAGCCTCTAATGCAGCGTTGCTCTGAGCCGTAGCCGCTGATAGAGCTCGTTGGGCGTCTCGTTCTCCCTCAGCCTGGCGAAGCAAAACCTCACCCCGCTGGCGGGCAGCACTTAATGCCTGAGCTGCACTGGTAAGGCGCGCGCTTTCGTTCCTCAGTTCGATTTCGCGGTTGATATATACATTCAGATGTCGAAGATAGGCTGCTCCGAGCTCACGAATTAATAGCTCAGCGCGCCGACTGCCTCCCATAGTGCCGCTAGCGGTGCTAGTTCCGTCAAGTGCCAGGGCAGGAGACGCAGCAGCATGCTCTGTTGCTTGGGAGAACGCATCGCTGATATCTTCCATCAGCACCTCTAAGCCACCCAAAGCTGCGAAGGCTCGTGAATCGTCGTCATCAATGTCTTTCTC
>Ga0182741_1004148_pt1 | contig 14575 bp, 11 predicted proteins | sample eDN5th37CBELigOP_FD_128874 | JGI IMG/M metagenome (GOLD analysis project Ga0182741, IMG submission 128874) | Enriched Organic Plus compost microbial communities from Emeryville, California, USA - eDNA 5th pass 37_C BE-Lig OP (version 2) (version 2) ...
GATGGTCATCCACTGATCCTTCTGAAGCATGGTGGGCCTTCGCGCAAAAAGGCCTCACTTTACGGAAAAGTGGCTCAGATTTACTTTGCACTTCGTGGCTCATTTTTACTCTGCGCGCAACAAAACGGCGGGAAGAGGACAACAAGGTCTATCACGCGCGGATCTACTACCGGAGCGGCGAAATTTGGTACGACGGGCTGCTGACCCTTACGCCGGCCGACTCGGGAGCGTTCGACGATCGCGCCCCTGTGTTTACTCCGGTCGGGACGGCGACACGCTGTACCTGACCGACGGACGGGCACTGGCGCGATGGCCTAGCGCCGTAGACCGCAGACAACCGGGGCGAGACGACAAACGTGCTTCTGTTGGAACCACTTGTTCTCTGACCCTGCCCCGCTTCCTGCCGATACTCAGGGACTGGCGGTAAGCGCCTGGCGCACCGCACCGAGGTCGAGCTGCTTGGTGGTCTCAAGCCAGTTCGCCAGCTCCAGCGGCGTCTTATCGAACTGCGCATCTCGCGCCGCCGTATTCGCCCCCTTACCGCGTAGGTAACGCACCAGTTCCGGTTCGTTGGCAATGACCGCGGCATGCAGCGGTCGAAGGCCGTCGTAGGGACTCAGTCCGTCGACATCGGCGCCCTGCTCGAGCAACAACGCAGCTTGCTCGAGAGAGAACGCGCGCGCTGCCGGATCCTGGGCGCGGCTGTACAGCGCCAGCGCCGCCGCCAGAGCCGCGCTCTTCTCCCGTGGGGCGTAGGTCGCGCCGACGCTCTTGAGGTAAGCGCGACACCCCACCGCTGGGATATACAGCCCACGCTCACCGGCGGCGCACATCACCACGGTGTCGAGCGACGCCCGATTGAGCGTGTACGCCGCGCCGCCGACATATCCCAGCACCAGCAGAGCGATTCCCGCGACAAGCACTCTCCCAAGCATGGCTTACCCCCAAACCATCTCGACCCGTCGCGGGGCTGGGTAGTGAACGACGACGGTCGGTGCTGCGCCCGATCCCTTGGCATACCCCTCGATGAGCGCATGCATGTGGAAGTGGAAGTTCACCGCAAGCCGATCCCGCACCATGTCGTAGATCTTGATGTCGGAGAGATCCTTCGCCGTCGCGTGCTTGAACCAGTGCTTGGCGGCGCGCTTGCCGAAGCTCTTGAGGACGGCGGTGGCCCCCTTCGTCGGGTTGGCGCCGGCGCGGAACAGCGCTTCGACGAAGCCCAGTTGGCAGCTCCGCTCGATGGCCTCCACCAGCAAGCCCTGTGCGAAAGCCCGTGCTCGATCATCGATACGCATGGTGTCGATCCGAACAGCGAATGGACCGGGATAGAAGAACTTGAATGATGATGCGGCTCTCTTCCTCGTCGAGCAGCAGCTCGTCGGCGGAGAACTGCCGCAAGGTCGTTGCCTGCGCCATGAGAGACACTCCGTGTCAGAGTTATTGTCCGTGGATACTACGTTAGGCAAATGTCTCGGGATGCTAGTTGAGCGACCGATTGCCGACCGCCGCCTCAGGCATGAGCAGGACGGCCCGGCTTACCGGCTCGCAAGCGCCGCTGCGTCATCGCCTCGATCTGGTCCTTGAACCGCTCCGAACCGAAGGCGAGCTCCCGCTGCAGCGCATCGCGAAGATCGGCCAGGGTCTGCGGAGCCAACTCGGCGCCGAACAACCCAAGGTACACGTCGCGCCGCGTCTCAGGGTCGACGCCGAGCCGAAGGTATTCGCCATGTGGACTTACCACCGGGTCAGGACGACCCTCGGCGTTACAGCGATAGCTCGACCAGACATATTCGCCCAGTGTGGCGACCATCCGGGCCCGCACGGGGTTGAGTTCAATGTAGCGGTAGCAACTGAGCAGGTACTCGCCACTGTCGACCACGCAGGACTTATACCGCCCCTCCCACAATGTGCCCGTACGCCGGTAGCGGCCGTTGATCAGGCGAACATACTGCCGCCCCAACGACTGCATCGCCGCCGAGATCGCTCCTCGATCCTCCGGGGTCAGCAGCAGATGCACATGGTTGGTCATCAAGCAGTAGGCATGAACGGCCACGCCGTACTTGAGTGCCGCCTCGCGCAGCGCCACTAGGTAGCTGGCGTAGTCGTCGGGTGCGAAAAAACAGGCCTGCCGGTCGTTGCCTCGCTGCACCACATGCTGCGGAATGCCCGGCAGGTCGACTCGAGGCTTCCTTGCCATCGGCTCCTCCGTTTAGCTGAGGGAATACGGCAGCAAAGCTAGCGCATCGTACTGCCATCGCAAGGGAAAGTGGTAAACATTAGCGGGTATTGTTCTCTGACCCGGGTTTCCCCGAACAGATGTGGGTTCTGTGGCGATAGGGGGCCGCCTAGTCAATGCGTGTCGCTACGAATTAGAAGATCGTGATTTATCTAATTTTCCGGCAAACACGCCCCGGCGGACGCGGGTGCCCGCCCGCTGCCGGTTGCCGGGTCGGCTCGGCCGAGCCGATGTTACTCCCGTTACACGGATGAAAACGGACTCGCCGCTTGCCGCCGCCGTCGGCGCAAGGTGTCGGCATAAAACGATTTTGTATTGAAATGCTTGGGGGACTTACGATGACTTGGTCAGTTTCTTCCGTCCGTAACGCTCTGGCTACGGTTGCGCTGGCCGGCACCGCCATTTCGGTTCCGGCTTTCGCGCAGAATGACAGCCCGTTCTCAATAACCGGCAGCGTCACCTTTACGAGCGATTACCGCTGGCGCGGCATGACACAGACTGACGAACACGCGGCCGTTCAGGGTGAGCTCAATCTGCGTCACAATAGCGGTCTCTACGTCGGAGCCTGGGGATCGAACGTCGACTATAACGATCCTGACCTTCACCTTGAACTCGACACTTACATCGGTTTCGCAAGAAAGTCCGCGGCTATCAATTACGACGTTGGCATCATTTATTACCAGTACCCGGGGTCGAGCGATTCCAATTATTGGGAGCTGTACGGCGACTTCAGCAAGGATCTCGGGCTGGCCATTCTGCAGGGCGGTGTGCAGTGGACCAACGATTTCGACGGTGCCGATATCGATCAGTACTACTATTACGGCGGTGTCCAGGTGCCGGTCGGGCCGGTCGGTCTTTATGGCCAGGTCGGTCATACCGATTTCGAGGGCAGCGGCGACTGGACGCACTGGCAGCTAGGGGCTGCCGCAACCCTGGCCGGCCTGAAGTTCGACCTGAGCTACCACGACGTGGATCGTAGCGCGGTGGGCGACTCCGCGGTGGTGTTCTCGGTCAAGAAGTCGTTCTAAGTCGTTCGCCGGTCGCTCGCCCAGCCTGGAGCGAGCGGCCGAGCCCATCCGCCGGCGCGGCCGCATTCGCCCGCGCCGCCGCTCGAAGTCTCCCCCGATAGTCGTCTCTTGCGCGCACTCGTCGCTGCGCGTTGGTCTCTTGCATCTGTCTCACGGCCACTTAGGCCGCCGCGCGGGCAGAGCTCAGCAGGCCTGTTGGGGGGCGTCACCCTACGAATCTACAACTAATGCCAGGGATCTCGGGGTCAGAGACCAACAAGTGCTTCTTGTCATCGGTCATCACGCGGGGTCAGGTCTGACATTGGGGTCATCACGCGGGGTCATCACGCGGGGTCAGGTCTGACATTGGTACATCTGTCCGAATGTCAGACCTGACCCCGTCCCCTCGTCCGCCTGCCAAAGCTACTGGCGGTGACGGCGTGAGCGGTGGGCGGAAAATCGGCGTCTGGAGGTGCTCCACACCCCGGCGCAGTGCATGGCACAGCGCCGCAGATGCTGCGGAAAGACCCTTGATCACCCTCGTCGGTCAAAAAATGACCCCCGAGATCACAGAAATCGCTCCAGCGAGGGGTTTTTCAGCAGCCTGCTAAGCCCCTCAAAGACTTCTAAACTTCGCGGGGAGACCTCAGAATCTGCCCCCTTTAGCCCCGCACTTTTCGACCAACACCGCGAAACTTCAGCCTATACACTTCAGCTGCCACCCGACGCGTGTATTTATCGCACTCGTCTATATTTCTGGAAAAATACGGATTGTCTCTGTCAAATTTCCTTCGAGCGTTTCTCAGATATACCCCGGCATCTTCAAGCAACAAGAACCGCTCTTTCAAATCCCGACGACTCATCGCCTCGTAGAATCTAGCGATCCCCATCCGCAACAGACCAAGGCCTTCTGGCTTTCCAGCAGAAACGGCTCTTGCGACAAATCCGTCTCCTTCCTCAAGCCGCCCCTGACGATATAAGACTAGAGCGAGAGTCAGATTCGCGTCGGCGTTACCCGCATCGAGAGCGACCGCGCGACGAGCGACGTTCTCTGCCTCACCTGGATCCCGGCACTTAACGAGTAGAAACCACGCAAAGCGATCATGCAGGTAACTATTGTGCGGATCCTCATTTAGCGCATCTTGATACCAAGCTTTGGCATCATCGAGCTGATTTTTCGCTGCCGCGACCTTCGCTGCCTTGGCTGATGGTGACCTAAATGCCTCAGAAACGCGGTCACTCACGTACTCCTTACGCGCCTGCTCGGCCCTGACCACCATGTCGTCTATCTTGTGCGCGCAGGTCTTGATATAGCTCTCGCCCTTCGCAAGGGCTCGCAATTTTATGGCAAAAAAATCGGTCGCCATCGGCTCGAATTGAATATCGTAGTCACTACCATATTCGATAATCTGCCCGAAGTGAGTTTCATAAAAACTGTTCAACCACTCAGTATGAGGAACCTCTAACTCCCTACACACCAGTGCAACTGCCCTGTTGTCAACAGGAACGCTTACACATGTCAGAACAAGAAAAACATCTCGATGTGACTGGGGAATCCGAAGCCATGCATCCTCATAAAGAAACTCACTAAGACCTTCCACCGACTCTTGCATCACTTTGCCGTACGCATCGTTAATGCTACCGCCAGTCAGCCCGATATGCCGCGCAAGCACATCAAGAAGAAGCGGCTTTCCTCCCAAATCCTTTGCAATCTTACGTAGCCTGATATCACCAGCCGTCTCAAGTGCAACCGCCTTGTACTCGGATGCAAGGCGGGCCAGGAGCTTAGCCCCTTCATCCGGCCCAAGCGGGAGGAGCTCAATGGGCTTCGCCTCTACCTTCTCTCTTCTTCGAGAGGTAAGAAGCACCCTCGCGACCTTACGAGAAATTTGCTCAACGAGGCGCGCAAGCGAATTTTCATCATCAGATTTCCGCGCCAACGTCTCCGTATTATCTAATATCAGCAGCACATCATCACGCGTAAGCCCCACCTCGGAGAGCGTGGCAGCAACTCTGTCAATCAAAGCGCGCCCAGTCACCCTATACCAGTCCGCACCGAGAGGCTCATTCACACATAAGATCAGATCTCGGATTGCATCCTCCACCACTGGAGAGATACCTTTAAAATGCACAATTCCATTCTCCGTCCACCGGGTAAGCTTGGCGGAGTAGAAGCTGACAACCTCAGGCAAATCGCCAGCGGGTTCCACGTCATCCTCTAGGAGATTATTAATGACTTCCAGGACAAGAGTTGTCTTCCCAACACCACCGTCCCCGTACACGAGACATGCGCGCGATTCCCGATCAAAGATCCAGTCAAACAGCTCTTCCGCCTGCGCATCGCGCCCCTCAAACACCGCTGACTGACGATTCGGGACATTGGCGAGGACATACACTCCTTTCCCCTTGGACGAAATCTTCCTTGGCAGGAACTTCCCGGAGCGCTCTGGCTCGAAGGTAACTGTCGGTGCCGAGACAGGAATGTCAAGTCGCAGATCCTGGGAGGACTCAAGATCCAATACCTGACCGTCAAGCGACCAGACACCGCGTTTGTTCCTGAACTTCCTTATGACAATTGGTTTGCCGGTATGGGTTAGCGGGGTATAAATCTGGAAATCGCCTTGCGGCGTTGAGACGACCTGACGAACGGGATTATGCGTGATCTTTGGGAGACAGTCTGCAAGGGCTTCGAGGGCATGCCTCACAAGGTCTGGCAGTTTGATCACCCATTCCTGAGTCACCCGCCTGTCCATGACTCCATGGCCAGGACGGTCGTTACGGAACGAAACCCACTCGTTTAGGCGCGAGACCAGTGGCGTGCTGTATTTACCGGGATCTTGTGGCAGCGCCTCAAACCATCCGGCAGCAAATGATGGCCAGTGCAGACTGCGAACCCTCGGGATAATTTGATCAAGTATTTCTACAGGATCACCATCTGATGGGCTATGCAGGCGCCTCAGAATGGCATTTATATCAATGCCGTCGTCACCGACCTCCAGGTCGCGGTAAATTTCAAATGCCGTGACCACCGCCGCTTGAGACAGGGAACGCAGAATTGATACGAGAAAATTAAAGCGAATCCCATCATCCAAGCAGTCTAGCGAACTGCGGAGCAACTCATTATAGGAGTTCTTCATAGAGCCTTCCGCCGCATGTTGTGCCACCAGCGCGGGGCAGATGGCACTAGTATTCCCTCACTCCTCATAACGAAGCCAGTCATTCAACCAAAGGTCGTATAGCTCTCTAACCGCACTTCGAATCCCCACAATTCAAACAAGTCATACACCCATCCATCTGAATCATCGCCACCACATTGCACTTCCCGCACAAGGTAGCGCCCGCCGGATAGGCACTCGGCCCCACCTCCGGCTTCTTCTCCTCGTTCGCCGGCGTGCCCGGCTCGGTGGCGCGCATCAGCTCGGCCTTCTTCTGCTCGATGAAGGCCTTCTGGTGGTCATCCAGCAGCTCCGGCTCCAGCAGGCCGATCTTGCGCAGATGGGTTTCGATCACGTCGCCGATCTCGGCCACCAGCGAGGGCATGAACTTGCCGCCCTTCTTGAAGTAGCCGCCCTTGGGGTCGAACACCGCCTTGAGCTCTTCGGCCAGGAAGGTGCAGTCGCCGCCCTTGCGGAACACGGCGGAGGCGATGCGGGTGAGCGCCACGATCCACTGGAAGTGGTCCATGTTCTTCGAGTTGATGAAGATCTCGAAGGGCCGGCGCTGCTCGTGCTCGGTGCCGGGGTTGAGCACGATGTCGTTGATGGTGACGTACAGCGCGTGCTCGGACAGCGGGGTCTTGATCTTGTAGGTGCTGCCTTCCAGCTCCTCGGGGCGCTGCACGTTCTCGTGCATGTGCTCCACGGTGGGCTCTAGCGGGGCGGTGGTGGCGGCCTCGGCCGGCTGGCTGGGCTTCACCACTTCGTAGCTGAGGATCTTTTTCTCGATCTTGATGGCCATTGTTCTTTCTCCAGGGCGCGGTGGCGTGGAAACGGTTCAGTCGTCTGCGGCAATGGCGGGAATCCTAGTGGGATTCCCGCCCGCGCGGGAGTGACGGCGACCGGCTTCCTTAGAACTTGCCGTAGTAGCCTTCCTTCAGGGCGTCGAAGAGGTTGGCGGCGGTGTGCAGCTCGCCGTCGTACTCGATCTCTTCGTTGCCCTTGGCCTCCACCACGGTGCCGTCGGCCAGGGTGAACTTGTAGGTGGTGTTGGCCAGGTCTTTTTCCTTCACCAGCACGCCCTGGAAGGCTTCCGGGTTGAAGCGGAAGGTGGTGCAGCCCTTCAGGCCCTTCTTGTAGGCGTAGGTGTAGATGTCCTTGAACTGCTCGTAGGGGTAGTCCGTGGGCACGTTCGCGGTCTTGGAGATGGAGCTGTCGATCCACTTCTGCGCCGCCGCCTGGATGTCCACGTGCTGGGTGGGCGTGATGTCGTCGGCGGTGATGAAGTAGTCCGGCAGGCCCGCGCCCGGCTCGGCGTTGTCGTCGATGAAGTGGCGGTAGGCCAGCAGCTCCATGGAGAACACGTCGATCTTCTCCTTGGACTTCTTGCCCTCGCGGATCACGTTGCGGAAGTAGTGATGGGCGAAGCTGGGCTCGATGCCGTTGGAGGCGTTGTTGGCCAGGGAGAGGCTGATGGTGCCGGTGGGGGCGATGGAGCTGTGGTGGGTGAAGCGGCAGCCCACTTCGGCCAATTCATTGACCAGCTCCGGGCGCTCCTGGGCCACCTGCTGCATGTAGCGCGAGTACTTCGCCCACAGCACCTTGCCCTTGATCTTCTTGCCCACCTTCCAGCCGTCGGCCTTCATCTCGGGGCGCTTGGCCAGCATCTCGGCGGTGACGACGTAGTCCTCGTCCATGATCGGGGCCGGGCCCTTTTCCTTGGCCAGCTCGAGGCCGGCCTGCCAGCCGACCAGGGCCATTTCCTTGGCGACCTGCTCGGTGAATTCCACCGACTTGGCGTCGCCGTACTTCATGCGCAGCATGGTGATGGTGGAGCCCAGGCCGAGGAAGCCCATGCCGTGGCGGCGCTTGCGCATGATCTCCTCGCGCTGCTTCTCCAGCGGCAGGCCGTTGATCTCCACCACGTTGTCGAGCATGCGGGTGAAGATGGCCACCACCTTGCGGTAGCCGTCCCAGTCGAAGCGGGCCTTGTCGGTGAAGGGGTCGCGCACGAACTTGGTGAGGTTCACCGAGCCGAGCAGGCAGGCGCCGTAGGGCGGCAGCGGCTGCTCGCCGCAGGGGTTGGTGGCGCGAATGTTCTCGCAGAACCAGTTGTTGTTCATCTCATTGACGCGGTCGATGAGGATGAAGCCCGGCTCGGCGAAGTCGTAGGTGGAGGACATGATCATGTCCCACAGCCGCTGCGCCTTGATGGTCTTGTACACCCGGCAGGCCACCTGGCCCTGCTCGTTGACGATGTAGCCCTCGGTCTGCGGCCACTCGCGCCAGATCACCTTGGCGCTGTCGGTGAGGTCGATGCCGTCTTCCTCCACTTCCTTCTCGGTCATGGGGAAGGCCAGCGGCCAGTCGGCGTTGGCCTCGACCGCTTCCATGAAGCCGTCGGTGATCAGCAGGCTGAGGTTGAACTGGCGCAGCCGGCCGTCCTCGCGCTTGGCGCGGATGAAGTCGGTGACGTCGGGGTGACCGACGTCGAAGGTGGCCATCTGCGCGCCGCGGCGGCCGCCGGCGCTGGACACCGTGAAGCACATCTTGTCGTAGATATCCATGAACGACAGCGGGCCGGAGGTGTAGGCGCCGGCGCCGCTGACGTAGGCCCCGCGCGGCCGCAGGGTGGAGAACTCGTAGCCGATGCCGCAACCGGCCTTGAGGGTGAGCCCCGCCTCGTGGACCTTGTCGAGGATGTCGTTCATCGAGTCGCCGATCGTGCCGGAGACCGTGCAGTTGATGGTGCTGGTGGCGGGCTTGTGCTCCCAGGCGCCGGCGTTGGAGGTGATGCGGCCGGCGGGGATGGCGCCGTGGCGCAGGGCGTAGAGGAACTTCTCCTCCCACTCCTGGCGCTTCTCGGGCGCTTCCACCTCGGCCAGGGCGCGCGCCACGCGCTTGAAGGTGTCGTCCATGGTCTCGTCGACCACACGACCGTCCTTCGCCTTCAGCCGATACTTCTTGTCCCAGATGTCCATGGACGCCGGTTGCACCGGGATATCGGCAACGGCATTGGAGATCGCGCGCACCTTCACTGCACTCGACATGTCCTTACGGCCCTCTTCTTGCTTACGTATGGTTGATTGCGAGCGATCAACCACTTGTTAGTGTTATCCACAAGCTGTTCACAGGGTTTTCAACATCAACCCCAAGATGTTGTGGTCTGGTGGCGATCATAGACCATATATGGGCCGCGTCAACCTCGCTCTTCAAGGGGGTTTGAATACAAAGAGACACATGAGGTTAGTGTTGGCGGGCCCCCTGGGCGGGGGGATTGGCGTCTGCGCGGGGTTTGCCGGCGGCCGGGGATTTCGGGTGGCGGCTGGTGGGGAGGAAGGTGGTGCGCGTTACTGGTGCGTCCGGCGCTGTCGGCGGGATCGGATGGTGCGATTGGGCGGTGTCGGTCGGGCTCGCTGTCTTCCGCCCGCACATCCGATACCGCTGAACAAACCGCCCTGCGAGGGCGGTGGTCGAGCATTTTCTCGTCGCTCCCGCGAGGGCGTGGGGCGGGAACCGATGCCTTTCGGGCTCCTGGCCCCACTGTCACCGGAACAAGCGCTTGGACTGCCGTCCCGCCTCCGCCGGGGGCTAGCTCTGGGCAGGAATGGCGAAGTGTGGGGAAACAGGGTCGAAAGGCATTCGCGGCGGAGCCGCTCCCACAATTAGATTTTTAGATTTTGGCGATTTGGCATTGGCTTCCCCGCGGGAGATTCGGCACTGTCTCCCCGGGTGGGAGATCCAGCACTGTCTTCCGTGATGGGAGATCCAGCACTGTCTTCCTTGATGAGAGATTCGGCATTGCCTTCCCTTGTGGGAGCGGCTCCGCCGCGAATGCCTTTTCCCTTGCACTGAAGCATGGCGCGCGCGACGCGCCCTGCATGGACGGCACTCAGACCACGGTCTCGGTCGGCGCCGGTTCGAGATCCACGGCTGGCTGCCCCAGAAAGCGCAGCAAGCGTTCGCGCTGCATCAGCGCATCGTGGTAGCCCAGTTCGATCAGCTCGCGGGTGTAACCGGGTTCGAACAGCAGGTAGCTGAGCAAGTTGCCGCCGCTGCCTCCGGTAGCGCCGCTGCCGCGCAGGAAGAAGCGCATGCTGCGCGGCAGTTCGTGGGCGTGGCGCTGGGCGATGGCGTCCAGCGACTGGCTCGGGGAGATGTTGAGCACCTCGATCGACCGGAAATCCACACCCGCGGCCGCCAGCCGCGCGGGACCGGCGGCGGCGATGGTGCGGTTGATGCGCTCCAGCCGCTCCACGTCCATTTCCAGGCCGTCGACGAAAGCGGCGTTGAGCACGTGGCCCACCACCTGCGCCACCGTCGGATAGCCTTGCGCGGGCACGCGCCGCCGCTGCGCTTCGCCGTCGCCGCTGACGCCGATCACCAGCACCCGCTCGGCGCCCAGGTGCAGCGCCGGGCTGATCGGGGCGAGCTGGCGGATCGAGCCGTCGCCGAAGTACTGCTGGTCGATGCGCACCGCCGGAAACACCACCGGGATGGCCGAGGACGCCAACAAGTGCTTGAGCCCGAGCCGGCAGCGCACGCCGACGCGGCGGGCGCGACGCCAGTTGGGAATGCCGCGCGCGGCTTCGAAGAAACTCACCGACTCGCCGCTACCGTAGCTGGAGCAGGTGACGCTCACCGCGTGCAGATCCCCCTGCTCGATGGCGTGCGAGATCCGCTCGAAGCGCAGCAACCGCTCCAGCAGTTCGGCCAGCGGCGTGTTGTCCAGCAGCGAGACCGGCCGGTGCGCGCCCAAACCGCTAAGGAACAGCGCGCTGAGCCAGCGGTAGCCGCGCACGGCGAGGCTGGGAAAATCGGTACGGTAGATGTCGCCGGCGTGGAAGTCGCGCCACACCGCCTCCAGGCCCCACACGCCGACCCGGAAGCGGCTGGCGTGGGTGGCCAGCCCCAGCGCGTTGAGGGCGCCGGCGGAGGTACCGCAGATGATGGGAAAGGGATTGCGCGCGCCCTGGGGCAACAACTCGGCCACGGCCTTGAGCACGCCCACCTGATAGGCGGCACGCGCGCCGCCGCCGGACAGGATCAACGCAGTGTTGTGATTGTTGACGGCGGTTGGCGCCGTGTTCGGCTCGGGCACGTCCGGTCCGATCCATCTCCCCCTGGTGGCTTGGTTTTACCTCAGGGGGAATGGTGGAGGGAAGGAACGGAGCTCCGAGCATGCACCGATATCGATTGAGCGTCGCGACCGCTAGCGGGGCCGTCGAAATTAGGTGCTTCGCGCTATCCATCCCCCGGACCCTCGCTGCGCTCTCCCCTTGCGGGAGAGGGACAGGGAGAGCGCAGCGAGGGTCCGGGGGCTAGCGAATGCGAAGCACCATATGCCCATGGACGCAGCCGTCGCGCCGCGCCCAGCGCCTTCTGGCGCGTGACCTCTTGCTCCCGCCTCCCAGTACCGGAAAAAGGTCGCGGGTACTTCTCAGCGTCTTATCAGACGCCCCATCCAGCGGCTATTCGTCCAAGGTGAACCCGATCTTCAGGGTCACCTGCCAATGAGCGACGTCGCCGTTGTCGATGTGGCCGCGGGTTTCCACCACCTCGAACCACTGCATTCGGTGCACGGTTTTCGCGGCCTTGCGGATGGCGTTGCGGATCGCGTCTTCCTGGCTGGTGGTGGAAGAGCCGGTGAGTTCGAGGATTTTGTAGACGTGGTCGCTCATGCTGCCCTCCTTGGTGTGCGTCTCACCAGCAGATGCGGCCGCCGAGCGGAAAATTCAGCCTCCCTCGCCGCCGATTCGCGCGAGCAACTGGCGCACGCTCTCCCATTCCTGGCCGGGCTCGCGGCGGGAATCGAGCAGGTCGGCGCGCCAGACCTGGCCGTCGCGGCGCAGGCGGTAGGTGAACACGAACGGACGGTCGCGCTCCGGCGGCAGCCAGTCGGTGCCGCTGCCGTAGCGCATGTCACGCACCAGCAAACCCTGGTCGCCGGCCAGCACCTGGTAGTAGCCGTTGGTGGCGCGGCTCAGCGCCCGCAGCACCGGCGCGCCGGACAGTTCGCCCAGCCGCTCGAAGCCCTTGTCGTAGGCACGGAAGCTCACCCTGGCGCCGTTATCGAGCAAGGAATAGAAGCCGACCCGGTAGCCGTCGGCGGTTTCGGCCACGCCGCGCCAGAGCAGCACGTTGAAGAAGGTCGGCTTGATGAACAACCGCTGGTAGCTGACGCCCTCGGCGGCGAGCTGACGGGCGAACACGCTGTGGGCGTGCAGCTTGATCACCATCCCCAGCGCCAGGTAGGCGCTGCTGACCAGCAGCGCCCAGCCCAGCCAGTGGCGCGCGCTCGGCCGCCAGGCCCGCGCCAGCGCCACGCCCACGGCGATGAGCAGCGGTACGGTATAGACCGGGTCCACCACCGAGATACTGGCGATGGCCACCGAGTAGTCGCTGAGCGGATAGAACAGCGGCACGCCGTAGGCGGTGAGGCAGTCCAGCGCCACCGCCGTGCCTATGGTGGCCAGGCAGAACCCGAGCCAGGCTCTGTAGCCGATGTCGCGCCGCCACCCGTTGAGCAGCGCCGCCAGCAACAAGCTGGCGGCGGTGATGAAGAACACGTTGTGGGTATAGGTGCGGTGCGCGGTCAGTTGGACCAGCGGGTCCAACAGCGGAATCACCAGCACATCGAGATCCGGCACGGTGGCCACGGCCGCGCCCAGCAGCAGCGCGCGCCGTCCCAGCTTCGGGCCGAGCTGCAGCCCGCCTACCGCGGCTCCCAGGGCTGCTTGGGTGACTGAGTCCATGCTTGGTCCTTCTTGATCAAACCGCTTGCGGAGCCGGCGATGGGCGGCCAGAATTTCACGAAACCCATCAGGCTTTACCGATGAAGGCTCGCCGGCCCGGTCTGCGCCGCGCCGCCCCTCCTCGACAACTTAGCCCACTTTCGGATCGGGTAGCGCGTGAGCAACAAACTGTCCCTGCAGGACCTCTCCATTCTTCTGGTGGAGCCGTCATCCGTCCAATCGCGCATCATCGTCAACCATCTCAAGGATGTCGGCCTGGACAAGATCGAGGTGGCGCACAGCGGCCGCGAAGCGCTGCAGGCGCTCGAGCGCGGCGTGCCCGACCTGGTGCTGAGCGCCATGTACTTCGACGACATGACCGGCTCGGACCTGATCTACACCTTGCGCGAGGACCCGCGCTACATCGATCTGCCGTTCATGCTGGTGTCCAGCGAGCACAACGCCCGCAACCTGCTGCCGATCCGCCAGGCCGGCGTGCTGGCCATCCTGCCCAAGCCGTTCCAGATCGACGACCTGCGCAAGGCGCTTTACGCTAGCCTGGACTTCCTCGACAGCGAGCGGCTGCACCTCGCCCACATCGACGTCGAGGACCTGCGGGTGCTAGTGGTGGACGACAGCCGCTTCTCGCTGCGCCACATCGTGCACGTGCTGCAGCACCTCGGCGTGGAGCGCATCGATCAAGCCGCCAACGGCCGCGAGGCGGCGGAACTGATCCGCGACAACAGCTACGATCTGGTGATCACCGACTACAACATGCCGGAGATGGACGGCGAGCAGCTGACCTACTACATCCGTCAGCTCAGCGATCAGCCCGATCTGCCGATCCTGATGGTCACCGGCGAGCATGACGAGAAGCGGCTGGCGACCATGCAACAAGCCGGCGTGTCGGCGCTGCTGGACAAGCCGTTCGACATCGGCAGCGCGCGCGAGCTGCTACAACGACTATTAGCCGCCTGACATGGAGCACCGCATGGACGCGCCCCGCACCCTGATCGAACCGGCCGAGCTTACCCCGCACCTGCGCGACCCGCGCTGGGTGATCGTCGACTGCCGCTTCGATCTGGCCGATCCCGACGCCGGCCGCCGCGGCTACGACCAGGGACACATTCCCGGCGCGGTGTACGCGCATCTCGACAACGACCTGTCCGGTCCGCGTACCTCCGCCAGCGGCCGCCATCCCCTGCCCGATCCGCAGGTCCTGGCCGCCACCCTCGGCGGCTGGGGCATCAGCGCCGACAGCATAGTGGTGGCGTACGACGACCGCAGCGGCGCCATGGCGGCGCGCTTGTGGTGGCTGCTGCGTTGGCTCGGGCACGACGCGGTGGCGGTGCTGAACGGCGGCTTGGCCGCCTGGCGGCAGGCTGGGCTGCCGCTAGACACGGCCCCGGCCGAGCCCACGCCCGCCCGTTTCGTGGCGCA
>Ga0182741_1004150_pt1 | contig 14573 bp, 11 predicted proteins | sample eDN5th37CBELigOP_FD_128874 | JGI IMG/M metagenome (GOLD analysis project Ga0182741, IMG submission 128874) | Enriched Organic Plus compost microbial communities from Emeryville, California, USA - eDNA 5th pass 37_C BE-Lig OP (version 2) (version 2) ...
CCATGGACAAAGCCCTCTACGTCGCCATGACCGGCGCCCGCGCCTCGCTGCAGGCCCAGGGCACGGTGTCGCACAACCTCGCCAACGTGGACACCAAGGGTTTCAAGGCCGCGCTGGCCGGCACCGAGGCGTTCCGGATCCAGGGCCAGGGATTTCCCTCGCGCGTGGACGCGGTATTGATGGATCCGGGGTTCGATTCGCGCACCGGCACGCAGATGGTGACCGGGCGTTCGCTGGACGTGTCGTTGCAGCCGGGCCGCTGGCTGGCGGTGCAGGCACCCGACGGCGGCACCGCCTACACCCGCAACGGCGAACTCAGCGTCACCCCCAACGGCCAATTGGTGACCAACGGCGGCCGCCCGGTGCTGGACGAGAACGGCAATCCCATCGCCATCCCGCCCGCGCAGTCCTTCGAACTCGGCGCCGACGGCACCGTTTCGATCGTGCCGCAGGGCGAAGGCCCGCAGACGCTGGCGATGGTGGCGCGCATGCGCATCGTCGACGTGCCCCCCTCGCAGTTGGCACGCGGCGCCGACGGCCTGATGCGCCCCGCCGACCCGAGCCAGCCCCCGCCGCCGATGGCCCAGGGCAACAGCCTGACCACCGGCGTGCTGGAAGGCAGCAACGTCGACGCCGCCGGCGCGCTGGTCCAGATGATCCAGTTGCAGCGCCAGTTCGAAATGCAGGTCAAGGTCATCCGCACCGGCGACGACATGGCCCAGTCGTCGAACCAGCTGCTGCGGTTGGGGGGCTGAAGGCCGTGATTGGGCATTGGGAATTGGGGCTTCGTAAGCGCCTTTGCGGCGCCCATCCCGATTTCCCTCCGCGTCGAAATCCCGGCCCTCGGGTTGGCACGGACCTTGCCTCCTCTCCGGTGCGAAGAAGGATCCGACGTATCCATCGAATCCCCAATCCCGAATCACCAATCCCGTCCCAAACAAGGACCACGCCATGAACCAGGCACTCTGGGTCGCCAAGACCGGGCTCGATGCGCAGCAGACGCGCATGTCCGTGGTTTCCAACAACCTGGCCAACACCAACACCACCGGCTTCAAGCGCGATCGTGCCAGCTTCGAGGATCTGCTGTACCAGCAGTTGCGCCAGCCGGGCGGTTCGACGTCGCAGCAGACCCAGTTGCCGTCCGGCGTGCAGTTGGGCACCGGCGTGCGCGTGGTCGCCACCTCCAAGGATTTCCAGCAGGGCAACCCGCAGCAGACCGGGCGCTCGCTGGACGTGATGGTCAACGGGCGCGGCTTCTTCGAGGTGATGCTGCCCGACGGCACGCCTGCGTATACCCGCGACGGATCGTTCCAGATCAACGCGCAGGGCGAACTGGTCACCAACAGCGGCTATCCCGTGCAGCCCGGCATACAGGTGCCCGAAGGCGCGCAGTCGATGACCATCGGCAACGACGGCACGGTCAGCGTGACGATGGCCGGCGAGGCGCAGGCGGTGGAAATCGGTTCGCTCACCCTCACCGACTTCGTCAATCCGTCCGGCCTGCAGGCCAAGGGCGAAAACCTGTACGTGGAAACCACCGCCTCCGGTCCCGCCCAGAACGGCACCCCCGGCCTCAACGGCCTGGGCAGCCTGGTGCAGGGTTCGCTGGAAGGTTCCAACGTCAACGTGGTGGAAGAACTGGTCAGCATGATCGAAACCCAGCGCGCCTATGAAATGAACGCCAAGGCGATTTCCACCACCGACTCCATGCTCGGCTATCTCAACAACAACGTCTGAGGCCCGCCATGAACCGCCTGTCCCACGTCGCCACCCTCGCCTGCTGCATCCTCGCACTGGCCGGCTGCTCGCGTTCGTTCGGCGACGTGCGTCCGTTCGCGCCGATGCAGCCGGTGCAGGTGGTGATGGCGGCGCAGGCCGAACCCACGTCCGGCGCGATCTACCGCGCCGGCCCGGGGCTGAACCTGTACTCCGATCGCCGCGCCCGCGACGTCGGCGATCTGCTGACCATCAACCTGATCGAGAACACCAACGCGCAGACCAGCGCGACCACCCAGGTCGACAAGACCAGCGAAATCACCCTGGCCGCGCCGAACATCGCCGGCGCTCCGCTCACCTACCACGGCCGCGACCTGCTGAGCGCTTCGGTCGAAGGCGATCGCGGCTTCAACGGCAACGGCCGGAGCGCACAGAGCAACCGCCTGCAGGGCAGCGTGACGGTCACCGTGATCCAGCGCCTGCCCAACGGCAATCTGGTCGTGCAGGGCCAGAAGAACATGCGCCTGAACCAGGGCGACGAACTGGTCCAGATCCAGGGCATCGTGCGCGCCGCCGACATCGCGCCGGACAACAGCATTCCCTCCAGCAAGGTCGCCGAGGCGCGCATCGCCTACGGCGGTCGCGGCGCCATCGCGCAGTCGAATTCGATGGGCTGGCTGGGCCGCTTCTTCAATTCGCCGATCTACCCCAACTGACGACCGCACTGACGCCCGAACGGGAGCGCCGCATGATGGCCATCCGCCTGCCCTTCCATCGCACGCCGCGCACGCGCAACCGCCGCCGCGTCGATCCGTGGACCGCCTTCGGCGCCCTGCTGTGGTGGCTGATGGTACTGGCCTGCCTGGCGCCCGCGGCGCGCGCCGAACGCATCAAGGATCTGGCCCAGGTCGGCGGCGTGCGCAGCAATCCGCTGGTCGGCTACGGCCTGGTGGTGGGCTTGGACGGCACCGGCGACCGCACCAGCCAGGCGCCCTTCACCGTGCAGAGCCTGAAGAACCTGCTGGGCGAACTGGGCGTCAACGTGCCGCCCAACGTCAATCCGCAGCTCAAGAACGTCGCCGCGGTCGCCATCCACGCCGACCTGCCCGCGTTCGCCAAGCCCGGCCAACCGATCGACATCACCGTGTCGTCCATCGGCAACGCCACCTCGCTGCGCGGCGGCAGCCTGTTGATGGCACCGCTGCGTGGCGCCGACGGCGAGGTCTACGCCATCGCGCAGGGCAACCTGGTGGTCGGCGGCTTCGGCGCGCAGGGCCGCGACGGTTCGCGGGTCTCGGTGAACGTGCCCAGCGTGGGCCGCATTCCCAACGGCGCCATCGTCGAACGCGCGGTGCCCAACGCGATGAACGACGGCAGCGGCAGCGTCACCCTCAACCTGCACCGGGCCGACTTCACCACTGTGTCGCGGATGGTCGCCGCGCTGGATCAGCGCTTCGGCGCCGGTGCCGCCTACGCGGTGGACGCGGTCACCGTGGCGGTGCGCGCGCCGGCCGACGCCGGCAGCCGGGTCGGCTTCCTGGCGCAGGTGGAGAACCTGGAACTGACGCCCGGCAGCGCGCCGGCCAAGGTGATCGTCAACGCGCGCACCGGCACGGTCGTGATCGGCGCACAGGTGCAGGTGATGCCCGCCGCGGTCACCCACGGTTCGCTGACCGTCACCATCACCGAATCGGCCAACATCAGCCAGCCCAACAGTTTCAACCGCGGCGGCCAGACCGTGGTCACCCCGCAGTCCAACGTGCAGGTGACCGCCGAAGGCAACCGCATGTTCAAGTTCGAGGGCGGCACGTCGCTGGACGAGATCGTCCGCGCGGTCAACGAGGTTGGCGCCGCGCCCGGCGACCTGATCGCCATCCTGGAAGCGCTCAAGCAGGCCGGCGCGCTGCGCGCGGAGCTGGAAATCATCTGATGAACGTCCTGCAGCCCGCCCTGCCGCTGAAGCCGAGCGCCGATTCGGGCGCGGACAACGCGCGCATCCACGAGGTGGCGCGCAAGTTCGAAGGCCAGTTCGCGCAGATGCTGATCAAGTGCATGCGCGAGGCGAGCTTCGGGGATTCGCTGTTTCCCGGCGAAAACCAGGTGTTCCGCGAGATGTACGACCAGCAGTTGGCCAAGGCGATGACCGAAGGCAAGGGCATGGGGCTGGCGCCGATGATCGCGCGCCAGCTCGGTGCCACCGATGCCGCCGCAACGGTGCCGGTGAATACGGCGCTGTCGCAGTACCGCAAGATGATGCCGTCCGGCGCGGGGCAGATGCTCGACGTGATCGCGGGACGCTCGCCGGCCGAAGCCGGCGATGCGGGCGCCGCGCTGGGCCTGCCGCGCATCGACTGGAGCGCGTTGACCGCACCGGAAGCGCCGGACGCCTGCGACGAAGTGGAACAGGTCGCCCGCGCGGATCCGCGGCAGTACGCGCGCAACACGCCGGAGCGTTTCGTCGCCGAGATCTGGGATCACGCCCAGCGCGCCGCGAAGGAACTGGGCGTGGATCCGCGTGCGCTGGTCGCGCAGGCCGCGCTGGAAACCGGCTGGGGCAAGCGCGTCATCCAGCGCAACGATGGCGGCAGCGCGCACAACCTGTTCGGCATCAAGGCCACCGGTTGGAAGGGCGAACGCGCCCGCACCGGCACCCACGAATACCGCAACGGCGTGCGCCAGACCGAAACCGCCGATTTCCGCGCCTACGGCTCGCCCGCCGAAAGCTTCGCCGATTACGTGCGCCTGCTGAAGAACAATCCGCGCTACCAGAAGGCACTGGCCGCCGGCAAGGACATCCACGGATTCGCGCGTGGCCTGCAGCAGGCCGGCTATGCCACCGACCCGTCCTACGCGAAGAAGATCGCCAGCATCGCCAACGGCCCCACCCTCGGCAAGGTCATCTCGGCCATCGGCGGCAGCGTCGGCGGCTCGATCGGCGCCAGCGCGGGCCACGCACTCGCCAGCCGCTTCCCGGGCCGCTGAACGGAGTAGTCCATGTCCAACCTCCTCGCCACCGGCAGCAGCGCCCTCCTCGCTTTCCAGCGGGCGCTGTCCACGGTCAGCCACAACGTCGCCAACCTCAACACGCCGGGCTACTCGCGCCAGCGCACCGAGTTCGCCGCGCGCGAGGGCACCTTCCACGGTTACGGCCACCAGGGCGGCGGCGTGCAGATCGTCGACATCCACCGCATGGCCGATTCGCTGGCCACCGCGCGCCTGCTCGACAGCACCGGCGAACTGAACCGCCTGCAGCAGATGTCGGTGTTGTCCAACCGCCTGGACAGCCTGTTCTCGGAAAAGGCCACCGGCATCGCCGCGCCGTGGTCCGGCTTCTTCGATTCGATCAGCGCGCTCTCCTCCAGCGCCGCCGGCGCGGCCGATCGCCAGAGCGTGCTGGCGCAGGCCAACGCGCTGGTCACCCGCTTCAACCAGCTCGACCTGCAACTGGACAAGGTGGATGGCGAGGTCAACAGCGGCCTGACCTCCAGCGTCGGCGAGGTCAACCGGCTGGCCAGGGAAATCGCCCAGCTCAATGGCCGCATCGGCAACAACGCCGCCAACGCCTCCGGCGATCTGCTGGATCGCCGCGATCAACTGATCAGCCAGTTGATCGGCTACACCGGCGGCACGGCCGTGCAGCAGGACGGCGGCCAGATCAACGTGTTCACCGCCGGCGGCCAGCCGATGGTGGTCGGCGCCACCGCCAGTTCGCTGGTGACCGTGGCCGATCCCTACCGCCCCGAACGCCTGCAGGTGGCGCTGGAAACCAACGGCCAGCGGGTCATCCTGGACAAGCGCGCACTCGGCGGCCAGATCGGCGGCCTGATGGAATTCCGCAGCACCGTGCTGGATCCTGCCATCGCCGAACTGGGCCGCATCGCGATCTCGCTGGCCGAGACCTTCAACGAAGGCCACCGCGCCGGCATGGACCAATACGGCCAGATGGGCGGGAACTTCTTCACCGCGCCGCGTCCGCAGATTTCCGCGCATTCGGGCAATACCGGCGACGCGGTGCTGCAACCCGCGCTGGGCGATCTCGGTGCGCTCAACGGCCGGAACGTGATGCTGCGCTTCGACGGCGGCAACTGGGTCGCCACCGATCCGGACACCGGTGCCGCCATTCCGATCTCCGGCACCGGCACCGCCGCCGATCCGCTGGTGGTCAACGGCGTGGAGCTGGTGCTGGCGGCCGGCACCACGCCGGGCACCAACGATCGCTTCCTGCTGCAACCCACCGCGGGCGCGGCCGGCACGATCAAGGTCGCCATCAGCGATCCCAGCCGGATTGCCGCCGCCACACCGGTCAAGGCTTCGGCGGATCTCGGCAACACCGGCACCGGCAAGCTGGGTGCGGTCACCGTCACCAACCCCGCGGACCCGAACCTGCTGGCGCCCTCGGTGATCGAGTTCATCGACGCCCACCAGTACACCATCGACGGCGCCGGCCCGTTCACCTATACGCCTGGCCAGGCGATCACCCACAACGGCTGGAGCGTGACCCTGGACGGCGCACCCGCCGCCGGCGATGCCTTCAACCTGGGTCCCACCGGCGCCAACTCCAGCGACAACGGCAACGCCAGACTGCTGTCCAACCTGGACGATGCGCGCAAGCTCAACGGCGGCACCCTCACCCTCAATGGCGCCATCTCCGGCCTGACCACCACGGTAGGCTCGGCCGCGCGCCAGGCCGATTATTCGGCCGAGGCCCAGCAGGTCTTGCAGGATCAGGCACAGGCCGCGCGCGATTCGATTTCCGGCGTCAATCTGGATGAAGAAGCGGCGGATCTGATGCGCCTGCAACAGGCCTACCAGGCCGCGGCGCAGATCATTTCCACCGCCGACACCCTGTTCCAGTCCCTGCTGAGCGCGACCCGCCGATGAACAACCGCATCTCCACCGGGCTGATGTACCAGCAATCGATCACCACGATGCTGGCCAAGCAGGCCAAACTCGCCCATACGCAGCAGCAGCTCGCCTCCGGCCAGAAGCTGATCACGGCCAAGGACGATCCGGTCGCCGCCGGCAACGCGGTCGGACTGGATCGCACCCTGGCCGAGCTGGAACGCTTCGCCGCCAACGCCAGCACCCTGCAGAACCGGCTGGGCCTGCAGGAGAACGCCCTCAAGCTGGTCGGCGACGCCATGGCGCGCGTGCACGAACTGACGGTGCAGGCCAACAACGCCGCACTCGGCGACGACAGCCGAAAAGCGATCAGCGCCGAACTGAAATCCATCTACGACGGCCTGCTGGATCTGGCCAACAGCACCGACGGCACGGGTCGCTACCTGTTCGGTGGCACCGCCGACGGCAGCGCCCCGTTCGCGTTGGCGTCCGGCGGCGTCATCTACAGCGGCGACCAGACCCAGCGCCAGATCGAAATCGCACCGGACACCTTCGTCTCCGACACCCTGCCCGGCAGCGAGATCTTCCTGCGCCTGCGCACCGGCACCGGTCGCATCGACGGCGCCGCCGCCGGCGCCAACACCGGCACCGGCCTGCTGATGGATTTCAGCGTCACCGACTCCAGCGCGTACGACGGCGGCCAATACCGCATCCGCTTCACCGGCCCGGACACCTACGAGGTCTATGGCGCCGGCCCCACCCCGATTTCCACCGGCAGCTACACCAAGGGCCAGAGCATCGCGTTCGCGGGCGTGCAGGTGAAGATCGACGGCCAGCCCAATGCGGGCGACGAGTTCAACATCGGCCCCAGCGCCACCCGCGACATCTTCGCCACCCTCGAAAACCTGATCGGCGCGCTGGAAACCAACCCCACCACCGACGCCCAGCGCGCCTCGATGCAGAATCAACTGCAAGCCGCGATGCGCGACGTCGCCAGCGCCCAGGGCCACATGATCGACGCCCGCGCCAGCGGCGGCGCCCAACTGATGGCCATCGACAGCGCCGCCGAACTGCGCGAAGCCAACAGCATCACCCTCAAGGGCACCCTCTCCAGCCTGCGCGACCTCGACTGGGCCGAAGCCATCGGCCGCTACAACCTGGAAAACACCGCCCTCCAGGCCGCGCAGAGCGTGTTCATGCAGATGCAGCAGTTGTCGCTGTTCAAGATGATGGGGTGAGGGGCGACGGGATTGGGGATTGGGGATTGGGGATTGGGGATTGGGGATTGGGGATTGGGGATGCCGGGATTCGGAATTTGCGAATCTGACAGGGAACCAGAGCTCGGCAGTCGGCAGAAGTTTTACCTGATGGCCCCTTGGTGAAAAAGCAACGATGACGAAGGTCGGCCCGTTTTTTCCTCCCCCTTGACCAGCCGTGCGGCTGTTAAAAGCGAAAAAGGAGATCGAGGGGCATTTGCTCCTGGCACCGACGACCACCGTTCCCGCTTCCCTCTACAGCGCAAATACACCGCCTCCAGAACAAAGCGTGAGCCCGGAAACACTGGCGCCAAAAAGCTCAAAGTTAGTCGACACCGCCCAACCGCATCGGCAGACTCCGACATCAGGAAGTCAGAACTCCTTACGCAGCGGTACCACCTCCGTCATCCTGGCGATTTCATCGTCGGCAGTGGGTGATAGGCATTCCTAGGTTCAATGCCGGGAGTTGGGTGAATACAAGACCCGAAAGGGGAATAACCCAACCGACTGCGTACGGTTTCTGACCTCCCGGCTCCCGGCCGCACTCATGCGTGCCGGGGTTCTTCAACGAAGAAATGGAGGTCCCATGACCAACTCGCGTATGGTCTATGTGTTGGAAGAAGAAACCCAGCTGAATCTCATCCAGTTGCGTGATCACCTCAAGCTGCTGTCCCTGCTCGCCAGTCCCCGCTTCCGCAAGGACGAGCACCACAGCCTGCCCATCCCCCTGCAACCCCTGAGCGACTGCTTCGCCAGCCTCGCCGGCGAAGCCGACCACGTCCTCGACCAGCTCCGCTGGCACTCCGACAAACCGGACGCCGAATCGGCCAACGACGCGTAACAAAAACGCGGGCTGCTAGCGCCCGCGTTTCATGAAAAACAGGTAGTGCAACGCCCGACAATCCTGCCATGGGATCCCGAGCATCCTCGCGGTCTCTCCACGTGGATGGAAGATACAGACCGCAAGAGGCAATGCTCGGGCGCATCAAGAACCGCGGCACCACTTTCAGCTGCACGCCTGAAACTCCAGTCATGGAAAAGTTATCAGCCTATTCTTTAGTTGTCCGGTCATGCCGGTTTCTTAGGCAGCCTTATCCAAATCGCCCCACCTGCCACCCCGGCAGCGAGGCCAATGATCCAAGGAAGTCGAGAAATCCAAATCTCCTCCTCAGTGAGATAGACCGTCTTCCCATGGGACAAATGTGCAAACAAGCGCCCAGCCGCCGCGACGGGTTCTTTGGGACGAGTCCTTGCGAAATGGTCCTCGACCCAGTATCCCGCCAAAATTCCGCCTGCCATGACGGCAAAAAGCAGAACAGAGATGAGCTTCATTCTTCGATTTCTCCGGAAACCGGATAGATCCTCATTTGCGCAGCCGCGCACCGCTTCCGCTGCCAAACCCACGTCCACCCGACTTCAAACAGTTCTTCTGTTCACGCGCACGGGGCCGCGCACTTCCAAGCGAACGATGGCGAACGATGCGGACCGCTCAGGCCGCACTCGCCATCCGATCCATCAGGTTGTCCGCCATCTCCCGCCAGCCTGGCAACTGATGCAGTACGCCCAATGATTTGAGGTAGTCCTCGTCGACCTGTTCGTTGCTGGCGAGTGCGCCGGCGACGTGCACGGCGCCGGGGACCCAGAAGCTGCGCAGGCTGGAACGCTGCGGTTGGCGATGGAAGGCGACGGCCTCGACGATCGGCATGGGCAGGCCCCACAGGCCGAGCAGGTAGGCACCGGCTTCGGTGTGGCCGGGACGGTCGTCGCCTTCGGGGACCGGTTCGCGTTCGTCGCGCACGCCGGGCAGCAGCAGGCCGACGTCGGCCAGCAGCGCGGCGGTGGCGCCGAGTTCGGCGCTGGTGTGCGGCAGGATGCGCGCGGCCAGGCGCGAGGCGATCAGGGCGCGCTGCTGCAGCGCCAACCGATCGACGTTGCTGCCGGTTTTGATGGAGAACACTTCGCTGGCCAGGACCAGGTCACGCAACGTGGCGAGGCCCAGCCGGGTGACCGCCGCGCGCAGGTCGGTGATGGCGCGGCCGTTGGAGAAATAGGCGGAGTTGCACAACTGCAACACCTTGGCGGCGATGGCCGGATCGCCGGATACGATGCGGGCGATGTCGGTGCTGTCGCCCTGGTCGTCTTCGAGCGCGCGGGTCAGCGCGAAGTACAGGTGCGGCGGCGACGGCAGGTGCTCGACCCGGCCGATCACGCGGCGCAGGCGTGGGCTGTCGAGCAGGTCGCGCAGTTCCTCCAGGCTATGGATGGCCTCCAGCACGGTTTCCGAAGCCAGCGGCAACGGCAGGAAGCGGTGCGCAACGCCGATCAGCTTGATGGGCGGCGAGATGCCGGCGTCGGTGTTGTCGAGCAGCGCGATGCGGATGGTTTCCGGACGCAGGGTGCGGATCTGGCCCAGCAGGGTCGCCGGCGGCAGATCCGGCAGGCTGGGACCGACGATGAGCACGTCGATCGGGGCATTGGCGACCGCGAACATGGCGGCGTTGCCGTCGGCGGCGAATTCGACCTTCCATTCGTCGCCCATGTCGCCGATGTAGTCGGACAGATCGTCAGGCAAACAGGCGGTATCGCCCACGTACAGAATCCGCAAGACACTTTCCCCTTGAAACTTTGCTCGATGGCGTTGCTCGACGGCGCATCCCTGTTCCGGGTACACGCCCGCGCGAAAATCTACCGATTTTTCGGCCGCGCGATGACATTCCTGAAGGGCGGCCGCGCGATATTGCGCAGCCCTTCACACAACCGGCTCCCGACCGCAGCGCCGCGCGCCGATTCCGTCAAATTTTTGGCGCGACTCCGGGCAGCGGACGCCCTTCCACCGGCCCCAGCACCGACAGGTGCGCGAGCAGCCGGGCCAGAGTCACCACGTCCTGGAAGTTGTGCTCCGCGACCCGGCACAACAGTTCCGAGGAGCCACCGCGCAGATAGCCCAGCCAGGCCGCGGGCGCTTCCGAACCGGGCAGATCGTCCTCGCGCACGATGTTCAGCGCGCGCCGCTCGATGGTGGCCAGCCGACAGTTCTCCCACACACCGCGATAGCGCCGCCGCGTGGGATACAGCAGGTCCAGGTGCGGCAGGCCTTCGAGCGGATTGGCGCGGCGCGCCAGGCGGTAACGGGTGATCAGCAGCGGCGCGTCGTAGCAGCGGCCGTTGTAACTGACCAGCCGCATGCCGGGCCGGAGCCAGCCGGCGAAGGCATCGAGCATGCCGCGCTCGGCCGACAGATGCGCGATCAGCAACTGGCGGACGCGCAGTCCCTCGGGCACGAAATCGGACGCACCGATCATGAAGGCGCGCGTGCCGGTGCCGCCTGCCAGGCCGGTGGTCTCGGTATCGAAGAACAGCAGGTCCGCCGCGCGCAGCGATTCCTCGCGGGCGAAGGCACCGTCGAAGGCTTCGGGCATCTCCGTCCACGGCAACACGCGTTCGATCAAACGAAGACCGTCGGCGATTTCTTCGCCGGGCAGAACACGCAGATGCGCCGCCGCGCGGCGAAGCGGCACCGATGTCCGCGTGCGCACGCCGAGCATGCGTCGCAACGATGCCGTGGCATCGCGCGCGGTCGTTCGCGCGGGCGCGGCCGGCACGGCGGCCGGTGTATGTCCGGCCTGCTCGCGCAGCCGGCGCAGGTGGGCCAACGCCGTGCTCATGCCGCCAGCATTTCCAGCACGCGCCTCGCGAGCATCTTCGGCGTGACCTCGGCGTTTTCGTCGGCGGCCAGAATCGGCCCGACGCACGCCGGGCAACCGGCGCGGCAACCGCAGCCGTCCACCAGTTCGGCGGCGCGCCGCACCAGTTCGGCCTGCCGTCGCCACAGCGGCTCGCTCAGGCCGATGCCGCCCGGATAGTTGTCGTACAGATAGAGCGTGGGCACGAAGCGATCGCCTTCCAGCGGCGACAGCAACTGGCCTTCGCCCCCGCGCAGTTGCCCGCGCCCCTGCGCATCCGGCGTGGCGAACCAGGCGCCGTCGCCATCGCCGACCGCCTTCTGCAGATCCCGGCCTTCGGCCATCACCGCCACCGTGGCGGCGATGTGCAGCGCGTTGGCCGCGCCGAGGAAACCGTCCAGCGCTTCCTGGCGTGAAGCGAAGGCGGCATGCAACCGATCCGGCGGCAACTGCCACCACACGCTGGTGGTGTGCATTTCCTGATCCGGCAGGTTGACCGGACCGTAGCCGATGTTCTCATGGGTGTAGTAGCGGATCTTCTTGTAGCCGGCCACGCGCCGGACCACGTGCACTTCGCCATGATGGCCGGTGCCCTGCCCCGCGCGACAGCCGTCGAAGCGCTCCAGTACCTTGAGCTTGGTGTAATCGATGGCGTCGGTGTAATAGTCCACGCGGGTGCGGGTGACGTAGGCCTTGCGGCCCTCCCAGTCCAGCCGCTCCACCTGGTAGGGAGTGGACTGGATCATGTGGATGGCGCCTTCGTACAGGGTCAGCGGCGCGGCGCTGAAATCCACTTCGGCGATGATGACCTGGCGGCCGTCCGTGCGATCGACGACCACGAAATTGCCGTCCGCCACCGCCCGCAGGCTGACCGCGTTGGCGGGGTAACTGTCGGCGATCCATTCGTAGCGCTCGCCCTCGCGATGGACCACGCTGTCTTCGCTCAGCAGTTCCAGGAACGGCGCCGGATCCACGGGACCGAAGTGTTCGCCCGCCAGGAACGGCAGTTCGAATGCGGCGCAACGGATGTGATCCAGCAGGATCATCGGTTGGTCGGCGGCGATGCGGGCGTGCTCGGGCGGACTGTCGGCGAAAAAATCCGGATGCCGCACCACGTACTGATCCAGTGGCTGCGAACTGGCGACCAGCACGCCCAGCGAAGGCTGCTGGCGGCGCCCCGCGCGGCCGAAACGTTGCCACGTGGCGGAAATCGAACCGGGATAACCGTTGAGCACCACCGCGTCCAGGCTGCCGATGTCCACGCCCAGTTCCAGCGCCGAAGTGGAAACGATGCCGTCGATGCGACCGTCGCGCATGTCGCGCTCGGCCTGGCGGCGTTCGGTGGGCAGGTAGCCGCCGCGATAGGCACGGATGCGCGCCGGCTTGCGCGGGTCGTGGTCGAACACGTCCTTCAGGTATTTGGTCAGCACCTCCACCATCGTCCGCGACTGCGCGAACACCAGCGTTTTCAGCCCGGCCTTGATCGCCAGCCGGGCAATCCGGTTGCTCTGTGATCGCGCCGAGGCACGCAGGCCGAGATCGGGATTGACCACCGGCGGATTCCACAACAGCACGTGCTTGTCGCCGCTGGGCGCGCCGGATTCGGTGATGGCGTGCACGTCCGTTTCCAGCAATGCCTCGGCGTGCGCCCGGGGATTGCCGATGGTGGCCGAGCACAGGATGAACTGCGGCGCGGAGCCGTAGAACGCGCAGACCCGGCGCAGGCGCCGCAGCACATTGGCGACGTGCGATCCGAACACGCCGCGGTAGCTATGGATTTCGTCGATCACCACGTAGCGCAGGTTCTCGAAGAACTGCGCCCACTTGGTGTGATGCGGCAGGATCGCCTGATGCAGCATGTCCGGATTGCTGACCACGATGTCGCCGTGCAGGCGGATGGCCTGGCGCGCGTCGCCCGGCGTGTCGCCATCGAAGGTGAACGCCTTGATGCCGAGTCCGCCGGCGGCGTTGAGCTCCAGCAACTCGCTGACCTGATCCTGCGCCAGCGCCTTGGTCGGGAACAGATACAGTGCCTTGGCGCTGCCGCCCATCACCGCCGACGCCACCGGCAACGTGTAGCAGAGCGATTTGCCCGATGCCGTGGGCGTGGCGACGACCAGATGCTCGCCGGCCGCCGCATGCTCCCAGGCTTCGGCCTGGTGCGCGTACAGGCGCTCGATGCCGCGACTGCGCAGCGCCCGCGCCAGCCCTTCCGGCAGGTCCGCCGGCAGCGGCGCGTAGCGTCCCTCCCGAACGGGCACCGTCAGCCGGCCGGTCACCCGATCCGGATACTTGGCCGCCAGCCGCTCGGACAACCGACTGCCGTCGGCGGCACCGGTCGGCAGCAGGTCACGGTGGGAACGGGCGAGTTGCCGGGCGGGGACGGACATGGGCGGCCTCCAGTTGGGGCCGATATGACAGTCCACCGCCGTCGCAGGAATTGAGATTGGCGGCGCAGCCCGCGCCGCGGGCGGATCGCGGACAAAACAAAGGCCCGGCTTGCGCCAGGCCTTTCGGGTGAAACTGGTGGGCGGTACAAGGTTCGAACTTGTGACCCCTGCCGTGTGAAAGCAGTGCTCTACCGCTGAGCTAACCGCCCGAATCTCGGGCCGCGTATGTTAATCGGGCCTGCCGGATTGGTCAAACATTTTTGCCGGCCTGCCGGAAAAGCCCGCCGCGCCGGGACTTCCGGGCATCAAACGGCGGCGGTGACCAGCACTTCGATGCGCCACTCCTCGTTGGCCAGCCGGGCCTGCACGGTCGCGCGCGGCGGTGTGTGTCCCGGCACCACCCACTCGTCCCAGATCTGGTTCATGCCGTCGAAGTCGGTGATGTCCTTGAGGAAAATCTCCACCCGCAGCAGCTTGCTCTTGTCGGTGCCCGCCTGCGCCAGCAGGGCATCCACGGCGGCCAATACCTGGCGGGTCTGGCCGCGGATGTCCTGGCCGGCATCGTCGGCAACCTGGCCGGCCAGATAGACCACGCCATTGTGGATGGCCATTTCCGACATGCGGGGGCCGACATCGAAACGCTGGATCATGGTGAAGCTCCTCGGATTACCGGCATCGTTCATGCC
>Ga0182741_1004152_pt1 | contig 14569 bp, 9 predicted proteins | sample eDN5th37CBELigOP_FD_128874 | JGI IMG/M metagenome (GOLD analysis project Ga0182741, IMG submission 128874) | Enriched Organic Plus compost microbial communities from Emeryville, California, USA - eDNA 5th pass 37_C BE-Lig OP (version 2) (version 2) ...
AGGTCGGGGCATAAGCTCCGGCATGCCGGGGCTGTAAACTTTCCCTCGAAAATTTCCGGGTGTATCGCCCTATTCAGAGTATGCCGGTGCCCGCCGGCAATACGGCTACGATAAAATCTGCCCTCCGGAAGCTATTGAACTGCATCTTCGGGAGGTGCATCGTCCTTCACACCGGATCAGCTTTCAGGAACGCAACTTTTTGCCACGAAGCGTCGCTGCCTTATTAAGCGGCCTGCCCAGCCAGGCCACCAGTACCCTGGGCTCCGCAAAATGACGCTGGTAACTCCCAATTCCCTATATTTGACTGGTAAACCATGAAACGTAGAGCACCTTTTTACCCAAGCAAGCAGCGCACTTATATACCCAAAAAGCGGAACTGTACATTTCTCCGGTTTTACAGCATGACCGGCAGCTATATTTAATGCCGCCTTTTCCCCGGTTCCCGTGACCGGGTTCATGTATTACCGAATCATTTAAAGGAGATTGAAACCATGTTGCACCATTTTTCAAAGGTACTGCTGCGTACCCCTTTACAAAGCCTCAGTAAGGCATACCGACCCGAAGCCGACACCACTCCTATTTTCCGTGAAGGCCTTTATCTTTCTTCTCCCGAATACTGGCAGGAGCTGCAAAAGCGGGACCAGCTCAAAGGCAAAGACAAAGAAAAGCTGGAGCTGAGCTTTGCGAAATACTGGCTGCGAAGCAGCGCCCGCTGTACCCCGTACGGAACATTTGCCGGCATGACCACGGCTACCGTAACAGATGGAGATACACAATTTATACTGGCGCCTGCCGCAGGCCATATGCGCAGGCTGAGGCTGGATATGAACTACCTGTCCGGTATTGTCCAGGTACTGGAGCAGGTTCCCGAAATCCAGGAGCAGCTGCTGTACTATACCAACAACAGCCTTTACGAGCTGCCCGACGGATTCCGTTATGCAGAATACACCATTGAGAACAATACCCGCAATTATCATCTTACCTCGATTGAAAAAACAGACTATATCAAAGCTGTGCTGGAACGTTCGAGGGATGGCGCCTCCATAGCAATGCTGGTACAGCTGCTTTGCGAGGCAGAAGATGTTACGGAAGAAGAGGCAAAGGAATTTGTGCTCAGCATGATCGCTTCGCAGCTGCTTATATCGGCCCTGGAGCCTTGCGTTACAGGCAGGGAGCCGCTGGACCAGCTGGTCAGCCAGCTGGAAGGGCTGGCCAATCCGCCCGCTATACTGGCGCAGCTGAAAAAGGTGCAGGAGATGATCCGTGAGCCCCGGGAAGATGTTGCTTATTACCAGTCCATCGAACAGGCTTTGCTCGACCTGGGACTTGCGCTGGAGGTGCCCAAGAATACCCTGCAGGCCGACCTCTTCCTGGATGTGTCGCACAGTACGATCAACGAGGCCCTGCTGAATGAGATCGCCGCGCAGGCAGATGCGCTCAGGGTACTGGCCCGGAGGGTGCGCAACGCGGAGCTGGACGATTTTAAGAAAAACTTTTACAGCCGGTACGAAGACGCCGAGGTGCCACTGGCTATAGCGCTGGATGCCGACCTGGGCATAGGCTATGCCGGTGTACGGGACGAATCGGCGGGCGGAGGCCCCATGATCGACGATATTGCATTTGCCGGCGGGGGCAGTGGCGGCGGCGCTGAGTTCGACTTTATACAACAGTATACTTTAACCAAGTACAACGACTACATCAGGGAAGGCCAATCCTGTATAGAGATAAAGGAGGAAGAGCTCCAATCGCTCCGTGAGCATAGCAAGAGCTTCCGCTTTGCAGACAGCATACACATCATGGGCAGCCTGCTGAAGCAGGACGGGAAGCTGGACCCGGGAAACTTCGTATTCGACCTTTCCAGCATGGGCGGCCCCTCGGCAGGCAACCTGCTGGGCCGCTTTACGCATGGCGACAGCGAGCTCTGCGCGCTTACCCGCACTATACTCAGCCGGGAAGAAGCCGAACAGCCCGACGCCATCTATGCAGAGATCGTTCATTTGCCGCAGGCCCGCATCGGCAACATATTGCTGCGGCCCGTATTACGGCAGTACGAGATTCCTTATATCGGGAAGTCCGGCGCCGGCGAAGCGCACCAGATACTGGTAGAGGACCTTATGGTAAGCCTGCGCAACAATGAAGTGATCCTGCGCAGCAGGAAGCACAATAAGCGCGTCATACCCCGTCTGACCACAGCCCATAATTTCAGCTACCGCAGCCTGCCCGTGTATAAATTCCTTTGCGATCTGCAGCCCCAGGGGCTTGCCTTTGCAGGTATATGGGACTGGGGGCACCTCGCCGGGATGAAACACTTGCCCCGGGTAGTTTATAAAAACCTGGTCATCCATAAGGCGCTGTGGAAAGTAGAAGAGAAAGACCTGAAAGAAGTGCCTGCGGAGCCGGAAGCCCGGAAAGAATTTGTGAGGGCCTGGCGCACACGCCTGCAGGTACCGGCGAGAGTGGTCTATAAGGAAGGAGATAATGAGCTGCTGATCGATCTTGAAGAGGAGCGGGGCATCGGCCTGTTCCTGCATTACCTGAAGCGCTATAAGGCCATTGTCCTCGAAGAATTTCTCTTTACGGAAGACAACTGCGTGGTGCATGACGAATCGGGCGCACCTTTTACCAACGAGATCGTGATTCCCCTGTACCGGCAGGAAGAGAAGGAAACTGCGGCCGCGCCGGCAGCCGGGCAGGAATCCCAAAGCGTACCGCAGCCCCAAGCGGCCGCACCCGGGGAGCATGCGCCGCAAATTATCCGCAAGTTTTCCCCCTTCAGCCAGTGGCTTTACTTTAAAATATATACCGGCACCAAATCGGCGGAGAAGGTGCTGCGCGACACGATCGCGGGGTTCGTGGAAAAAGGACTGGAAGAGCAGCTTTTCGAACGCTTTTTCTTTATCCGTTACCGGGACGACTTTTCCCATATCCGCCTGCGCTTCTTCAATACCGATCCCGACCGGCAGCTGGAAGTGCAGAAGCGGCTGATGATCTGCCTCCAGCCATTGCTGGACGACGAACTGATCGACAGGGTAAGCCTGGACACCTACACAAGAGAGCTGGAGCGCTATAGAGGCGACCTGATAGAGGAAGCCGAAATATTGTTTCATAACGACAGCCTTGCCATACTGCGTTTTATCAACCTGCTGGAAGGCACAGAAGGAGAACGGTACCGCTTCCTTTTTGCACTGAGAGGCATTGATATGCTGCTCAGCGATTTCGGGCTCTCGCTCGAAGAAAAGACAGAGCTGGCACGGCAGATCCAGGGCGGGTTCTTCCGCGAATTCGGCGGACATCCCTCGCTGCAAAAGCTGCTCAACGATAAATACCGCAAGCAGCAAAAGACCATCTTTGCCCATATGGACGCTTCCAGGGACGTGGAACATGAGATCGACGAGGCCGTGGCCATCTTCAGCATACGCTCCGAGGCCAACGTACCTGTTGTTGCCCGCATCCGGCAAAAGCTGGAAGCGCAAAACACGAAGGCGGCCCTTTCAGAACTGCTGCCCAGCTATATTCATATGTTCATGAACCGCCTTTTCATAGCGCAGCAGCGGAAATATGAGCTGGTTGTCTACCATTTCCTCGAACGTTATTATTCATCACAATTAAGCATACAAAAAAAAGGGAAAACCGATGTCGTTCACCGTTTACAGACAACTTGACGCGATGGACTGCGGGCCTACCTGCCTGCGGATGGTAGCGAAGCACTATGGCAAAAGTTATTCCCTGGAGTATTTAAGAGAACAATCTTTCATCACCCGGGAAGGCGTAAGCCTGCTGGGAATAAGCGAGGCTGCAGAGAAAATAGGCTTCCGTACCCTGGCCGCGAAGATTACCTTTGCCCAGCTGGACGAAGAAGCCACCCTGCCCTGTATCCTCCACTGGAACCAACGGCACTTTGTAGTACTGCCGCCGCAGAATTACGACCGCAACAAGAAAGGCGACAAGATCCTGATAGCCGATCCGGCGCATGGTCTGGTAAAGGTAGACCGGGAAACATTTCTGCGCAGCTGGCTGGGCGAGGGGCGGGAAGGCATTGTGCTGATGCTGGAGCCCACCGAGCAGTTTTACAAGGAAAAAGAGGAGCAGCAGGAAAAGAAAGGGTTCAAATTCCTGTTCGGCTACCTCAGGCCCTACAAAGCTTATGTGGCGCAGCTTTTCCTGAGCCTGCTGATCGCCAGCGCGTTTTCGCTTATTACTCCTTTTCTCGCGCAAGGCCTTGTCGATAACGGCATCAATCACCAGAACCTGGGATTTGTATACCTGGTGCTGATCTCCCAGCTGGTGCTTTTTGCGGGAAGCACGGCTATTGAAATGATCCGAAGCTGGATATTGCTCCATATGAACAGCCGGATCAATATCAGCATCATTTCGGACTTCCTCATCAAGCTGATGAAACTGCCCATACGCTTCTTCGATACGAAGATGATCGGGGATATCCATCAGCGGATCGGTGACCACAGCCGCATACAGAGCTTCCTCACCGGCACCACTTTGTCTACCTTGTTTTCCTTCGTTAACCTGATTGTCTTTACAATCGTATTGTCGATATACAGCGTTAAGATACTGCTGGTGTTCATCGTGCTCAGCCTTGCTTCCATAGGCTGGATCCTGTTCTTTCTCCGTAAAAGGAAAGAGCTTGACTATAAGCGGTTCCAGCGGATGAGCGACAATGAAAATGTGCTGTTTGAGCTCATTACCGGCATGCAGGAGATCAAGCTCAACAACTGCGAAACGCCCAAGCGCTGGGAGTGGGAAAAAGTGCAGGCGCGCCTGTACAAGATCAGTGTGCAGGGCCTGGCCCTGGGGCAATACCAGCAGGTGGGCTCCGTGTTTTTCAATCAGCTGAAGAACATCCTTGTATCTTACATCAGCGCAAGGGAAGTGATGAGCGGCAATATGAGCCTCGGGATGATGCTCTCGGTGAGCTATATCATCGGGCAGATGAACAGCCCGCTGGACCAGCTGCTGGGCTTTGTGCAGGCAGCGCAGGACGCCAAGATAAGCCTGGACAGGCTGGGCGAGATCCATAACCGGGAAGAGGAGGAAACCGATGACCTGGTAGCGCTGGCGCCGCTGGACAAGAAGTCCGACAGCATTTACCTGCAGAATGTTTCATTCCAGTACGGAGGCTCCATGTCGCCTTATGTACTGAAGAACATTAACCTGGAAATCCCCAAAGGAAAGGTTACCGCTATCGTAGGCACCAGCGGGAGCGGCAAGACCACCCTGCTCAAGCTGCTGCTGCGCTTTTACGATCCTACTGAAGGAAAAGTGCTCGTGGGCAATAAGGAACTGAAACAGCTCTCACCGAAATGGTGGCGCAACGAATGCGGAACCGTAATGCAGGATGGCTTTATTTTTTCCGACACCATTGCCCGGAATATATCGGTCAGCGATGAACGCGTGGATATGGAAAGAATCATGCATGCCGTGGATGTAGCCAACATCCGGGAGTTTATAGAAGAGCTGCCGCTCGGCTTCCAGACCAAGATCGGGAACGCCGGCAACGGCATCAGCGCGGGGCAGAAGCAAAGGATGCAGATAGCCCGCGCCGTATACAAGAACCCCCAGTACCTTTTCTTCGATGAAGCCACCAGTGCGCTGGATGCCAATAACGAGAAAGTGATCATGGAGAACCTGGACCGCTTCTTCGAAGGGAAAACGGTAGTAGTGATCGCACACCGTTTAAGCACGGTAAAGAATGCAGACCAGATCGTGGTGCTGGAAAAAGGCGAGATCGTGGAAGTGGGCACGCATGCCTCCCTTACCGCCAACAAAGGAAAATATTATGAACTTGTGAAAAACCAGCTGGAGCTGGGAAGTTAAGCGACCTATAACTATGCCGCAAAGTAACAACACTATAGAAGAGCTGCGCACGGGCGAAGAAATACGGAGCGAGGAGGTGCAGGAGATCATGGGGCGCATGCCTTCCTGGATCATTCGCCGGGGTATTACTTTGATCGCTGTGCTGGTTGCCTGCCTCTTTGTGGGCGCATATTTTTTCAAGTACCCCGATATCATACCCGCGCAGATGACCATCTCGTCCGGCAATCCGCCGGTCAAGCTGGTGGCCCGCATGAGCCTGCCCATACAACAGCTTTTTGTAAAGAACGACCAGATGGTAAAAGAAGGGGACCTGCTTTGTATCCTGGCCAACGCTTCGGATTATGAGGATGTTGCCCTGGTTACGCCCCTTGTGCGCCAGCTGGATACCAGCACCAATCTTGCAGCGGCTGTCCGGGCAGCTGACCTGCCCTCGGGCTTGCAGCTCGGGGAGCTCCAGTCGGGCTATGCCGAGCTTTACCAGGCTATACAGGACTATCGTTTCTTCCTGCAGCATAATATCTACGGCGCCACCGTCAGCAGCCTCCAGCAGCAGATCGCCTATAATGACCTGCTGAACCGGGAGCTCAGCACCCGGGAAAAAATGCTGCGGGAACAGCTGGAGCTACAGCACCGGCGTTTCGCGGCCGACTCCGCGCTGGTAAAGAGCAAAGTTATTTCGAGGGTAGAGTATGAAGAATCGCGGAAGAAGATGCTGGACCAGCAGATGAATACGGAAGGCAACAGGAGCAGCATTATCCAGAACAACCTGCAGCAGACGGAATACAGGAAGAACATCACCGATATTATCCAGCAACGGAGAACGGAAGAGAACAACCTGCAGCAGCAGGTGAAGGATGCAGCGAGCCGCTTCATGGGCCAGTATGCGCAATGGGAGCAGAATTATATCCTGCGCAGCCCTGCCAGCGGAAAAGTCACCTTTTTCAAATACTGGAAAGAAAACCAGTTTGTACAGGCCGGTGAAGGGGTCATGATGGTCGTGCCGCCCACGCAGGAATATGTAGCCCGGGGCAATATCGGCATAGACCGTTCGGGCAAGATACAGGCCGGCCAAAAAGTGCTGATCAAGCTCACGGCCTATCCCTTCGAAGAATACGGGATGCTCCGGGGCACCGTGGCTTCCCGTTCGCCCGTAGCTATGGACAGCACCTTCCTGGTAGAGATAAAGCTGGAGAACGGCCTGCATACCAATGCAGACAAAACCATACCCGACCAGCCCCAGCTGTATGGTATCGGCGAGATCCTCACAGAAGACAAAAGCGTACTGCAGCGGCTGTTTGAAAAAGTATACGGCAAATGGCGCCGCTGATGCCCCCGGGTAAAAAGGCTAGCGGCGGCTCGCTGGCTATGCCAGAACCTAAGCATGAATCCAGAAGGCATATTCGGCAAATTTTACCGGATCGGTCCACCAGGCGCTGGCTGTACTGTAGCTGAAATTACGGGTGCCGGCCTGGCTCTGTACGGGCAGCACTACGTTTCCTGATGCATCCCGCCTGGCTTTTACGGCAGCTTCGGGAGCAATGACCACCACGTGTCCCGGACCGGTATCGCCCACCCTCCGGCCGATGATGATGGCCACCCCTCCGAGATTGGCAGCCTGCTGCAGCCTGGTCAGATCGCCGGTCTGCCGCCAGCCGAACCGGGGACCGAAATCGCGCAGCCAGCGGAACAGGTTATTGGCCAGCATCTCGGTTACCGTACTATCATATACAGGACTTACCCGCTCTCCAGCGGCCAGCCGGGCAATGGCGCCCTGGGTCCACCACACCCTGGGAAAGTATACACCGGCCAGGTGGCAATAATCGTGTACGTAAATATTGCAAAAGGTCTTGCCGCGGCCCGGCTTATAACGCAGGTGCGCAGGATTGGCCACATCCAGCCAGTCGATGATCTGCAGCAGCGATTGTGCCAATGCTGCGGGCAGGGCCTTCTTATCGCGCCGGGGCTGCCCTTTTTCGTTCAGGGAACGTGCATTGGCCGGCTCGGCACGCCTGGTGACCACGCCGCTCTTAACCGGGAGATGGGCGGCTACAATGCCTGTAACCGGGTCTTCGGCCGGGGGTACCAGCACTTGCGGCATCGGCTCTGCCACAGCCCGCAGGTATTGCGCAGAAGCATATCCTTTGAAATAGGCACCGTTGAGCGTCGTTTCAACCAGGTACCAGCCATCAGCCTTCCTGCCCGAAATCCGGTTGACCAGGTGGCCGTCGGGGAGCCGGGTTATTACGTTGGCCGTGCTGCGGCCGGAAGGGACCCTCGGCTCGCGGCGCAGGTTCAGGGAGTTGTCTTTTACCGTGACCTTATAAACTTTACTGCCGTTGTCGGCAGGCCTGGGGTCGGGCAGGGGCGCTCCTCCCCTGTCGGGGTGGAGCGTTCCCGCAGATTGCGCCAGCGCCAGGTATTCAAAGATATATTCTCCGTAATACCTTACGCCGTCGTGATATCCCTGCCGGAAGCCTTTGGCAGGATCGGCCTTACCTTTATTGTAGGCAATGGCCACGTAAACCATTTCGCTGGCAGTAAGCGATGTTTTGCCTTCCCAGCCCTGCCGCTTCTGTGCGGCCTTCAGTTCCTCTATGCATTTGGCCGCGCTCAGGCCTGCGTCTGCCCATTTCTTTTGCAAAAAGTACTGCGGGTCTGTAAGGAAGTGCTGCAGATCGTACTGGAAGATGCCGTAACCGTGGCAGAACTTATTCTTGTTCTTCACTGCGCCGGCATAGCCGGGAACGTGTGCGGCCATATCCACCAGGCATTTCCTGGCTATTTCGAACATCCGGCTGCCGTCGGGGGCCTGCAGCAGCGCTGCTTTATTCCGGGGGAATGCTTTGCGGCGGGGATAATCGAGCGTATCGCCGACGCAGAGCGCTGCTATTTCTTCCAGGGAGAATTTGCCGGCAAGCCTGCTCCAGATATAGCCGGTTTCCTGGTAAGCGATGGCGCAAAGCAGCTCTGCACTGAACGGAGTGCCTTGTACCGCTGTGGCGAGGATAGTTCCGAAATGCTGCCGGAACCAGGCAATGGCCTCTTTTGTGTTCATATGGATAGGTTTAAGGGTTACAGGTATTACAAATTTAGCACATTACTATGACCGTTCTGTGGCGTAGCTGCCGAAAACCTTTGTTTTAATTATCATTTGCTGATGTGATAATTATCTCCTTATTTTGAATCATGGTACATTATGCATCGGATGTAGAAGCCGTAAAGGCGCTGCAACAGAAATACGAAGCGTTACGAAAGGCAGTAGGACAGGTAATTGTGGGGCAAATGGATGTGGTGGAAAAGCTGGTGATCTCCATCCTGTGCAACGGGCACAGCCTGCTGGTGGGAGTACCCGGCCTGGCCAAGACCCTGCTGGTAAAAACCGTGGCCGATGTGCTGGACCTTTCTTTCAAACGCATCCAGTTTACCCCCGACCTGATGCCCAGCGACATCACCGGCGCTGAGATACTGGACGAAAACCGGAAATTCAAGTTCCTGAAAGGACCGATATTTGCCAATATTGTACTGGCAGACGAGATTAACCGTACGCCGCCCAAAACGCAGGCTGCGCTGCTCGAAGCCATGCAGGAGCGCAATGTAACAGCCGCAGGCGAAGAGTATAAGCTGCCCGCTCCTTTCTTTGTGTTGGCTACACAGAACCCCATCGAACAGGAAGGCACCTACCCGCTGCCCGAAGCACAGCTGGACCGCTTTATGTTCCAGATCATGGTAAACTATCCGGCCTTTGAAGAAGAAGTACAGATCGTGAGGCAGACTACCAGCCCGCAACAAACAGACCTGCCAAAGGTGCTGCACGCCGAAGAGATACTCTACTTCCAGCAGCTGGTGCGCAAGGTACCCGTGCCGGATAATGTGCTGGAATACGCCGTAAAGCTGGTGCAGAAGACCCGCCCCGACCGGCAGCAGAAAGAAAGCCCTGCCACCCAATACCTGGCCTGGGGCGCCGGCCCGCGCGCTTCGCAAAACCTGATCCTGGCCGCCAAATGCTATGCCCTGCTGCGCGGGAAGTTTTCGCCCGATATAGAAGATGTAAAAGCGATGGCCCTGCCGGTACTGATACATCGCGTGGTAGGCAGTTATAAGGCGGAGGCCGAAGGCATCGCCGTCAGCGAGATCATCGGCAGGCTATTGTAACGGCAGCACAACAAAATGACTATGGTAATGGAAGAAAAGAAATCGCTGTTTGAGCGCTGGATCATACTGGAAGCAGAGCTGGTGGAACGTTTCGGCAAAAAACCGAACATGGAAGCCATCCTGTTCCTGATAGGGATGAACGAATATAAAGGCAGGATACCCAAAATAAAGTTCTCCAAAGAGCAAAAGCAGGACCTGATGCATATAGGCGTATGCACGCTGCTGAGCAGGGGCGGCTACTACAAACTGGAAGGTTACGACGACGAAGGCTGGCCTCACTACCGGGAAATAAAGAAGGTGGAAACCGACCGGAACACCCTGGCCGCCCAGGAGATACTGCTGAAAGAATACATCCTGGATTATTTCGGGATCGAATAAGCAAGACAACGGCTCATTATAACCGGGATATGCTCCCGGCAGTGCTTGGTTCCCTTTTTGACGGCTTATGCCAACACAGCCGACGGACAACTTACCCGGCCATAAGGCTTACCGGCTTTTCCCCGAAAATATCATCGCAACTACCCGGTCCGCAGACGGATATTGTATATACCTGGCTGCAGAAACAGCGGCAGCGCCTTAGGCCATCGTACCGGTTTCCTTTGTAACTTACGCTCATGATCGAACCCAGGTTTCCCTCGCAGGGCACTACCATTTTTACCGTAATGAGCGCCCTGGCCAATGAGCACAAAGCCATCAACCTTTCTCAGGGCTTTCCCGATTTCCCTATCGACGAACGACTGGCCCGCCTGGTAGCGGAAGCCATCGGCGGAGGATTCAATCAGTATGCACCCATGGCCGGCCTGCCTGCCCTGCGCCATGCCATTGCAGAAAAGATCCGGCACTTTCAGCAGGTAATTGTTGATCCCGATACCGAGATCACAGTTACGCCCGGAGCTACCTATGCTTTATACACAGCCTTTACCTCCATTCTCCGGCCGGGCGATGAAGTGATTGTATTGGAGCCCGCCTACGACAGCTACATTCCCAACATATACACCAATGGCGCCCGCCCTGTAACGGTACCGCTTGACCCCACCGATTTCAGCGTGGACTGGGAAAAGGTTTTTGCCGCTGCCAATGAAAAAACCAGGGCCATCGTCATCAACAACCCGCACAATCCCTGCGGCAGCACCTGGCAGGAAACGGATTTCGGGCAGCTGGAAAGGCTGGTAGCAAAATTCGGCCTGTATGTTATAGCCGATGAGGTATACGAGCACATTGTCTTTGACGGTAAAGCGCACTGTTCTGTAGTGCGCTTCCCGGAGCTCAGGGCGCGCAGCTTCGTGGTCTGCTCCTTCGGGAAAGCCTTTCACAGCACCGGCTGGAAAATGGGATACTGCGTGGCGCCTCCTGCGCTCACGCAGGCTTTCAGGCAGCTGCACCAGTACCTGGCTTTCAGCGTCAATACGCCGATGCAGCAGGCCATTGCCTGCTATCTCGAAACACCCGGTCCTTTAACAGAAACTGCAGCTATGCTGCAGCATAAAAGGGATTTTTTCCTGCAGCAGATGCAGGATACGGGATTTACTTTTTCGAAACCCGCACAGGGCAGTTATTTCCAGGTAATGCACTACGACGCCATTTCCGATCTGCCGGACAAGGAGTTCGCAGTATGGCTTACAAAAGAGCATGGGGTAGCCACTATCCCGCTCAGCTCTTTTTACCAGGTGCCGGCAACGCAGCGGTCGGTACGTTTTTGTTTCGCTAAAAAAGAAGAAACCCTGCAGGCTGCCGCCGCAAGATTAAGATTTCTTTAAGCGCTGAAGCCAATATATTCTGAATTTTTTGCCGCCGGTACGCCTGCGTACCTGATATTCTATAGATTCGTTCAAAAATGCTACCTATGGGATTCAGGATAATCGCAGCATTTTGCCTGCTAAGCCCTTTGACGGCAAGCGCCCAGGGCGATAACCTGTTCAAGTCAGACCGTGACCCGAACAAGGCTAACCAGTTCAGCATTGCTGCCGGAGCAGGCCTGGCCTTCCCGTTCACCGACGTAAACCGGAGCTCTACGCAGCCCGTCTTCGGCGCCGGCGCCCAATATGCAGCGCAGCCCTGGCTGGGCATTAACCTGGACTTTCAATTCGGCAAGCTTAAAGGCGGCGACCGTACCGATGCCTCCGTGAGCTACATGGAATTCAGCAATAACTTTTTCTACAGTGCCGTAACAGCCCGCTTTTACCCGCTGCGGCTTGCGCTGAACAGGAAAACGGAAGCGGATGTGCAGACCAATATCAAATACCTGGGGGGCCTGTATGCGGGGGTGGGGGCAGGAATTATAGTGAACAATGTAGACGCTTACAATGCACCCGACGCAGGTATGATTCCCGACCGGAACGGATCCCAGATCGTTGTACCTGCAGAGCTGGGGTATATGCTGCCCATAGCGCACCTCAACCCTGCCTATAAGGGAAAGGTTTACGGCAGATCGCAGCTGTCGCTGCATATCAGCTACCGCCACAATCTTTCTTTTTCGGAAAAGCTGGACGGATACAACCCTCCGGGATACCAGAACAAGAGCAAAGATGCTTTCAGCACGCTTACCTTGGGGCTGGTGTATAACCTGTAATCCTTTCCGGGTGTAATAATTACTTTACTTCCATTTAATAATTACGCAATATCTTTTTCTTCTTTTTGCAAGGAGCGGAATATAATGGCCCACCAGACATTCACCTTCCTTCCGCTCTATGGCTATGGCAAAAAGAGAAGTCAACCTGCTTATCCTTTCCGACCTGCATCTCGGAACCTACGGCTGTCATGCCAGGGAGCTGCTGCAATACTTAAAAAGCATCAGGCCCAAGGCCATAGTGCTCAATGGCGACATCATCGATATATGGCAGTTCAGCAAGCGCTACTGGCCTCCTGCGCACATGATGGTGATCAAGCACCTGGTAGGGCTTATTGCCAGGGGTGTTCCTATCTACTATATCCCCGGCAATCATGACGAAACCCTGCGCCGGTTCCGCAACTTCCAGCTGGGCTCGCTGAAAATATGCAACAAGCTTTCGCTGAAGCTGAACGGCGAAAGAGTATGGATATTTCACGGCGATGCTTTTGATGTGGTAATGCAGCATTCAAAATGGCTGGCCAAGCTGGGCGCGGTAGGATACGATACGCTGATCCTTATCAACCGCCTCGTAAACTTCTTTTCGCAGAAACTGGGCAAAGGAAAGATCTCCTTTTCCAAAAGGATCAAGAACAGCGTCAAGAGCGCTGTGGCCTTCATCAATAAGTTCGAATCCACCGTCTGCGAGATTGCCGCTGCCAACAACTATCATTATGTGGTTTGCGGCCACATTCACGAGCCGGCCATCAAAACGATGGTTACGGAAAACGGCACTGTGCGCTACCTGAATTCCGGCGACTGGATCGAAAATCTTTCTGCCCTGGAATATACGAACAGCGAATGGCGCCTGTATCGCTATGCAGACGATCCCGTGGCGCAATCCATAGAGCTTAAGAACAACCAGATCAGGAAAGAGTCGGCCAAAGAGCTGTTCAACAGCCTTCTGGCAGAGATGAATATTACACGGTAATGGCAGTACGGCATTCACTACAGCATTTCCCCCATGAAGATACTTCTGGCAATTCAGGGAACCGGCAATGGTCATATCAGCCGGGCCCGCGACATTTATCCCGAACTGAAAAAATACGGCGAGGTCCATATACTGGTAAGCGGCTACCAGGCCGATCTCGACCTCCCCTTCCCCGTAACCTACAGGGTAAAAGGACTGAGCTTTATCTTTGGCAGGCATGGCGGGGTTTCGTTGTGGCGCACCTTACGGCGGCTAAGTCCCTGGCGTTTCCTGAAAGATGTCTATCATATCCCGGTAGAGCAATATGATCTTGTGGTCAACGATTTTGAGCCGGTAACGGCCTGGGCGGCCCGGCTGCGGAAAGTGCCCTGCTTCGCATTAAGCCACCAGGCAGCCGTAGTGCACCCGGCATCGCCCAAGCCTCGGGGGGGGTGGGCGGGAAGGATCGTGCTGAAATACTATGCGCCTTTCCAGGATTTTTACGGCTTCCATTTCGAGCCCTATGCCGGCAAGATATTCATGCCCGTGATCCGGAAAGAGGTACAGCAGCTCGAGCCGGCAGAAGGAAAGCATTATACCGTATACCTTCCTGCCTACGACGATGCATCGCTGGTACGCTTCCTGCATCATTTCAGGCATACCCGCTGGGAAGTTTTTTCCAAGCATAACAAAGAGGCCTTCGTCTTTGAAAATATTACGGTTCGCCCTATAGCCAATGAGGCATTCCTGCAAAGCCTGGCAGGCTGTGAAGGCGCATTGCTCGGCGCCGGTTTCGAGGGGCCTGCGGAAGCATTGTACCTCCGCAAAAAGCTGATGGTGGTGCCCATGAAGCGGCAATTCGAGCAGCAATGCAATGCAGCCGCTATGGCGCGCCTGGGTGTTCCGGTGATCCATGCACTTACGGAACGCTCGCTGCCCGCCGTAGAGCAATGGCTGCGGAGCAGGGAGCGTGTTATCTTATCTTTTCCCAGGGAAACGGCCGCGCTGGCAGTTCACCAGCTGGTTACGGCTTTCATGCAGCAATCGATTGCCGGCATAAACCGTTCGCTGCC
>Ga0182741_1004153_pt1 | contig 14567 bp, 14 predicted proteins | sample eDN5th37CBELigOP_FD_128874 | JGI IMG/M metagenome (GOLD analysis project Ga0182741, IMG submission 128874) | Enriched Organic Plus compost microbial communities from Emeryville, California, USA - eDNA 5th pass 37_C BE-Lig OP (version 2) (version 2) ...
GACGCAACTCTCCGCTCGGCCCGTGCGTTCGTGAGCCGCATCCCACCGAACCGTGTTTCCGATGGCGATCGGCGACCAATCCGAGTTCGGTCGGACAATGGCGTGAGAACGACAACGAGCTGCGGCTGTGCGGAACGCAGCGCGGCGGGGCCGCCATCGAGATCGAGGATCGCATCGTTCCCGATCCGCGTGCAGTGACGCTCGCTCCCCGCGGCTCGGCGGGGAATCCCGCAGTCACTGGTCTGGCCACCGAGCTGGCCCTCCCGATGGGCGCGCTGGGTGTGGGTGAACAGATCGAGCGGGCATTCGGTGACGGATGGTTCGGAGCCGAGCTCGTCACGGCAGGGCAGTCCGGCGGGACGTTGGCGTGCGGGACCACCGAAGACGGCGAGCCCGTCTCGGTGGCCAACGGTGGGTTCCAGTGGGTGGTCGCGCCGGTAGAACTCAACGCCACTGGCACCGTTCAGCGCGTGGGGCAGATCGACCAGAACGCGATCGGTCCGGCCACGGCGACCTCGTCGTACGCCCCCTTCGGCGGGGCCCCCGCAGTGGTGTGGCGCCTCGAACTCGAATCGCCCGGCACCTACGTGCTCGGACTCACGACCTGCTGGCAGGGATACGGCATCGAGGACGACGGCGCGGGCAACGAGGTGCGGTTCGCCCCGGCCGACTGGCGCTTCGCCATCAACCAGTTCGTGTTCGTGACGGCCGACGACGGCACCCAGGACCCCATCTTCCACGTGCGCGAGCTGCGCAGCGAGCAGCGGACAGGGCAGCCGGTCGCCTGACGGAGCCCACCGGCCGTTCGCTCCACGACAAAGCGGAGCCCCCTATTCGCAAGAAGGTATTGCGAATTGGGCATTTTCGAACCTAGCCTCCCCGGCGGGAGGCATGGGAAGGATGCGCGCTGCGAGCCGTTCAGGGTGCTTGGCCCTCGTGGTCGGGCTCGGACTGTTCGCGTTCGCCTGCGGTGGCACGGCCGAGACGGCCGACGGGTCGGAGGTCGCGTCGCCTGCATCCACCACGGCTCCCGCCCCGACGAGCGTCGGGCCGTCGCCGAGTCCCCTGCCCTCGGCGGCGGCCGACGCGAATGCTGCCGATCCGGTGATTGCGTTTCGTGGGCTCGATGCCGCGCGCCGGGCGCTGTTCGCGGATCCCGACTCGGATCCGGTGGTAATCGCCGCGATCTGGGAGCCCGGGTCCGAGGCCTACGAGCTGGCGGCGGCGGAAATCGGCGCGCTCGCGAGCACCGGAGTTGCCGTCGACGAGACCGGATTCGCATTGGTGTCGATCCACGTCATCGCGGTCGACGACCAGGTGGCGATGCTGCGCACCGTGCTCGGCCCCGGACATGGCTCCGTGCCCGGAACCGACCGTTCCTGGTCGGCCGAGGTCGACGTCACGATCGACGTGACGCTCGTGAAAGGAACCGATGGTCGCTGGCGCATCGCCAACGACGTGGAGATCGGAGCGATCCCATGACGCTCACGGTGTGGAACTGGCGCGGAACTCGAATGCTCGGCGCGTTCCTGGGCGTACTCGTACTGGCCTCGGTGCTGTGCGTGTCAAGGGTGGACGCGCAGCAAGACGTGTCGATCGACACCGACTTCTCTGGCGGCGAGATCGAAGCTGGCATCAATGGATCGCGACCCGGTGGTGGAAGAGGGGGAGCGGGTGGTGGAGGTGGACTGAACCTCCCGTTCTCACCGTTCATCACGACGGTCACCCGTATCCCGGGTCCGTGTCCCATCGATCCCAACGATCCCGATGCGGTCCCGGTGCTGTATCGGATCACGATCACCGCGCGTGCGACCGGAGCCGTCCTGAGTACGACCCAACGGTGCATCGCACCGAGTGAGCCGGCGCCGACTCCGCCGCCCCCGCCACCGACGTACGAAGAACTGAGGTCACGAGCGCCGATCCCGCCTCCGGCGTTTCGGATCGCGCCGGCAACACATGGCTTGACCGGCCTGGCCACCGAGTTGTCGTCCACCGGCGCGATCACTCCCCAGAGCGTGGCGGTCGGCTTGCGCGGTTGGGACGCAATCGTGGCCGCCGAAGCCGTCTCGATTCGCTGGACGATCTCCGGACCGCAATCGGCCACGTACACCGGGGTCAACGCCCGACACACCTTCGAGCGAGTCGGTACCTACACGATCACCTTGTCCATCACTTGGGCGGCGAGCGCGGACGTGAGTGGATTCGGTGTGGCTCGCGAGGTCGATCTCGGTGTGCGGACGAGTTCGATCACGCGCACGTATCCCGTGCGGGAGCTCCGGAGCCGAACGAGCTGAGCGGCTCAGATCGCGCCGTCGTACGCGCGATTCACGCGCTGGCTTCGCGTCCGAACTTGGCTTGGTAGCCCGGGATCGTGCAGATCGGTGGCCGCTCGCGAACTTCGATGGGAACGTGCACGGCGTCGAGGTCCTCGTCGAAGCGGATGAGTTCGTGGAGCTCGCGATCCGGCGATCCCAGTCCGGCGCGTCGCAGCGCGACCGCGAGGATCGCCGCGGCTTGTGGACCCAGTTCCGAAAGCGGCCGATTGCGGTGAGCTCGGGTGCCGAGGTCGACCTGGGCGATGGCGCCGACCCCGAACGTTGCCGCGATGTCGAGGAGCAGTCCGAGCTCGACGCCCCACCCTTGGACGAACGGAATGACCTCGAGGACGTCTCGGCGGCCGGCGTATTCACCGCCCAACGGCTGGACGATGTTGGCCAGATGCGGGAACAGCATCGAGATGACAGGGCGGGCGAGGAGCTCGGTGACGCGGCCGCCTTCGCCGGGGATCCCCTTGTACGGCCGGCGATAACACCCCTTCACGTACCCGACGCTCGGGTCTTCGAGGAGCGGGCCGAGGAGTCCGGTGACGAACGTGGCGGGGAAGTCGACGAGGTCACCGTCGACCCAACAGAGCAGGTCGCCGTTGGCGGCATACATCGAGGCCCACAGGGCATTGCCCTTGCCGGAACCCCGCCCGGCCTCGGGAAGCACGTTGTCGACGGCGACGACGCGAGCCCCCGCGGACTGTGCCGTGAAGACGGTCGCGTCCGTCGACCCGTCGTCGAGCACCACGATCTCGTCGACGAGCGGTGTCGCTTCCATCAGATCGCGGGCGATGGTCTCGATGATGGGAGCGATCGTGGAGGCCTCGTCCTTGGCGGGGATGCACACCGAGATCTGGAGGTCGCGTGCTCGCTTCGCTTCGGTGAGCGCGGACGCGTCGAAGCTCTCGGCGGACGGAAGGACGGTCATTGGTCGCAACGGTAGGGGATCAAGCTCCGCGAGTTGTCGCCCGGGTTCGGACCCGCCCCCCACGGGCGATACGATCACGGTCGACGTTCATCAAGAGCGGCTGAGGGACAGGCCCTGTGACGCCGCGGCAACCAGTTCTGGGCAGCGCGTGCGCTCGCCGAGACCCCGGTGCCAATGCCTGAGGGGAGTCGCACTCCCCGCACGATGAGAGAGGAAGAGGGACCCGGAATGACCACCCACGCGCGATCCCTGCGCTGCCGTGAATGCGGCCGCGAGTACGAGATCGCTCCCATCTACACCTGTGAGTGGTGCTTCGGGCCGCTCGAGGTGGCGTACGACTACGACGCCATCGCCGCGTCGATCACGCGCGACGAGATCGCCAGTGGCCCCACGTCGATCTGGCGCTACCAGTCGCTGCTCCCCGTGGAGCGGGCGGCCGCGGTGGATCTCGAGGCGGGGTTCTCCCCGCTCGTGCGGGCCGACCGGCTCGCGGCGGAGCTCGGCCTCAAGGAGCTCTGGATCAAGAACGACACGGTGAATCCCACCAACTCGTTCAAGGACCGAGTGGTCGAGGTCGCGCTGTCGCAGGCGTTGCAGTTCGGCTTCAAGACTGTGGCCTGCGCGTCCACCGGCAACCTGGCGAACAGCGTCGCGGCGCACGCGGCGCGCGCCGGTCTGCGCAGCTTCGTGTTCGTGCCGTCGAACCTCGAAGACGGCAAGATCACCACGACCGCGGTGTACGGCGGAAACCTCGTCGCGGTCGACGGCAACTACGACGATGTCAACCGTCTCTGTGCAGAGATCGCTGGTACGTACCGGTGGGCATTCGTCAACGTGAACCTGCGACCGTTCTACGCAGAGGGTTCCAAGACGCTCGCCTATGAAACTGCGGAGCAACTCGGGTGGCAGACGCCCGATCACGTGGTGGTTCCCATCGCGAGCGGCTCGTTGCTCACGAAGATCCACAAAGGGTTCGACGAACTTCACAAGGTCGGGTTGCTCGACGAGGCGCCCAACGTGCGCATCTCGGGTGCGCAGGCGGCCGGCTGCTCTCCCGTTGCCACGGCGTTCGCCGAAGGCACCGATGTCATCCGGCCGGTGAAGCCCGACACGATCGCGAAGTCGTTGGCCATTGGGAACCCGGCCGACGGATGGTTCGCGATCGAGGCGGCCAAGAAGACGGGCGGCGCGATCGAGTCGGTGACCGACGACGAAGTGGTGGAAGGCATCCGACTCCTCGCCCGAACCGAGGGCATCTTCGCGGAGACTGCCGGAGGCGTCACGATCGCGACGTTGCGCAAGCTGGCCGACGCGGGCGTGGTTCGTCCCGACGAGCGGGTCGTCGCCTATGTCACCGGCATCGGACTCAAGACGCTGGACGCGGTGCAGTCCGTCGTCGGGCCTACAGTCACCATCGCACCGGGTCTCGACGCGTTCCACGACGCGTTCTCGGCCGAGTACATCGAGGAGTCAGCGTGAGTGTCACCGTTCGTATTCCGACCCAGTTGCGTGAGCTGACGTCGGGCGCCGCCGAAGTTCAGCTCGATGGCGGATCCGTTTCGGAGGTGCTCAACGCCCTCGACGGCGCGCACCCCGGCTTGGCTGCTCGGATCTTCGATGAAGACGGCTCGCTCCGCCGATTCGTGAACGTGTTCGTGAACGACGAGGACATTCGGTTTCTCGACGGCGTGAACACCACGCTCAGTGGTGGTGAGACGCTCAGCATCGTGCCCGCAGTGGCCGGCGGCTGAACTCGCCCCGACGCGCGCTCAAGGCACTCGGCGCGCCGACCGACACCGCCGGTGATGTCCGTGTGGGGAACGTTTCGCGCTCGTTCGTGGTCGCTCGTCGGCCTGTGCATCCTTGGCGCGTTCTTCCTGAGTTCCTGCGGCGTGGAGGAAGCGCTGTCGTCATCGGATCGTGGCGCCTACACCGATGCGGCCGCCGCGTTCGTTGACGCGAACGCGACGTTCCAGCGGGCACAGGTTGCGCCCGGCGATGGTGAGTCCATGACCGAAGCGCTCGACGCGATGCGGGCGGCGCTTACCGACATGCAGTCGGCCGAAGCGGAGATGACAAAGGCCGTTCGCGGGCTCGACGGTGAGTCGAAAGCAGTTGCCGCCAGGGGCGCGAGCAGCGCCGCCGGAGTGATCGCGGCCAGCGAAGCGTTCATCGCCGCGGTCGAGGCGAACGACCCGGTCGCGTGGACGAAGGCCTACGAAGCGAACTCGGTTGCGATCGATGAGTTCAACGCCGCAACCGAAGCCTGGAACAACCTCTGAGGCGTGAGGCAGTGGCCGCGTTCACGCGGTGACGAACATCAACTCCGCAACGTCGTTGGGGACGAGGTGCTCGCCCACTGGGGTTCGCACCTTCACACCCTCGGCCGTGGTGTCGAGCACCGTGGCGGTGCAACCAGGGATCAGTCGAGCGTGCGAGAGCAGCTTGAGGCCCTCCTCGTTCACTTCGAGGGTCTCGCTGATCCGGGTGACAGTGATTGCGCCGGCTTTGGACTCGCGCAGCGTGACGGTGTCGACTTCCGGCGCGGTGCGCTTCGATCCGGGGATCGGGTTGCCGTGGGGACATGTCATCGGGTCGCCGAGGAGCTCGATGAGCTTTTCCTCCACGTCGGACGACAGCACGTGTTCCCAGAGGTCGGCCTCGCGGTGCACCTTCTCCCATTCGAGCCCGATGACGTCGACCAGCAACCGCTCCGCGAGGCGGTGCCGCCGCACGACCGTGGTGGCCAGCTTGCGACCTTTGTCGGTGAGACGCAGCGTGCGATCCGGCAGGAGTTCCACGTACCCGCGGTCTTGGAGTCGCTGGACCGTCTCGGAAACCGCCGCGGCCGACAAGCCGAGGCGCTCCACGAGGCGAGCGCGCATGGGCGGAATTCCCTCTTCCTCGAGCGAGAAGATGTGCTCAAGGTACTCCTCGGTCGTGTCGTGCATTTCGGCCATGGCAGGAGCTCGTTTCGTCGGGCGCGCGACGGTCGTCGTCGACCAAGGTGAGGATACCCTCCGTGCCGTGAGCTGGATCTGCGGCGATGCGAAGGCTGCGGCGTGAGCGAAGTCGTCGCGTGTCGTGACCTCGTGCGCGCGTTCGGATCGGTCGTCGCGGTCGATCGCGTCGACTTGGCGGTGGAGGCGGGGGAGCTCCTCGCCCTGCTCGGACCGAGCGGCTGTGGCAAGACCACGACACTCCGGATGATCGCGGGATTCGAACGACCCGACGCCGGGACGATCGAAGTGGGCGGCCACGTGGTCGATGCCGCGGGTACGCACGTGCCGGCGGAGCGGCGCAACATCGGCATGGTGTTCCAGGACTTTGCGCTGTTCCCACACCTCACAGTGGGACAGAACGTCGGGTTCGGGGTCAGAGATCGACGGCGGCGCGCAGATCGGGTCACCGCCATGTTGGAGCTCGTCGGTCTGGGGGCCTTGATCGATCGCCATCCTCACGAACTCTCCGGCGGACAACAGCAGCGCGTCGCGCTGGCTCGGGCGCTCGCGCCCGAGCCCGAGGTCGTGTTGCTCGACGAGCCGTTCTCCGGTCTCGATGCTGCGCTCCGAGTACGGATGCGTAGCGAGGTCCGCACCATTCTCCGCGATGCGGGTGCGACTGCGATCTTCGTCACTCATGACCAAGAAGAGGCGCTCAGCCTGGCTGATCGCGTCGCGGTGATGAACGAGGGGCGCCTACTCCAGGTGGGTCCGCCCGACGTGGTGTACGCGAAGCCGAACGACGCGTTCGTGGCCTCATTCGTCGGGGACGCCGATGTGGTCGCCGGAATCAGCGACGGATCATTCGTGGAGACTCCGATCGGGGTGTTCCCGGTTGATGGTCCCCCGGGGCTGGTCGATGTGGTGTTCCGTCCCGAGCAGGTGCGGTTTCGACTCGATGGGCGCGGCACGGGTGTGGTGCACGACGTGGAGTACTTCGGTCACGACCAACTCATCGAAGTGCGCTTCGGGCCCGGCCTGCGGCTGCGCTCACGTACCGGTCCGGGCCGCGTGCTCGAGCCAGGCGACCGCGTCGCGGTGACGTTGTCGGGGGCGGCGATCGCCTTCGCTCGGCCGGGTGAGCGGGAGACTGCCCCACCGGTCGACGCGCTCTCAGACTGAGGTAAGGCTTCCTTTGCTTGGGGTGGCCTTACATGCAACGATTGCGCGCATGGCTACTTCCTCACCTCAGCGAATTGCGTGGAAACGCTGGTTTGCGGGTCTCGCGGTGATCGCGGTGCTCGTGAGCGCAGCCGCCTGTGGAGACTCCTCCGACGACGAGTCGTCGTCGGGTGACGACGAGCAGGTGTCGACCTCGGTGACGCTCTACTCGGGCCGTTCCGAGGAGCTCGTGGGCCCGATCATCGATCGCTTCTCGGAGGAGACCGGGATCACGGTCGACGTGCGCTACGGCGACTCGGCCGAGCTCGCGCTCCTGATCGAAGAAGAGGGCGACCGTTCACCGGCCGATGTCTTCTACTCCCAGGCCCCGGGGGCCATGGGCTACCTCGACGCCAACGATCGCCTCAGTGAGCTGCCCGACTCGATCCTCGAGCGTGTCCCCGAGCGCTTCCGGGCCGACGACGGCAAGTGGGTCGGCGTCACCGGCCGTGTCCGCGTCGTCGTGTACGACTCAGCGGTGACGACCAAGGCGGACCTTCCGAAGTCGTACGCCGACCTGGCCAAGCCCGAGTTCGCGAGTCGCCTGGGCATCGCGCCCGAGAACGGATCGTTCATCGACTTCGTGAGCGAACTGCGCGTCGTCGAAGGCGATGAAGCGGCGCAGAAGTGGCTGGACGCATTGCACGCCAACGGCGTGAAGACGTACGCCAACAACACCGCCATCCGCGAGGCCGTGGCGCGTGGCGAGATCACGTTCGGCTTCATCAACCACTACTACAACGCCCGAGCCCTCGCCGAGGACCCGTCGGCTACCACGACCAACGGCTTCTTCGCCGACGGCGACCTCGGTTCGCTCGTGCTGGTCACGGCAGTCGGAATCATGAACTCGGCTGAGCACCGCGATGCCGCGGAGAAGCTCATCGAGTTCCTCCTGTCCGATGAGGCACAGGAGTACTTCGCGACCGAGACGTTCGAGTACCCGTTGGTCGAGGGCGTCGCGCTCGCGTCGGACCTGCCACCGCTCACCGATGTGGGAACGCCGCCCGCGGACTTCGAAGCGCTCGGCGCCGACTTGACGTCGACGCGGGAGATGATCCGTAAGGCAGGGTTCACGGGGTGACCCGGCCATGACCGAAACGCTTCTGGCCGACCCTGCACCGGCGATGCCGGTTGCGGGGCGGCCAGTGCGTCGGCGCCCTCCGGTGGCGCTGGTGCTGGTTTCCCTGGCGGTTGCGGTGGTGTTCGCCGCGCCATTGGCCTACCTCTTCGTCGGGGATCTCGGCGCGTTCGACGCGCGCGTGGATGCGCTGGGCTCCGAACAGATCTTCGACCCGCTCGTGCGCACCATTGTCCTTGCCACGATCGTGTCGTTGGCGTGTGCAGTCCTGGGCACGGTTCTTGCCTGGTTGGTCACTCGAACGGATCTGCCTGGTCGTGCGGTCTGGCGAGTCTTGTTCGCGCTTCCGTTGGTGATCCCCTCGTATGTGGGGGCCTTCGCATTCGTGGCGGCACTCGGACCGGGCGGATGGTTCCAGTCTTCGTTCGGAATCGGCGCGCCCGATCGCATCGAAGGACTGTGGCCGTCGGTGATCGTGCTCACGTCGCTGAGCTTTCCGTTGGTGTATCTCCCCGTGTTCGCCCGCTTGCTCGCATTGCCAGCTTCGCTGGAAGAGAGCGCACGATCACTGGGGCGTGGTCCCATCTCCACGTTTGTGTTCGTGGTGTTACCGCAGATCCGAAGCGCCGTTTCCGCGGGTGCACTGCTGGTGTTTCTCTACACCGTGAGTGAGTTCGGCGCAGTCTCGATCTTGCGTTACGACACGCTCACGGTGCGCGCGTATTCGGCGAAGCTCGCGCCCGATACATCGCTGGCGATCGCGTCGGTCCTGGCGGTAATCGCACTGACCGTCGTGGTACTCGAGCGGCGGGCCGCTGGTCGATCGCGACCGTTCACGGCATTGGCCGGTGGAAAACGTTCGCTGCAAACACCGCTCGGTTGGTGGAAAGCCCCCGTATTCATCCTCGCCGCGAGTGTTGTCGCCCTCACCCTGGTGGTTCCGATCGCAGTGCTCTTCCGGTGGGCTTTTCTCGTCGGTGCCGACAACGCGGGATTCGGTGGCCTGATCGAACCGGCGCGCAACACTGCCCTCGCCGGTGTCGCGGCGGCCGTGTTCACCGTTGTCCTCGTCCTGCCCACGGGTTATCTCACGGCGCGCTACCGCGGATGGAGTGCCTCCACGTCGAACGCGCTGATCGTCGCGGGTTTCGGGATCCCCGGGCTGGTGAGCGCTCTCGCGTTGGTGCGGTGGGTGCGCGAAAGCCCCGACATGGTGTTCGACGCGCTGTACCAGTCGTTTGCGCTGCTCGTGTTGGCCTACGCGATTCACTTCGGCGCGCAGGCGCTCCGCACGGCGCAGGTCGCGATCGCGGCGGTACCGAACCGCCTCGAGGATGCCGCTCGATCGCTGGGGAGCGGCCCGGTGCGGCGCTTCACCCGCGTGGATCTGCCGCTGACGTTGCCCGGTCTCGCGGCAGGGGGCGGGCTGGTGATGCTGTCGGTGATGAAAGAGCTCCCCGCGACCCTCTTGCTCGCCCCGACTGGGTTTGGAACGCTCGCCACGCGAATCTGGTCGACCACCAGCGAAGGCTTCTACGCACGGGCCGGGTTGGCCTCGTTGGTGCTGGTGGCAATCTCGGCGGTGTTCACGTGGTTCTTGACGATCCGACGAATGGACGTTGCGACGTGAATCCGCGCGGGTACGAGCCTGTCCCGGGCCTTACTGGCGCGCGCCTCGCGATCACCGGCGCGGCTGGATTCGTCGGGTCACATTTGTGTGCGCTGCTCCGCGCGTCGGGTGCCGACGTGATCGGCATCGACCGCGTACCCGGCGCGGCGCTCACGGCCGATCTGATGGATCCCGCTTCACGAGACGAGATCTACGACGCGATCCACACCGCCGATGGCCTCATTCACTTGGCCGCGAGTGGTGCGCGCACCGACATGGTGGGCGCGCTCGCAGTGGCGATGGGTGCGCTGCGACCCGATGTCCCGGTCGTGGTCACCTCGTGTAGCTCGGTGTACGGCTCGTCGATCCTCGAGAGCGACGGCCGGTGGCGGGGTTCGCGGGAGGACGATCCGGTCCGGCCCCTCGGTTCGCACGGCCGATCCCATGTCCTCATCGAACGGCTCTCCACGCGGCGGCGTCTCTACGGGAACCGCGTCGCGTTGATCCGGCCGTTCACGATCGCGGGCGAAGGCCAACCGGAGTCAGCCGCGATCGCGCGCTGGATCAGCGCGGCCAGCCGGGGCGAGGTGCTCGAACTTCCCGGGGGGCCCGAACGGGTGCGCGATGTCGTCGACGTCGTCGATGCCGTTCGGGCGATTGCGGTCGCCTGGCGCGAAGAGATCGACGGGATCGTCAACGTGGGGACCGGTAGGCCGGTGCGGGTGGAGCAGGTGATCGAGGCGATCGCGGCCGAGTTCGGGCCCGTCGACCACGTTCGGGTTCCCGCGTCGAAGGCCACCCCGTTGGCCACGTGCGCCAGCGTGGAACGCATGTCCGAATGGCTCGGCTTCGTAGGCGAGACCGATCTCGGGGCGCTCATCCGGCGCCAGATCCGCGCCGTCCGCAGCGAAGCCGCCGCCTAGGTCCTGGGCGGACGTTCAGCGCCCCGCTGTGGGCGTCCCCCGAGCGATGGTTTGCTGGCGGGCAATGTGGGCGTTCACGGCCTCGAACGCAGACTTCCCGTTGTTCGCGACGGCGTGTGCAACCACCATGCGATCCGAGGCGGGCACCATCGCCGCGGCGTCCGCCATGTGACGGCAGCGCTTGGGACCGTCGGGATGAGCGAGTGCGTTGCCGATCCACCTGGCGATCAATTCCACGTCACGCTCCGTTGCGGCGCCGGCGGCAACGGTGGCGAGCGCCGCGGTCGGTGCGATGGACCGAGGGTGTTCGGTGTCGGACGCGATGCGCTCGAGCTGGGTGACGACCGCCGTGCGGAGCCCGGGGACGATAGCGAAGATGCGCGGTGGCTCCGCCCAGGGCGGGGTCGTGCCCCCGGCCCGGTCCAGCGGGCCAACCGACCTGATTCTTGACGTGTCCGTCCTGATCAAGCCGTCGGCTTCCACGAACTCCGGCGGCGCCTCGAGCGTCAGCGGCCGCTTGGGCTGCTCGGCGAGTGCTTGCACGGTTGCCAGATGGAGTTCACCGACGTGCGACCGGAGTCGGTGGACGTCCTGGTCGGATCGGGCGGTCGCCGCGAGCGCGAGAAGGATCCGCGCGCTGGAGGGCTTCGACACCGACCGAAGCACCTCTACAACGACACCATGGAGACCTCGATCGAGCTCCCTGTAGGGCTGGCGCACGTCATCGACGGGAAGGTCGCAGCGCCGAGCCAATGTCTCGATGATCGCCTCCTGCTCGAAGCATTCGTCGTCGACGACAAGGGGGATGTTCGTAGGTCGGAATCTGTTCCGGGCACTTGCGCTCCCTCGGGTCGGGCGGAGCGGTCATGGTCCAGGAGCTGGAAGCCACCCGTCAAAACCATCCAGGGGGCTGCTTGCACTCGCGGGGTGAGAGTGCCAACATGCTTTAGCACTCGTGGTGCCCGACTGCTAACGGCTCCCCTGGGAGTCGAGCCCACGGCCCCGAGCGCGAACACCGTGCCCGCCACATCCGGCGGGCACGCGTGTGCAACGTCCATCAGCAATGAGGCTGCCCCAGGGGGTACAGATGCCGAAGCAGATCGCTTACTCCGAGCAGGCCCGTCGGTCGCTCGAAGCGGGAATGAACAAGCTCGCCGACGCCGTGCGAGTCACGCTCGGACCGAAGGGTCGCAACGTCGTCCTGGAGAAGAAGTGGGGCGCCCCCACGATCACCAACGACGGTGTGTCCATCGCGAAGGAAGTCGACCTCGAGGACCCGTACGAGAAGATCGGCGCGGAGCTCGTCAAGGAAGTCGCGAAGAAGACCGACGACGTCGCCGGTGACGGCACCACCACCGCCACCGTGCTCGCGTGGGCGATGGTGCGTGAAGGTCTGCGCAACGTCGCGGCGGGCGCCAACCCGATGACCCTCAAGAAGGGCATCGAGCGCGCCGTCGAGACCGCGGTCGAGACCATCAAGAGCCAGAGCAAGCGCGTCGAGAGCGACCAGACCCAGATCGCCAACGTTGCCGCCATCTCCGCGGCCGACGTCGAGATCGGTCAGTTGATCGCCGAAGCACTCAGCAAGGTCGGCAAGGACGGTGTCATCACCGTCGAAGAGAGCCAGACCTTCGGCATGGAGCTCGACCTCGTCGAAGGTATGCGCTTCGACAAGGGTTACATCAGCCCGTACTTCGTCACCGACCCCGACCGTATGGAAGCCGTCCTCGACGACCCGTACGTGCTCTTCGTCAGCTCGAAGATCAGCAACGTCAAGGACCTCTTGCCGGTGCTCGAGAAGGTGATGCAGAGCGGTCGCCCGCTGGCGATCATCGCGGAAGACCTCGAAGGCGAGGCTCTCGCCACCCTCGTGGTCAACAAGATCCGTGGCACGTTCAAGAGCGTCGCGGTGAAGGCTCCTGGCTTCGGTGAGCGCCGCAAGGCCATGCTCGAAGACATGGCGATCCTCACCGGCGGTACGGTCATCGCCGAAGAGGTCGGCCTCAAGCTCGACACTGTCGGCCTCGACCTGCTCGGTCGTGCGCGCAAGATCGTGGTGACCAAGGACGAGACCACCATCGTCGAAGGCGCCGGTGCCAAGGCCGACGTCCAGGGACGCATCGGTCAGATCCGCAACGAGATCGAGAACACCGATTCCGACTACGACCGCGAGAAGCTCCAGGAGCGTCTGGCGAAGCTGTCGGGCGGCGTGGCGATCATCAAGGTCGGTGCGGCCACCGAAGTGGAACTCAAGGAAAAGAAGCACCGCATCGAAGACGCCGTGCAGACCACCAAGGCCGCCGTCGAAGAGGGCGTCGTCCCCGGTGGTGGTGTCGCCCTGCTTCGTGCGCAGGCCAAGGTCCGCGAACTCGCCGACACGCTCACGGGCGACGAGGCGACCGGTGCGAACATGCTCGCTCGTGCGCTGGAGGAGCCGGTCAAGCAGATCGCGCTCAACGCTGGCTACGAGGGTGGCGTGATCGTCGAGAAGGTTCGCTCGCTCAAGGGTGCCAACGGCCTCAACGCCGCCACCGGTGAGTACGAGGACCTCCTCAAGGCCGGTGTCATCGACGCCGCGAAGGTGACCCGTTCGGCGCTGCAGAACGCAGCTTCGATCGCGGCGCTCTTCCTCACCACCGAAGCAGTCATCGCCGAGAAGCCCGAAGAGAAGGCTGCTCCGGCCATGCCGGGCGGCGACATGGGCGGCATGGGCGGCATGGACTTCTGAGTCCCGCTCACACTGCAATCTCGATCGAGGCCCGGGCGTATGCCCGGGCCTCGTCGCGTGCGCCTTACCGCTTTTCGTGGCAGTGATGCGGTTCGGGCACTTGGCGGTCGTGGGCCGGTAAGCCACACTGCATCCCATGCAGGGCTACACGGGTGAGTGGCATTGGGTGCAGGCTCCGGACGGCATTGGGTGGCAGGTGCAGCGCCATTGGCGATTCGACCACCCGCTCGCGCTCAAGAAGACCGGCTGGTACAACGAGGGGTACTTCACGCAGGAACAGCGCGCCGCGATCGACGCGGGCGAGTATCAGAAGTTCCCAGGTTGGGACGACGAGCCAAGGATGGGTCCGAGTCGATCCGAGCAGAAGGCGATGGCGAACGTGGCCGAAGAAGAAGATCGCCACGGTCGCGGCCGTGGGGACCATCGCGACGTGGGGCGTGCTCAAGTCGCACGGTGGTCCAGAGGGAGTTGCGTGCATCGCCAAGTGGTGGTTGCGGGAGCTGCCCGCGAACGATCAGGGCGCTGACTTGCGCGAGGAGGCAATGACGCCCGACGGGAAGCCCTGTGTCGACGAGGGGTCGCTTGGGGCTCCGCATGCGGCAACCGATCGGCTGACGCGTGCTTGGGGGGGCGGTCGAAGGAGAGTCGGCGTCTCCAGTCGGGATCGACGGGCGCGTGCGCATGAGCGAGGCGCTTGTCGCGGCCGCGGCCGCCACCGGAGCACCGGACCCGACCAACCCGTTCGCCGGCGTAGACCACGTTGCGTTGCGTTCGGATCCACAGCGCGCGGCCGACCTCCGAGCAGCATTGGCAC
>Ga0182741_1004157_pt1 | contig 14556 bp, 15 predicted proteins | sample eDN5th37CBELigOP_FD_128874 | JGI IMG/M metagenome (GOLD analysis project Ga0182741, IMG submission 128874) | Enriched Organic Plus compost microbial communities from Emeryville, California, USA - eDNA 5th pass 37_C BE-Lig OP (version 2) (version 2) ...
GCCGCGAGCCGGGCGAGCGCTGCCGGACCGACCCGCAACACGGCTCCCTCCGTGACCGCACCCGGCGCAGGAATCAGTGTCGGATAGGGAGTGCCCCGCAGCGCCACCCGCTGCCATCCTTCGAGCCGTGCCGGGCCGAGGCGGCGCACAATGCCCGCCTTCCCCGCCTGGGCCGCCAGCACCCTCGGATCGAGCAGGGTGCCGTAGAGGAACAGCAGCGTCATTCGCACCGAGGCCGCGCGGCTGCCGCCGGCGCGCGGATGCGCGCGGCCTGGGTGCAGACCGGGGCGGCGCCTCCCTCGCCCGAGGAGCCGATCGCTTCCGCCCCGACCTCGGCCGGGCAAGCCGGGATGGCAGGCCGCGCCGCGACAGCCGAGGACCCGGCGGTCGGAAAGCCGATGGTGGCGCGCGCTGGGCGTTGCACGATCTGCGCAGTGGCATGCCATGTCCGGCCGGCAACGCGAATGGACGGGCTGAGGGCAGTAACACGACAAGTGGCGCGGATCACGCGGCCTCTCCTGCCCTGCATCAGGTTTTCGGCCCCGTCACCGGCGCAGATGTGACGGCATCCTCCGCTCATGGGCTCCCGTAGTCGTTCAAGCCCCTGGTGTCAGCCGCCACATCCCTTTCGGCTGACCGACACAGCCGGATCGTGCTCCGGAATCGAGCACCAGCCGTCCCGACCCGGGTCGCCAGGTCCGCGTCGCTCAGTGCCCGGCATTCGCGCCCGAGAAATCGGGCGCGGCAATGCCGCTCGCCTCGAGATGGCGCGTGAGGTGCTGCTTCAGCCGCTCGAGGCCTGCCTCGCTCGAGGCCTCGCAGCGTGCGACCAGCACCGCCTGGGTGTTGGAGGCACGCAGCAGCCACCAGCCGTCCTCGGTCAGCACGCGCACCCCGTCCACGTCCTGTACCTTCGCGCCCTCCGCCGCCAGGCGCTGCTTCACCTCCTCCACGACCTTGAACTTGCGGTCCTCGGCGCAGTCGAAGCGCAGCTCGGGCGTGTTGATCACCTGCGGCAGGGCAGCGCGGGTAGCCGAAAGTGGCTTGTCCATGCGCGCGACGATGCCAAGCAGGCGTACGGCCGTGTAGGGCGCGTCGTCGAAGCCGTACCACTTGTCCGCGAAGAAGATGTGACCCGACATCTCGCCGGCGAGCGGCGCGCCGATCTCGGCCATCTTGGCTTTGATCAGCGAATGGCCGGTCTTGTACATCAGCGGCTTGCCACCGGCCTTGGCGATCTCGTCGAACAGCACCTGGCTCGCCTTGACGTCGGCGATGATGGTGGCGCCTGGCCGCTCGCGCAGCACGTCGCGCGCCAGGACCACCATCAGCTGGTCGCCGAACAGGATATGGCCCTCATTGTCCACCACGCCGATCCGGTCGCCGTCGCCATCGAAGGCAATGCCGAGATCGGCATTCTCCTTTTTCACCTCCTCGATCAGCTGCTCGAGGTTCTTGGCGACCGTCGGATCCGGATGGTGGTTCGGGAAGTTGCCGTCCACGGTACCGTTGATGACGAAGTGCTCGCCCGGCAGGCGTTCCGCCAGCACCTTGGTGATGTTCGCGGCCGAGCCGTTGCCCGGGTCCCAGACGACGCGCAGCTGCCGCTCGCCGCCATCGTAGTCCCGCAGCACACGGTGGGCGTAGTCGTCGGTGATATCCACGCGGCGATCGGAGCCCTCCGTCGAGGCGGGCACCACATCGCCTGCCGCAGCCATGCGGCCGATCTCCTGGATCTGCTGGCCGAAGAACGCCTTCTTCCCCAGCATCATCTTGAAGCCGTTGTAGTCCGGCGGGTTGTGGCTGCCGGTGACCATCACCGCCCCGTCCGTCTCCAGCGCATAGGCAGCGAAATAGAGCATCGGGGTGGCACAGAGCCCGATCCGCACCACCTCCAGACCGCAGGCACGCAGGCCGGCAACGAGCTGAGGCTCGAGGTCGGGCGAGGAGAGCCTTCCGTCGTGGCCGACGGCCACGCGGGTGCCATGCGCACGCATGACGATCGAACCGAAGCAGCGGCCGATGGCGAAGGCGTCCTCTGGCCTCAGGGTGTCGCCGACGATGCCACGGATGTCGTACTCGCGGAGCACCGTGGGATGGAAGCGGTGATGGAATGCGGTCATCGGGTCATCCCTCTCTGGCACAGGCCAGGGCTCACGGCCGGCCGATGGAGCTGTAGCGGAATCCTGCCTCGCGCATCGCGGCGGGGTCGTAGACGTTCCTCAGGTCGAGCAGCACATCCCCGCGCATCGCGGCCTTGAGCCGGTCCGGCGCCAGGGCGCGGAACTCGTTCCACTCGGTCAGCAGGACCAGCGCATCCGCCCCCGTCACGGCATCCAGCGCATTGGTTGCGTATTGCACCGCGGCGGGCAGCAGCGACTGCGCATGCGCCATCCCGGCCGGATCGAAGGCGCGCACCGCGGCGCCGGCCTCGATCAGCCGCGGCACCATCACCAGGGACGGCGCCTCGCGCATGTCGTCGGTCTCGGGCTTGAAGGTCAGCCCCAGCACGGCAATCGTCTTTCCCGCCACCGTACCGCCGCAAGCGGCGATCACGCGCTCGGCCATGGCAGCCTTGCGCGCGTCGTTCACCGCGATGGTGGTCTCCACCAGCCGCACGGGCGCGCCGAAATCCTGCGCCGTCCGCGCCATGGCCAGCGTGTCCTTGGGGAAGCAGGAGCCGCCATAGCCCGGACCGGCATGCAGGAACTTCCGTCCGATGCGACCATCCAGGCCCATGCCGCGCGCCACGTCGTGTACATCGGCGCCCACCTTCTCGCAGAGATCGGCAACCTCGTTGATGAAGGTGATCTTGGTCGCCAGGAAGGCATTGGCGGCGTACTTGATCAGCTCCGCCGTCTCGATGCCGGTGGCGATGATCGGCGTCTCGATCAGGTAGAGTGGCCGATAGAGGCGCCGCAGCACGGCCAGAGCGCGCTCGCCTCCCTCGCCCGGCTCCACCCCGATCACCACGCGGTCGGGGCGCATGAAGTCGCCGATGGCGCTGCCTTCGCGCAGGAATTCGGGATTGGAGGCGACCTCTATGGCGAGGTCGGGCCGTGTGGCACGCACGATCTCGCGCACCTGGCGGCCGGTGCCCACCGGCACGGTGGACTTCGTCACCAGCACCAGCGGCGCGACCGCGGCACGCGCCACCTGCTCGGCCGCAGAGAAGACGAAGGACAGGTCGGCATGTCCGTCCCCGCGACGCGACGGCGTGCCGACGGCCAGGAACACGGCTTCCGCCCCGCGCACCGCCTCGACGAGCTCCGTGGTGAAGGTCAGCCGCCCCTCACGCACATTGTCGGCCACCAGCCGCTCGAGCCCCGGTTCATAGATCGGGATCCTGCCCTCGCGCAGCGCCGTGACCTTCGCTACGTCGGTGTCCACCACGCAGACCTCGACGCCGAATTCGGCGAAGCAGGCGCCGGATACGAGGCCGACATAGCCGGCGCCCACCATCGCGATACGCATTTCGAACCCCCTACGCCCCGAACGGGCTCAGCAGTAGCGCTTCAGGAACTCGCCTACTGCAGATGCCATGTCTGGGCGCTTCAGCGCAAAGGCGATCTGTGCCTCGAGGAAGCCCACCTTGTCGCCGCAGTCGAAGCGCCTTCCCTCGTAGCGCAGGCCATGGAAGGGCTGCGACCCGATCAGCTTGGCCATGCCGTCGGTCAACTGCACCTCGCCCCCCGCACCGCGCTCCATCCTGGAGAGGTGCCCGATCACCTCCGGCATCAGCACGTAGCGGCCGATGACCGTCAGGTTGGAGGGCGCCTTGTCCACCGGCGGCTTCTCGACCAGCCCCTTCACCGAGACGAGTCGCCCCCTGTCCTCGGCTACATCGAGCACGCCGTAGCGGTTCACACGCTCCTTCGGCACTTCCTCGATGGCCACGACATTGCCGCCGGTCTCGCGGTAGGCCTCGGCGAGCTGCGCTGTCGCCGGCGTGTCGCACAGCATCAGGTCATCAGGCAGAAGAATGGCGAAGGGGTCGTCGCCGATAAAGGCACGAGCGCACCAGATCGCATGGCCGAGCCCCATGGGCACCTGCTGGCGCACGGTGACAATGCTGCCGGGCTCCACCGCCTGGGCGCGCAACTCGGCCAGCTCCTTCGCCTTGCCCCGCTCCTCGAGCGTGCGCTCGAGCTCGTAGGCCACATCGAAATGCTCGACGATCGCAGTCTTGCCGCGCCCGGTCACGAAGCAGAACTGCTCGATGCCCGCAGCCCGGGCCTCCTCCACCGCATACTGGATCAGCGGCTTGTCGACGACGGGCAGCATCTCCTTGGCAAGTGCCTTGGTGGCGGGAAGGAAGCGAGTGCCGAGACCGGCGACCGGCAGAACAGCCTTCTTGAGTGGCTTGAGGGCGGGCAAGGGACCCCTCCTGGGCAGGGCCGGTCAGCCGGGTCGCTGCCGGCGATGCGGGTCGCGCCGGAATGCCATGCGCCAACGCCGCGAGCAAGCCAGCGTATTGTCGCCTAATTATGCGTGAACATCTTGTGACGACCTGTCCGCCCGGGCCGGTTCTCCGTGGGATGGCAACCTCCCCGCATCCGGGACAGGCCGCTTCCGACTGCCGGCCCGGGAGGCGTCGTTCACGAGGCGCCGTTCACCGGGCCGCCTCAGCCGAGCAGCACATCGCGCGCCTCGTTGATCCGGGCGGCCAGCCAGTCGCTGCCGCCCTGGTCGGGATGGGCCGCGCGCATCAGCCGGCGGTGGGCGGTGCGAATCTCGGCCGGCGAGGCGCCCTCGCCGAGGCCCAGCACGGCCAGCGCCTCGGCGCGCGACATGCGCCCGCCCTGCCGGCCACCACCTGCCCCGGTGCCCGCACCGGTGCCGGTCCCGGCCCAGGCCTCGGCCTCCCGCCAGTCCGGTGCGGCGCGGTCCAGCCAGGCCTCGAGCAGCGGCACGCTCTCCTGGTCGGTCGCGCGGCAATCGGCGAGCAGGGTCAGCAGCTCCGGCAGCCCGAGCTCGGCCAACTCCCTACCGGCGAAGACACCGCGACGCACCCGCCCGCTCATGCGCCCTGTCGCGTGATCCAGCCGCATCAGCAGCGTGGCCGTTTCGACCGCCGTCTCTGCACCACCGCCGCCCGCTCCGCCCGCTTCCGCCCGCCGGCCGAACTGCCAGGCCGTGCGCCAGGATTGCGCCAGGCGCCACAGCACCGGAGCGAAGAGCAGCAGCGTCCAGATCGCCTGGGCGCCACGGCCAGTGAACAACGCGAGCAGCAGCAGGCTGCCGCCCAGGGCGGCCGCGGACCACACCGCGGCCTTCTTGATCGTCTCGACCCGCGCCGCGGCGAACACCCTCGCCAGCCACAGGGCCAGCAGCAGGACGGCAGCGCCGAGCGCAAGCCAGGCCACGACAGCTACCGCCTGGGCGCGGGCAGTTGCCCGGCGATCCTCTGTGCCGCCCCGCCCGGCAGCTGTGCCAGCGCGCTGCGCCCGCCCGCCGCATAGACCGCCACAGCACGCAGCAGATCCCGCAGTGCGCCGGCCGAGGCCGAGTCGAAGGGTGCATAGGCACCGCCGGAAAGCTTCGCCATCTGCCGGAAGACATCTCCGGCGAGCGGATTGTCGCCCTCGTGGAACAGGAAGCAGGGCGTGCCGTGCATACCGAGCTGCCCGGCCAGGTGGCACAGCGGGTCGGGGCCTTCCTCCACCGCGTCGCCCACGAAGATCAGGGCGTTCACCTTCTCCCGCTTGGTTTCGGCCAGTACGTGCTCCAGCATGCGCTGGATCTGGGTCTGGCCGCCCAGGCATTGCACGCCGGTCATACGGCGCGTCAGCTCGTCAGCATCGGTCAGGAAGGGGGTCGCGGCGAACTCCATGAAGCCGCGATAGTAGGCGAGCTGCACGGCGAGCCCGCCGAGTTCCCTGGTGGCCTGGAACATCTCGCCCTGCAGGCGACACGCTCGATCCCAGGTCGGCTGGCGGGAAGCCGTGGCATCGATGGCGAAGACCAGGCGGCCGCGCCGTCCGCTGGCCGGCCGCACCTGCGGCAGGCTCGCCACCTTGTTCAGGAACGCCGCGACGGCGGCGTTGGCCGGCTTGTCGGGCAGGTTGCTCATGGCCCATGACATGGTCTGCCCCCGTCTCCGCTGCCAGGGTGCATTGCGGATGCCATTCGGTCATGCGTGATCATGCTAGGGTGATGCGGGCCGACGGGATGGGGGAGGCTGGGATGCGCCGGACCGCGCGCTTTGCACTGGTGGGACTGATCGCCTGCAGCGTCGCGGCGGCGCAGCCGAAGCCGTCCGCACCCGACGATCCGCCCTCCTCGCGCGGTCAAATCACCGCGCCGTCGGCAGCCGCCCCCGGCACCGACAAGTTCGGACTGCCCCTCACCCCGCCCGCCGGCGCCACTCTGGCCGCACCGCCCGCCACCACGGCGGCGCCCTCTCCCACGCCGCCGGCAGACGAGCCCGAGACGGTACGCACTCTGCGTGCCCTCCTCGGCCCGAATGCCCAGCTGAGTTATGGCGCGGCAGAGGTCATCGACCCGGCGCGCGGCGCCGTCCGGCTGCGCGGCGTGGTGCTGGAACGCCCGAACCGGCGCGTGACGGTTGAGGAACTGACCCTCGACGGCTTGCGCGAGGACGGGGTGGTCGAAGCCATCGCGCGCGAACTCGTGCTGCGCGAAAGCAACGGCACTGCGCGCATCGCGCATGTGCGGGTCGGTGGCCTTTCAGTGCAGCGGCCCGCACCGGGCGAAGAGCTACGGCCTGATATGCTCAGCCTCGCTTCGCTCCGCCTCGAAGGGTTGAGCGTCGAGGGCGCGACCCCGGTCGCCATCGCCCAGCTCTCGATCGAGGATTATGGGATCGGCCGCTCCGGCCGCGTGGCACTGGAGGGGCTCGAGGTGCGCGATGCCGGCAGCGGCCCGGTGGACCGCATCTCGCTCGGCCGCATGACGCTACGCGGCCTGGACCTTGCCGCGAGCCTGGCAGCGACGGTCGCCGAGGAGACGCCGCCCCGTCCCGCTGGCGCCTGGGCGCTCGAGATGGACGATGTCGCCCTCGCCGGCGGCGGCCGTCCGGTCGGTGGACTGGGCGCACTGCATCTGTCCGGAGAAGCGGCAACGGGCGGAGCGGAGTCGGGCAGGCTGACCCTGCGCAACGTCCGGGTGGAGCCCTTCCCCGGTCTCGCCGGATGGCTGCAGCGCTTCGGCTACGCTGCGCTGGTCGCCGACCTGACCGCCGAGACCCGCTACGACCGTTCGGCCGGACGACTCGAGCTGACCTCGCTGTCACTGGCCGGGCGCGATATCGGCGCCATCGGCTTCTCCATGATGGTCGATGGCGTGACGCCGGAGGCGATGGAGGCGCAGGATCTCGACGGCATGCGGCTGATCTCCTTCAGCCTGCGCTATCTGGACCAGTCGCTGTACAGCCGTTTCGTTCGCCAGCAGGCGCGCGAAATGCGGCAGAGCGAGCAGCAGGTACGGCAGCAACTTGCGGCCCAGGCCGAAGCATTGACAGGGCAGGGCGGAAATGCGGGCGCGACGGCGGCGATCCGCACCGCTCTGCAGCGCTTCCTGCGCGGGGAGGCGCGTGAGTTGGAGATCACAGCCCGCCCGCCGGAGCCCCTGCCCTTCTCCGCCCTGCCGGACTCCGCCGCCGGTGGCCCGGCGGAGGTCCAGCGCCTCCTCGGGCTGACCGCGACGGCGCGCTAGGCGCCTGCGCAACCCGCGGCCATCCTGCCGTGCCGGTCCTGGACATCCATGCAGGCGCCGGTGCCGCCCTTGCCATGGCCCCGCCACCACAGCCGGCACCGACGTACCGGGCAAACCCTGCACCGTCACCGTCCCGACGCGATCCCGGCGATCCGCCGGTCGGGCTGGCGAAAGCGGTGCCGGGAAGTAGCGAATCCTGGCGTGACGGGACGAGGCATGCCCCATGCCCACCGGCAGAGGACAGGGTCAGGCCGCGGCCGGCCGCTTCCCGCCGCGAGGACGCTGCAGCCGGCCGAGGTCCTTCAGGCGCCGATCGAGGAATTCCATGGCGCTGGTAATGTCCGGGTCGTCATCGCGCATCCAGAAGGCAACCGTCGCCAGATAGACCCCCGCCAGCGTCGCCCGCCGCGTGTACCAGGAGAAATCCGCCGAGGTGTCGCCGGCGGCATACCACATCGCGTCCACCGTGCGTGCGGTGGCGCGCAGTGCCGCAGCCGCGTTCCAGGGCAGCGCCAGTACGGCGAGCGCCCGCTTCAGCGCAGGCTTCTGCGGTGCGACGGCCAGCAGCCGCAACTCCACCACCCGGCGGATGCGGGCGGGAGTCCGCAGGCGCTCCATCTCCTCCGCCGCGGCCGCCTCCTCCATGTCGCGGTTGGCCAGGTCGATCCAGGCTTCGATCGCACCGACGGGACCGCGCGGGAAGTGGCTTTCGGCAAGTGCGGGATCCTCGCCCACCACGCGAAGCCCGGTGCGGATCGTGGTCCAGGTCCAGCCCTCCTCCGCGGCCACGGGGAGCATGGCCCGGACGGCAAGGTCGCGGATGTCGCTCCGCTCGATCATCGCGCCGCGTCCTGCACCGAGGCCTCGGCGACAGCGGCAGCGCGGGCCAGTTCCTCGGTGAAGCCAAGGAGCGAGAGGTCTTCCATGCGCATCGGGTAGAGCACGCCATCGAGATGATCGGTCTCGTGCTGCATCACCCGGGCCACGAGGCCCTCGGCCTCGCCTTCCACCGGCTGTCCCTCGGCATCCAGGCCGCGCCAGCGGATGCGGCGGTGGCGAGGCACGCAGCCACGCAGGCCAGGGATGGACAGGCAGCCTTCCCAGGCGCTCTCGGTCTCCTCACCGATCGGCTCTAGCTCGGGATTCACGAGGACCGAGGCACCCGGACCGGCGCGCCAGACGAAGAGCCGGAGCGGCACATGCACCTGCGGAGCAGCCAGCCCGATGCCGCCGGCATCCTGCATGGTTTCGACCATGTCGCGGATGAGCCGGCGCATCTCCGGCATCGTCGGGTCGGCAACCGGCTCGGCCTCCTGCAACAGCACCGGGTGGCCCATGCGGGCGATCTTCAGGATGGCCATGGCGCCCTCACGCGTGGAACGGAGGCTAGGTAGGCAGGCAATTGCGCAACGGGGAGGGCTTTCGGCGCGACCCGATCTCGTGATATGGTTCACGCTCTCCGCGCCTGGGTGGGGGATGGCGCGCGTGGCTTCCGCAACGAAGCCGCGCGAAACCGTCTGCCCGGCGCGGCGCTTCGTTTTTATCCCAACGCGACAGGAGATTGAGCCGCGTGCAAGTCGTCGTCCGTGACAACAACATCGACCAGGCGCTGAAGGCGCTCAAGAAAAAGCTGCAGCGCGAAGGCGTCTTCCGCGAGATGAAGCTGCGCCGCCACTACGAGAAGCCGTCCGAGCGCCGCGCCCGCGAGGCCGCTGAGGCCGTCCGCCGGGCCCGCAAGGTCGAGCGCAAGCGGCTGGAGCGCGAGGGCTTCTGACCGCGTCCGGTCCGCCGCGACAGGCGGACCCCGGGGCTGGGGCGACCGCGGTACCGGCCGCGGTTCGAAGCCACAGCCCATGAACCATCCTCCCAGGGAAGTGATCAGGCGCGGGGCTGGGGTCCAGCGGCCGCTATCTCTGTGCCTGCCCGCAAGGATCGTGAAGGCCCCGGCCGACCGCAGGGCTCAGCCTTCGACGATCCTCTCATCGATCGTTGCCGCCCGCATCGCCTCCTCGTCGAGGCCAAGGCCGAGTCCGGGCCCGGCGGGCAGCTCCAGCGCCCCCTCCCGGACCTGGAGCGCCGGCGCCACCACATCCCGCCGCAACCAGACCGCGCCGCAGTCATTGGCCCGCCCTATCTGCGGGTGAGCGGCAGCCAGGTGCAGGTTGGCTGCGGTGGCAATGCCCGTTTCGAACAGGCTGTGCAGCGCCACTTCCACGCCGAACAGGCCGGCCGTCGCTGCCATCTCGCGCCAGCCCTCGATGCCGCCCCACATGAAGATGTCGGCCAGCCAGACATCGGCGCAGGGGTGGCGCAGCGCCGGGGCGATATGGTCCGGCTGGATGACCGCCATGTTGGTCGCCACCGGCATGCCGGTTGCCCGTTTCAGCCGCCACAGCCCCTCGCGGTCGTCGCAGGGATCCTCGAGCCATTCCGGGGCGTGCGGGCGCAGTGCCTCCGCAAGCTCCACGGCGCGTGCCGTGGGCCAGGCGGCATTCGGGTCGATGCGGATGGCCGCGGCCGGCCCGAGGGCCCTGCGCAGCGCGGCCATGGCGGCGACATCCCAGTCCGGATCCGCTCCGGCACTCTTGTACTTGAAGGCCATGAAGCCGTGCCGCGCCGCCAATGCAGCCGCCTGCGTGCCGAGCGCCGCAGTGCGGCTCCGGTCGCGGTAGGTGTCCGCGATCTCCGACCGGCTGGCTGGCCGGTCCAGCGCCACGGCCGGCAGCGGACAGGCAAGCGGGATGCGGCGCCGGTGGATGCCGCCCATCAGCACTGCCAGTGGCTGGTCCATGGCCCGCGCCGCGATGTCCCAGAGCGCCAGTTCCAGCCCGGCGAAGGCTGACCAGCCGATCCGTCCCTGGCGATTGTCGAAGACTCCGCGGGCGAAGGCGCGGCGGATGCCATGGCGGTCGAACGCCGCCCGCCCGAGCATCGTGCGCGCGATCCGCGCCGCAGCATCGAAGCACTCGGGATAACCCAGCGTCTCCCCAAGGCCGGTCAGCCCGGCATCCGTCTCCACCTCCAGCACCGTGCGCTCGGTGGAGTCCATCACGTACATGGACGAGACATACACCATCGCCAGCGGCAGCCGGACCCGGCGCAGCCGAATGCGGCGGATGACACCCGCTGCACGCATCAGCCGGCCTCCCCCGGCGGCGCCCAGCCGAAGCCGGGTCTTTCGGGATCGGGCCGCCAGGCCGCGTCAGCGAGAACCGGCCGGCTGCCGAGCCAGGGAATCCCGGCCCGCAGATGCGCCGCGGCCGCGACCGCCGCGGGATGGGGCACAGGCAGCAGCGCCACCTCCACCTGGAAGGCGCGCGCCGCGGCCGCAAGCCGACGAAGGCCAGGTGGTCCACCCGCCGCGACGGGCTCGGCGACGATCATGAGCGTGGCAGGGTCGAGGAGCGCAGCCCGCAGCGCCGCAGGGTCGCCGGGCAGGCGGACCATCCCGGCGGGGAGCGGATCGCCGGGCGGAGGCGCAAGGGGCACGTTTCCCGCCGTGCCGCCCAGCAGCATGGCGGCGGGCACGCCTTCCTGCCGCGCCAGCAGGTCGAGCGCCGCCATGGCCACCAGCCCGCGAGCGGGGTCCACGGCGCTCCCCTCCTCGGGCAGGCCAAGCGCGAGTTCCGCCGGATCCCGCCTGGCAAGCGCCACGAGGGCCCCATGCGCCGCCTCGGCCGTGCCGGCCCCGGCAGCCCAACCGGCCTGGCCGCCTGCCGCCAGCCGCAGCAGCAGGAGGCCCGGCGCGGGGACGAAGAGCGAAGCCCTGAGCGCCGTCACGGCCGGTCCAGCCCGGCGCCAGTGGTGCGGACCGCTGCCGCCCGCCTCTCGCGCTTCTTCTGGATGGAGGGAGCCAAGGTCCCGGGCCCCATGCCGCCAGGCTCGCCGCCCCGCATGGCGACCTCAGCCCCGACATCGCCGCCGGCGCGGTTCTCCAACAGGTTCGGCTGCCCAGGCCGGCCCCACGGCCCGGGGGCAAGGGATCGGACCGGCAGGTCTGGCCCGCCACCAGGCGGGAAGGCAGCGGTCAGGCGAATCGGCCGACCTGCTACCCGATGCGGCGCCGGTGCCGAACCGGTAGCCCGCCTCGGCCTGGCCTGCATCACGGCGCGACGCGACAGGCCCGGGTCGGCGACAATGGCCGCCCCGGCAAGGCGGAGATCCTGGCGCGAGACCGGCATGCCTTCCCTCTCCCGTCCCAGCATGCGCATCAAGCCCCAGCCGGCCGAGCCGGCGCAACGGCTTCCCCCGGACGCCCGTCCCGCGCAGACTGTCCTGCTTCAGCGGGAGGTACGATGATGGTGCAAGGAACGGCGACGGACATGGCCCTGTACTGGTCCTCACGCTCGCCCTTCGTGCGCAAGGTGATGGTGGCGGCGCACGAGGCCGGGCTGGCCGATCGCATCCGTCGCATTCCCATCGTCGTGGCGATGACCATACCGAACCGCGAGATCCTGGCGCAAAATCCGCTGGGCAAGATCCCGACGCTGGTCCTGGCCGATGGCACGACGCTGTTCGATTCGCTGGTGATCTGCGAGTATCTCGATGGGCTGCACGACGGGCCGAAGCTCGTCCCGGCAACGGGGCCGGCGCGCATCACGGCGCTGCGCTGGCATGCCCTCGGCACCGGGCTCTGCGATCTGCTGGTCCTGTGGCGGACGGAGCGCAGCCGGCCGTCACCATCGCCCGCAGTCCTGGAAGGCTTCGCGATGAAGCGGGACGCGAGCCTGGACGCCCTGGAGGCGGAGGCACCCGCGCTCTCGGCGGCACCCTTCGGCATCGGCCATGTCGCGATCGGCTGCGCACTTGGCTATCTCGATTTCCGCTACGGGGAGGAGCCCTGGCGCGCAGGGCGGCCTGCGCTCGCCGCGTGGTACGAGAGCTTCCGCGGCCGGCCATCCGTCCGCGCGACGGAGTACGTGGACGCCTGAGCCGGCCTGCCTGCCAGTCGAGAGCTCGACATCCCGAGCGCAGCCCGCGGGCGGCTCCGGGTGTGCGAACAGCGATGCACGCGGTGGTCACCTCCCGTCCCGAGCGCCTCCGCGATCCGGAGGTCGTGCCGGCGGTGGGATCGAACCGGCGAGGGGCCGTCCTGCCCTTCGCGCGAAGCAGGATGTCCGCGCCGCCAAATCCGCCGGTCGCGAGTGCTGTGGCCGCGGTGGCTCCTGCCGCGGCGTAGCGCTTCCGTATCGGCTGGCGGCTCCGGCGAGCCGCGGCTAGGGTCTGCGGTCGGGAGGAAACGACATGAGGCAAATCAGCGTCGGCGACGTCGCGATCACCAGCATCATCGAGCGCGACGGCCCCTGGCGGACACCGGAGGCGATGTTTCCGGCCTATGATCCCGAGGCGGCGCGCCGCCATCTGGCGGAACTCGACCCCGTCGTGTTCGACGCCGCTTCAGGCCGGATGGTCATCACCTACCAGACCTTCGTCCTGCGTACGCCCAAGCACACCATCCTGGTGGACACATGCACCGGAGAGGACAAGGGCTACCCGCCGCCGATGGATTTTCCGAAGCAGCCCTGGCTCGACGGATTCCACGCCCTCGGCCTGCGCTTCGAGGATATCGATTACGTCTTCTGCACCCATCTGCACATCGACCATTGCGGGTGGAACACGCGGCTGGTGAACGGCCGATGGGTGCCGACCTTCCCACGGGCGAAATATGTCTTTCACAAGCGGGAATACGCGGCCTGGGAGGAGGCGACGGCGCGCGGCACCAACCCGCGCAGCGATGTCTGGCGCTTCAACTGCGAGCCCGTCGTTGCCGCCGGCCAGGCACTGCTGGTGGACGACGACTTCAACCTCGACGACACGGTCTGGCTGACGCCGACGCCCGGCCATTCGCCCTGCCATTGCTGCGTCAACATCGCGTCCCGGGGCCAGCGGGCGGTCGTGACCGGCGACCTGATGCACCATGCGTTGCAGGTGCACGAGCCTGGCTGGTCCACGGTCTTCGACTGGGATCCGGTCCGGGCGGCGGCATCGCGCCAGCGCTTCCTGGGCGAGGTCGCGGACACGGATGCGGTGATCCTGCCCATCCATTTCCCGAACCCGACCGCCGGGCGCGTGCTCTCGTCCGGCGATCGTTTCCGCTGGCGCTTCATCTGATACACGGGTGCATCGGCCCTTCGCCTTGGCGCAGGGCCATGCTCAGACTCGTCGCTGATGGAGCGGATATCTGCTCCGGGAACCGAGGAAGGAAATGCCGATGGCCAGGCTGCCATATCTGGATGCCGCCGATCTGAAGCCCGAGGACCAGGGCCTGCTGGCGCGCAACATCAACCTGCATCGCGTGCTGGTACACAATCCGGAGGCGACGCGCGCCTTCGGCGCCCTCGGCCAGTACATCCGCCATCGCACGAAGCTGAATCCACGGCTGCGCGAGCTGGCGATCCTGCAGGTCGGCTGGACGGCGCGCTCGCCCTACGAATGGTCGCACCATGTGAAGATCGGCTACGATTTCGGCGTAACCGATGCGGATATCGAGGCGCTGATCGCCGACAGCGAAGGCCGGCCGAACGGGCTCGAACCCCTGGCGAAGCTGGTGCTGAAAGGCGCGCGCGAGATCCACGGCGGCGCCCTGTCGGCCGAGACCTTCGCCGCCCTGCAGCAACATCTGGACAATGCCGAGCTGATGGATCTGGTGGTAACCGCCACCTTCTACTGTGCGGTCGTCCGCCTGCTGGCCAGCTTCGAGATCGATGTGGAGGAGAGCTACATGCCCTACCTCCGAAAATACCCCCTGCCCGCCTGAGCGGCGATCCACGGGCGAGGACCCGGCCTTCGACTGCGGCGGCACCGCCTGCAGCGGCGATCTCGGAGAGGCCCTGGCACGGCCTGCCCCCGCGCCGCGCCGATCGAGATCGGACTCTCCCA
>Ga0182741_1004158_pt1 | contig 14552 bp, 5 predicted proteins | sample eDN5th37CBELigOP_FD_128874 | JGI IMG/M metagenome (GOLD analysis project Ga0182741, IMG submission 128874) | Enriched Organic Plus compost microbial communities from Emeryville, California, USA - eDNA 5th pass 37_C BE-Lig OP (version 2) (version 2) ...
CCACTCCGGCCTCTCTACCCCCCCCCCCCCGCCCCCCCCCCCCCCCCCCACTTGGCGGGCCCCCCCCCCCCCCCCCCCCGAACTCAGCGGCAACAGTTACTTGTTGACCTACAATTTTCCACTTTGAGGGGGCATCTGGAATACGATATTCTGCACACACGTTCGGCCGGGTTTGGATGCCATTCGCTTACCGCACTATCATCCCACTGGATGACTATACTTGTTCGAGTGAGCACGGCATCCGCGCCTCTGATTTCCATGGCCAAGCCCCCAGTTCGGTCTGAGGGAAGAATTTTGGGTGACTAGCACGCTCGTTTCGGCCCTTGAGCGGGTGTAGTGAGATGACGAACATGACAGCCGGAATGTTCCAGTGGATGTAACCCACCACCCGTTATCTTTTCTTGCACGATGTCCCGCAACCAGTGGTAGCGGGTCGCCTTTAACAAGTTCGGAAGCTGGGTCACGCTTCTTTTCATAATCTGACCGTGGGTGCCGATGCATGTTCAGGAGATATAACACATGGCTCATCACGCTCTACTCATACGTTCTTGACAATCTCTAGCCGTTCCACTCGCCGCGAGTGGGTCATTTCCTTGGTATCGTGGGGACCCGGGGCGCTGGCAATCGTTTCTCCCTCTTCGCATTCCCCATCGCTCACGGCAACCTTCCCCATTCACGCTCCGCAGAGCAGCGTAGCGGAGCAGACAGCACTGTGGTAGTGATATCGCTTGTGTTCACTCCATTGGTACGCCTCCAATCACTCCATTGGCCTCGCCACTCTTTGCTCATATCGCTATCGAGTGAGGATAGCGACGTCACAAACTCGCAAAGATGAGCGACGGTGGAGCGAAAGCGGACTCAGCTCTGAGTATCGAGTTACCGTCGATGCAAGCTGGGAGCTCCGCAGCCGGTGGCATGCAGAAAGGCAGTGCCATCACGGGCACGGGTGGAAGGGATGAGCTTCCAAGCACATCCAGCAAGCAGGCGTGGTACGAAGCAGTGACAGAGTCCAAGGACGGGCTCCAAAGTTCGGCACTCGTGCAAAAGATCATTCAGATCAGAGAGGCATACTTCAAGACCCTGATCTATCTCTTCAATAATCTAATTATTCCAACACAAATCCAGATTGTGATCACACTCATTGTCTTTCTACAAACCCTCGACTTCCTCCTCCGCATGGAAATATTCAAATACGATCACAAGCCCGTGCGTTGGCTCACCACACTGTGCTCAATCCTCACACTTCGTTATCATGAGGTGTTCTATTGGCATGGTGTGACGATCTCCGCGATCCTCCTCGTCTGGTTGACGTTCTTAACCATTACATTCTTGACCCACGAAATGGGCAAGCAGAGACTTCAAGGCTATACCTGGACGCGACAAGTGCTCCGTTTTGTTCTCCCATGCCTTGGTACAGTTCTTTTCATTCCACTTCTCACGACCTTGTTAGAACCGTATCGATGCCGAACGACCTCTACGTTCACAATCGATGTGGGTGGAGTTCCCACTCTGGTAGCGTGGCAGACGAGCGATGTATCATCAAGAAATCACCAGTGCTGGTCTGTGCCACACATCGCGTGGATTGTTGTCAACACTCCCACCATCGTCTTGACTGTAATTCTTGCTTGCTTCACTGTATTTGTGAGGTCGCACAGATGGGCTACTGGTCCGTCGATCACGGCTTCAGCTCATTCCAGAGGTGAGCTTATTCAGACTGTCGCGACTGCAGCTTTGGTCCTAATCTTTGGGCCCCTGTCTTATCTCGATTCAAGTAAGCCAGTTGTGTACGGGTTCATCCTTTTGTTTGTATTTGGATCGAATCTGATTACGCGGTTGTACTGGCTTCCTTTCTACCAGTTCCGATGGTGCATCGTATCGGTATCCGAAGCAGCATGCCTTGCCTGGGCTTCCATCGTTGCACTAACGATTGCGTGCATGGAGAGTTCGGCGACGACATTCGGTATCTCGGTTGGCCTATTATGGACACTTCCCATCATCGTTGCACTCACCATCCTCTTTGCATTCACGCGAAGGTGGAGGATCTCGAGTGCTAAGCCTAGCGATATTGAAAATCCATACGAGTACGAGCTTTACATCCGCTATCAAATGGAGCCGTTGTACGAGGCACTGCGAACTCCCGCATATTTGCTGGAACGAGATATTAACAATGTTGAGTATCAGTCAATTGTGAAGACATGCGAGGATACGTATCGCATGGGTCTTGCCAAGTTTGCGCAAGACGCACCACTTCACCTCATGTACTCTCAATTCGCACTTGAATTCCGAGGGAATATGCATACTGCGCACCGGTATGCAGTTCGTGCACGAGAATTTTCGAGTGCCATGGACATTCATTATTTCTCGGAGCTCATCATCAATGAGATTGAGTTGAGGTATCAACAACGACATGAGAATCGCGAGATTCTTGCATACATGTCGTTTGAACACCACACCCTCATGGCGTCCCATCATGATGCCGTGGCCTCGCAAACTCAGCTCCAATTTTGGTCAATGTTAACACGACCCAAACCAGATATTGCCAAGTTGGATGAGTATGCGGTCACGATCTCAACACACAGTCGCCAAGCCCTAACTAGTTATCACCAAATGATCGCTCTCAATCCGAATTCCGCGCAAAGTCGACGCCTTTACGCTAGTTTCCTTTTGGACGTCATGCAGGATAAGAATGGCGCGCATGCTCAGTTGGAGCTAGCTGGAGAAGCAACAACGGTAGATAACTATCAACATAATCTCGATATTCAATCTAAGGCCACATCTCAGTCCTCACTAGCAGTGTTTGATGAGCGTAACGCAATTGTCGTCATCTCCGGAGATGATTCAGATCTTGGAGTCGTCCAAAAGATTAATGTCCGAGCTGCGCAATTGTTCGGTTTGTCTCAAGTTGATTTCCTAGGCAAGCGTGTCTCTTCGCTGCTAGCCGACCCTTATACCGCTGTCTTTGCACACTATCTTGTCAGCTACCAGGAGAGCGGACCACCATTGGACAGTCTTAAGGATCTTTTTGTCATTTGTAAGCATGCATCAGGCTACATCTTCCCTGCTTTCTTGCATGTCCGGAAGTTTGTTGAACATGGCTCGATGAGATTGCTTGTCTTGGTGGAGCATGTACCTTCCAAGTGTGCGTTAGCAATCGTGCAAGATAATGGTCTCCTTCGAGCCGCCTCAGCATCAATGGCGGCGCTGTTAGGTGAAGACAGTAACTCTCTTTCACGCGGTGTGTACATGTCTTCGTTCATACCTAACTACACTACTCGTATCTGGCACCCCCTGGCCTCAGCGGGTTATGCAGCTCACTTAATAGCCTCAGGAGTTCGCCATCCATCCCACAGGGCCCTTGATCAAGAAGCTCTTGCTGTACTAGCCTTGCAAGAGCAGGGACTAACAGCGACTCGGAGTCCCTACAGTGACCGGCGTTTTGCCAGCCCAACCAATAGTCGTCCAGGATCAGCTGCACCTGGGACTCCGTACAACGACGACACATATGATGGCCAAGTACTTCATGCTAAGGTCGGGGGTGCTCTTGTGTTGGATACGGCCAGCAACTACAGTGACAATAGCGAACACCACTCGCGCTATACTCAACTCACCCTTCGAGTCAACCAACAACCACTTGGTTCCAGCAATTATGTTCCATCCATGTCTTCATCTCTGAGTGATGGTGGCTCTGTTCTCTCACAGCGGCGATCCGCCGATAAATCTCGATTATATGCAGAGTCTACGGGTAACTCTTACGACAATGAATTCTCGAGCGGTGGACCCATGCGTGCATCCAATACGTCCTCTGATAGTGACGAGGCGCAGTCACTCTTAGATAAGTCCAAAGAAAGCGCCTGGAGCGAAATCGATAACCGAGAGGTCACTCGGCTAGTTTCTACCTATGCAGGGAATAAGCTCTCTGTTGGTTCTCGGAAGGCCTATGAAAATCCGTTCCTCAAAGAGTTCTCATTGCGCGAGTCACCACACAATATTCCTCGTGCGAGCAACCCCATTTTCGGACTCTGCCCAGCATTACCTGTCGTTATGATCATGTATCACCCTCCCAATCGTCCCGAAGCGTGGGAGTTTAAAGTTCAAATGATTCGTCCCCCGCTTCCTGCATCCAGTCTGTCCCTCCTAGTTGTGCATTTCACTCCACGCCCTCTTTCTCAGACTCGCCTCCAGTACTTGCGAACAGCAAACCCTGCCGTGCTGACTTCACCTCAGCATGCGCCACCAGGCAGGTCGGACCGCGGTGCGGCGCAGCCTGGCGCATCTGTCGGCGCGGTGACAACCACCTCGATGCAGGGCATCAGTGCATCTCGTGCAATTTCACCTAACCTTGCTTCGACCCGAAGCCAAGGTGGAGCGGATGCTAAGAGCGAGACCGCATGCGTCGCTTCTAAGCATTCGAGCAAGGGTGATTCAGGGTCAACACAAAACGCTGGAAAGAAGGAGCAGAACGAGATCAAGAGCATCCTATCTGCGAAGGACAAGAAAGAGAAGGATCAGGACCAGCAGAAAGACAAGGAAGATAAGGTAATTCTCGAGCGTGGCCAGTTCGGCGAGGATGATGACTACTATGATGATCTTGAAGCTGGAGGTATGGGGGGATCGAGTATTTCCGAGCGTTTGCGTCGTGACGTAACTCAAGAGAATGAGGGTATTTCGAAAGGCTTGCACAAGTTCCGTCAGATCTTCATCGGCTCAATTCTTCTCGTCATGGTCACTGCATTAGCCACCTTCCTGACAACACATTATATGCTTGATGAATATCGATCAGGTTTGGCAACGATGGCGCAGATTATGCAGCGACAGGTGCATCTAGGTAATATCGCACGCCGTGTGGCATCTCTGAACCTCATGCGAGGTGGCGTGATAACGCCATCGGAGTCGTATCCGTACGCCGATGTCAGCAAGGATTATTCCGGCGCTCCTGTTGTCTTAGATCCCATTCCTAGTGAGGGTACAATTGAAGAAGTGCACTTGCGTGACCTGCGTATCTCAGTCGAGGCCCTCCAAGGTGCGAGCTTCCGTCTCACAGAAATCGCACAACGGTCCGCAGGCATGCACTCGAGTCCGGTCAAATCTGCTCAGCATACCCGTTCGGGCTCCATGCTCTCTAAGAAGACAATCGCTGCGTTAACTCTTCCTACGGTTCGTTCTTTTACCTTCCAGTCTGACTCTTTGCCCCCCAAGGAGTCCAACCGCTCGTTGCTCGATCTTCTGAATTTGATTGTATACCATGCATCCTTGTTAAGCACCACCCCTCTCGCCTCTTGGCCAGTCACTTCAGTGCTCTTCTTATTGAAGAACTTGCCAGATGAACAGTTTGTGAGTGCAAACGAATCGCTTGACGCACTCCTCGAAGAAGATACCAAGTACACGACCTTTGTACTGCAGATGATTACACTTGCTCTCGTTATTTTCGCGATTGTCTCATTGCTCCTAATCATTTTATTCATCCTCCGTCCGACAGTCTTTGAGATTGAACAGAACAAATCACAGGTTATCCTTGTTTTCTTGGATATTCCCATGAACATCGTGTCGCAGTTCAAGGAAATCTATGCTCAACGTGTTGCATCATTCGGAAGCACCAAGATATTCGAGGTGGGCCTCGAGAATGGCGAGAAACGCTCGGGTGGTGGCGGTCCAGATGCCGATGATATGGAATTCTTTGCGGCAGGCGAGGCGAAAGGCAGTGCAAAGATTGCACCGATCGACTCGGATAACGAAATGAAGGGTAATGAAGCAGGAGTCGGATTAAGAGAGGACCTCGAGTCGAATAACGAAAATCAAACGTTCCATTCAGAAAAGTACATGTTCTTGGCCAAGCTCATGCTTCTCTTCGTGCTTACCGTCGCGTACTTCCTGATCACGTACTTTGCGGGTATCAATGAGAGCAGGAAGTTGCTAGATAACACGACGTTGGAAGTCCGCTTAGCTGCAATGCGCATGGCACGAATGATTCGTAACGAGTTTTACTTGGTCACGCTGAGCAGCTATAACACAGCTGTGTCCCCGACGCATGGTAGTGTCTGGCCACAACCTACCACGGCGTTGGCTTCAATTACACGAACCCAGTACATTCACGACGCTTTGATCAGTGGTGAACAGGTTGAGTTCGGGGTTCGAGGTATTTCCAAATACGGCAGTTCCTCCCACCTCACCCTGACGTTCTCAAATGGATGTATTCCTCCTTCGAACTTGTACTGTCGTGTATACCGTGGTCAAGTCATGCTTAGAGGTTTGAGCGACGCTGTTGCCACTTATCTGCATGCCCAGAACAACTTTTACTCAACAGTCTATACTCAAATTCGCGATGCATTTGAAGCAGCAAATCCCAGTACTCCAGTACCCACAGTGTTCAACCCCCCTGTTCAAGTTCCGGATACATTCGTCACGAATGAGTTTGCTTCTTCTGGAACGCTTCCTGAGCTAAGCGAGTGGTATGACATGTACTTGAAGCCTTCTCTCGAAGTGAGTACTACGTATTATCTAGAGACAGCAGCCAGAGAAGCGGATTATCTTGATCGCCTGCAGCTCATCGGCTTTATTGTATTTAGTCTTGTCTGTATCTTTGTTTATTTTGTTATTTACAGCCCTCTTATTCTTTCACTAGACCTTCAGATTCGTCGAACTCGAGCGATGCTCCTCATGATTCCAGAGGAAGTCTTGGAGTCAGTTCCAGCCGCTCGCTTGATTCTGCAGAACAAACAAACTGTGCTATAATAATCAATTCTTCTTTCTAATCTCTGTGGCAGCGGCATGCGCATGCCGGTATAGACTCAGGTTTGGTGCCTCGTTCTACTGTTTGCTGTTTTCTATGTGCTTGCTGGTTCTTCACATGTTGGTGCAGTGATCTCTCCAACCAATACACTGATGGCCTACATTGCTTTGCTAGTATCAAATTCATGAAACGTTCCTGAAGTATCCACTTAAGGCTGATGTTTATTTCATCTGGACCGTCAGGGCCGTCACGCTTACGAGGCGAGGGTGTTTTCTTATTTAGTGTACAGTGCAACAACATCTTCGTCTGACAGAACGGTCTTGAGTCCACACCGCTGAGGCTGATGCTTGACCGTGCGGCCCCAGACCAACGCATACTTGAACTTCTTAACAAAGTCCTTGTGAATGCGTAAACACACGTCCTCGACAGTGCTTCCACGCTTAAGGATAATCGGTTCGCTAAAATCGGGCCGTTTACCCTTAGGCTTTGTGAAAATGCGAATGAAGTCAAGGTGCTCCCAAAGGCAGCTAAGCATGTAATCAAGATTAAGCTTGTTTCGACATGAAATGACGACAGTATGCTTGCTGTGGGCGTACAAGTCGATCTGGTTGATTGAAATGGTATCGCACTTGTTCACACAGTAAAGGCATGGGAGGTACTTGCGGTTCGGAGTGACGATGTCAATAAAGTCGTCAATGGAATAGTTCCCGCGGAAAAGGACATCGGCGTTGTGAATCTTATGCATGTTGAGAATGTCTCTCACGATGGGCAATCCCACCTTGGTCAACTCGCAAGTGGCGTTGAGCGTAATGCCTCCGCCGGTCTTCATGCGAATCTTGATGTCAGGTTTTTGCTTGTTTAACCTAATACCGACGTCCCAAAGCTCCTTGGTCAGCAGCTTGCGCTGGGTCTCGACCTTAGATGCGTCCAGGACCATCAGCACCATGTCTGAACCACGAGCGACTGCATCACTTGACGACCTCGACCCTTACCACCGGCTGCACCTTCGATGATACCTGGCAGATCCAGCAGCTGGATAGTGCAGTCGTTGTACTTCAAAATGCCAGGAATACAAGTGAGCGTTGTGAATTCGTATGCTGCTGCTAGGGATTGTGTCGGAGTGAGTGTAGACAGCAGTGTGGACTTACCTACGGAAGGGAATCCGATCATCGCAACACGGGCATCTCCTGTCTTGACCACATCAAAACCTTCACCAGGACCCTTTTTACTAAGTGCGGCCTCGCGGATGATCTCGTTTCGTAAGATCGCGAGCTGCGCCTTGAGGCGACCCAGGTGGTACTCCGTCGCCTTGTTCTTCTGGGTCCTTGCCATCTCGTGTTCGATGGCTTTAATGCGCTCGAGTCGACCCATTTTGCTTTCCTCTTAGGGAGCCTATATCAATATGCAGTGAGAGACGCTTCTTATGATCAGTTGCCGTTATTTTCATAAAGAAAAAGCAACTCACATATCCTAAGCGAGATGGATTTCAAGATCAGACGGTTCGCTCTCTCGGACGAGATAAATGCGGGTCGGTTTTCCACACACGATACGCGGGAATTGCGGCCTTCAGCACGTTAGTCGTCAATCTTTTCGTGCTGTATATCTAATCGAGCCATGTGATCCCTACGACGTCTTGCACACGCCGAGATTCCGTACTTCGGAAGTTGGCAACAAATGAACCAATTTCAGGTTAGGTACGACCATAGCTTATCTCGACATAACCACTACCGGTACGCTAAGTGTGACTGAAATTGGGCAGAAATATCCTGATACGACTTGTATAGGTCCAGCGGGTTCTATCCTTTCGGTGGGATCTTCACTCGAGGAGAGAGCATTCTAAAGTTAACCACAAGAGGGCTGGTCAATACTTTATGCATTGCGGGTGGCAAGGCAAACTTGCTCACGCAATGGGTGCGGCGGCGGCGGGCGGGCGGCGTATAACCGGGTGCAAGCGCCGCCTCACACGGTTAAATACATATCATGGTGTGTTCTACTAGATGGCATTAAGTCAGAGAGTACTAAGGATTGTCGAAGATGTGTGATTCGCCGCAACTAGAGGCTATCATAGATCAACAGTTTTGTTCGTCTGAGCATATTCGTGTCCCAACAATGTTGCGGGTGGAACCTGCGACGCACGAGGCCGCGGCACGGTACCGTAATGAGAATCTGGCGACGGGTTGGGTAAGACAAAGATGATTGCAGGACTCGTGAGATCTCTGGGATGTGGGGTAATTCTCAACAGTTCGTTTTGACTTTCGTTCTGGGAACTCAGGGCCTGGATGAGATGCTCTTGGGTCGAAAAGCCACTAATGAAGTGGATCATACAAGTCTTTCACAGGTGACTACTTCTTGAAGCTCAAGCTCAACAAGAGACATGCGAGGAACAGGCAAATGAGATACCGGAGGGTTGCGACAGTATCGTCATAGTTCTCCGCATATTAGATGCTGTTGGGCTTTCTCAAGATGAGTTACGTATGAAGGCTGCGTTTGGCTCGATGCATCGTATTCAAATCGAGAGCCTGGTCCTCGGACCAAGCACATTCATCCTTCTCCCGACGTCAGCACGCCACACGAGTCGGAGCACTGGTGCAGATTCTAACGCGGGTTCTAGGCTACGCTGAGCCTGAATGGAAGACCAAATAGTTCACGAGACATGCTGTCTGACCTGTGGGCCGCGTTTAGTTGACAATGAGGTTGTTGACTACAGAGGGGAAGATAGGGCACGAGCACGGATACTTGTGAGCCACGGGTATTCAACGAGCGCTTCAGGTACGACTTGGGATGCGGGGCGGTTCTGTATAAAAGACTTAGGCGCCCACTTGCGGCATTGCGGCCAACAGGAGCCATGTACGTACTGGGAATGTGAACGAGCTTGACGAAATATCCAATGAAACCCATCACAAGGAAGCCAATGGAGGTGGCGGTAACGATCTTCTTGTACTCTGCAGTGTAGAAGGCGGGGAGACGCGGATGAGTGAGATATTATGATCAGAATATAGATACAGCTAGCGACGCAAATCGCGTGTTAAAGGCAGGATTCGGATGATCTGCTTAGTCAAGATCTCGGCGGAGAGGACTTGAAAAAAAGGGATATATATCCACAATGAAGGTAGTGTTCAGGTGGATTGCGAGCGAGTTTGCGTAGATCACAGAGCGATCTCTAAGTTAACGTACCCTTGAGGTCAGGCTTGGTGCAGCGATCAATCAAACTCTTGGCCTGATTGTAGTAGCTCTGCACGGGCTCGAGAGCCTTCTTCAAATAGACCATGTTATCCTTCTGCTGGGCGGCCTTGGCGTCATCGATCGCCATGAAATCCGAGATATCCTCGTCATGATCAGCGGTCTGCTGCTGACGGCGGTTGTTCTTAACGGAACGCTTCATTGCTTCGCTCAGAAAAGGGCAAAATACTCCCTGGGTTTTTCCTCGAATTTCCTTTGGAAAATCTCTCTTTGATGACCTTGCTCCGGCACAGCGCACGGGCGGCTTGTACGTGCGCCGGTGTATATCGCGTGCGGTTTCGGCTTCCTCTGAATGGCTCTCTCAAAATTTCTTGAACTCGCAACCTTTTGCGACTTGAGTCGGGCTACTCCCTGATTTTGTGGGAGCAGTTCCAAAATTTGGAACTTTCGGCGGCAAAGTTCCAAAAAGGTTCCAAAATCTGGAACCCGGTTCCAAACCCTCGCCGAAAGAGAGGACAGAGACACGTTCCGAATAACCTCTTTATTAGGATACAATGGGTACGTATACGCACTGTGTTGCTCTGTAAATGATATGGATATGCAGATTACCCTGTGAGACATCGGACCCGCCGGGTTATCTGTGCACAGCCCCGCTCTATGCCTATCAAAACTATTGCAATATCATCAATTGACTGAGTCGGCCAAGGGCTTGCAACAGCCTTGCCAAGCCCTGTACACTCTGGGAGGACTACTCCTCATTATGAGTGGGTGCATTCGTTGCGCATGCGCCGCCGCTATTATCTAGTCCTGCCATGACCTCAATATGGTCGCTTCCCGACCTGATCGCAAAGGCTTACAAGCAACTCCCTCCCGACCTCTCCCGTTTGCACTTTCTACGGCTAACTCCGCCCTTGGACGCAATCCATTGGTAAATCGACCCTGCCCATGCGCCTTCGATTCCTACTGTGATGACTGTCTGACTCGTCGTACTTGGGTTACACTGTACAGCTAAGCTCAAGGCATACCAACTCCGCAACAAGACCCCGGAGGAGCTCCTTAAGGATCTCGAACAGCTCCGCGCTGAGCTCGCCAAGCTCCGCGTTGCTCAGGTCAACCGACAGGCCTCAGCTTCCAAGCTTGCTCAGATCAAGGTCGTGCGCCGCAACATTGCTCGCGTCCTTACCGTCCAGTCTCAGCGCCTCCGTGATGCTCAGCGCAAGCTCCCCATCCGAAACCGTGTCAAGGATGCTCGCCCCAAGCGTACGTACAATATCGAGGGCAATATGGCGTTTTTTTCGTTCAGTAACAGAGGAGAGTTCGCCACAGCGGCGAAGGCAGGCTTGATGGTGACAGTTTTCGTCGTGAAAAACCATCTTTTTGCCCGTCACTGTGGTGAACCGTCTGTCCGTGTCGTGATCAACAAACTGTCCAGGTTCCCTCCCTCACACATCTATCGCGATCTTCTCATGGTATCCCCCATCATCTAGGCACCAAGGCCATCCGCCTCGCTCTCAAGCCCTCTGAGAAGCGCCCCACCCTCCGACAGCTCAAGCGCAACTTCTACTTCCCTCGCAACCTCAAGATCGCTATCAAGGCCTAAAGTAGCGAGAGAGTATGTATTCTCACCGAGAGTTCCCCTCTTGTTGCATGCACTTGACAATAAAGTAGTGATTCGGGCTCTATAAACACGGGTAATTTGGTAATTCTATTAGGCATCTTCTGTTGCTCAGGTCGCTGGAGTGCGTGACCTAACGAGTGCGTTTTTTTGGGCTGTGTCGAAGAATGTACAGCATGTCCAAATGCACGAGTGGACTGGATCACGAGCCGCGAGAGCGGCACAAACGTGTCTGTCTCGATGCTGATGCGGCGAATTTCGTATCTGATGCCGCGCTCCAGGATGCTACAGCACGTACAACGACTAAAACAAAAGCTTCGCGTACGCAATTGAGCAGAGAGCACTCGAGTGGCTCTCTAGTTGGTGCGTTCCAGATGCATGCCGCCGATGGGGGTATCCTCAAGTCTCCCAAGATGTCTGCCGCCGCTTCGCACCAGATTCCAAGTGATTCCGCGTCGGATATGTCCACAAACCAGCCTCGCGACCTGGATGAGGATTCGCACATCCGGGATGAGTGCTTGACGGACTCTAGCTCGGCCGCAGGGGACAAGAAAGACAAGAAGGACAAGAAGGACAAGAAGGATAAGAAGGACAAGAAAGACAAGAAGGACAAGAAGGACAAAAAGGAAAAGCAGGAGGTTGAGGGAGAGCGCGGAGCATCAAACGCAGATAGCGCGGACAAGTGGTCAGACTCGCCCTTGGACATTGCAACACAAGACCAACTCTCCCCCGTAGAGAACCCCGCTAACGCAACCGAGAGGAAGCAAGACAAGGGCAAGAAAGATAAGAAGGAGAAAAGAGAGAAGAGGGAGAAGCGGTATGACACAGATCACTTGGAAGATCAGCCGGAGAGAAGCACGAGCGTTCCTGAAGTAGCCACTCACGCTCAGCAACCGATTGCTTTGGATAAGCCAGACAAGAAGGAGAAGAGGGTCAAGAATAGCTACGCTGATGAGGAGCGCAAAGGCCCAAGCACTCAGCTTGCGCAGGCGCAGGACCTCCAAACACTCTCTGCTAAGTCTGCCAAGTTGGCCCGTGAACTCTTCGATTTCGAGGCCGAAGCAGCAGCCGCTGCTGCCGCGTTCGATAGGGCACTGCGAGATAGTGACAGCGACAGTGAGGAGGCAGAAAATGACGACTCTGACAGCGAGGGAGAAGATGACAGCAGGAGCCGTTCAACAAATGCCAAACTTTCGCGATCACATCGAGAAGAGCATAGAGAAGAGCATACCGAAGCGGTTGGCACCGACGACAGCGACCTCGAAAATGATGAGTCGGTACAGGGTTTCCATGAAAGCTCTGCAGCCACCAAGGAGTTCAACTCGAAAGTGAAGGACGCCACAGACCTCGTGAACGCGCTCAAATTAACGTCTTCGGAGGCGCGCAAGCGTGCACGAGAAGCCTCCAAGCTCGTGCGTTCGGCGCTTCGAAGCAATAATGTGCGAAGCTACAATCGAGTCATTTCGGAGCTTGGTGTTGCAAAGTGCATTGGACACGCGATGAAGGTGTATTCGACGATGATTAAGCGATCCCTCACTCCAACGGAGTTTACATTCGCGAACATCATTAATGCCTGCGTGAGATGTCATGTGATCGATCGTGCTCGTGAGTACTTCAACCTGATGCTTAGTTCCAATGTGCCTCTCAACGAAGTACCGTTTACGGTGTATATCAAGGGGCTTGTTCAAGATGGTGCCGTACGCGAGGCTCGTGGCGTACTGGACCTCATGTACCAGCGTCGAATTATGCCCAATGTCCGAACGTACAATACGCTGTTGCGTGGCTGCTTGCGTTCAGGCTTTCCAGATGTTGCTGAAAGCGTTTGGGACCTTATGACAAACAAGGAGAATAAGGTCGCCGCGCTCGCTGTGTGCGATCCAGATATTACAACATTGGAGTATCTCTTGCGCTGCCGTGCACAGTCCCTGAACGTGCCGGGCGCAATGCAACTGCTGAACAAGATGGAAGCGCTGGTTCCGAGTGCGGAGTCAGTTCGGGATGAACAGAGGCGCCGCTGGAGGGGCTCCTCCCAGCAGGGAACAGATTATCGGTCGCACACTGGCAAGCAATACTCGCGAGCGACATTTGCCACGGATGGTCCCCACGAAGGATCTGCGGCTCAGCCGGAGGCGGATGAAAAGGATGACTTTGAGTTCTCCGGCGACGTAGGTTACATCGAGGCTATTCCCGTGAACTTTGCAGGTGCGTGTATCGCCGTCTCCCTGGCGTGTGCAATGCTCAATGACGCAACGACAGCAAAACGCATTATGTTCAAGGCGAAGGCTGCCCTCGAAATTCTTCAGAAGAGCCGTAACAGGCATCCAAGGTCGTCCGAGTCTGGTGTGGATGACACTGCGGATGCTTCCGAGAGATGCATTCATCGAGTGTTACACACTAGAACCGGTGAGAAGCTAGATGATCGCCACCATATGGGAGCCTTTCTCGATCTTTCCGTCCCACAATTCCTTCGCACACGAGAGCGTGAAGTGCAGGTGGAGATTTTGCGAGTTGATGCATGGCTGCGCCTGGTCACAGCGGAGAATATCCTCACAGCCAAGCGTGACACGGTGATGGAGACATTGCCATGGCGCGCCACTGGACTGCTGCGATATGGGCTCTTGCCCTGCCATCGTGTCTTCAAATGTCCGCTCCCTACAGACCCCACAGTTCTTGAGGCGATCCGCAACCCCGCGGCAAATGGCGGTGTTGGCCACAATGGTGATTCAAAAGGCAAGGATAAGTCTTCAAAGAAGGGTAAGGAGAAGCCTTCCAAACCGGATACTGAGTCAGCTTCCAACAACGCGCTGAGTTCCCTCCCTCTCGACTGGTCGAAGGTTTTTGGCAATTCGAACCCCATTCGCATCGAGGTTTGCTCAGGCCTTGGTGAATGGCTTTGCGAGCGCGCGAGACGAAATCCCAACGTCAACTGGGTCGGAATTGAGATGCGTTATGAACGTGTGTTCCAAACCTGGACTCGAATTGTGCTTGAGCGACTTCCCAACGTTGCATTGATTTGTGGTGAGGCTCGCG
>Ga0182741_1004161_pt1 | contig 14544 bp, 16 predicted proteins | sample eDN5th37CBELigOP_FD_128874 | JGI IMG/M metagenome (GOLD analysis project Ga0182741, IMG submission 128874) | Enriched Organic Plus compost microbial communities from Emeryville, California, USA - eDNA 5th pass 37_C BE-Lig OP (version 2) (version 2) ...
CAAGGCGTGGATGCCCGCGACAAGCGCGGGCATGACGACGACGAAAGCCATCGAGAGGCACCCTTGGCAAGCCTCTTGCGTCATGGCCGGGCTTGTCCCGGCCATCCACGTCTTCACCCGTGGCACACGCCCCAAGGCGTGGATGCCCGCGACAAGCGCGGGCTTGACGACGGTGCGCGGGGTCACCGCTTGAGCCTAACGCCCTGAGACCATTCACGGCGCCGAAAGCGACGGGTAAGCCATCCTCAGGCGGGCACGCTGCGTTTCGCCCGTCATGGCCGGGCTTGTCCCGGCCATCCACGTCTTCGTCCGAGGCACACGCCCGCAAGGCGTGGATGCCCGCGACAAGCGCGGGCATGACGACGGTGCGCGCCAACGACTGTCGCGATCGCAGGCGCGGCAGAGTCTTTCCCCTATCCGCTACCCCGCCCGTTCCGCCAGCATGCGGTCGTAGGCGAGCACGGCCTGCAGCAGTACCTGGGCGCCGGCGGCGCATTGCTCGCGGCTGGTGAACTCCGCCTCGTTGTGGCTGACGCCGCCGCGGCACGGTACGAAGATCATCGCGGTGGGCGCGACGCGCGCGACATAGGCGGCGTCGTGACCGGCGCCGGAGACGATGTCGCGCGCGGAATAACCGGCGCGGTCCGCCGCCTCGCGCACGGCGGCGACGCAGTCCGCGTCGAAGCGCACCGGCGGCTGCGCCCAGATCCGCGTCAGCGTGCCGGCAAGGCCGAGCGGATCGAGAATTTCCGGCAGCGCCGCGTTGAGTTCTGCCTCCATCGCGTCGAGCACGGCATCGTCGGGATGGCGGAAGTCGACCGTGAGCGCGACCTCGCCCGGCACGACGTTGCGCGAATTGGGCTTCACGTCGAGCGTGCCGACCGCGCCGACCGCGAGCGGCGGATGCGCGTGGGCGATCGCATCGATGCGATCGACGAGACGCGCGGCACCGACCAGGGCGTTCTTGCGCAGGCGCATCGGCGTCGCGCCGGTATGGGCCGCCTCGCCGGTGACGAGGATGTCGTACCAGCGCATGCCCTGCACGCCGGTGACGATGCCGACCTCCTTCTCCTCCGATTCGAGGATCGGTCCCTGCTCGATGTGCAGTTCGAAGAAGGCCGACAGCGGATGTTCGCCGCAAGGCGTCTCGCCGCGATAGCCGATCGCTTCGAGCGCCGCGTCGAACCGGATGCCGGCGGCATCCGTCGTGGCGTGGGCGCGGGCCTTGTCGATGGCGCCGGCGAACACGCCGGACGCGAGCATGGCCGGAGGAAAGCGCGAACCCTCCTCGTTGGTCCAGTTGACGACCTCGATCGGCGCGTAGGTCTGGTAGCCGGCCTCGACCAGCGTGCGCAGCGCTTCGAGTGCCGCAAGAACGCCGAGCACGCCGTCGAACTTGCCGCCGGTGGGCTGGGTGTCGAGATGGCTGCCCATGGCGATCGGCGGCACGTCGGCACTGCCTTCGCGCCGCGCGAACATCACGCCCATGTCGTCGACGCTGACGGTGCAGCCGAGCGCCTCGGCGCGCGCCTTGAACCAGTTGCGCACCTGGCGGTCGAGGTCGGTGAGCGTCAGGCGGCAGATGCCGCCCTTCGCCGTTCCGCCGATGGCCGCGGTCTCCATCAGCTCCGACCACAGCCGTTCCGGATCGATCGCGAGATTGTGCATGTTCCCCTCCCGCAATCGCTTGTGCCGTTCAGTCGCGATAGGTGGCGCCGGGCCACAGCTTCGGCGCGACGCGGGCATATTGCGGCGGCCGCGCCACTTCGGCGCCGAGCTTGAGCGCCGCGTCCCAGCCCCAGTGCGGATTGTCGAGGAAGGCGCGCGCAAGCGCCACCATGTCGGCCTTGCCTTCGGCGACGATGGCCTCGGCCTGTTTGGCGGTGGCGATCAGACCGACGGCGCGGGTGGCGATGCCGACCTCGCGCTTTACCTTCTCGGCGAAGGGCACCTGATAGCCGGGTCCGATCTTCACCTTGTTGTCGGCAGTCACGCCGCCGGAGGAGACGCAAACGAAGTCGATCCCGCGCGCCTTCAGCGCGGCGGCGAAATTCACCGCGTCGTCCGGCGTGATGCCGTCGTCGACCCAGTCGGAGCCGGTGATGCGCATGCCGAGCGGGATCTCCGCCGGCACCGCCGCGCGGCAGGCTTCGGCGACTTCCAGCGGGAAGCGCATGCGGTTCTCGAGCGAGCCGCCGTACTGGTCGGTGCGCTTGTTCGAGACCGGCGAGACGAAGCTGTGCAGCAGATAGCCATGGGCGCCGTGCAGCTCGATCGCATCGAAGCCGACGCGCACGGCGCGCTTCACCGCCTCGACGAAAGCGTTGCGCACACGCTCGATGTCGGCGGCGGTCATTTCGCGCGGCGCCGGCCAGGCGTCGCCGAACGGGATCGCCGACGGCGCGATCGTCTGCCAGGGATCCTCGCCGTCCTTCAGGCCGAGGCCGCCTTCCCACGGGCGCTGCGAGGACGCCTTGCGGCCGGCGTGGCCGATCTGGACGCCGAACTTGGCGGTGCCGATGCGCTTGCAATGGGCGATGACACGGGCGAAGGCCGCCTCGTTGGCGTCGGAATAGAGGCCGGTGCAGCCGTGGGTGATGCGGCCGTGACGTTCCACCGCCGTGGCTTCGACCACGACGAGGCCGGCGCCGGAATTGGCCAGCATGCCGAGATGGGTCAGGTGCCAATCGTTCGGGCAGCCGTCATCGGCGCTGTACTGGCACATCGGCGAGACGGCGATGCGGTTGGGAAGTTCGAGCCCGGCGAGCCGGAGCGGTGAGAACAGAACAGACGTCATGCGGAAATTCCGTGGGATTCACGTACGGCCGGAGCCGAATGGGCGGGGATCATGGGACACGGGGCGCCCGGCGGCAAGGCGCGCCGGCGCAGCCCTGGCCCGCGTCCGGGTCCGTCAGCGCCGGGCGACGGCGGCGTCGAGGCGCCGGCCGAGCAGCCAGAACAGCCCGGCGAAGGCGATCAGCAAAGCGAGGCCTGCGGCGGAAGCGACGTCGCTCACGGTCTTGGCAGCGACATGGGCGAGCGCGTAGCCGGCGGTGACGAGGCCGGCCGACCAGATCCCGGCGGAGACCACGTTGAGGATCATGAAGGTGCGCCACGGCAGCGACGAGACGCCGAAGGCGAAACCGGCGACGCTGCGGATCCCGTTCGGAAAGCGATGAACGAAGGGCAGCCACAGGCCGTGATGGTCGACCAGGCGCGCGGTGCGCTCGACGTGGCGGGACAGACGCGGGAACCGGCCCAGCCAGCGCACGCCGTAGCGGCGGGCGATCCAGAAGCGCAGCACGTCGCCGCCGGCGGCGCCGGCCCAGCAGACCAGGATCAGCTTGCCCCAGTCGAACGCGCCGGCCTGGGCCGCGTAGCCGGCGAAAAGCGGGAACAGCAGGCTGTTGGTGGCGGCGTAGCCGAACATCAGGCCGTAGGCGGCGTCGCCGTGCTGGCGGATCATGTCGATGATCTGCGTGAAATCCATGGCCGGTCCGTCCTGGCGCCGCGGGAGGCGGGCCGGTTCTTGTAGGGCATCCCTGCCCCGCCCGCCAGCGCGGCCAAGCGGCGCAGGCCTAGGAAGGCACGGGCTCCGTCCTGCCCGCGCGCGTCGCGGGCATCCACGCTTTCCAGGTCGGCCTGTTCGAAGACGTGGATGGCCGGGACGAAGCCCGGCCATGACGAAGGAGAGGCGGCGCCGCGTGGCCCCTGGGTCCCGGCTCTGCGGCGCGCCACTTGCGCGGCGCGCCTTGTCCGGGACACGCGGCTGAGGAGGCAGCGCGGCCCCGCCTCTCGCGTTCCCCGGACGCGCGCAGCGCGATCCGGGGTCCAGGAGTCAAGCACACCGGCGTTTGCCGCAATGCCCTTGGGCGGGTTAGCCGAAGGCGTAACCCGCCGTGTTTCCGCCAGCGGTTGGCGGACAATGCGTTGCCCATCCGTGCCGCGATGCCGGTCATGCGACGCCCGTCGTGCCGCTGGCGGTGTCATCAATCAGCGGATTACGCTTCGCTCATCCGCCCTACGCGCTGCGTCCGGGGCACACGCTCGCCCTCACTTGAGCCGGCGCACCGCCAGCGCGACCGACTGGGCGCGCGGCACCAGGGTCTCGACTTCCATGTATTCGTCGGCGCTGTGGGCGCGACCGCCGACCGGGCCGGTGGCGCACAAGGTCGGCGCGCCGACCGCGGCAGTGAAGCCGGAATCGGCGCAGCCGCCGGTGAATTCGCCGGGCACCTCGATGCCGACGTCGCGCGCGGCAGCGGCGTAATGTTCGTAGAGCTTGCGGCCCTCCTCGCTCTCGACCAGCGGCAGGAACTCGCCGGAGATCGTCAGTACGGCACTCGTGCCGGGGAGATCGGCGGTGGCGATGATGTCCTCGATCTTGGCCATCGCCGCCTCGCGGTCGGCGGGCGTGATGAAACGCAGATCGATCTCGCCGCGGGCGCTCGGCGCGACCGTGTTGACCGTCTGGCCGCCGGCGACGATGCCGACATTGACGGTGATCCCCTTCGGCATGTCGGTCACCTTGTGCAGCTTGACGATCTTGCGCGCGATCTCCTCGATCGCGCTGATGCCCTGCTCGTAATTGGCGCCGGAATGGGCGGCGCGGCCGGTCACTTCGAAGCGCATGAACACGCCGCCCTTGCGGCCCGTCACCACGGCGCCCGAGGCGCGGCCGGGCTCGGCGTTGAAGACGGCGCGGGCCTTGCGCGCCTCGGCCTCGATCACCTTGCGCGAGAACGGCGAGCCGATCTCCTCGTCGGAGGTGATGAGCCCGACGAGCGGCGCCGGCTGGCCACCGAACTTGGCGAAGGCCGCGAGCACGAATGCGTTCATGACGAGGCCGGCTTTCATGTCGGCGACGCCGGGGCCGTAGGCGCGGTCGCCTTCGATCTTGAACGGGCGGCGGCCGGCCTCGCCCTTCGGGAACACCGTGTCGCGATGGCCCATCAGGACGATGCTCTTGCCGTTCTCGACGCCGACGGGGGCGCGGATCGCGTCGCCGAAATCGTCGCTCGGAATGACGTCGGTGGCGATGCCGTGCTGGCTGAAGAAGTCGCGCAAACGCGCGCCGACCTTGTCGACGCCGGCCTTGTCGTAGGTACCGCTGTCGATGTTCACGAGGTCTTCGAGCAGCGCGATCATGGCGCCGCGCTGGCCGGCGAGCCAATCGAGGATCGCGCGTTCGTCGCTGGTCACTTCGCTCATGGAGGGCTCCTTCGCCGCGGGCAACCGGCATCCGGTCTGCGGAAACTCTTGCCGGATCGACCCGGCCTTGGCCAGCCCCGCCTGGTCAGGGCTGCTGCACCGATTTGAGATAGGCGATGAGGTCGCCGATCTGGTCCGGGTCGAAGGTGAATTCCGGCATGTCGGGATGGCCCGACTGCAGCCCTTCGGCGAGCGCCTCTTCCAGCGCCTCGACCGGGTAGTTCTGCGACAGGGTGCGGAACGGCGGCGCCTCGGCATGCGGGCTCGCACCGGTGCGGCCCACCGCGTGGCAGGAGGCGCAATTCTTGGTGAGCAGCGCCTCGCCGCGGCGCACCGCATCCGCATCGCCCTTCCCATCGGTGTCCTGGGCCCCGACCGGTGCCGCCCACAGGGCGGCGGCGACGGCGAGAATGGCGCGAATCATGACCCCTCCGGTGGCGAACGTCCCTCACGCACACCATCTTTGGACGCCCCGGCTCCGCCGGCAAGGATGGGATCCGTTCACCAGCGCGACGACGCGCTATTGAATCGGCCCGGCGGGAGTGTTCGGATCACGTCCCTTTGCGTGGCGTAGCGGATAAAGGTGAAGGCGGTATGGCGCTGGCCCCGGAAGACGAAGCCCTGATCGAGACGGCACGCGACGCGATCCGCCGGCGGTATCGGCCGGGCTGGCATGCGGTCGGGGTGGCGCTGCGCACGCGCGCCGGCAAGATCGTCACCGGGGTCAATCTCGACGCCTATATCGCGCGGGCGGCGATCTGCGCCGAGGCGGTGGCGCTGGGCCGCGCCATCACCGAGCACGGCGACGACGGCATCGACATGGTGGTGGCGGTGCGCCATCCGCGGCCGGAAGCGGCCGACCAGACGCTGCGGGTGATCTCGCCGTGTGGGCTGTGCCGCGAGCTGATCAGCGACTACGACCCGAAGGCGCGCGTGCTGGTGCCGACCGACGACGCGGTGGTGCCGGTCGCGATCGGCGAATTGCTGCCGAACAAGTACCAGAAATTCTGAGCCGCAGGCCGCGCGGGCCGATCAGGCGGAGGCGTCCTCGCGGGCGCGCGCGTCCCACGCCCGCGCATCGGCGGCGGCCGCCTCGATGTGCTCGAGCAGCGCTGCCTCGCCGTCATAGTAGCGGCGCCAGCGGCCGCTGCGGTGAAGTTCGGTCAGATGCTTGTGCCGACGTTCGGCCAGCGCCCGCCAACGGTCGGCGGTCTGGTTGGGGTTCTGCAACGTATCGGCCATGACTCACTTCCCTACGCGACTCACACAACATCTGAACGATGGTCGTCCCTCCCCCCGTCGATCAGGGCAACCCACGATCATGACGGAAGTGTGGATAAGGACGACGATCCCATCGGGCCAGCAACCCTCGGTTGCGCCTCGGGAATTCGGTTGTCGCCGCTGATTGGCGGGGTGCATCGCTTCCGGGGCAAGGGAGGCGCGAGACGGGCTCGCGGCAAAACGGGGCGGCCCGTCCGGAGGGGACAATCCGGACGGGCCGTTTGAGATCGGCGCGGGTGGGGACGGGGGGGACGCGCCGACCGGGGACCCAGCGGGGACTGGGATCAGTAAATCTCGCAAACCCGGCGGCTGCCGACGTAGCGGCCGTAATAGTCGTAGCGTGCGACGCGGCGGCAGCGCCGATATTCGGGCGCGTAGTAGTAGCCCGGACCGGCATAGGCCGAAGACGCGGCGGCGGCGCCGATCAGCGCGCCGGCGGCAAGCCCGACGCCGAGGCCGACGCCCCAGCGCGGCCGCGCCTGCGCTTCGTCGGTCGCGACCAGGAGGCCGGCGCCCAGGGTGAGCACGGCGGCGGCGATCGCGCCGGTGCGGGTCAGGCGGTTCTTGACGCTGGCAAGTGTCATCGAATTCTCCATCCGCTGAGAGCGCCCCCCACAGCGGGGCTCACACGTCAGTCGCGGCGGCCGCGGCGGCGGTTCAAGGGAGCGTTAAGTTTTTTGGCGTGGGCCGCTCGGCCTGCGTCAGCACGGCCCCTTGACGACAGAATCCATCTCTCGCGGCGGCGGCGCACATAATGAGCAACTGCGCGCGCGGCCTTTTGCGGGATATCATTCTGTTTGACTTTTTTGTGCCAAAACAGAGACTTAGATGGCTTCCGGGCGCATCGGATCACCGCTGCACGCCCCGGCGGCCGCGGGATTTGATGGAGCAGCTTGCGCCGCGTCACCAACCGCTAAAGCGCCACGAAGTGGCTTCGTGGGCTCCGCAACAGGAGAGACTGCGATGGCACGCGCGCTGCGGACATCCTTGCCAAGCCTGCGGCAGGTCGCCGGCTCTCCTTCATCCAGGGTCAGACCATGATCAGAACATCGCTCTTTGCGGTCGCGCTCGCGGTCGCATTCGCCGCGGCGCCCGCCGCGGCCCAGGAAGGCCCGCTCGTCACCACGGAGTGGCTGGAGAAGAACCTCGACAACCCGAAGGTTCGCATCGTCGAGGTGAGCGTCGAACCCGGCGTCTACGAACGCGGCCACGTACCCGGCGCCCAGAACGTCGTCTGGCACACCGATCTGGTCGAGGTGGTCAACCGCGACATCGCCAGCCGCGACCGGTTCGAGGCGCTGGCGCGCCGGCTCGGGATCGGCCGCGACACCACCGTGGTTCTCTACGGCGACAACAACAATTGGTTCGCCGCCTGGGGCGCCTGGGTGTTCGAGGTCTACGGCCTGCGCGACAACGTCAAGCTGCTCGATGGCGGCCGCAAGAAGTGGGAGGCGGAGAAGCGCCCGCTCGAGAACCGCGTCGCCGCGGTGGAGCCCTCGTCCATCGTCATTCCCGAGCCGAACGCGAAGGTGCGCGCGCGGCTCGCCGACGTGCTCGCCGTGGTGAAGCAGGAAAAGGAGGGCACGATCGTCGACATCCGCTCGCCGGACGAGTTCTCGGGCAAGCTGATCGCGCCGCCGGGCGTGCAGGAACTGGCGATCCGCGCCGGCCACATGCCGGGCGCCGTGAACGTGCCGTGGGGCCGCGCCGTCAACGAGGACGGCACCTTCAAGTCGAAGGAGGAGCTGCGCAAGCTCTACGCCGCCGCCGGCATCGACGGAACCAAGCCGCTGATCACAACCTGCCGGATCGGCGAGCGCTCCAGCCACACCTGGTTCGCCCTCACCCGCCTGCTCGGCTACGAGGCCGCGAACTATGACGGCTCGTGGACCGAGTACGGCAACACGGTCGGCGTGCCGATCGCCAATCCGGCCGGCACCGTCTGGGGCGGCAAGTAAGCTCTCCGCGTGACCAATCAGAGCTCCGGCACCGCCCGGTGCCGGAGCGAGACCTCATGATGGACGCCAAGAACGAAACGGCCCTCCCCGCGACCGCGCTTGGTGTCGCTCGGGGCCAACGCATCGCCGCCGCGGGGGTCGCCGCTCTCATCGTCGCCGCCGGCGTCGCGCTTGCTTCCTCTCCCGACACGCAGGCACTGACGCTGTCGCTGGCTTTCGGCGCGCTGTTCGGCTTCGTGCTGCAGCGTGCGCGGTTCTGCTTCTACTGCATCTGGCGCGACTACATCGTCGCGCGCGACCCGCGCGGCATGCTCGGCATCTTGACGGCCTTGGCGGTGGGCCTTGCCGGCTACACGCTCGTGTTCGGCGCGTGGCTGCCGGATCCTTCGGGAACACGCCTGCCGCCGGACGCACACATCGGCCCGGTCGGCCCTGCCGTCGCGCTGGCGGGGCTCGTGTTCGGGTTCGGCATGGCGGTGTCCGGCTCGTGCCTGTCGGCGCATCTCTATCGACTTGGCGAAGGCTCGCCGGTGGCGCCGTTCGCATTGATCGGCGCGATGCTCGGTTTCGTGTTCGGTTTCCTCACCTGGAATCCGATCTATCTCGCATGGGTGAGCGCCTCGCCGGTGCTGTGGCTGCCGCGCCATCTCGGCTATGGCGGCGCGCTCGCCGCCGCGCTGGCGGTGCTCGGCCTCGTCGCCTTGTCCTTGTTGCGACAGTGGCGACCGTCGCCGCGCGCCGAAACGCCGCTGGCGGCGATCTTCGTCGACCGCTGGCCGACCTGGATCGGCGGGCTCGCCATCGGGGCGATCGGAACCGCGACATATCTGCGCGTCGCGCCGCTCGGCGTGACGGCGGAAATCGGCGCACGCTCGCGCGCAGCGGCGAATACATTGGGTCTGCTGCCGGAGCGGCTCGAAGGGCTCGATCAGTTCCGCGGCTGCGCGACGATGATCCGCGACGCGCTGCTGACTCCGAACGGCGTGTTCGTGATGGCACTGGTGGCCGCGGCATTCGCGGCCGCGCTCGCCGCGGGGCAGTTTCAGCCGCGGCGGCCGACGTTTCGCGATGCTGCGCGCGGCCTCGGTGGCGGCGTGTTGTTGGGCTGGGGCGCGATGACCGGGCTTGGCTGCACGATCGGCACGCTGCTGTCCGGCATTTCCGCCGGCGCTGTGTCGGGATGGGTGTTCGGATTCGCCGCCTATGGCGGCGTGTGGCTCGCGCTTGCCGTTTCGCGGCGCCTCCAGCGCGCGTAGCCGCCGTTCGACACGCGCAGATACGAGCCATGACGGACACACAATGTGCCCGCCATGCGCTCCCAGACGTGATCAGTCGCAAACAGTCCGGCGCCGCACCGAGACCGATCCGTCGCCATGACGCCGGCGCACGGTTACTTCGCGGCAATCGTCGCGGCGGTGACGATACGCGCGCCGTTCGCGATAGTGGCGGCGCTCGTTGTAGCGCGGGCCGACGCGCACGGCCGGACCGTGTCGGTCGACTTCCAGCGAGACCTGCGCACGCGCGGGCCCGCTCGCGGGAATGCTCACCAGCGGCAAAGCCAAAGCGAGGCCGGCCGCAGCCAGAAGCAGCTTCATCGGAATCTCCATCGCTCGTTTGAGCGTCAACGACCGGGAGCGGAAGCGGTTCCCCGCGGCCAGTCAGCGCTGCCAGCGCATGTGAGACAGCCGCGGATCGCGCGCGAAGGCGTCGCGGCCGAAATCGAGACGCAGATCGGGATGATCGCACAAGGCCTGCACGCCATGCGGTCCGAGACGCAGACGCCAGGTCTGGCGCAAAGTCGGCGCATTGGCGGCGAAGGCGCGGCAGGACAGCAGCGCCAGATTGGCCCCGCCTTGGGGATCGCGCACGGAGCGCGCGCGGATCACGTCGATGCCGGCCGCGCGCGCCGCGTCAGCGAGCGCCTGGCACGGGCCGTAGTCGATCGGATCGGTCCATAAAGCCGCATCGCGATCGAGCGGCGGTTCCGTCAGATCGAGGCCGCGGCCGGTGGCGAAGGGCACGGCGAAGGCGGTGTGTTCCAGCGGGTTGGCGGGCCAGGGCGTCGCCGGCGACTCGGCGAAGAACAGCAGCCGGTAGAAGGCAATCTCGGCGACGGCGGTGGCGACGGCTTCGGCGGCGTAATAGACGCCGGGCGTGAAGCCGGCACGGCGAAAGCGCGAGCCGTGCGGATACGGCGCGCCATAGCGGAACGGCGTCGCCAGCAGGAAATCGAGATGGGCGCATTCGGGCGGCAGCGCCGGCTTCGTCGTCTCGATCAGGTCTTCGAGCAGCGCCTGCTCGGCCAGCGTGTCGACCAGCTTCATGGTCGAGACGCGGTGCTGCGCCTCGACCAGGCGCCATGCGGTGCCGTCGAGCGCGCGCGCTTCAGACGACAGCGCGGCGGGCGTCCAGATAGGCAATGACATGAACGAGGCCGGGCACGGTTTCGATCAGCCGCGCCGGCACGCCGCCCAGCACGCCGTTCTCGGCCCGCAGCCAGGCGCGGGCCGCCTTCTCGTCGCCGCCGACGATGGCATCGAGCGAGCGGAACAGCCGCACCAGCAGCAGCGCCAGTTCGAACGGCTTGTCGCCGGGGGCGAGGCGGTAGCGGCCCGCGGCCATGCGCGAGGCGGTGGCATCCGAGACGCCGATGATGCGGGCCAGCGCGCTCTTGCTGAGGCCCAGCCGCGCGGCGGCGTTGAGGACCGCCTTGGTGACGACCGCGCCCGCTTCGGCGGTTTCGGAATGGACGGCTGCGAGGGGCATGTCCTTTCCTCCTGAAAGGAATATATGGCGATTTTTCTGACGACAGCAAGAGCCCGGCAGAAACTGCCGGGCTCCCGGGACTGGCCGCGGGGCCATGCGCGGCCGGTCCCACGCGAAGGCGTCCCGTTCGGAGGCCGCGGCCGGGACGCCGTGCGCGTTACTGGCCGCCGCCCTCGAAGTTCTCCGAGCCGTGGTCGACCCAGGCGCGATAGGCCCGGTCGCCGGCGAACGGATCGAAGTACGGGTCGATGGCGACGTTGCGGCCCTCGATCAGGCCCGGCGCCATGCGCGGAGGCGCGGGGCGGTTCACCGAACCGACCGTGGCGCCGTTGCGCAGCGTCGAGGACCGGTCGCGGCTCTGGGCCAGCAGCGGGGAAGTCGTGGCGACGACGAGCGCGGCCGCGACGAGCAAGGATGTCTTCGACATGGCTGTCTCCTCTGGTCATCGTGTTGGCGCGACCAAACGCGGCTAAAGCCTGTTCAAAGCTCGGGGCCGGGCTGTCGGAGGCGCGTCGCGAGCACGGGGAGCCGGTCCTGATCGGTCGGGTCCCGCAGCTTGAAGGGCGATCGCTGCATCGGTCCGCTGTGACAGGGATAGCACCGGCCCCTGGAAACGGGCGTGAAGCGCTTCACATGGGCGGAAATTCTCGCGCGGGACACGGCACCCCCTGTCCCTCGTCATGGCCGGGCCGTCCCGGCCATTCACGTCTTCATCCACGGCAGACACGCAAGACGTGGATGCCCGCGACGCGCGCGGGCATGACGGGTGACGTCTCCTGTGCCCCGGACGCGACGCGGCACGACGTGACGCGGCGCAGTTCCGGGGCCACGACGGGCCTCTCGCCACGAAGTCGCCACGGCCGCGCAAACGGCCCGGAGCAAGTGCCCCGGCTCAGCGCCGCACCGTGCCTTTGATGCTGCAGCGCGTCCGGGGCACGGAATTTGACACCCGGGCGCGACGTGGCCCCTGGTTCCCAGATCGCTCGTCGCTGCGCGCCGTGCGTCCAGACAAGTGAGGGTCGAATTCGTGCGATGCCGCGTCGCTCAAGGCCGCGCCGCAATGTGCGCACCGTGGTCATGAATGCGTTTCCCGGACGCGCGCAGCGCGATCCGGGGTCCAGGGCGAAACGACGCATCGCTGACCCCGTGCGGCGAAGACGCCACGCGCGCCGACGAGACGGGGACGAGGGCCGCACGGCACAGCCTGTCCTTCGTCATGGCGGGGCCGTCCCGGCCATCCATGTCTTCATCCACGGCAGACACGCAAGACGTGGGTGCCCGCGACGCGCGCGGGCTGACGCTTCCCTCAAATCATCGGCAGGCTGCGCGGGCGCGGGCCGCGCGGAAAGGCGGCGTCGATGGCGGCGATCTCGTCGGCGGTGAGCACCAAATCGCCGGCGGCGGCATTGTCTTCGGCGTGGCGGGGGTCGGCCGCCTTCGGAATGGCGAAGAGCGGCGCCTCACGCGTGAGAAACGCGAGCGCGACCTGGCGCGGGCTCGCGCCATGCGCGGCGGCGATCTCCGCGAGCACGCGGCCGCCGCGCGATTGCGGCGCGGGGAAGTCGTCGTGGCCGAACGGGCTGTAGGCGACCAGCGCCACGTTGTGCGCCTCGCACCAGGGCAGCACCGCGTGCTCGATGGCGCGTTCCTGCAGATGATAGAGCACCTGGTTGCAGACGGCGCCGCCGGGCGCGACCGCGTCCAACGCCTCCAGATCGTCGACGTCGAAATTGCTGACGCCCCAGGACAGGATCTTGCCCTCTTCGCGCAACGCCTCGAACGCCGCGACGGTCTCTTCGAGCGGATATTGCCCGCGCCAGTGCAGCAAATAGCAGTCCAGCCGGTCGGTCTTGAGCCGCGCCAGCGAGCGCTCGCAGGCGCGCTTGGTGCCGGCGCGCGAGGCGTTGCTCGGCAGCACCTTGGAGACGAGGAACACCTCGTCGCGGCGGCCGGCGATCGCCTCGCCGACCAGCTCCTCGGCGCCGTCGTACATTTCCGCGGTGTCGATATGGGTCATGCCGGCATCGAGGCCGCGCCGCAGCGCCGCGACAGCCGACGCGCGCCCCGCGCTGTGGATGTACCAGGTCCCCTGCCCGATCACCGCAACCGCGGCCCTGCCGGATCCGAACGCGCGCTTTCGCATGATGCCTCCCCAGCCGCGTCGTGCGGCACCAATCCTCCCTTAGTCGAAGGCGGGGCCAGCGGGAAGGCTCAGGCGACGGCGAGGATCTCGGCCTCGGCCACGCCGATGGAGACGACGTCGCCGACGCTCTTGCCGAGCAAGGCGTGCGCGAGCGGCGCGACATAGGCGAGCGTGCCTTGGGCGGGGTCCGCCTCGTCCTCGCCGACGATGCGGAAGATTTGGCGGCGGCCGTCGTCGCGCAGGATCGTCACGGTGGAGCCGAACTGGACCTGGCCGAGCGCCGGATCCGGCGGCGGCATGATGCGGGCGCTGGCGCGGCGCGCGTTCCAGTAGCGCAGGTCGCGGGCGATGCGGGCATGGGCCACGCGATCGTCGGCCGGCGTCGCGGCGCGTTCCTGGCGCAGGCTGGCGATGGCGGTTTCGATCGCGGCGTAGCCGGCCGCGGTGACGAGATTGGGATGCGGCGAGACCGGCCGGTCCGGCAGGTCGAAGGTGTCGCCGTCGATCTCCTTGACGAAGGCGCGGCTCATGACAGCGGCTCCTGGGCCCCCCGGCCCCTGCCCACACTGTCGATATATGATCATAGCGCGGGGGGAGAGGGTGCGGAAGGTGGGATCGTGCCCGCTAGTTCTTCAGCCGGTACCCGGTCTTGAAGATCCAGGCGACGGTGGCAAGGCAGGCGGCGAGGAACGCCACGGTCATCACGAGGCTGATGGCGACGCCGACATCGGCGGTGCCGAAGAAGCTCCAGCGGAAGCCGCTGACGAGATAAACCACCGGATTGAACAGGATCACCGTCTGCCAGGCCGGCGGCAGCACGCCGATCGAATAGAAAGTGCCGCCGAGAAAGGTGAGCGGCGTGATGATCAGCATCGGCACAAGCTGCAGCTTCTCGAAGCCGTCAGCCCAGATGCCGATGATGAAGCCGAGCAGGCTGAAGCTGATGCAGGTGAGAACAAGGAACGCGATCATCCAGAACGGGTGCTCGATGCGCAGCGGCACGAACAGGGCCGCGGTGGCGAGGATGATGACGCCGAGGATCAAGGACTTGGTGGCGGCGGCGCCGACATAGCCGATCAGGATCTCGACATAGGAGATCGGCGCCGACAGCAATTCGTAGATCGTGCCGGTGAAGCGCGGGAAGTAGATGCCGAACGAGGCGTTGGCGACGCTCTGCGTGAGCAG
>Ga0182741_1004163_pt1 | contig 14542 bp, 7 predicted proteins | sample eDN5th37CBELigOP_FD_128874 | JGI IMG/M metagenome (GOLD analysis project Ga0182741, IMG submission 128874) | Enriched Organic Plus compost microbial communities from Emeryville, California, USA - eDNA 5th pass 37_C BE-Lig OP (version 2) (version 2) ...
GATGTATGCCGGGCAGTTTCCACATACGGCGTATAATTCGAGCAGCGGAGAGGCCGCAGCTGTGCCATCTGTGTATCCAAGCCCCACGCCGCGTATGCATAGTCACCAGGGTGTACCAGCGAGACATGAACCTGGTGAAGCCACTCAGAGAACAGAAAGTGAACCCCCCAGGATACGAGATCACCCGGAGTCAAAACAGCGTTCAAGGCCTGACACACAATCGTACGTCAAACTCTCAGACACCGATTATCTAGTTGAAGGCCTTAGTCTTCGACCAAGCGAGGTTGTTGGATACAAAGCAGCCGGCGTGGTGCCATACCGAATCGACAAGGAGAGGAAGAAAATCTACGTCCTGCTTGGCGTTGAGGTCCGTGACAAAGGCATTTGCATGCATGTTTGTGGTGGAAAACGCGAGCCAGGAGAGACGCAAGCTTGGACAACTGCCCTTCGTGAGTTTAATGAAGAGACCCTGCATATGCTGCCTTCTGAGTTCTGTACTCAAATGTGGAACACAAGTACTACGAGTCCAGAGTTCTCGACGGGCGAATTTGGCTGTATAGCGCCACCTGACACTGGTCTAGCGACGGCGTGGATCCGTCCTTCAAAATACGCTCTGCATTTCGCGGAGGTTCCCAACACCCAAGAGGTTATTGACATTTCGAAGCATCATCGAACCAAGGTCCTCGAGTATATCCTGCGTTTTTCGAAGCGTTCTAGCCACGATTGTGATATAGAAAGCATTCAGCTGAGTGAGGAGGAACGTCTTCGATGTAAGCAGGAGAGTGAGGTTGACCTTATCGAGCAGTTGCATGACCTCCAAAGGGGAGTGGCCGAGAATAAGATTGAGAAAGATCTGATGCATCATCTAGTCTGGGTTGATCTCGACTATCTGATACCGCCTGCCAGAGCTGAAGCTGAACGTCAGCGGGCCGATAAGAGTTCGGGGTCACATACCCAAGAGCTTAAAGCTGATGAGCCGGTTCGCGAAGCCCATGTGCGATCAAAGCGAGGAATGCGAGTTCCGTTAGCACCTTCGCTTGAGCTTCCGCTCCACTTCGTTACCGCAAACTTCTTCGCTTCACCTCCGGTCGTGAAGTATTTCGAAAATATCCGTTCTGCAGGAGAACACACAACGAGCAAGTGAATCTTCAAAGCTAGTATCTGTTCCCGCAGTACATGAATTGCGTCAGTCGACTGAAGGTACAGGAACCAAACTAACCCGTTCACCAGACGGGCCGTTTTTAGTCCTGCTAGACTAGAGCATCTTTGACGGAGGCAAATTGAAAGTATAGAATGTACAAATACGGGTGCATACATACAGATCTACTTTATTCTTCCAACTTCAGCCTTGGATCACTAGGCTTCCACGCGTTTCAAATCGTGTGGGATATGTTTGAACTATGATACATTGATGTGATGATGATGAAGAGGCTTCAAGTTGCAATATTTTATCCTTCCATCATCGAAACAAAGGCGGGCCTGTGGCGAGCAAGGAGCTGTCTCAAAAGTGCTGCACGGTTCATGAGCTGGCGCAGATTGGTCTCATTCAAAGGTTTGGATGGAATACCGTGCTGTGACAGTGTGGGACGAGGGGGTCCTGGGGGCACAGTATCGTGCTTGGCTAGCGCTTCCTCAAGCCTGTCGACCGCCTTGATGAGTCGCCACGCATTCCCTGAGATCCAGTCGCTTGTGGCTTGATCGCACGAAAGAAGCGTCATTGTTCGGCCAAGACACTTGATTCTGCCCTTGACGTGCAAGTCCCAGCACGACAAAGGCACCTTGCCGTCCAGCCTACGTGGTGATGTAATTTTGTAGATGTTTGGAACGCCGTCAATTTTGATTTCCAATGACCCTGAGAGAATGTGGAAGCGTATTGTTGCTTTCCTTCGAGTATTTCCTTCAGTCCACATCGTTGTGAAGGTCATGACTTCCAAATCACATTCCTCAAGGGAGTGCAGGAGTGAACCGGCGTCGCCACGACGTCCACCTCGCAGGGCAGAACCCTGTGATAGACCCCCATAGTAGGAGTCGGAGCCGATGGTCGATCGAGTATCTGACGACAAGCCAGGAAGTCCGTCGGCAACCGTATTGTCTGTGAAGCAATAATAGAAGGGACGCCCATCAACCGTCGTAAGCTGTACCCATGGTGAGGCTTCGGGTGCTACACCATGTCGCGCAGCCAGGATGCGCCGTCGCTCGTTGATGATGGTGGATCGGAACCACAACACGCGATTGATTTGCGCTTGTGCTTCAGGGTCCAGGCCTCGTGTGGTTTGCTGGAAAGCCAGCACTGAGCCAGTGGGATGATCGAATGACGAGATATCACCACCTGCCTCCGTTTGCTGTTGTTGTTGTTGTTGTTGCTGTTGTTGGTGTTGGTGTTGTTGTTGTTGCTGCTGCTGCTGTTGATGCTGTTGTGAGAGAGCTTGCTGATGCTGTAGCTGAGACTGCGAATCAAAGAGTCTGTGACCCACAGATATGCTTCCTCTTCCTGTGCTGGCAGCGGCGTCGCTGGACCCACCCTGTCCTTGTCCCTGCAAAGTGGTTACCTGTCCTCCACCTAAACCCCCTGCGGAAACCGAGCCGTCCGAAGTGAGTTGCGAGGAGGCTTGGCCCGAGGATCCGACGGCACCTGAAGATGCATCCGACGCCGACCCAGAGCCCAAACCCGGACCGCCGCTCATGTACTGGCTTGACTGCATACCCTGCCCACTGAGTTGAGCGATAGCGTTGAGAACTATGGGGCGGTACAGTTGTAACTTCGCAGCGTCCCATCGCAGGACGTCATAAGCGTGTTTGACAAGCGAGAGCAAGTAGAATTCCTGGGTACAGTCCACGTCGAGGAGCTGCCCCAGCTGGCAGAACACGCGCACCGCAGCCATTCGAGATCGGAGAACCTCTTCCTTGTGGTCCGCCGTGTCGCGTGACACGACGCTCTGATCGAGACCTGACATGGGATGAGCTAGTTCACCGAAGGTGTGCTAGTTGTTCTGGTATGGTTTTAGACCTGGCTAGTTACGTGATTCCCTCTTAACGCGGGGTACTCAACCCAAATCGAGTCGCTAGACGTTAGAACAGCGGAAAAGTGCACATAAGTCACGATATAGGGAGCACCACTAAGGGATTTAACCCGCGTGAGGAAAACACAACGTCAGTGCGAAATGGGACCACCCCTCACCTTGACTCTGCACCGACACCCACGTGTGCTTTCACACTGAAACACAACCTCACTCAGAGCAGCAGAAACGCACGGTTAAACCAGTGCTCTGGGCCTGGCTCACGCGATCCGCACGAGATGCCTGCCCATGCGCTGAACGGAGAGGGCTGTGCAGCAGGACGAGCCCATCGGCACCTGTCCCAGGCTTGGCATGGATCCCCTACACCCGCTGCGACCCTCCGGAGAGGGAGGCGGAATTGAGCCCATGAATGAGGGAAGCTCGGAGTATGTAGATCTCTGGATAGGACTCATCTGACCGGTTAAAACTGATTACATCCAACTTTTAGATATGCTGAAACGCATTATTATTGCATTTATTCTCGCATGCCTCGCTCACAGCGCTGTGGCTACCATTAGAAATTACTCGATCCGTACGTAGCTTCTCGGGCTTGGCGTGATTTTGACGCCCTCTCTCCGCGGTTTTGAAGCCTTTCCCAGCTCTGAGCCCATAAGGCCACGTCTGATACTGTGAAACACCCACTCTCACTCGATCTCCCTATAGCTACCGGTCCTTCGCGCGTCCCGGGCAGTGTCAAGAACTTCTTCAAAGGCGATTTCGCACTGGAGGCTGTGACATATGACCTGAACACTGGTGCGACGGTGGTTGCAGCGAATATGGGTCTTGCCATTTTCAAGCGCTCGAATACGACTACTCACCTGGTTGAGGCTGAGGTCACACTCCCTACCTCGGGCTCGGAACCCAACACGGTCGTGATGCTGAACTTCGCCGCAAACACACAGACCACAGCAGATACGTCATCGTCCGAGGATGCCAACGACAATGTTGGATTCATCACGGCAAAAGTCGGAAAGAAGACCGAAAAGAGCGAAAAGGCAACAGCCGTGCTCGAGACCGATGAAACAGAGGCTGCTGCTGTTGCTGGATTCAACCGCGTCGCACAATTCGCTTTCGAGCCGATTCGATTTGGCAACACGACCCGTGGTAGCATCAGCTCGCAGACTCCGTTCTTCCAAGAGCTCATTGCTAGATTGAACAAGGCACAGGCCCAAATCGCTGATGAGAAGATCCACTACCAGTTTGATATCATCACTCCAGACCACTTCGTGCTGACGTTCACTCTACCCAAGTCCGGCTTCACCTACACCATCTATGGCAATCGTTCAGTTCCCGAGCTCTCGCTTTGGGCCAGATACGGCACCTTCACTCTCCTTCTCATCCTGGTTGGTTTCAACTTCTACGTCAACCGCAAGGCTCGTCAACCTCTAAGTAACAATGGAGAGCCGCTGCGATTCAAGTCCGAGCGATTCGGCCCTCGCCAGGCCAAGAATGCCCTTGAGGCAGCTGGATCTGGCTCTGCAGCTTCAGCCGCTGCTCCAGCAGCATCCCGGGGCCAGAACAAAGCAAAGGCCGAGTAAGTCCCGTCTGACGGAAATGACTTACCAGAGTCTCGTTGCCTAAGAACGAATGCCCGTTCTGGCATGGATGGGTGAATGAATTATCGTGTTCCAAGTTACCTATAGTAAGCCCTTTGTACTTTGAAACTCTTAATCTTATCGTTATTTCCTTTCATACACGATTCCCCCATCAGTGACACGTTATCTGAATCACGCCGGGTTGCATCACACCAGCATCACCCAAAACACTCTAGGACGCCTTAATAACACTCTGAAGACACCATGCGGACGCACTTTCAAAGTATTGATCAGATAGGGAAGGAGCAATTTTATTAGCTCGTACATTGTGTGGAGTGTAAAGCAGGCTCTTAGAGAAGCGTGGTTTGTTCCTCAAATCTAGATCCTCCTTTCAGGGCTCATACTCGACAGTCGCAAACCTGACAACAGACGAACAAACTAAAGGACGAGAGTAGTGCTGAGGTTCGCTAGGTGATGAGAGAGCTGGGTGTCGAACGATAATCCGTACCCCATCGAGAGGCATCCTCTACCTCTCAAATGTTTACAGAGAAGACTCGAACAAATCGGCGCGAAGGGGGATGTGTGTCGACCACACTTTCTAGCGAAGATACTGAACAATATCGGAAGGTGGGGAGCTCGTTGGGGCCTAGTCGCTCGCTATAGAGGAGTCTCAGAGCCGCTATGCATGGACATAGCGACTAAAATTACGCGATTCCAAGGCGGCAGGGCTATAGCACAACAGAATACTGTACACATACAGGAGTAACTAGGTTGAGAGTGGGCGAGCGAGTGAAAGAATCAGCTTTCAGTCAGTCAGTAGCCAATCAACCCGTCAGGGACGTACAAGAGGTAAGTATGATCGAGATATTGGGTAAGTCGCTAGTGAACTCAGAGTTTGTTGGCCTTAGCCTCTCAGGGTGCATTGTCGTTTAAGTTTGGGTCGTATCGTTCCAGTAGTCGCGAGTGAGATCGAGGGGGGTCGTTGCGGGAGTAATGCCTTCGAAAACAGGATCGAGACGACGCATGGTGGTGGCAACGCAGCCCTTCTCTTCCGTGTTGAAGCGCTCAAAGGCTGAGCGGCAGAGAGGAATTTCCTGACCCTGAGGTCCAGTTGGAAGAGGGTCTGCTGGGACCGATGGTGCAGCAATACCTTCGGTGCACCATCTGTCATGGTAGCGCTTCCAGGCGTCAACAACAATCGGAGCCAAGCGTGCAACCTCACCATGACACCAAGTGGGAAGTCCACGGAAGAAAGGCTGGACGTCACCAATCTCAGCCTTGACCACACAGGCAACGATGGCCGCAGCCACAAGCGAAGGAGAGGAGCATGCCGAGAGAGTGTAGTCAAGAATCGTCACGAACGAAACATACTCGCAGATATTTCGGATGCGTGTGGAGTATCCACAGGCCGCAACGAGTTCACCGATGAACTTGTGCACGTAGGGAGGGTGCAATTGGTAGCCGAGGCGACGCATGATGACGTTCTCCATCGTCAAGAACTGAGTTCGATTATAGAGTCGATCACACAAGAATTCGAAGTTGTTGATGGGGAGAGGATGCATCTCCTCAAGCTTTGCGGCGAGGAGGACGCACACAGCACCAACGAGTTGAAGCTCGCGTCGGGGTACGGCAACCACAGTGAGAAGACGGTCTACCAAGCGAACAGCAAGGAAGTAAGTATCGTCGTGAATCTTGTGTTCCGCAGCAACTTCGCGCATCCAATCGACGAGCACCGCGCGCATGTGGGGCGAAACCTGCGATTGTAGGCTGCGATAGTCGTTGACAGGGTGTTCACGCTCACGACGCTGGAGGACTTCGAATGTTGAGCGGCTGGTAGTCGTAAGCACAATCTCTGTGTGCTCCTCGCGGGCAACGATAGGCATAGCATCGACGCTAGCCTGAGGGGCAGCAGGGACAGCAGGTGCGGCTGCTGAAGGTGCGACCTGAGCTACTGCAGGAGCCTGTGCTTGCTGGCCCTGCTGCGGTTGCGCAGCTGAGAAGTTGCCAGTAGCTGCGATCTGAATGATAGCTTCCTCAAGGCGACGCAGCTTTCTGAGATAGTTCTGAACGTTTGCCTCGTTCTGGTCCAATGCAGCAGTGCGCTGGACCTGCTGAAGGGCGGAGTAGACCCCGACGAGGGACTGCGAAAGCCATGCAGCCGCGATCTTAACGCTCTCGTTTGCAGACTCGGGCGCCGCGAATCCAGTGGATATGGCGGAAACATCGTTCTCTCCTAGGATAGAGGCACCTGCACTGCGCTGTGCCGCCTCCTCTGTCATAACTGAGGCAGAGCGACGGACGCCCAGCTGGACGCGTTGATCACCAGCTGCTGCTGGTGCTGGAGCCGCGGGTGCGGGTGCCGCTGGTGCTTGTACTGCCCCCGAGGCAGCCGCTTGAGAGCCATGACCAGGCTCCCATTCACCCGTTTGACCGCTACGACGGCGCTTAACGACGGTGTTGTCCTCGAATGCTGTCGGGACACCACCTGGAACCCCAACTACTGCACAGCTAGGCGCACTTGAGGTAACAGGCTTGGGGACATCTCCAGCGCCTTCTTGGAGATTCGCGGCGGCCGCGACATTCGTGATTTCACGAAGTGCTCGTTCCTTGTTCATTGGGCCCTACTTAGCTGGATTGCCAGTTGATGATGAGCCAGTCAAGTCCTCTCACTTGCGGTCTTCAAGCCTGCCAGGGTTCAAGTCGCCTTAGCGTTGCAGGAAACACTCAACAGAGGACTGATTAGTTGTGCGGCAGCGATGGTCGCACAGTGTAGTAGACGGGTGGGGAGTGAGAGTACACCATATGGTGAGATTGTGCAGGAGTTTTTAGAAGGAGACAAATGACACAATTTGCCTGGCCGGAACCCATGCTTGTCAAATTGACAGACCAGGTTCGTTCACTTCACGAAATCACTCAGAATGGTACAACAAGGGGTGAGGTCACCATAAGCTTCAATCACTATCATAGATATTCACTCGACGAACAAGCTACTGAGGTCTGAGAGCAGAGCTCGTAGGATTGCTCTGATTCCAAGTCTCCAGTGCCTTGTTGCGGATGATTCAGAAGCGGATTCAAGCCCCCACCGCTGAAACACGACAAAGACTGCATAAACCGGTAGTCCGCACGCTTGCTATTCGTCGCAGGCTGCTGAGACGCTTCGCTCGCAGGCGACCGTGTATAACTTTCAGGTCTTTCCTCAGAGGTAGATGAGACTTGTCAGGCCAGTGAGGCCACCCAGACTGTCAGTAACTACGCTCCAACAGCGATGCCCTCGGGTGAGCAGACTGGGCAGTGGTGTGAATACCCTCTGACACGTTTTGCCTCGTGACTAACTAGGGACCCAGTGAGTAAAGTCCAGGATAGATCACATCGCTGGACTTATTCTACCTTTCAGTCAGAGTGAGGCACGCTTTCGGTTGGACAGCTTTCTCAGCGTATCTCTCGACAGCCAGACAGCGAATCTGGATAGAAACCTGCAATCAAGTGTCCCATATGACTAGTTATCTAAACGCAAACGGAACACCTCAGAATCTGTGCGTGGCGTCGTAGTCGGCCCCCGAAAGAAACAGCCTGTGCTCTCCTCATTAATTCTTACTGGGGCCATTTCCATCGATGTCTCACATGGATCCGCCCTGCACAGGCGTCATACGCAACTCGAGATAGAGAGATCGTACTGGGTACGATGCAATTCAGCCAATATCATCCCTAGTGACTGTGTGCCATCCACCGACCCACCTCGAATTGGGCACTCGCCACCTGAAGAGTCTCACCAATCCTCCTTTTGGTCGAGCCTATGCAGGGATCCTTGGAGTGCCTGGGAATAAGACCCAAATATCCCGTAGGATCTATGCAGGCTGCATACAATCATGATGTTATTTCCATTAAGCACCCACGGCATCACCTCCATCACGACCCCCTCACTACTATCCGTTAGCTGGCTCTCCAGGCCCACACTGCCTGGATTCCAAAACCAGGGGTGCTGAAATACTCACTGGTCCGTCAGGCGGATCTAACCGTTGACGCATCCGTCCTGGCCTGGATTTGTTGCGACCCGAAGTTTGCTTGCACAGACCACGGGGTGATGGAATACTTGAGAAAGTGAAGACGAACCTGAGTTGTATTTCGCTTTGACACGTGGGTGCCCGCAGTGTCACACCAGGGATCTGTCTATGGTTGGCTAGAGGCATGCGTGATCTTCCCGTCAAGCCACACGGATTCTCACAGCAGCATGGGGATGCACGGAGAATGTCTCCCCAGTCCACTGCTACCTCATTTCACGTTTTGAGATCCTGTCGTCATCGATGGGATATGCAGTAGATGTATGAGTTGAAGCCGTATATTTCGTCACAGGATCTCACATGACTTGCTGTGACGTCTACTCCCCCCGCATGTGTCCCAGATCTAGACATCCCATCTGCTCCCGCATCGGTGAACAGCTGGATCCAGATTTGCTCCGTTTCGACTGACTGACTGACAGTGTGTCGCTGTGTCACTGTGCCACTGTTACTCGTCGTTTCACCACAAGGACGCGTGGAAGTCGCATCGACGTGCCTAACTGAGTTAAAGTAAGGAAGCAGGAGATATACCACTATTACCCCTTCAAAATGGATTTGACACAGCTCTTGTCCTCAATGGGTGGCGCTGCGCCCCCTTCGCCCCCACCGGCACTCGTGGAATTCAACGCAGGCATGCTTAACGTCACAAATGGCCGTGCTGAGGCCGATCATCGTCGTGGTCGCATTGTCGTTGACCGAACCGGCAATACGAGATTCCGTATTCGATGGCTAATTCGACCTGCTCTGACCACTGACTGGACCATCAACTGCGGTGTCGACGAGTATGAGTTAGTACGTTTGCCTGAGTGCAAAGATGCGCGCGCATATCGTCTGAAGCACAGAAGCGACCGCAGCAAAGACAAATATATATGGATGCAGGAAGTTAAGGAGTCGACTGATGAAGAGGTTGTCCGTAAGTTCAATTCAGCCCTTGCTCCGGGTCGCGGTCGCAGTACAGGCGCAAGCGGCTCGTCATCATCAGCAGGCAGTGCTGCAGGCGCCTCTTCCTCCTCCTCGTCCTCCTCATCAGCCCCCCTGGCTACCCCAGCAACGGGTATCACTCGACCTGCAACAGCCGACCCGCGCGAATTACTTCGATCAATCCTCGCCCAAGCTGCAGGTGCCACCCCTAATACCGCATCACTTTCACGCAATGTTGAACTCGACCTCCTTCGTGCGGCGCTGGCCGGCCAGCTCACGTCAGGTCATGTCGCTATTTCACTTGAGGATGTTTTCAATACCCAGCAGGTCATGCAAAGCCTTCCTGAAGCAGCACTTGAGCGCCTTGCACAACACTTGCCTCCTGGTGAGCAAGACAAGAGCAAAGTGGCCGCTCACTTGCGTAGTCCTCAATTTAAGAATGCGTTGGCACGTTTTGGAAGCGCATTGGAGCGATCTTACCTGCCAGTGATGGCTGCACTTGGTCTCCGACCCCGCGGTGACGACTTCGGTGTCGCTGGATTCCTTGAGTCCATTCAACAAAGCGCCAATCCCACAGCAGCAGCAGCAACAGCCAACAATGCAGATTCAGGATCCTCATCATCATCGGGTGCGGACTCCAGTGATATGAGCGATGGTAAGAAGAATAGTCCAAACTAAAGTAGAAACCAGCTCACAGCTGGACCAGGCGGTAGTTAGGAGTATAGTTTTTGATCTTCTGATTTTATTGAATACACAGAACACGCAGTATTGTAACACAACTGTCTAAGCACACTACATTTGTGCATCACGCCACCGTGAAGTCTTTTGCTTCGGAATGACTCCTGGCTGAGTATAAGCGAGTCCAGCCTCGGCACGCGCGGACTGAGCACTGCTTAGTGCAGGCGAGCGAATTGAACTGATCCAACTGACGCCTTGCGCTCGAATCGGAGCAGCGACTTGATCAGTCTGGAACTTGGAGCTGGGTCCTTGGTTGCGGACGCCTAGCCGTTCTGTGGCAGCACGTTGGACGCCTCCTTCAAGGAGCGACAAGGCGAGTTGCTTTTCTGCCTTGCTCAAGTCTAATCTTTGAAGGGACACGGTTCGCGATAGGGCTTCCTCAGCCGAAGTGTGTTTCGAGAACTGGCGGTGGATACTTGGCAGTATGGCTGGAGAGGTTGCTCTCAACTCCTGCTTGCTCGAAAGCGAGCTTCCGCGGCGTTTCTGCTGCTGCTGTTGGCTGACTTCATTGGAGTCTATTGTCGGGGGACTTGAGTCTGCGGTCTGGTCTGTCGAGGGTGTTTCGTGTCGGCGGCTCAAGAGGAGTGTGCTTGTACGGAGTCGTCCTTCATTCACAGCTCGCACAGCAGACAGGTCTAAGGTCACAGTCATGGAGTCGCGGAGCTCTGGACTGCTTCGCTCGCATGTTAGGGATTCTAACTTAACTTCAGTCTCAACCGTGACAGGCTTCGTCGGCGCGTCAACTTCTGAGGCGAGCGATGGATACAGCTGATTAACTTCGGTGTCAAGCTTTTCGCGAAGAGTCGCAATTGGGATCACCGCGCGATGGGTGACTTTCTGGGGCGCGTTAGTACCTGAGGCGATATTGGTATCAGTGGGTTCAAATGAATCTCTACTTCCTGAACCAAGAACTAGCCATTCACTCTCACCTGGCGCTACCGCTGGGGTCTCTCGTCGGGAGAGATACCGTAAGACGTTGACTGGTTTCCTCTCACCCTTCGAAACTCCGCCTGCTTCGTTAAACGGCACCGTTGGCTTAAACGGTAAACGAATAACTTCAACTCCATGCTTTGTCATAAAGTTTGCGGCTGTCTTGTGGACAGTATATGCCGCACTGCTCGAGAGCAAATCATGAACCTGGGCCTGACTTAAGGGCTCAGCCAAATTTTTCTGTAACAAATCGGCCCCAATCACGTCGCCTTGAGCGACTAGAGTTGCAAGTTGGATATTAAGCCGAGAAGTCATGACGGATTGCCTGGAGGAGCGACTACTAGGGGCGGGTGATCCAGGCCCGCTTTCCGAGTTTGAGGAAGGACTCTTGGGCGATTTCAACTGCTCCGGTTCGCTTCCTCCAGCAGGTGCTGAGCGACCATGCTGAGTTGCCGATCCGTGATCTTGCTGGGTCGCATTTTCGGGATCACCAAGTAGCAAATACTTAGAGGTGTCTTCCTGAGCAATTTTATCGGCTGCCTTGAGTTTTCGGATCACACGAGAGGCGGCAAAATGAGCCAATCTTGAGTCTCTAAGTTTCACACGTTGAGGGCTCATGGGTGTGGGAGCTCCACTGCGGATATTGAAGGGCGGCATAGGCGTTGAAGAGAGAGGATTGGAGAGGACCGGGTTGTGTGAGAAAATTCGATTCCTCATCATCAGAGGAGTCACATCGGGCTGCGTGGGCCCACCTTGCTTTCCAAGGACCGGCGGCCGTGGAGGCTTCGCTGACGCGGCTCTTGCCGGATGTGCAGGCTCCGTTGGTCCCGCGTTCGCTATAGCTGTTGCAGCACGTGGGGGTGGGAGACTATTCAAGTGCGTTATATCATGACCTGGAAGTGGGAGTGATGGCAAGTTCGTAGTTTGGTTTCCAGTACTGGTGGAGATCGTGCAATCTTCCACAGGTTGTGGTTTGGCAGATACGGTGACCAGGCCATGCATCCGGTGAAGGTCCTTCGGGATGGCTGGAGCTTCTTCCGCGCGTAGTGGGATGTTCGCGGCGTTGGGCTTTGTCATTATGAGGACAGGAGTCTGCATTCGACTTGGCGAAGCCGAGGATGGTAGGGAAGCTGATACACTCATATCATCATCAGGAATTATAGGAGTCGCAGCAACACTCCTGGCAACCAATGTGCTTGCGCGAATCAGTTGGTGATTGGGCTTTGGCAGTGGTCGCAAACGCACCTTTTCATCATCCCTGCGGCCCTTCTGATGGTCTAGAGTTGTAATGGTCTCCGCGAATTGCGAAGCTGAGTTGCGTCTGCTAGGAGCTTGAGATTCCGAGAGGAAGTCTATCAGATGATGCTTCTCGTCATCGGGATCGTAAGAAAGCTCGGTCTTGTCTGGTATCTCCGAGGTTCCATCTGGGTGTCGACCAAGACCCTGATCTGCCAGATTTCTAACCGATTGGTTGTGTTCTGTGCCTGCAATGGATTCGCCATCAACGCTGTCAAGTGGGATATGTCGGGATGCAAGTGGCGCGACAAATCTACGATCATGGGCCAGATCCAGTGAAGTGTGCCTAGAGTGCAGCATTGCATGGTGCTCCCTGTGGGCAGTTTCATTCACAACGAATTCGGACACAACTGTGGACTTCCGACGTGATGAAGCCTCTGGATCCCCATCATAACTAGAGGCTGGCAGGGGTTCAGTAACCTCCCCAAGTAGATCGACGGTCTGAGAGGCGGGCTGATCCGGTTTTGCAATCTCGTGGAGACGTTTGTAAAGACTCGTCACCGGAGGTGTCGGATGAGGTAAGATCTCAACGTGTTCTATCTTTGAGGCACTCTGATCGTCAACGCGCTGTTCTACAGCACTGGCATCTGGGTCAACAACTTCGCCTTTCTGACTAGAGATAGATTGGCTGAGCGGAACACAAACTGAAATCGCCGGCTTAGGGCCTACGTGTGGCAATTTCATCACAGTAACAGCGGCTTTCGGATCATGTCTACGTGATGACTGCTCTGCCCTCTGGACTAGGGGTACGAGGGCCATCTGGGTGTCGTGTAGAAGTGGTGCAACTTCTGCGGCCATCGCGTTTAACACTGCAGCACGACTTTCAATCGCGACTCTCGACAGAGACAGTGTTTGATCGATGGTGGGGATCGCTTCTTTGTTCGGCTCATGCGCTCGACCAGACGTCGCCGCAGGTGGAAGATTGCGATGGTGGTGAGATGCAGAGTCAAGGCTCGCCTGCCTTTCTGAACCTAGATCTACGCTTTCTGCGGTATTCATTTGAGGGGAAGGCTCTGACAACTCCGTATTAGTAGTTTGAAGACTTGCGATCGACCTGGTAGAATGGGTGGAGCTCTTGCGAAACTCACGACGACGTGACTCATTCGGTGTTCCATATAGCGAAGATATCGAGATCGACTTATGGCGGTTGGTGCTTCGGTGGTGCCTACGTTTCCTGTCAGCTGAGTTCATGCGTGTAGTTTGTGCTTTGACATCACTCAAGTCTCGAACTTCGATGAGCACCGTTGAATCCAGGATCTGGTGTTGGTTTTCGTTCTGCATGTGCTCATCATCAGATTCGTCCTCTCCCACCGTTTCTGTTTCAGAGGGGTTGACCGATATATTGATGTTTCTATCTGGATCGGGGGTGGATCCTCTCTGCGTGAAAGATTTCCTAACAGGCGTCATAGTTGCGAGCTTAGATTGATCATGATTCTGTGCTGTAGGAAGGGTTAGAACGTCGCGCGAGTGACTAGCCGTGATTGTGCCACTTGAGGATATTGGAGAGCGCATCTCGGTTGGACGCGCACTCTGTTCCGATTGTAAATGTGATGGGTGCGAAGTTGCGCTGTTCTCCTTTTTACTCCTAGATGATACCTGCATTTGGATTTGGAGGCTCGACTGGGGTACAATCAAGGGGGTATTACATCGAGATAAAGCCGTAGAAGGTTGACGTGACATGAGAAGGGCTGCAGCACCGGCCGCCACCGCAACCTCAGCCGCTGCGTCAACGGACGAGAGCATAGAGCGAGATGTGGCGGGTGAGGGATGAGCTTGGGTAGCCAGACTGGTGACTGTAGCAGCTCGAGTCAATGGCGAGGCTACTGCCTGATCCACAGCTGTAATCGAGCTTCGTTTGACCGAGCGTGCAGTCCTGCTATCATCATCATCTTCATCGTTTGCAGCGGCTTCAGCTTGTACGATGGCCTCATATGTATACTTGTACGCTGCCCGGTTGGAGAGGGTGAAATCATCTTCAAGATCTGCCTGAGCACCACCTGTACGGAACATC
>Ga0182741_1004164_pt1 | contig 14541 bp, 13 predicted proteins | sample eDN5th37CBELigOP_FD_128874 | JGI IMG/M metagenome (GOLD analysis project Ga0182741, IMG submission 128874) | Enriched Organic Plus compost microbial communities from Emeryville, California, USA - eDNA 5th pass 37_C BE-Lig OP (version 2) (version 2) ...
ACCTAAATCGCAGATCGCCAAGGCTTATCAATAGCTTGGCTCGGGCGCCGGCGGTGCCTGGCGCTCTCGTGCCCATGTTGCTCAATGGAGGATATGGCGATGAGAACGAGTTTTGACCTCTCCCCCCTTTACCGGTCAACCGTCGGTTTCGACCGGCTGTTCGATCTGCTCGACCAGTCCACTCAGATGGAGCCGACGAGTGGTTGGCCACCCTACAACATCGAGAAGGTCGATGGCGACCACTACCGCATCGTGATGGCGGTAGCCGGCTTCGGGCCCGGCGAAATCCAGCTCATCCAGAAGGAAAACACGCTGCTTGTCTCCGGTCAGAAGCTCCCCGAAGACAGGGCTGTGGAGGTCCTGCACCGAGGCATCCCGACCCGCACCTTCATGCAGACCTTCAATTTGGCCGACTACGTCCAGGTCAAGGAAGCAAAGCTCGAGAACGGCATGCTGGTGATCGACCTCGCACGTGAAGTGCCCGAGGAGATGAAACCCCGGCGCATCGAGATCGCCAGTGGCGGCGGCTCGAAGACCATCGAGCACGACAGGACGGCGTAAGCCCGATCGACGGCTTCGCTGGCGCCGCTACGGCACTTTGGTTGATTTGCCAGGGCGGGGGCTCCGGCCACGCCTCGGCAGATAGCGCCCCTATCAGGGCATCGCGTGAACCTTCGCTTCAAGAAAGGGAGGTTGGACATGATCGGACTGAAGCATAAGAGTGAACTAACGGCGACCAACATCATCAACAGCGCATTGGCTGTGTTCCTGTTCTTCTCTCCGTGGCTCGTCGGATTCCGCGAGGTCCAGGCCGCGACCTGGAATGCAGGGGTGTGCGGCTTGGCGATCGGGCTCATGGCCACACTCGCGATCACCGAGCTGCAGGAATGGGAGGAATGGGTGAACGCCGCCCTCGGACTCTGGACCGCAGCGGCCCCTTGGGTCCTCGGCTTCGCCGGCGTCATGACCGCCATGTGGACGCACGTTTTGGTCGGCCTTGCGGTCACGATGCTTGCGGCCGTCGGGCTCTGGCTGATCCACGATACTTCGTCAGGCAAGGCTTCCTAGTCGCCGGCAGCACACGACAGCTCGCTCAGGCGCCGGGCCTACCGGCGCCCGAGCAGCGGGGACATGCGTCGGAACCAAACATGCGTCGGTACTGACAGGTGATCGATGAAGGCGGACGCTCAATTCCGCAGTGCATGCAGGAAAACCTGTTCACCATTCGGAAATTTGGAGAACGCCATGCAGTCGGTGTGGCGCAAGCTCAACGAGGTGTGACAATGGCAGCCACGAAATCCGGCGTGCGCCAGCCGGAATTTGACAGAGAGCAAGAGCTTCACGCGTTCCGCGAGATGCTTCTGATCCGGCGCTTCGAGGAGAAGGCGAGCCAGATGTACGGCATGGGCCTGATCGGCGGCTTCTGCCACCTCTATATCGGCCAGGAGGCCGTCGCCGTCGGCATGCAGATGGCCAAAATGGACGGTGACCAGGTGATCACCAGCTATCGTGATCACGGCCACATGCTGGCCTGCGGCATGGACCCGAAAGGCGTCATGGCCGAGTTGACGGGACGCCGCGGCGGCCTGTCGAAGGGCAAGGGCGGTTCCATGCACATGTTCTCCAAGGAGGAGCACTTCTACGGCGGCCACGGCATCGTCGGCGCCCAGGTCTCGCTCGGCACCGGCATCGCATTCGCCAACCGCTATCGCGAGAACGGCAATGTCTGCCTGACCTACTTTGGCGAGGGCGCGGCCAACCAGGGCCAAGTCTACGAGAGCTTCAACATGGCGGCGCTCTGGAAGCTGCCGGTCGTGTACGTGATCGAGAACAACCGCTACGCCATGGGCACGGCCGTGAACCGGGCCTCCGCCCAGACCGACTTCTCGAAGCGCGGCCTGTCCTTCGGCATTCCCGGCGAGCAGGTCGACGGCATGGACGTTCGTGCGGTCTACGCCGCTGGCCAGCGCGCCATCGAGCATGCCCGCTCCGGCAAGGGCCCCTACATCCTCGAGATGCAGACTTACCGATATCGCGGCCACTCCATGTCCGATCCCGCCAAGTACCGCACGAGGGACGAGGTGGATCAGGTACGGAACCAGCGTGATCCGATCGAGCAAGTGCGCCGCCGTCTCTTGAAGGAGTGGAAGCTGTCCGAGGACGAGCTGAAGGCTATCGACAGCAAGGTGCGCGAGATCGTCAACGAGGCGGCCGAGTTCGCCACGCACGATCCGGAGCCCGATCCGTCGGAGCTCTGGACTGATGTCCTGCTATAATTGAACAGCTCACAGCCTCTACGACAACGTCTTAGTGAACTCATTTGAGCCTGCCATGGTTAGCCCCCTGAATGAGCGCGAGCGCATCCGTCACAAATTTCGGAACCATATCCAGTCATTGGTCCTAATTGCCGGAATGGGTGCGCTGCTGACCGCCTGCGGCTGGATCATCGCAGGTGAGGAGGGAGTCGCCTGGGCCCTCTTTGCTGGCAGCATTAGCCTGCTGTTTGCACCCCGCATCTCCCCCTGGGTCACCCTGCGCATGTATGGCGGCGTGCCGATCGTGCCGCAGGAGGTGCCTGCGCTGTTCCAGCTTCTCGGCGTGATTTCGGATCGTGCCGGGCTTCCCCGTCCGCCCACGCTCTATTATATTCCGAGCCCGATCATGACGGCCTTCGCGACGGGAACACAGGACAAGGCGGCGATCGCAGTCACAGACGGACTGCTGCGGCGGCTCACATTGCGCGAATTGGCCGGAGTTATCGCGCATGAGGTCAGTCATATTCGCAACGACGACCTCTGGATCATGACCCTGGCCGACGTGATGAACCGCGTCACCGTGGTAATGTCGCTCGCCGGAGTGATCGTTCTTCTAGCGAGCCTTCCGGTCCTGCTGCTCGAGGGCAGTATCTGGCTCTTGGCGAGCCTTCTTGTATTCGCACCGACGCTGGCCAGCCTGCTCCAGCTCGCCCTCTCGCGGACACGGGAATACGATGCTGACCTGGACGCTGCCGGGCTTACGGGCGATCCGCACGGACTAGCCTCTGCCCTGGCGAAGCTCGAACGCTACCAGGGTGGCCTGCTGGAAACCCTCTTCCTTCCGGGTCGACGTATTCCACAGCCCTCGTTGTTGCGAACGCACCCGGACACGAGCAAGCGCATCGAGCGCCTGTTAGCTCTGGAAGCCCGGCCTACCGAGGCCGGTATCAACCCGGATCGCCTCGCCCTGCCCTACCGCTTGGCTCCTCCGCAACGGAGGCCGCATTGGCGTTCCACTGGCGTATGGTATTAGGCCACTCTTCAACCTATGATATTGGCCTTGATCGACGTCTCGCCTGGGACAATCGGCTCGGACACCGTGCGCCGTAGTACATCCGGTGGGGATTAGCTTCCGATGCGGGAGATCTGGTCCATCGCCCGTGCGCGTTGTATGGCTCCCTTGCAAAAGCGTGCTGATGTCGCGAGGCTCGTCCGAAACTTGGTGGAGCATTGTGCATGAAGAGGGCCCGAACGCTTTACAGCAGTCCGAACGGCGACCGTTGGTATCTGATCTGCGACACCTCAGGAGAAATCTTCATTCGACACGAGGCCAACGTGGCCTCGGGAGGTCACGTGGCGCAGACAGATATCGGAACGTTCCTCAGCTCCGGACGGGACCCGAGCACCAGGAATTGCTTCGCCTGATTGGAACGTTGGTGGAGGATTATCCCTCTCGGGTGTTATGCCCACCGGGAGGGGACCAGCCTATGCCGAGAGCGTGGCCTCAAAGGGGATGTAACTGCATGAGCCAGAAGCCCGCCGGGCCGGCTCGGATGTCCCGATAATGCTGAACCTGCACGGGAGGATCTCTCACTCCGTCCAAATCAGACACAGTGGACCCGCATCAAGGATCACTCCGAAAACGGTATCCGACACCGGCACTGCTGATGAGCTTGCCACCAAGTTGGAACACACCCAAGCGAGAGGTTGACGGCCCGATTCAATTGGTCGTCACTGGCAGATGCAAACCGCTGGTTTCTGGCCGCAGCGAACCCGTTGGAGGATAGGCGAGTGTGCAACGACCGAGGTGCATAGCAGCCGGGTTGCCAGATCACCGCTGCCACCTCATTCCTCGGTCTCGTGCATCGAAATCGTCGGCGTAACCCACGGCATGTGTCCTTTGAAAGACGGCGTGACGTTGCTCCGACTTGATCCGAGAGCTACCGGGCGAGTCGAGCGGGACTCCGGATGAACGCGTCTGTGGCATCTTCACGGCGATCGCGCCCACGTTGGCTTGACGTCGATAATATTGACTATGTTCTTGATTCCCTTCACATCGCGAATGGCCTTCTGCGCCTGTTCCCTCTGGTAATGCCAGTCCACAGCTCCCTCGAGCGAAACATAACCATCGTTCACAATGACTTGGATGTCGTCAGCAAGCGATGGGAGTTCACGCTTGATCGCGGCAACGGCCTCCCGGGCGATCTCAGCGTCGGTCCGTTGGTCCCCATCCGGCCGTCTGACCAGGATGTTGTTTGCCAAGCCACGGATCCCTTTTACGCGTTTGGCTGCGCGCTGCGCGTAGTAGCGGTCCAACCATGAGCCGGCGTATCCTGTGAGAGTAACAACGCTGTCCTTGACGATAACCGCAATGTCCGAGGGATCGGCAAGGCAGACATCCCGTTTCAGCTCGGCTTCAACGTCGCTTCTAATCTCGGCGTCGGTCTTCATGTTAGGCTCTTCATTCTCGTCAATCGGATGGACACGGATGCTCGCAATCGCGATGAAGATCCAAAGGAGCGTTGATACCATTCTGCCCCGGCTCGCAGTGGCTCCTGCACGGCGGCACACCCGACCGACCAAGGCAACTGCGACTGCTGCCTGACAAAGGCGTTGTTCCAGCGCGCAATCCGCATGATGGACGCCGCCTCGTTTGCTCCATCCGAGGGCGCACGTGCGTGGGCGGCAGGGTCCCTGCATCAGTGGAGCGCAGTTGGCATTTCGGGATGTGTTGTCGGGACTTCAAACTGTACCGGGTGCGACGAGGTTTTCCTCTGTCCTTAGTGATCGCCGCTAAGTGCGGATTGGGCTCGTCCTGGAACCTTAATTCCAGCCTCGAACCTTTTCCGTTTTGTCTGCCTCCAGTCAATTGCTGCCCTCTTCCGACAATATTGACGCTAGCCCAACCGGAAACGACCACCCCCAGCTCCAGCGATGTGAGCGCCCCCCTGTCCAAGGGCAGCGCCACTGCCGCCAAGCGCTGAGACGCCGATGTTGACAAAGCCGACAGTCTCAGTGTTGGGCTTCCTCGCGTCCGCGCGTGGTGATCGCCACCACGCGTCCCCGGGCCGGTCCCTGGTGGCCGGTGGAGCGCACAAGTCCCTGTCGCTCCAGGGCCGCCACGACCGCGTAGGTCGTGCCAAGGGGCAGGCGCAGCCGCGATGAGATAACCTGGATCGAGGTGCGCGTGCGCTGCGCCACGTCCCGCAACACATCGGTCCCGTACTGGCGAACGGCTCTCCCGCCGCGACCGAAGCGGCCGCCGAGCCGGTTGAGCACTGGGGACCGAGACAGGAGAAGCTGCGTCGACGTCCGGGCCGTAAGCCCCCTCAAGGCGCCCGGGCGCCAAGCCGCAAAGGCGAGCGCGCCCACCGCGGCCCCGACCAAGGCCCCCAGGAGGAGGCCGGACGAGGGCACATCCCACCCGCCATGCCGCGCCCGCAGCGCCTCTATGTTCTCCTCGACATACTCATGGCGGAGTTCGCGAACCTCCTCCTCGTCCAGGATCTCGCGCGCCAACGGCAGGAGCTCATGCTCCTCGCGATGGAAATGCCCCTCGATCAGGGCGGCGAGATCCCGGAACCGTTGGGTCCAGTCCGGGGTCCCCTTGTCCCGCATCCTGGCCAGCTCGGCGAGCCGGCGCTCGATCTCCTCATGCTCGTGTTCCAGTTCGGAGACGAGGTGTTCGGCGCGGTCATGGTCCTCAAGCGCGTCGTAGAGGCTTTCCTCCTCCGCCTCCAGATGACGCCGGAGTTCGCCGTCGAGTTCACTGAACAGGCGTTCTCGGCTCCTGACGCCTCCGTCCGGGAAGGCCCGGGGGATCTCCCCGCAGAGGTCGGCAATGTTGGCGTGGTCATTCGTGATCAGCTGCCAAAGGTCCATAGCGTCGCTCCATCAGTCAAAAGCACGTAATAACGGGAGTGAAACAGGAGCGGTTCCGGCAGGCCGCAGGGCGCTATCCCGGTGGTGTTTTGCACACTCGGCTCTCCCCGGCGTGATCGTCTCTTCACCCGTTGTCGCGACCGCTTCGACACGGTCTAGCGCCCTCTCCGCCCTTGATGAACCCGGAAACACCTACGAAATTTTATGGGTCGTTCGACCGTTGCTTTGATCATGGCTGAAGGGTGACCGATGATGGGAGGTGACGTCTGGCTGTGGGTGGTGTTCGCCGTCCTCGTGGTGGGGCTCCTCGTGCTCGACCTCGGCGTCCTGCACCGGGAGGCGCGCGCCATCCGTGTGGGGGAGGCTCTCTGGCTGAGCCTGGGCTACATCGTACTCGCTCTCCTGTTCGCCGGCGGGGTGTTCTGGTTTCGGGGCAGCGAGGCCGGCGTGGAATTCCTGACCGGCTACTTCATTGAAAAGTCGCTCTCCATCGACAACATCTTCGTCTTCGTCCTGATCTTCTCCAACTTCGGGGTTCCGGCCGCCTACCAGCACCGGGTCCTATTCTGGGGTGTGCTCGGCGCGCTGGCGCTCCGAGCCGTGCTGGTCTTCGCCGGCGTCCAACTTCTTCATGCGTTCGCCTGGATGACGCTGGTCTTCGGCGCGTTCCTGATCATCACCGGGATCAGGATGCTGTTTGCGGCCGAGGGGACACCGGACCTCCAGAACAACACGGTTCTGAAGTTCCTCCGCCGCCGGCTGCCGGTCACCGAAAACTACGAAGGGACACGCTTTCTCGTCCGGCGGGACGGCGCGCTGTATGTGACACCGTTGTTCCTCGTGCTGGTGATGGTCGAGTTCACCGACCTGGTGTTCGCCGTCGACTCCATCCCGGCGATCCTGGCGATCACGCAGGACCCGTTCATCGTCTACGCGTCCAACGTGATGGCGATCCTCGGACTGCGAGCGCTCTACTTCGCGCTCGCCGGGATCGTGAAGCGGTTCGTCTACCTCAAGTATGCCTTGTCGCTCATCCTGGTGTTGGTCGGGCTCAAGATGACGGTCAATCATCTCTACGGCGGCAAGGTCATTCCCACCGAGGCAGCGCTGCTCGTGACAGCCGTCTTGATCCTCGGCGCGATCGGGCTCTCGCTCCTTCGCACGCTCCCCCCGAAACCAGCGGACGAGGTCGCGATGCCGACCGGCTGGGTCCCGGGCAGCCGATCCGACAGGTCCCAGGAACAACAGACCGGCGGAGCGCTCGAACGCTCGACGCGATCGCCGTGAATTGTCATCCCCCCGAAAGTAGGCTCGTGGCGGGACAGCTACCACATCCGACGGGCAACGACGAAACGCTAACGCACCGCTAGCATAGACGACGGAGTTACACCGATGGCCTTCAAGGACATTCTCCTTCTGCTGGACCTGCACTCCAACCAAGCCGGCGAGTATGCGGCCGCCTTGGCTTCGAGTTGCGCGGCGCACATCACGGCCGCCACACTGGTCGTAGGACCAGAGGCAAGCATTGGTTTCCTCGACGACTCCGCCACCTTCCTGGCTTCGGCCATTGAAGACGCAAGGGATGCGGCGCACCGGATGTTGGAAGAGTTCGCAAGCCGCGCCCGGCGTTCTGGAATCATGCTGGAGACGGAGGTTCTGAACGCTCTGGCCGGCAGGAGCGACCGAGCTCTTGGTCCGTTGGCACGGCACTTCGACCTCGTGGTTGTCGAGCAGCCGGACGTGGACTTCCCTCGCCCGCGGGCAAGCACGATCGAAGCCGTCTTGTTCGGATCCGGACGGCCCGTGCTTGTTGTCCCTTCTGGCACCGCAGCCCCGTTCCGGCTTGAATACGTGTTGGTCGCGTGGGATGGAAGCGCAACGGCTGCGAGGGCGCTCGGCGATGCCATGCCGTTCCTCGCGCAGGCCAAGCGGGTTGAACTCGTCACGGTAGCCGATGCTGGCGACGGGCTTGATGCATCGGGTCACAGGATCGCCCGCCACTTGGCACGCCATGGATTGGAAACGGAGTTCCACAGGCTCCCGAGTGTCGGGAGCGTCGGGAGCACGCTACTTGCCCATGCCTCCGATTGCGGAACCGATCTGATGGTCATGGGCGGCTACGGGCATTCCAGGTTCCGCGAACTCATCCTCGGCGGGGCGACGCGGGACATCCTCGCGACGATGACCCTTCCGGTGCTAATGTCGCATTGACCTTTCCAAGGCCGCCTCTGCGGTCCTCGGAAACCTCACAAGCATGGCAGATGCTTTGCCGCACCGTGAAGCGCAGGCCGCGGAAAGCTGTTTCCTCTTCCGGCCCGCGGGGCAATCGGCTAGACGGGCGTCTACAGCCGTCGAGGTTGTCCGCGGCGAGGTCGGGCATAGGACGGACACCGAACAGGAGCAGGACCTTGGAGTTCGCGAGCATCAACGTCGAAGGCATGAACGAGACTGATGTCAGAGAAACGATCGTTCGGCCATTCATCCACGCACTCGGCTATGCCTATGGCACTCCAAACCATATCCGGACCGAGTACCCGCTTCGTTATGAGAAGGCCTTTCTCGGCCGCAAGAACCCCTCGAAAGACCCGGACCTGCGCGGACGGGCCGACTACATCTGTGAGGTGATCTCGCATGGCAGGTGGGTAATCGAAGTTAAGCGGCCGGACCAGACCTTGGGCCGCGACGACGCCGAACAGGCCCACACCTATGCCGCCCATCCTGAGGTTGCCGCGTTATTCTACCTTTTGACGAACGGCCGGGAATTTCGGCTTTATCGCACGAGCCGCCCGGCCGAGCCGGTGCTTGTCTGGGGTCTCGCTGAGACCGTGGAGACATTTTCGGTTATCCGCAACATCATCGGTCCCGCCGCCATCAAAAAACGGGCGCAAATCGACACGGTCGATACGAAAACTCCGCTGGCCGAGGGCATCAAGTCTCGGGTGCGCATCGTCGGAGGTTATCTGACCTACAGCGAACATCATTCGAGCAAGCCTGACGTCGACGCCGCTTTGGCACGGGTCGCCGGAATGAGGGCGTCCATCATCGGGCGTGAAGTGATACGGACCGAATGGGGCCTGCTGCGTGCCGAGGTCGAATTGGTCCGGGCCAATGACATCTTTGACCAGCTCAACCGTGCCGCAGGATTTGAGAGCTTCGTGTTCGAATGCGCCGACGAGTTCGTGTCGGTGGACCGAGAGCGCCCGTCCATCTTCCAGAGCATCACCGGAGGTCAGGTACACGCAGGCACGGTTATCGGCGGGCTGCCGGGGGTGCCGACCTTCTCGTTGCCGTTCGGCCTCGACGTCCTCGCCTATACCGAGGCCGTCGGATTTGTGGAGGAGGATAAGTTCAAGGGGACATTCAACATCGCGTATGACTTTCGGGTCCAGAACGTTGCGGGTGCCCCGGCCATGGCGAGGCAAGCCGCGGCGATCTTCGAGGGCAACAGGCTCACGACCGTCGGTGAGTTCGAACTTGTTTTCGTCTGATCGGGGGCTTGGTTCTTCACCTGGACAGCCCCCTGTAGCCGCCATATCCCTCTTGGGCCTCCCTCTCCCGCCGCCTACCGCCCAGCTGGGCAGACCCGTTGCATCGGTGCGGCAAAGAAGTGCGGCGCCTGCGGGTTTGGCAAGCCCCACTCCAATGAGGCGGCCAAAGCGGCTGAGTCGTGCTCATTTTCGTTCACCATGGGAGGAAGGAAGCCCTTCCGCACATGAAGGAGAGCCGGCAGCCTTGCGAGATGATCCTCCCTTCTTATCATCGGAGATGCGACTCAACCGATAGAAACCATATCACAGAGACACGATCACCCCTTGAAGCCCTGAACGCTCTCCGCAAGATCCTTGTTGACGAGCGTCGACAGATCATCTCCACCGCCTTAGAACTGCGGAAGGCTAATGGCGAGGGTGGTCTCCATGGGGCCGATCTACAGCGCATCCAAGAACAAATCGAAGCCGTCGATCGCGCGATAGCGGATGAGACCGCCCTTCAGTCTCCAGATCTGTAGAAGCGCACATCGGCTCCCAAGCTCCATCCCGAGGAGGCGCTGCCTCAACGCCCCATCGCCGCCATCCGGATGTAGTTTCGAACATCGCCTATAACCAACCAATCGAGGCTTTGACCGTGCTCTGCCGCGAACTCGATGAGACGCTCATCGTCTTCAGCAATGGCTCTCAAGTCTTGATCGGGCAGTTCGAGACAGTCGGAAACGACTTCCAAGCGCGCCAGAATTGCGTTGCGGTTGATGGTCATCGGAGCCTCGTGTGGGAATCGGCGCCGGTTGCGCCGCTTTATCCGAGCGCTTTACTTCCGGCAGATCAACCGGCCGGGCGCCCCGGCCTTCGATGGCGGGCTGAGGACGGAACGGCCGAACCCGTCTGAGCTCAGCCTCTACCGCGGCGTGACTCCGACGGGCTGTTATGCTTGTCTGTTGAACAACGTTCCGAACTGGGGGATGGAATGGGCCCGTCGACGTGGGTGCTCATTGGGGCGGTCGCCTGCTTCGTGCTGTGGTTGGTTGCACGAAGGAAGGGTCCTAAATCCGTGGCGCCTTCGGCCGAGCCGCGCGGGGTGCCTACAACCATCACCCGCGTCAACCTCGAGCCACTTCGGTTGACGTCAGCGTCATCCGGCACGCCGCGGCCGCCGACAACCAAGATGCCCACGGGCATGTGTCAGGGGCTGGGCGAAGTCGTCGCCCCTCCACCTCCCGCTCAGCGCCACCAGGCGAACTCACCGAATGCAGTGGACTGGGATGACGACGAGGATCGGTACGCGAACTTTGTTGCCAGAATGTGGACTCAGAAGGGCATTGACCTGCAACAGATCCGCATCAATCGAATAACAAAGTTCAAGGCCTCGGAATGCCGCCTCGTGTCTCTGGTGACGGATGAGGGAAAGACTTACGTGAACCTTTTGGAAGACGGTGAACGGAAAACCTATGCTGCTGACAAGCGGCATAAGTGGAGCCGGGACGGCGAGTGCTTCTCGTCCGATGCTTTCCAGGCCGTCCTTAAAGGAACAGATCCTCATTCCGCGCTCACCCACGCGGCTCACCCTGACTGGATCAACCATCCCCTGCCGGCACAAGGGACGCTTTCCGGCCTCGTCTATAGCATGGAGTACGCCAGTTCCCAGGGCGAAGTGACAAGCCGCGTCTTTCGCCTGCAGGCCGTTTCCGAACGCTGGGACGGACAATTGGAGGTCTCCGGTCACTGCTTCCTTCGAGACGAGCAGCGATCGTTCCGTCCAGATCGCATTCTCGTATTGAGAGACCACAAGTCCGGGAAGCAAATCCCGTCTCCCGCCGACTACTTCAAGCGATTTCTCGAAAGCAAGGCCACAGCGTCACCGGAGCATGTGAGCGCCATGAACCGCGCCAAGCCGGGCCTGAAAGCGCTCCTCTGGATCGCCCAAGCTGACCGCCAACTCGACGAACAGGAGATCATGCTCATGCTGGATTACGTAGCCGAGCGCGCGGCGGTGGGAGGCGCAAGATCTGCCGACATACAATGGGACAAGGAGTTGGCCCGCTTCTGGCTGGAGTCCACCAAGCCGACTTTTGACGAAGCCGTTGGTGCTTTTGCACGGATGAACCAAAAGGGGGCGGAAATGAAGATGATCCAATCTTACGTCGCGCGCCTGCAGAGCAGCGGGCATGAGCCAACGAAGAAGCGGGCCAGTAAGATTCTGAGGGTCCTCCCCTAGTCGACCTCTCTCGCAAAGATCTGTGGCTAATAGCTCGCTTCATCCGCGAATTGCGCGTAAGGCCCCTTTGCAGAACCGTGAGCTCTGGCCCAAGACACCTCACTGCGTCACTTGAGGAACGGAAGGTGCGTCCACCACCTGCCACATGAACGGCAGATCGAGTTCGACCGTCGTGATGGGCCCGCCGACCTGCCTTCCCATGGCGTTCCACAGATCATGCTGGATGGCTTCCACCAGAACAGACGCTCCTGAGCGCCCTTCGAACAGGTATTTCGGGAACAAGATGCGAGGTTGCTGGAACCGCAGAACACCGGGCTGCACCTGCCCGTGGAAGTAGTGCACGTCGACCACGCCGCGCGTCACAATCTCCACCTCAACCTCGTAGGGTATGGCCGTTAGGTGCGCCCGCACTCGGAACATCTCGAGCGTGAAAAGCAAACCGAAGATCTGTGCGAGCACGTGATCGACTGGGAGAACCGCAGGGTTGTTCACGCTCGGGACGCGCATGAAGATGCTTTCAACGATCCCGTCGCCGCCCACGAGCTGTTGGTGCAAGTAGTCCTCGGGGTCCCGCTCCCGCCGCTCATACCTCCACGCCCTCAGCGAGGGCCGGAAGAACGGCGTCTCCGTCAGGGCTGGGAACGACAACGCCTGACGACTTCCCGCGCGCAGGACGGGGCCGATCCCCAGCTTGAGGTCGCCGCGTCCGGTCACGTTCGCCAAGGTGACCGGCAGGGTCGGCACGGCAGTGCAGCGGATTGCGAAGCCGGTCGGGATCGGCTGGTTCGGCGCCCAGCCGGAGATGTTGAGCTGTGACGCCCGCTCCCGGTTGTACGCGTCCCAGACCTCGACGAAGTCGTCCCGGCGGCGGGCAAAGAGGCGCTCGATGGTCTCACTCGTCCGCGCGCGCTCCAGAGTTATCGTTTGGATGTCCAGCATGCCGACCGGCAATGAGCTCGACCCTATGCGGCAGTAGCACCTGCGCTCGGTGCGGTTCCAATGGGGCGCCACGGGCGAGGACGCCACCCGGATCACGAGGACCCCCTCCCCTGTGGCAGGATCGGTCACGACCGGCGAGATTTCGGGCGACAGCAGGCGCGGCTCGACACAATCCCGCAGGACGTTCTCGAACTTCGCGGCGAGCTCCCCGACTCGCGGCACCGGGGTGAGCTCCGCGGAGCGTTTCGGATCGTCTTCGGTCTCCTTGATGCCGACGTAAAGCGTGCCGCCGAACGAATTGGCGAAGGCGACGAGCTCCTTGATCAGGTCGTTCTGGCCGTCACGCGTGAGGTTCCCGTCCGAAGCCCAGGGGCCGGAGACCGCCTGCTTGAACTCGGTCACCGGATCTTCCAGAACGCCGGCGGTGGCCAATGTCGCGACGTCACCGGCGGTTAGTTGCGCGGGAGCCTTGGCGAGGATGGTGTCGATGGTGGACGTCATGATGCCTCATAGCACTGGAATGATTGCCGCATCGTCCGATTCGGCTTGAATGGTCGGAGCGGGTACTGGCCCTAATCCCCGGGTTAATCGCCCCGCATGTCACTTTGCGTTGCGCTTCCGCGTGAATGGTCGGGTGTGCCGTTCGATGAAGGCAGTCGGGACGAACCCGTGCTGCTCGAGCAGCGCCCGGATCCGCTTGACGTCGCTGCGGACCTCCTCGCTCGCCAAGGCCGTGCCGAACGCTTCCACCGCCTTCCTCAGCTTGTCCAGCTTCTGGGCTTCGATCACGCGCATCCCCTCAGGGGGAGAGGACGTGGGATCCAGCACGCGAACCGGGTGGATTATGACAGGGATCCCGGTCGACGTCCCATACTGGCTTCCGAACCAGTTCACGGATCCTGCGAGCTGGTCGACGTCGCTCTTTGCGATCTCGTCCGATGCCGAGCCGCTTTTGCATTCGATCACTAGGAAACCCGCCTCGTCCGAGAGGGCCCACAGGTTGTCGGGGCCACGCCTGAAATCGCGCTCCGGCCGCTGCGGCACGAAGCCGAGCAGGTGACCGAGGTCGTGGACCGCGCTTTCGAACCCCTCCACGGCACGGGGATCCGAGCTGAAGACCAAGCGCTCGACGATGTCGCGGACGTGCAGGCGCAGGGCTGCGCCAGACGCCTGCGTCCCGGCGAACTCCTTCACGCGCTTCGCCTGGCTCGCTCCGGCCGCGGTGACCCGGTCGTAGAGCGCACCTTGGACCGGCTGGAGAACCTGCCGGTTGAATTTGCGCGCGTCGCCGAGAAGGCGCTGGGCGTCGGCCTTGTCGTAGAGGTTCGCGATCTCCGCGGCCGCTGCGAGGAGCCAGCCTTTGACCATCGGCTCGTCCTGGGCGCCAGCCGCCTTCTGGAGGACCTTCACGGCCTGCGGCTCGCGTCGCTCCCGCGCGAGGTCGAAGGCCTCCCGCAACGCGAGCTGGACCGGATCCACACGCAGGACGTCGTTGGGTCCGATGTCCGCGAGGGCCTTGCGGTGGACCGCGATCCAGCCCTTGTCCCGCCCTAGGCAGGCCTGCGCGGCCTCGTCGATGGCGGCGCGCCCGCCGGCCTTGATCTGCTTGGCGAGCTTGCCCGAGAGCTCGAGCTGTGCGCGGCTGGCCTGTCCGAGCAAGGCCTTGCCCTCGTTCGAGAGCAGGCGCCGGACGAGGCGCGTCCCGAAGAGGATCACCAGGCAGTGATCCCCGTTCGAACGGATGCCCCGGCCCATGCCT
>Ga0182741_1004167_pt1 | contig 14531 bp, 6 predicted proteins | sample eDN5th37CBELigOP_FD_128874 | JGI IMG/M metagenome (GOLD analysis project Ga0182741, IMG submission 128874) | Enriched Organic Plus compost microbial communities from Emeryville, California, USA - eDNA 5th pass 37_C BE-Lig OP (version 2) (version 2) ...
TTCTTCAGGAAGCTCAGAAAAGCTCTGGACGCGTCGGGCTATGATGCCTGGCAGGTCTCGTTGAATGCCGGGGACACACTGTTCGCCGGCCGCGGGCGGAAATGCATTCCGTACAGGGACGGAGACCGGAGCTGGGAAAGCTGGTTTCGCGATCTCCTCATTGAAGGCGGGTTCGAACACGTCATCCTCTTCGGGTCCGAGCGTCCTGCGCATTCCACTGCAAGGCGCGTGGCTTCCTCACTGGGCGTGAATGTCGTCTCGCTGGAAGAAGGATACATCCGACCGGGCGCGATAACCGTCGAAGAGGGGGGCAACAACAGGCTGTCACCCATATCCGGACGGCTGCCTCCCCCTGATTTCCGGCCGACGGCAACCGAAGCGACGCCCGAAATCCGCGGAAGTTTCCTTTCCATGTGCATATATGGGGCGGCCTACTATACGGCCGCAGTCGTTTTCAGCACGAGCAACCAGGCGGGAATGCTCCACCGTCCGGTATGGCTGCACGAAGAAGCGGTCGGGTGGATCCGCAATCTCTATCGGCGGGTCGCCAAGCAATCCGAAAACGTTGCCATTATCGAGCGCCTGCTCGAGCATCATGTCGGCCAGTATTTCATCGTCCCCCTCCAGGTTTCCGAGGATACCCAGCTGAAAGCCGCGGCGCGCGGCTGGAACAACGGCCGCCTCATCAGGGAAGCCTTGAGGTCGTTTGCGGCAACGGCTCCGAGCCACACGCGGCTGGTCTTCAAGATTCATCCGCTGGAACGCGGCCATGACAGGGATCGGCTCCTGATCCGGAAGTTGGCACAGGAACTCGGGGTCTCCTCCCGTGTCGACCTGATCGATGTCGGGTCGATCGGGCACCTGACCCGCCACTCGGCGGGAATGATTACGATCAACAGCACCTCCGGTCTCTCGGCAATTTTCCATGGCGTTCCGCTCCTGGTCATTGGAGACGCCCTGTACGCGAACCCCGAACTCGCCACATGCGCACGGGGACTGCCCGATTTCGAGGCCTTCTGGAAAGGCGGCCACGTCGCCGACGCTGGATTGCGCCATCGCTACATCGCCTGGGTGCGGGAAATGTGCCTGCGGCCGGGGGACTTCTACACCCGAGAAGGAATGGAGGCGGCCTGCAATGCCGTCCTGGAGGCAATGAATTCCCGGTTAGTTCTGAGTCAGGGATCACCCAAGGCCGCATGAGATCAAACAAAAAGCACGGAGCCGCATTCGCTAAAATGGCAGTCGCGTCCCTCATGACATCCAGCATCGTCCTCACCGGGTGCACCACGCTTCCGGGGCAGGGGCCGCTGACCATGGGCATGGAGGAGGTTGTTGCCAAAGGCGAGAGCACCAAGGGCTACGCCATCGTCCATCTCGACCCGACAGTCACGCTGCTTATGCGCTCCTACCAGAGGGGGCACATTCCCGAGGACTTCAAGACGATACTGGGGCCGAACAAATCGATCACCGTGGGCGTGGGCGACAGCCTGGTGGTCAACATCTGGGAGGCATCGCCCGACGGACTGTTCTCGACGGTCGAGCGCAAGCAGACATCGCTCCAAGCGGTCGTCGACGAAAACGGCATGATCTTCATTCCCTATGTCGGCCGCGTGCGCGCCTCGGGCAGGAGCGTGGAAACCTTGCGCAGGTCGGTCGAGGAGGGCCTCCAAGGCAAGGCGGTCGAACCGCAGGTTCAGATCATCGTCAGCGACAACAGGAGCAGCGCCCTGACGATCGTCGGCGACGTCGCCAGTCCCGGCCAGTTCCCGGTTCCGATCCGCGGGCTTCGCCTGATGGACGCGGTTGCCCTGGCCGGCGGAACGAGGGAGGCGATCTTCGAGAGCGTCGCAAAGATAACGAGGGGCGGCCGCACGGCAACGATCAGGATGGAAGATGTCGCTTCCTATCCCCAGAACAACATCTGGCTCGCACCCGGCGACAGCATCACCGTAACGCACCAGCCGCGGACGTTCTCGGCTTTCGGTGCCGTCAAGTCGAGCCAGCTGGTTCCGTTCCAGGCGGAGAAGCTGATGCTGTCCGAGGCGCTGGCGCAGGTGGGCGGCCTCAGCGACAGGTCCGCAGATGCAGGTGGCGTCTTCATTTTCAGGTTCGAAGACCGTGATCTGGCACGCAACCTCGTCCCGAAGGAAGCAAACCGCCTCCCGGTCAACGCCCAAGGGCAGGTGCCCGTGGTCTACCGTCTCGACTTCAAGGAGCCTGAGGCCTTCTTCCTCTCACAGTCGTTCCGGATGCGCGACAAGGACATCATCTACGTCGCCAACCATCCGACGGCCGAACTCGGCAAGTTCCTCTCAATGATCGTGTCGCCCCTCCTGGGCACGGCGCGAACTGTCTCTTCGGTTGGAAACTGATGAACAAAAAAGCCAGCGACGTTAGCCGCTGTACAGAAGTTTCGGGGGTTTTGGGGTATCGCGGATGAAAGTTCTGACAGTCTTCGGGACACGTCCAGAAGCCATAAAAATGGCTCCACTGGTTATGCAATTGTCCAAAACACCGGGCGTTGAAGCACGCCTTTGCGTCACCGCCCAGCATCGCGAGATGCTGGATCAGGTACTTACCCTCTTCTCGCTGGTGCCTGATTATGATCTGGACATCATGACACCCGGGCAGACGCTCGGCGGGATCACAAGTTCGGTACTTCGCGGAATGGAGGCCGTCCTAAAGGATTTCACGCCCGACATAGTACTCGTGCACGGCGATACTTCCACGACCTTCAGCGCAAGTCTGGCTGCGTATTTCCATCGCATTCCGGTTGGCCATGTCGAAGCCGGACTGCGGACCGGGAATCTTTACTCTCCTTGGCCCGAGGAAGCGAACCGCAGACTGACCGGATCTCTGGCGGCGTTGCACTTCGCCCCCACTGAGAGGGCCCGAGAAAACCTGCTAAGGGAAGGTGTTTCACCCAAACGCGTTACGGTCACCGGCAACACTGTCATAGACGCCCTGCTCTGGACTGATCGGAAGCTGGATGCTGACCCGGACCTGGACGCAACTATGCGCCAGAGGTTCTCTTTCCTTCGGGACCATGCTCCGCTTGTCCTGATTACAGGCCACCGGAGGGAAAACTTCGGCAAGGGTTTCGAGAATATCTGCGCCGCAATCCGTGACCTCGCTATTTGTTTCCCAGATTCCGAGTTCCTGTATCCGGTCCATTTGAACCCGAACGTGCGCGATCCGGTGGGGCGGATTCTCTCGGATATCGGCAACATCCATTTGATCGAACCTCAGGACTACCTGCCTTTCGTTTGGCTGATGAAGAGGTCTCACGTCATCTTGACGGACTCCGGAGGTATCCAGGAAGAGGCACCCTCGCTGGGAAAGCCCGTCCTCGTGATGAGGGACACCACCGAAAGGCCGGAAGCCGTTCAGGCCGGCACCGCAAAGCTAGTCGGGGCCGACAGGGGCCGCATCGTCGGTGCTGTTGCCGAACTTCTCCGAGATCCGGTCGCCCACGCTTCCATGGCGAATGCCCGGAATCCGTACGGGGACGGAAACGCGACAGCCAGGATTGTCGAAACTCTGCTTGATTTTGCGGGTGCTGCGCAAATGCCGGAAGCCGCGATCGCTCTTGCTGGATAGGTGTTCTTATGTCCCGATTTCATTCCTTCAAGCAGGTTTCCGTCATTGGCCTCGGGTACATCGGACTGCCGACGGCTGCCGCCTTTGCTTCGAGCGGCCTGAAAGTAGTTGGCGTGGACGTCAATCCCCGCACGGTAGAGATCATCAACCGCGGCGGAATTCACATCCTTGAGCCTGGCCTCGACAAGGCCGTCAGGACGGCAGTCGAACGTGGGCAGCTCAGGGCTACGCTTGTCCCGGAGCCAGCAGATGCATTCCTCATCGCCGTCCCCACTCCGTTCAAGGGTACGGACCATGAGCCGGACCTGTCCTACATCGAAGCAGCCAGCCGCTCCATTGCGCCAGTGCTCAAACCCGGGGACCTCGTGGTCCTCGAGTCCACCTCGCCAGTCGGCGCGACGGAGCAGATGGCCGAATGGTTGGCGGCAGCCAGACCAGACCTGTCCTTCCCCCATCAGTCCGGGCGCGATTCAGACATCAGGATTGCCCATTGCCCTGAACGCGTCCTGCCAGGACAGGTGATGAAAGAACTCGTGAGCAACGACCGCATCATCGGTGGAATGACCGATGCATGCGCGGCAATGGCAAAGGCTCTTTACCAGACATTCGTCGAGGGCGAGTGTATCGAAACAGACGCCCGCACGGCCGAGATGTGCAAGCTGGCCGAAAACGCATATCGGGACCTCAACATCGCTTACGCCAACGAACTGTCGCTGATCTGCGACAGGAAGGGCATCGATGTCTGGAAACTGATTCAACTGGCGAACCGTCACCCGCGCGTAAACATACTGCAGCCGGGAGCCGGGGTAGGCGGGCATTGCATTGCTGTTGATCCATGGTTCATCGTGGCGGGCGCACCTGACATCTCTCCGCTGATCCGCACGGCCCGCAACGTCAATGACGCAAAGCCCGAATGGGTGATCGAAAAAGTCCGCGAAACGGCGGAACACTTTTCCCGAATTCACGGAGGAAAGTCCCCCGTCATCGCTGCTCTAGGCCTGACGTTCAAACCTGACATCGATGACACACGCGAAAGTCCCGCCTTGCACATAGCGTCGTCGCTATACCGCGACTTCGGAGGTCGTGTAATGGCCGTGGAACCGCACGTCCCCTCGCTGTCGGGCAGTCTTGCCGATTGCCGTCATGCGGAGCTGCATGAGGCTCTGAATGAGGCCGATATCCTGGTCATCCTCGTAAAACATGCAGCGTTCCGTGCGCTTGTAGAGACACCTCTTAGGCCGGGTCAGCAAATCGTCGACGCAGCAGGCTTGCTGGCATCGGATGTGATCGCTCAGCAGGTCGAAAAACCGATACTCAAGGCCGTCAACGTTTAGGGGTCGCCTGAATGACAGTTCAACTCCCGGGCTCTTTGCAGAACGCTGCCGGACCGGCCGCTGTTGACGTCCCGGAACTGCCTGACCTTCATGACCGCATCACCGAAGCGTATTTCGGCAAGTTGGGAGATGCGTTCGCACGTTCCACCCGGGAAAGAATCCACTGGATTTGCTCGCGTGTCGAAGGGTCTCGCGTGCTGGACGCGGGATGCAGCCAAGGCATCGCTTCGATCCTGCTCGGTCGCGAACGCAAAACAGTGGTCGGCATAGATATCGCAAAAAAGTTGATCGACGAAGCAAGGGAATATCTTTCAAGGGAGTCCCGCTACGTCCAAGAGAGCGTCACTTTCCTTCATGGCGATTTCAAAACGGTCGATCTTGGACCTGAGCGCTTCGACACGGTAATCATGACGGAGGTGCTGGAGCATCTGGCCAAGCCAGAGGCATTCGTCGAAGCTGCAACCGACCTGCTGAATGAAAATGGCACCTTCATTGTGACGGTTCCGTTCGGCATCAACGACTGGCCTGATCACAAGCAGACGTTTTACCTGCTTGGGCCATGGAAACTGCTGTCGCCCATGTTCGAAATCGGGGAGGTCAAACAATTCGGTAAATGGATCGGGTTTGTCGGGAGAAAGCGCGCCACTCGGCTCGCTAACGAGACAGTCCCATCTTGGAATTTGCTCGCCGAGGCGGAGGAAGCCTTCCAAAAACTTGAAAGGGGGCTGCTTGAAAGGGCGGCCTCGCTTTCCGATCGGGTTCGGGAGTTCCAGGAAAAGCTGAAATCGGCAAACGACCGAAACGCTTCCCTCACAAAGGCGAAATCTGAAACTGACCTCGCTCTCAAGAATGCCGAGGAGCGCATTGCCTCCTTGCAAGCGGAAGCAGACGGCCGTACCGAGCTTACGCGGCAACTGGAAAAAACGATCGAGGCTCTTGAGAGCCGTATAGAGAAGGCCAAGGCCGACAAGATTGCGGATGAGCGTCAATTGGCGGTTCTATCGGCAAGACTCGCAGCGGCCGAGCATACTGCCGAGCAACTCCGCGCCGACGCCGGACGTCTGGAGCAGGCGCTGGAATCGGAGAGAAGCGCCCGTACCGATGCCGAAAAACTGACCCTCCTTGCAGATCACCGCCATCAGCAAGTTTCGGAGCTGCTGTCACAAACTCAAGCAAGCCTGCTGGAAAAGACACAGGAAGTTGCCAGCCTTACCTCCAGGCTAAACCAGCTTCGCGCCGAGCGCGACGATCAGGAATCAGTAATCCGTGGGCTAACCGCAGATCTCGAGACCGTCCGAACTGGCGAGACAAGGCGGAAAGAGGAAATTAAGCGGCTGCAGCTACTGCTCGATAACGAGCGCAATAGTCGAAAACAGGCGAATAAAACACTTCGCGACGTGGAACGGCAGGCAGAAGATCTATCGAGAAATCTCGGCCGCTCTAAAGATCATTTGGCATCCAAGCAAGCGCAGATCGACAGCCTTTTTGCCAGCATCGGAGAACTTCAATCCGAGATCGCCTCAAGGGATGAGAAAATCAGCGGTCTCGTTGCCTCCTTGGAACAAACGGAAGAGACCGCCCTGCAGTGGCTTGGTCTGCTGGAGCAACGGACGGATGAGTTGGATGCTGAACAAAAACGTTCGGCTGATCTCCAAGAGTCGCTGACGTTGAGCCGAAACAGACTTCGGGCGGCCGAAGAACAAGTCTCCTTCTTGGAGCGGGAAAAGATCGAAGAGAGCCACAGGCTTGCGGGCGAGTTGGAAAAGGAAAAAACCGCGGCCGCACAAATTCGCGGATCGCTGGAAGAGGCCCTACGGCAAATTGCGGCCAGCGAAGCCGAAGCGACCAGCCTTCGACAGACGCTCGTCAATACGGAAGAGAAGGCGCGGCGCTCAATCATCGATCTGGAATCTGCCAAAAAGGAACTCGATACAGAGAAAGGCCTCCACCGAAAGACTATCTCCGAACTCGAGGCGGCAAAAGCGGGAGAGCGTAGCGCGCTGATACGCAACGAGGATCTCCAGCGGCAGCTTCAGCAGGCCGGCGCACGTGCCATGGCCCTGCGGAGCCAGGTCCAGGCTGCCGAAAGGGAAAAGGCATACGCCGAAAGCCGAGTCATCAAGACCAGAAATATGATCTCCTTTCAGCTCGGTCATGCGTTGCTGCAAGCAGGCAAGTCCTGGCAAGGTTTCCGCACTCTCCCGGGCAGGTTGCTGGAAATCTCCAGGGACGCGAAGAAGCGCCGCGAAGGGAAGGCCCCTGTCGAAGTCATTCCAGCGTCAGTTCCACTCGCGCCGACAGTGACCAGGAAGGCATTCTCCGCCGCAACTCTGAAATCGCTGAAGATCGCCTGCGTGATGGACGACTTCACATATGCAGCATTTGCAGATGAGGCGGTCCTGTCGCAGCTTACGCCGACATACTGGCGGGAAGAGCTTGAGACTTTCATCCCCGATCTCCTGTTCATTGAATCGGCATGGCGCGGCAAAGACGAAACATGGGGTAACAAGATCGGACACCGCAGCAGCGAACTGGTGAGTATCGTCGAGTGGTGTCGGCAGAGGAAAATTCCGACTGTCTTCTGGAATAAGGAAGACCCTGTCCATTTCGAGACTTTCCTCAACACGGCAGCTTTGTTCGACCACGTGTTCACCACGGACATTGACTGCATCGGCCGATACAAGGCTGCGTTGGGACATCAAAATGTGTGGCTCCTCCCGTTCGCCTGCCCAGCCAAAAGGTTCAACCCCATTGAAACCCATCAAAGGAAAGAGGCCTTTTCGTTCGCGGGGGCGTATTACGCCCGCTACCCCGAGCGCAACCGGGACCTAGAAAGCTTTATCTCTGCCCTTTCGGAAAAACGTAAGATCGAGATTTACGACCGCAATTACGGCAAAGACGATCCTCGTTATCAGTTCCCTGAGGACTTTCGTCCGTTCATCGTCGGGCATCTGCCGTTCGAGGAAATCGACAAAGCCTATAAAGGGTACACCCACGCCATAAACATGAACTCGATCAAGCAGTCACAGAGCATGTTCGCGCGACGCGTGTTCGAGCTTCTGGGTTGCAACACAATCACTGTGAGCAATTTCTCGCGAGGTGTCCGCATGCTGTTCGGAGACCTCGTGGTCTGCACCGACAATGGCGCAGAGGCGATGCGGCGGCTCGACCGGATTTCTGATGAAACAACGTCACGAAAGTTCCGGTTGCTCGGCCTCCGCAAGGTGATGAGCGAGCACACTGCACAGGACCGCATCGCATATATTGCCGCAAAGGCTCTGGCCAGGCCCATCCCGACTTTGCTGCCGGATATCCTGGTGACCGCATATGCGAAGAACGCAGAGCAGCTCGAAACGATCCTGGCGAATTACCGTCGCCAGAATTACTCAGGAAAGAACCTGTGCGTAGTCGTGCCGAAGGGCATCGTCGGACCCATGCCCCAGGACCAAGATGTGCGCATCATCGAAGCCCCCCGCCTGGAGGGCCTGACATTGTCCTCACTGGTGGGAGAAGCGGCATTCATCGCGGGGATGGTTGCCGACGATTACTACGGCACGAACTATCTGACCGACCTCGCGCTCGCCACCCGCTATTTTGATGGTCAGGCATTCGGGAAATTGTCCCACTACATCCGCAATCAGAATGGCGAAATAACTCTTTCATGGCCGGGGCAGCAGTATCGGCCCGCCGCACAAATCGCGGCTCGCTCTTCGATTGTCGCCGCCTCCCTAATACAACATCTGCCCGTAACGGAATGGGTAACGAGTCTTTACACGCGGAGTCTGGAATGCGACCGCGCATTGTCCATCGATGAGTTTAACTATTTCAAGAACGGAGCGTCTTCTACAGCAGCCGATCTGGGATTAGTAGATGATCTTGCTCAGGTGGAGACAGGCCTTGGCATCAGGGAATTGACAGCACTCGCAGAAGCCATCGAACCTGACGACAGACCCGGCAAAGCAGACAACAGTATTTCCGGTGCGGAACTTGCAGCCTACTTCAAGAATGTGAGGAATCAGAACGCCACCTTCGCAATTGAGGGACGGGACTGGATAATCTCTTCCTCATTACAGGATGGCAAACACGACTACCTATATGCATCACAGGATTTGGCCCCCGCCGAGATCGGTTTCTCGGACACTGCCAAGTTGCATTTAGAAACCACTCCCGGTCTGAACATCCAGCTTGTGCTGGCATACCTCGACGCAAAGAAGCAGCGTGTCGGGCACGATATCATTCAGTCAAACCACAATGGGGTCTGCAAGCTCCCGGAAGATGCTGTCTTCGTCAGGCTCGGCCTTCGTCTCTATGGTTCAGGGACGGCGACCGTCAAAAAGCTCTTGAAGGACCACAAATCGGCTGTTCCCAGCATCATGATGGGCAAAGCCCAGCACTTGGTCATCACCAACCATTATCCGCAGTATGATGATCTATACCGGAACGGGTTCGTCCATTCCCGCCTTGCAGCATATAGAAGAGCCGGATTCCAGGTGGATGTTTTCCGGTGCCGCGCTGGGTCTCCCCTTGGATATCATGAGTTCGAAAACATCGACATCGCTACAGGCGGACCAGAAGCATTGGACAAGATGTTGTCCAGTGGCAGGTACGAAAGCGTCGGCGTTCATTTCCTTGATCCTGTCATCTGGCAGGTGCTTGAGCGACACATTGGAAAAATTCGGGTGAATGTTTGGGTCCACGGCGCTGAAATCCAGCCATGGCACCGCCGCGAATACAATTTCCGCAGCGTAGATGAGCGTTTGGCAGAAGTTGCCAGAAGCGATCAGCGGTTGGCCTTCTGGCGAGGCCTGCTCCGCAAAATGCCCGAAAACCTGCATCTCGTGTTCGTATCGAAATATTTCGCCGAAGAGGTCATGGAGGATTTGGGTTTTCGTCTACCCGATGAGCATTACTCGATTCTGCACAACCCGATTAATACCGAACTATTTTCTTATCGAGAAAAGGACGCGGGCCAACGCAAACGCATTCTTTCCATACGGACATTCTCTACGCGAAAATACGCCAATGATCTATCGGTCGACGCGATATTAGCTTTGAAAGATAAGCCGTATTTTAAAGAACTAGAATTTCGCCTTATCGGTGATGGAGATTTGTTTGAGGAAACGACCGCTCCGCTAAATGGCTTGCCAAACGTCCTGTTGGAGCGACGGTTCCTTTCTCAGCCCGAGATTGCGGAATTGCAAAAAAACTACGGCGTATTTTTGATACCAACTCGATGGGATTCCCAAGGTGTCTCCCGCGATGAAGCAATGGCCTCGGGTCTTGTGCCCGTTACCAGTAGAGTTGCCGCGGTCACGGAGTTTGTAGACGAAACCTGCGGTTACTTGGCAGAACCTGAAGATGCCACCGGACTGGCTGCAGCAATCGAGGACCTTTACCAGAATCCCGAGAAGTTCCTCAAATTGTCCAAGGCTGCTGCCGATCGGGTCCGTCGGCAGAGCGAGGCCCGTCACGTCATAGAGCAAGAAGTCTCCCTTATGCGCGGCGGGGCCATGGGAGTCGTTTCCCCATGAAGAAAGCTTCAGCCTACTCCTCTCTTAAAGTCGCTTTGGTGTCGGATGACCTGACCCGCATATGCCTCTCGTATGAGTGCAGGGTCATTAACGTCACTCCACGGAACGGCAGGCTCGTTCTGAATTACTGGAAGCCCGATGTTCTTTTTGTAGAGTCGGCGTGGGGAGGGCGGTGGAACAGCTGGAGGTACAAGATCGCGGCCTATCCTGATCACCCGGATCGCAGCAACCGCTCTCTGGCGAGACTCGTGGAAGCTGCCCGTGATCGAAACATCCCTACCGTTTTCTGGAATCGTGAAGACGGTGTCCACTTTGATCGGTTCATCGGATCAGCCAGCCTGTTCGATCACATCTTAACAGTGGATGAAAACATGGTCCCCCGATACCGGGAGATTGTTGGTTCGCACGTGTCAGTGGACGTAATGATGTTCGCTGCGCAACCCGCAATCCACCATCCGAAGGACGGAACGGTGATGCGTCGGGCATCATTCGTCGGCAGCTACGGACGGCATATACATCCCGAACGTCGCGCTTGGCAGGACATGATATTCCGCGGAGCAAAAGGTATCGGCGTCACCGTATACGACAGGAATTCGCGACGCAAAGCGGACCGCTATCGTTTTCCGGAACATTCCTGGATCCATATCAAAAAAGGCGTCTCACACGTCCGGACGGCGGATATCTATCGTCGATACATTGCCAACCTGAACGTGAATACAATTTGTGATTCAGCCACCGCCTTTTCGCGTCGCCTGGTGGAAATTCTTGCCTGCGGAGGGTTTGCCGTCACCAATTCCACCCCAGCCGTCCGACGTCTGTTTGGCGACTACTGTCGAATGATCGATAGCGAAGACGAGGCCAAGGACCTTTTCGACCGACTGGCCGGGGAAGGATTGTCGCCCGATGATCGGCAACGTGTGAGTGCCGGGACCGATCATGTGCTGCGACAGCATACCTGGCGGCATCGCCTAGAACAGATTGCGGCTGTCGTCGTCTGACATGACAGATTGCGGCCAGCATATAGGCTTCCTATCCTGGCGGGCTTCCAGGCTACAGCACCTTGGTGTTTTTCTGGACCAACAGCCGCGCTATGCGATTCCAGCAAAAGCCAGGAATTTGGTAGCGTTGGCGGGGTGGGGTAGGAAACCCCGACCACGTCTGATCCCATGGCTGCCGAGTTGGAGCCATTTGCCTTTCCTGTCACTCGAAGATGGCTTCCTTCGATCAGTTGACCGAAACGATCCGCCGCTCTCCCTTATCATTGATGCGGTCGGCATCTATTACGACGCTTCTTCTTCCTCCAGTATGGAGATTCGGATACCACGAACACTCACTCCAGAGGAAAACAGACGTGCAGAGAACATAGCGGCTGCCTGGCGCAGCGGCCGCGTCTCCAAATACAACTACGGACGCGAGTATCAGGGAGACTTGCCTCCACGGTACGTCTTGGTCGCCGACCAGACCTATGGGGACCTTTCGGTCCAATACGGCGGTGCTGATGAGAAATCGTTCGATGCCATGCTCTCAGCCGCTCTCGGGGAGAACCACGGTTGCGAGGTCATCGTCAAGACGCACCCCGACGTTTTCACGCGCAAGCGGAAGGGGTATTTCGGCCGCGATATCGTTTCTCGGGATCGGCGGGTCCGCCTGCTCGCCGAGGACTGCCATCCCGTAAGGCTCATCGAGAATGCGGAACGCGTCTACACGGTCACGTCCCAGATCGGGTTCGAAGCTCTCATCTGGGGCAGGTCGGTCCGCTGTTTCGGCATGCCGTTCTATGCCGGATGGGGTTTGACGGAAGACGAACTTCCGAAGCCGGAAAGAAGAGGGGAGGCCACCCTCGAGCAATTGGTCCATGCCGCTCTCGTGGACTATGCGCGCTATGTCGATCCCGAAACGGGGCAACGCTGCGAGGTCGAGCGGATCATCGACTACGTCTCGTTCCAGAGACGGATGCGTGAACGGCTCCCGCAATCCATACACGCGGTCGGCATCACCAGGTGGAAGCGGCCGATCCTGCGCAAGTTCGCGGCCGGATCTACCGTCAGCTTTCACCGCACAGGAAGGGGAGTGTCTCCTAACGCGACCGTCGCGGTCTGGGGAAACAGGACCCCTTCCGGGCTGAACGAAAACGCGCCGCGGCTGCGGATCGAAGACGGGTTCCTCCGCTCCGTCGGCCTTGGAGCCGACTTCACGCAACCGCTGTCTTGGGTGATTGACGACCTCGGAATCTATTACGACTCCACCCGAGAATCCCGCCTTGAACGCATCTTGGCCGGAACCGCATTCGATCCCGATCTGGTCGCGAGAGCCAAGGCCTTGCGGGAGAGCATCGTCTCGGCACGGCTGACCAAATACAATTCACAGAGTTCGGAATGGAAACGGCCCGCCGGCCGCTCCGAAGTGGTCCTCGTTCCCGGGCAGGTCGAGAGCGATGCGTCCATCCGTTTCGGTGCTCCTGAGGTCAACACGAACATCGGCCTCCTGAAAGCGGTCCGCGAGCTGCGGCCCGATGCCTACATCGTCTACAAGCCACATCCAGATGTTGTCGCGTCTCTCAGGCGGGGAGGGCGGGACGAACAGATGGCTTCGATGTTTTGCGATGAGATCGTCCTTGATGCCGACCTCTCCCAGACGCTGGAGCAGGTGGACGAGGTCCACACCATGACGTCCCTCGCCGGATTCGAGGCCTTGCTGAGGAACGTTTCCGTCACTTGTCACGGGCAACCGTTCTATTCGGGCTGGGGCCTGACCACGGACCTGGTCCCGCCTCTGCGAAGGACCAGGCGGCTGTCGCTCGACGAGCTCGTGGCCGGAGCCTTGATCCTCTACCCGACCTATGTGAGCCGCAAAACGGGACGCTACACCACTCCCGAGCAAGTCGTCCGGGAGTTGGTCGAATGGCGCGGACAAGGTATGTTGCGCCTGCCGCTTTGGCGTCGCGCGTACAGACTGGCCATGGGGTTGGCAAAAGGGGCTTACGTGCCGCCGACCTTCAGCAAGGCGAGCACTGCCCTGCCTGGCGGCGAAAGGGGGACCGATGTCGCAAGAAGCTCTTAAGAAGGTTGTCGCGCTGAAAGCGTCTCCCGCGGCGAGCCTGGGCATCCAGGTCGCCAAAGGATTGCGGCCGCAGGCGATCAGGCGGCGGATGCTGCTTGCTTCCTTTCTGATATGCGTGGTGGTCCCGGCACTGCTGGGATCCCTCTATTTCCTGTTTGTGGCCTCTGACCGTTATGTGTCGGGCGCAGGGTTCGCAGTGCGCAGCATGGATGCCGGAGGCGGCACGGACCTGTTCGGCACCTTCACGGGGTTGGCGAATGCCGGCAGCACGTCTTCGGATTCCTACATCCTGCTGAAGTATCTCAAGAGCAGGAGCATGCTTGAGAAACTGGAGCGGGACTTCCCCTTGCGGCAAGCGTTCTCGGCCGACGGCGTGGACTTCATTTCCAAGCTCGACCCCGACAGCGACATCGAGCATGTCGTCGAATATTGGGAAGGAATGCTCGGAACGACCTATGACAACATCTCGGGAATCGTAACCTTCAATGTCGAGGCGTTTTCTCCCGAAGATGCCAAGCGGATCGCGGACCTTGTGTTGGGTTACTGCCAGGAGCTGGTGAATGATCTCTCCGAACGGGCGCGAGTAGACGCCGTCGCTTTTGCCGAGGGCGAGGTCCGACTGGCGGAAGAAAGGCTGCGGACCGCCTTGGAGAACCTGCGCAGCTTCAGGGAAAACGAACAATCGATCGATCCCGCGCGCAGCGCCCAGATGCAGATCGAAATCGTCGGATCGCTGGAAAAGCAGCTGCTGGACATCCGCGCGAGAATTTCGGCGCTTGAAGGATCGGTGGATCAGGACTCGCCAGCCTTGCGGACCTTGAGGAGGCAAGCCGAGGCGCTGGAAAGCCAGATCGCCGCCAAGCAATCCGAGATCAGCACCGGGGACGGATCATCGGGAACGGAGAGCACTGCACTTTCCGGTCTCCTTGCCACATATGAAGCGCTCGAGGTGGAGCGCAACTTTGCCCAGCAGGCATACGCGTCCGCCCTGTCGTCGCTTGAGAAA